>Ga0315308_1000077_pt1 | contig 47622 bp, 49 predicted proteins | sample TDP3_MG_FD_203078 | JGI IMG/M metagenome (GOLD analysis project Ga0315308, IMG submission 203078) | Freshwater sediment microbial communities from Lake Towuti, South Sulawesi, Indonesia - TDP3 | ecosystem: Environmental > Aquatic > Freshwater > Lake > Sediment | place: Indonesia: South Sulawesi...
AGGTTGGTTCTACAAATGATTGGGCTAAAGAACTGGCCACATACGGGGCTTTTGAAGGAACGGTTGTGGTTGCTGAAACTCAAACCGCTGGGCGTGGAAGGCTAGGGAGAGGATGGGCTTCGCCGAAGGGGGGTTTATGGTTTTCCGTGGTTCTGAGGCCTGAGATTCGTGCGGGTGAGGCTGTTAGACTTGTGTTTGTGGCTGGTTTGGCTGTTGCTGAAGTTTTGCGTGAACTGTATGGGTTGAGGGTGGAGACTAAGTGGCCTAATGACGTGTTAGTGAATGGAAAGAAAGTTTGCGGGATACTCGCTGAAATGAACACGACAGACGATATAGTAAACTTTGTCGTTGTAGGCGTTGGAGTTAACGCGAACTTTGATGTGGAGAAGGCTTTTCCTGAAGAGTTGAGGGCGAGTGCTACTTCGCTTGAGAACGAGCTTGGCGTAAAAGTTAAGTTAGAGGCGCTATTTAGGGCGTTGCTTGAGAAGCTGGAGAACACTTATGAAGTGTTCGAAAAGGAAGGGTTTGCTTCGGTTTTGAACGAATGGAAAGGGTATGCAAGTTTTCTGGGCTGTAAAGCAGAAGTGACAAGCGGAACCGAAAAGTGGGTTGGCTTGGCGTTCGATGTTGAGGATGACGGTTCGTTGATCATAAGGCTTGAAGATGGAACAGTGAAGCGTGTTTTCGTCGGGGACATTACCATGCGGTTAGGATGAGCATCCGTTCATTTTGGTCATTTTCCAGTTACATAGAAGCCGCGTTTTTCCAGTTGTTCGAGCAGTTCTTTTTGCTCTGGGAACCATTGACCCCATTTTCTGCAGATGTGTTCTGTCCAGCTGTAATTGTCGTAGGTGAATGTTTCCTTGCGGTCTCCTTCCAGCCGTATCATTGCGTTCATTTTTCGGTAGTAGTTTTGTGCAAGATAGCCTTCATCCATTTGTTTCATGGCTTTTGAAATTGTTTCTTCGCTCAGTTCGGGATATTTGTCTTCGAAAAGTGTGAATTCCATCGGGTATCGCGGTCGTGGCGGCGGGTCTTCGGCTGGATATCCCATTGCTAATTGTACGAGTGGGAACACTTTTTTGGGCAAGTTATATTCCTCTGCAATTTTGTCTGCGCGGTACATGGCACCTCCGAGGAAGCAGCTTCCAAGCCCGAGGCTTCTTCCTGCAACAACCATGTTCTCCGCCATCAAGGCTGCGTCTTGAATTCCGAAGAATAGTAGCGTAAGGTCGTTGGTTATTAGCTTCCAGTTTCTTTTAGCCATGATTAGTTCGAACTTATGGAAATCTATGCAGATGGTGAATAGAAGCGGTGCTTTGAAGGGGTTTCGCTCTCTTTTTCTTGATAGTAGCACGCTGTAGGCTTGTGAAGCGAAAGGCGCCTGCTGACCCGCTCTCACGATTGTTTCTATAACTTCGTCAGATGGCATCTCATCCTTGTATTTTCGGATTGACTTGTGCTCAAGCATCGTCTGAATAACAGGATTAAGCTTCATGGTATCACCTTCTTTTACGTTTAAATCTTAGGTCAACTAATATATGGCTTACCTGCAACTTGTAGCTGGTAAGGTATTGATGCGTCATCTGCAGAAAATAGCAGATTTGACAGACATGGCAGGGCTGAGATTATGAGATTTGTTGCAGGCTGCGACTTTGAAGAGTTCAAGGGATACTTGAGAAGAATTGGGCTCTATAAAGAAGAAGGAGAGCTTGAAAAGTTAGAGACTTTGCTAAGAAACAAACTTCTTAACCTTATTGTTTGGAGGGAGAATGATGAGATTATTGGTCATGCCATTTGGCATGAAACTAATACTGAGGAGCATAGGAAAGGAGACCCTAGAGATAAAGAGGATAGAGAGATATTGGAGAGGCTTCTTGGTGGGAACAGGGGTTTCGTTGAGCTTCATGAAGTTTGGCTGACGAAGGAGCATAGAGGGAAAGGCTACGGCAAAATGTTCTTCGAGTTCTTTGAACAGTTTATGAGGGATAAGGGCTATGAATCGATAATATATTATGCTTATCATCCTGCTGCAATAGCTATTTGTCGCGAGCGCGGGTACAAGGAGGAATACGGTATCGAGGAAACAGGACCAAACGGGGAAACACAGACTGCCTATGTTTTTTATCTTTCACTAAAAAAGAACTTGAAAGCGTGATGTGCTCAAAACTGGATTCTGTGAAAATCGTGTGTTAGAGACGTTCCCTCAAAATCTTATTCAGTTTTTTCAAAGCTTCTTTATTTTCTTTCCATTTCATTAAACCTAAGGCCTCTTGAAAACTGCACCATCTAAATTCGGAGTGCTCTTTTTTGTCGAGGATAATTGTCTCTGTTGGAGAGACTTCGACACCGTATACGTATTCCTTATACGGAGAGGGGTCTAAAAATTCAAAATAGTGAACGTCTTCTATTATTCTGATAATATATTTTATACCGGTTTCTTCTCTGACTTCTCTTCTTAGAGCTTCGATTCTGGTTTCTCCTTCTTCTAAACCGCCAGTTATTGGTTGCCAGAACCCCTCTCTTTCTGAAGTTCGCTTCAAGAGCAAATATTCTATTTTCTTATTGCTTCTCTTAAACAGAATTGCTTCGACTTGTATTGGTAGTCTCATAGAAGAACAAAACTAGAGAATAGTATTTGAAACTTTAGAGGTTTTCATCACTTCCTTATTCTAACACTTCTACATTATTAGGTATAATCTCCTAGAGCCTTCCATATGTTCTAAATACCCGTTAAAGTAATAATATCCTACAAAATGAGGGATTTGAATGGCTACCACAAAAGAGCCTTCTGTTGATGAGAAGATTAAGCGTTTAAGAGAGTTAAGCGAACAAGCGAAACTGGGCGGTGGACAGAAGCGAATCGAAGAACAACACGCCAAAGGAAAACTGACAGCAAGAGAGCGCATCGAGCTTTTGCTTGACCCAGGCAGCTTTAACGAACTCGACCAGTTTGTCGTTCACCAGTGCACAGAATTCGGCATGGCTGAGCGTAAGTTCCCCGGAGACGGCGTCGTAACAGGCTACGGCACAATAGACGGCAGACTCGTCTATGTGTTTTCACAAGACTTCACAGTATTCGGCGGCTCATTAGGCGAGATGTTCGCAAAGAAAGTATGCAAACTAATGGACTTAGCCCTAAAAACAGGCGCGCCTGTCATAGGTTTAAACGATTCCGGAGGAGCGCGCATACAAGAAGGCGTGGCAAGCCTTGCAGGATACGGCGACATATTCTTCCGCAATGTCATAAGCTCAGGCGTAATCCCACAAATATCCGCGATAATGGGTCCATGCGCAGGCGGAGCCGTCTACTCGCCAGCCCTAACAGACTTCATAGTCATGGTGGACAAGACAAGCCACATGTTCATTACCGGCCCAGACGTGGTCAAAACCGTCCTGGGACAAGAAGTAACCTTCGAAGAGCTCGGCGGAGCCATGGTTCACAGCCAAACCAGCGGCGTAGCGCATTTCATAGCAAAAGACGAAGAGCACTGCATCCAAATCATCAAAAAACTCCTAAGCTACCTGCCAAACAACTACATGGAAGACCCGCCCGCCGTAGAGCCTGCTGATGACCCAAACCGCACCGACGAAACCCTAGCAAGAATCCTACCAGACGACCCAGACAAGCCATACGACGTAAAAGAAATCATCCTCCGCGTAGTCGACAACGGCGAATTCTTCGAAATCCAACCCCTCTGGGCACAGAACATCATAATTGGCTTCGCACGCCTAAACGGCAAAACCATAGGCATAGTAGCCAACCAACCCGCCCACTATGCAGGGGCATTAGACATAAACAGCTCAATGAAAGCCGGCAGATTCGTGCGCTTCTGCGACGCCTTCAACATCCCAATAATAACCTTCGTAGACGTGCCAGGCTTCCTGCCGGGAACAGAACAGGAACACGGCGGAATAATCAAACACGGCTCCAAACTATTATACGCCTATTGCGAGGCAACCGTGCCAAAAATCACCATAATACTGCGCAAATCATACGGCGGCGCATACGACGTGATGGGAAGCAAACACTCAGGCGCAGACATAAACTACGCATGGCCAACAGCCGAAATCGCCGTAATGGGACCCCACGGAGCCATAAACATAATCTTCAGAAAAGAAATCGCCGAAGCCGCAGACCCAGAACAAAAACGCATGGAACTGGTGAGCGAATACCGCCAAAAATTCGCAAGCCCATACATAGCAGCACAAAAAGGCTACATAGACGAAGTAATCGAACTAGCAGAAACCAGACCCAAACTAATCAGCGCGCTGGAAAGCCTAGCCACAAAACGCGAACAAAGACCATCAAGAAAACACTGTAACCTACCATTATAAATTAATAGGGCACTGCTTCACTTTTCACTCTCCAATTCAACCTATATATAAGGGAGGTATAGTCACTCTGACGAAACCAGTCAAAATCACCGACACCACCTTCCGAGACGCACACCAATCCCTAATGGCAACAAGAATGCGCACCGACACCATGACATCCATAGCCGAAAAAATCGACCAAGTAGGCTTCTTCTCCCTAGAAATGTGGGGAGGAGCAACATTCGACGTTTGCATACGCTATTTAGCCGAAGACCCTTGGGAACGAATCCGCACCCTAAAAAGCCACATAAAAAAGACACCGCTCCAGATGCTGTTGCGTGGACAAAACGTGGTTGGCTACAGAAACTATCCGGATGACGTCGTCATAAAATTCGTTGAAAAAGCCGCTGAAAATGGAATTGACATATTCCGAGTTTTTGACGCCTTAAACGACATAAGAAACATGGAAGTAGCCATAAAAGCAGTCAAAAAAGCAGGTAAGCATGCCCAAGGAAGCATCTGCTACACAATCAGCCCAGTTCACACCATAAAATACTACGTAAAAGTCGCGAAAAAACTAGCTGAACTCGATTGCGACTCCATATGCATCAAAGACATGGCAGGGATGCTCGCTCCACAACCAGCCCACGAGCTCATAACCACCCTAAAAAAGGAGGTAAGGCTCCCCATACACTTGCACTCCCACAGCACAAGCGGCATGGTCATGATGACCTACCTACGCGCATGCGACGCCGGAGTAGACATAATCGACACAGCCTTCTCGCCACTAGCCTGGGGCACATCGCAGCCTCCGGTAGAATCCGTCGTAGCCGCTCTGAAGGGGACACCCTACGATCCAGGCTTTGACATGGAGCTCCTCCACGAAATCGGGGAGTACTTCCGCGAGCTCAGAGAGAAGTACTACGACCCATTAAAGCTGATAGACCCGAAGGCTGAGAGGGTTGACGCTTCAATAATACTTCATCAAATTCCAGGCGGAATGTTCTCCAACCTTCTCGAACAGCTAAAGGAGCAAAATGCCCTTGACAGGTTGAAGGAAGTCCTTGAGGAAGTTCCGAGGGCTAGAAAAGAGCTGGGTTATCCCCCGCTGGTGACGCCTACAAGCCAGCTGGTGGGTATACAAGCCGTGTTTAATGTGCTCTCTGGCAAGCGTTACAGCATCGTGCCCAAGGAGATAAAAGACTATGTAAAGGGGTTATACGGAAAGCCACCAGCCCCCATCGATCCGAAGGTGAAAAAGAAGATCATTGGCGACGAAGAACCTATAACATGCCGCCCAGCCGACCTCATAGAGCCTGCCCTCGACAAAATACCAGACGAAGCAAAACCACACATTGAAAGCGAAGAGGACAAGCTAACCTACGCACTCTTTCCCAACACAGCCCTGGAATTCTTCAAGAAGAGGAAAGCTAAACGGGAAGAAGCCAAAACTGGAATCCCGCCCGAGAGGATCACGGAACTTGAAGATGTTGCCGCCGTCTCGGTTGCGGTTGCCACCTACTTGACGAGTTCACGCGGAGTCAAGACGCTAATACCTGTTAGGGCGAAGGGAGCCACGTCACCCTGGGTATTGGCTGGCCGGCAAAGCCTAGCTGAACATGGTGCATAACATTGCCAATGTACGAAGTCTTCATAGACGGCAAACCCCGAAAAATCGAACTGACAAAAACTGAGGAAAATTCCTTTACAGTAAAAATAGAAGATAAATCCCTCGCTGTAGAGTTACCAACCGATAAAATTGACCTGAAAAGGGAATTTTCAATAAAGGTAGATGGCAAAAAATACCATGTAGAACTGCCTAAAATCGACATGGAAAAGCTCTTTCCCATCAAAGTTGATGAAGCCACGTTCAAAGCTGAAGTGAAAACCCCCGCAATAAAACCAGCGTTGACGATTTTTGAACCAACCCCCTTAACGCCACTAAAGACAGCTACGGCGACCAAGCAAGTCGTTGAAGGCGCCGTAACCGCGCCCATGACAGGCAAGATTCTCTCGATAAAAGTCAAGAAAGGAGAATCGGTCAAAGCTGGTCAAATTCTCTGCATCCTTGAGGCCATGAAAATGGAGAATGAGATAACGACGCCAAGGGCTGGAACAATTCGAGAGGTTTTTGTTTCTGAGGGTTCCTCGGTGAGTGAGGGCGAACCCCTCTTCATGATTGGCTAAAAGATTGATGGAGGCTTGTACTCGCCAAAAACCTCGCGTAGAGTATCGCATATCTCACCGAGTGTCGCGTACTCTTTTACTGCTTGAAGTATGTGGGGCATGAGGTTTTCATCCTCTTTTTCAGCGGCTCTCCGTAGCCTCTTTAGGGCATCATTCGCTTTGGCTTGGTTTCTCTGCTTCTTTATCTGTCTTAGGCGTTCAACAAGATTCCTCTCTATTTCAGGGTCAATCTGCAGAATCTTAATTGGTATTTTTTCTTCCGTGATAAATTCATTAACGCCCACAACTATTCTTTTTTTGACTTCAACATCCCTCTGGAAACGGTAGGCACTTTCCACAATCTCTCGCTGCATGAAACCTTTTTCTATGGCGGCAACAGCCCCTCCCATATCGTCAATCTGTTCCATGTATTTTTCAGCCTTCTCTTCAATCTGATTTGTTAAATACTCCACGTAATAGGAACCAGCAAGAGGATCTACGGTGTCGGCCACTCCGCTTTCGTATGCTATTATCTGCTGTGTTCTAAGCGCAATTGTTACCGCTTGCTCGCTCGGTAAAGCGTAAGCCTCATCAAACGAGTTCGTATGTAAAGACTGGGTTCCGCCAAGAACGGCTGCCAACGCTTGGATTGTGGTGCGTATTATATTGTTATATGGCTGCTGAGCGGTAAGCAAGACACCTGCGGTTTGGGTGTGAAAGCGTAACATCCACGAGGCAGGATTTTTAGCTTTGAAGCGTTCTCGCATAATCTTTGCCCACAATCTTCTTGCGGCTCTGAATTTTGCGATTTCTTCTAGGAAATTGTTATGGGATGCAAAAAAGAAGGACAACCTGCTTGCAAACCCATCCAAATTTAACCCTCTGTCGATGGCTGCTTGCACGTAGGCGATTGCGTTTGCCAACGTGAAAGCAATTTCTTGGACAGCTGTTGCGCCAGCCTCACGGACGTGGTAGCCACTTATGCTGATGGTGTTCCATTGAGGCATATGCCGTGAACAATACTCGAAAACGTCTGTAACCAATCGCATGGAAGGCTTAGGCGGGAAAATATACATGCCTCTGGCAACATACTCCTTTAGAATGTCGTTTTGAACAGTTCCACCAAGCTTGGACTGCTCAAAGCCTTGTTTCTGTCCGACCGCTATATACATCGCCAGCAAAACGGTTGCAGGAGCATTAATAGTCATGGAAGTGGTAATCTCACCCAATGGTATTCCGCCAAAAACAATTTCCATATCCCGTAACGTGCTCACGCTCACACCTGCTTTACCAACCTCGCCCTTAGCCATCGAATGGTCACAGTCATACCCAACCTGGGTTGGAAAGTCAAAAGCCACGCTTAAGCCCTTTTGGCCTTGCTCTAGCAGATATTTGAAGCGTTGGTTCGTCTGCTCCGCAGTGCCGAAGCCCGCATACTGCCTCATAGTCCAAAATCTTGCCCGATACATTGTTGGGTAAACGCCACGGGTGAGTGGATATTGGCCTGGTAAACCTAAATCACGCAAATAGTCAAAATCTGTAATATCAAGCGGAGTACAAACTCGGCTTACTGGAATATCGGAGCTTGTGAAGAATTCACCTCTCTCAGGAAGCTTTTCGAGGCTTTTCGCCGCGATTTCCCTCTCCCACTTTTCCTTAGCTTGTCGAATCTTCTCCAGCTTTTGTTTGTCAAACAACATTGAAAACACCAACAAGAGCTTTGCTTAGGCATCTTCAACTGTTTCGTGTATATAGACATTTTCTTGAGCAGAGTATTTAACGGCCTTTAGCTTGGTTTCAGTCTTGGAGCCAACAGGCGGAATTGCGCTAGGGAGAAATTACTTCCGCCCAACCACAAAAACAAACCCAGAAATATGCCTTATCTGGCTTCCATACTTTCTCCTAACTCTCTCCTCAAAAATATTGAACCCTCTCTGAAACGCATCCTCATTGAGCAGAGTTAAAGTTGATATGTACTTGTTTCTGAATCTTTCCAAATATTCATCTGTAGATACGTACCCCTCATCATGTTGAACGACATGGTGATGAACACCTCTGAAGCCTATCATCATAATGATTTTTTTAAGTGAGGGAATTGATGGAAATCGTTTTAAATCTATTGCAAGTACTCCTGGAAAATCACGGAGAACATGCTTCTTAATTCGAGAGTGGGAGTTTGTCATAATCACGCATCTGCCGCCTTTCTTTAAGACGCGATGAATTTCTCGTAGAGCCATCTCCTTGTTTTCTATGTGATGAATGACTAAAGTCATATAGACACAATCGAAGAGGTCGTCTCGGAAGGGTAACCGCTGTCCATCCCCTCGGACCCATAGGATACGCCTAGATTTATCCTTCACAATGGCTTGTTTCAGCATCTCAATCGAGGGTTCCAAAGCACAAAACATGGAGTCTTTCATGGTCGACATGCTCAGTGGGAATCTTCCGGTGCCGCATCCCATGTCCAAAACGGTGCAGTTTGCGTCAATTTTTCCATACTCAATTATCTTTGACAACCAGATGCCAGCCGGGGTAGGCCTTACCCTATCGTAGTATTTCGCTATCTGCGAATAGTCACTCTTCGTGATTCTCGATTTATTCATGTTATCACTTCAAGATTTTAAAAATGGAGAGTGTGTGGTTCGCTCTTTCTAATTGAGTCAATAAATTTTTCTATTAATTTTTTGCATTCCTCTGTACCTTCTTTATTCCTTAAAACTTCACCTATATCGTCACCACCTTTGACACTAACTCCAAAGAAGGGTGGCAGATCGTGGGGAACTAATTTCAATCCCAGACCTTCTATACAATCCACAACTATCTGCAAAGTTTCCCTTTCAACCTTTCCCGTACCTGACACGACAAAAATACAGAAAGGTTTTTTCTTCGGGAAAAGCCTGTACTCTGAATTTTCAGGGGATATTTTATAGCCCATATGTCTTCGCATGTGACGGATCGAATCTAATCTTTCTAAAAGACACAGGAATTTTGAGGCGAGGAAAATGTACTTAGGGACAGCGAAGATTATTCCATCTGCCATCTTCATCTTCTCGAAGATTTGATTAAAATCATCTTTCAAAACACAATCACTATTTACACATTTTTCGCAAAGATTGCAAAATTCTATTTTTTTATCCGCCAGTTGGACTATTTCATAAGCGGCCTCAACCGACTCGAGAACCTTTTTAGCCAATAAACAGGAGTTCCCGTTTCTCCTCTGAGACCCGATTATCGCCAAGAGCTTTACCTTTGACTTCATAATAGTTAGGTGAACTAGATTTCACTTAAATTTTTAACCGTCAAAGTTAACTGAAACGAATATATAATGACTCTAGATCTAAATTATAATAGAAGCCTAGGTGTCTACTCTTTGAAAATCAAGGTCGAATACCTCGGTCACATCAGGAACATTATTGGCAGTGAGCGAGAAGAAGAAGTTGAGATTAAAGAGAGCTCATCCCTCGCAGACCTATTAATGATGCTTTCTAAAAAATACGGTGAATCCTTCGAAAAAGCTGTTTATGAAAAAAGTGGCACAGACGTAAAATCAAACTTTATAGTCACAGTAAACGGCTATTTGCTTAACCAATTAAACGGCATTGGAACCAAACTTAAACATGGAGATCACGTGATTTTACTTCCTATCGTGAGCGGCGGCTGAACCAAAACATTTTAGCAAAGGTCCTCTACAACAAGATTTATTTTCTCCCCCTAGACTAATGAAAGTCTACATACGGCTTGAAGGGAGCGTGTCGAAAGTTTGAGGCAAGACCTTGACAATATACTTGCAGAGAAAGGGGCAGAGGCGCTGTTTTTGTACTCTGAAAGCTTCAAGGAAGCAAACATGTATTATCTAACCAAGTTTCTAGCTCCAGACCCCTTCATATTCTTCAAAAAAGTTGACGATGAACCCGTGATTGTCATAAATCAGATGGAATACCCACGAGCGCAGAAGGAATCAACAGTTAAAGATGTGCGCTCTTACGTAGACTACAACTTCCACGAAATAGTGAAATCGTCGCCAGAACCCAAACTCGGCGTTCTAAAATTCATTTCAACAGTGACGAAGAAGGAGCTGGGCATCGGCACAAAAATTTGCATACCGCCAAATTTTCCGGCAATGATCGCTGAGGTTCTTAGAAAAGAGGGTTTAACCATCATGCCCCTGTTTGATGTGCTTGAAAAGGCAAGAGAAACCAAGGAACCCGACGAAATAAATGAAGTCAGAGCTGTTCAATCTGTGGTTGATGAGGTCACAAAGGAAGTAATTGATCTAATTGCGAACGCCGAAGTAGGTGTCAACGGAACCTTAATTGTCAGGACCGATGGAAGGAAGGAACAATTGAAAGTTGGTAAGGTAAAGTCAATTTTTGGACACAAGTTTCTTGACCACGGATGTGTGATGGAAGAAGAAATCATAGTTGCTTGCGGACCTAAGGGGACAGACCCCCACTATTTTGGAAATCCAGAAGACGAATTGAAGGCAAACCAACCCGTCATTTTGGATATTTTTCCAAGAAGTCTTCGCAAACGCTACTGTACAGACATGACCAGAACAATTGTTATGGGAAAAGCCTCGAAAGAGGTCAAAAGGATGTTTGAGGCTGTTCTTGAAGCAAGAAATGCTTCAGTTGACGCTCTTAGAGCTGGTGTGCTAGGAAGCGAAGTTTATGACATATGTTGCAACGTTTTGGAAAAGGCTGGATACGCCACAACAAGAGGAGGAAAGCAGATAACTAAGGGCTTTCTGCACAGCCTCGGTCACGGCGTAGGCTTGCAAATACATGAAGGCCCTAACATGAGTGAACTGTACAAATTTGCGTTGGAAGAACACAACATAGTTACTGTTGAGCCAGGACTTTACGACCCAGATGTGGGTGGTGTCAGAATAGAAGATATTGTGGAGATCACTAAAACTGGATGCAACAATCTCACCAAAATGGAAATCAGATTGGAGGTTTAGTTAGCGCACGCTGAACCAAGGCGAAATTCACAAGTAATATACAACTTAGAAACTAAACAATAAAGCGCACCTTAAATAGGATGAATGAAGCACAAGCTAAACTCTGCAAAGGAGTGAATACATTGGAAAACAAGGCCGTGATGATAATCGACATGCTCAACGACTTTGTTACTGGAGATTTGAAATGTGAAAGAGCTAAGCACATAATTCCAAACCTGAAAAAGCTTATCGACGCCGCACGCAAGCAAAACATACCAGTAATCTACAGTAATGATGCCCACCTTCCCGAAGATGTGGAAGTCGTTCAAAGATGGGGAAAGCACGCCATAAAAGGCACAAAAGGGGCAGAAGTGATTTCTGAACTGAAGCCCATGAAAAAGGATTACATCGTTGAAAAGCGAACCTACAGCGGCTTCTACGAAACTGGCTTAGACCCCCTATTGAGAAGCCTATACCGTGGCGAAGGCGTAAAAACAGTGATTTTAGGCGGGTTACACACAAACATATGCGTTAGACACACAGCCGCAGACGCCTTCTTCAGAGGATACAAGATAGTAATAGCCAAAGACGGCGTAGAAGCCTTCACACAAGAAGACCACGAACAGGGACTGAAATATTTGGAATACGTTTACAACGCCAAAATAATGACAGTTGATGAAATCATAAAAGAATTCGCTGAACCTTAGCTTTTGGATAGGCTTCCCGTGCAAGGGAGAATGAGAATCGAAAATCTTCAAGAATCAAACATAGAGGACCTCATCTACGTCTGTTCTTCCAAAAGACTCAGCGACCCAGTTCATCAACAAGGGATTAAGCTGAAAAGGCGATGGCTCCGTGAAATGTCTGAAAAATGCGGGTCATGTGCGAAAATTGCCTACTACAACGATAAACCAGTTGCTCAAATACTCTATTATCCAGAGGAGGCAGACGTAGCCAAAGCCTTTAGGCGGGAAAATGTTCTTGTGATAAACTGCATTTACAATCCAACAGAAGAAGCGCAGAAACTGGGAATAGGCACAAGGCTTCTGCAGAGCGTAATCCAAGATGCAAAACAGAGAAAGACTTGTCTTGGCAATAGGCCATGCAAAATCATTTTAGCAAAAGCCTTTAACACCGGCGAGCTTCTGCCAATGCCTGACTTTTACAAGAAAAACGGCTTTCTTCCAACGCCTGAAGGAAACCTACTCTATCTTCCGATAGAAGGCGATTATGAACCAGCCCCACCTGTGGGAGACTATGAGCCATTACCTGAAGATAGGAACAAAGCATTAATCTTTTACAGTCCAATTTGTCAATTCTCTTATCAATTTGCAAAAAAGGTCGAAGAAATCATCCAAGAAGTGATGCCCAACATTAAAATTGAAACGGTTAACGAGTGGGAAAAACCGGAAGAGTCGATGAGACGCAAGAACTGGTGGTTGATAGTGAATGCTAAACCAATAAAAACGTTTTTCATGGAAACTGAAAAATTCAAGGAAGAAATACGGCAAGCAGCAAGCCAAAACCGTTAAAGTATCCCTTTTTTAGGAGATTTTTGAAGTTATAGTTCAAAATTGAAAGAAAAGTTTAAAAGCAACATCTACATGCATAATGAAGAATGTGAGGAGAATGGTAGGTTAAATTTTTCTCCCCTCTCCTTTCTCCCCTCGTGAGTGGGTCTACCATTCTCCTCATGAAAGCTTTTAATGCAGTTTTAATCTCTTATAGCTTGTGGAAGAATCTTCTATTGCTCAGCTGATGTGTGCGAAGGCAGTGTAACGATTAATAAAGTTTAAAATCAAGGATTCACAGCATTCTTATCCTTAGGGTGCATTGGAATGACAAAGGTTTTGGTTGTCTATGATTCCAAAACTGGGAACACCGAAAAGATGGCATTCGCAGTTGCCGAAGGCGCCAAGCAAATCAAAGGAGTTGAAGTCATCGTGAAGAGGGTTGACCAAACCAGAGTTAAAGATTTGTCGAAGGCTGACGGAATCATAATGGGTTCGCCTACATATTATGGGCAAATGTCCGCCAAGCTTAAGGTCATCATTGATGAATCGGTCAAAATCCATGGAAAGCTTGAAGGGAAAGTTGGCGCTGCCTTCACAAGTTCTGGTGGAACAGCAACAGGCGCAGAAACCACCATACTATCTATATTACAAGCCATGCTAGTTCACGGTATGATTGTTCAGGGCCGAGCTGACAACAAGCATTACGGCGCCGCAGCTGTTGGCTCCCCACGTAAAAAGGGACTCGAATCTTGCAAAGAGCTTGGAAAAAGAGTTGCAAGCCTAGTTGTAAGGCTAAAGAAATAGTAGACGATGGCGGGCCTGCACGGATTTGAAAGGGGAACAACAGGTCTTCTACACTGGAACACTATTTACTACGTTTAAACATTTCTTCTATTGCTTTACTTCTTCGAAAGACAGGGCCACCGACAAATATTAAAGCGACCGCTAAAGCTTCCGCTATCTCATCTTCAGTGGCTCCATTTTTTACAGCCTGTTCCGCATGTCCCTTAGCGCATTCAGGGCAATTGACAGCCAAGCTCATACACATCGCAATGAGCTCTTTGATCTTAAGTGGCAAAACCCCTTCTGTAAACGACGCTTGGAATAGTTTTCCAAATGCCTCAGCCACCCGAGGCTGTTTTCTCTCTAACAAACTGTTTTCAACCAATTTGACTCCTCTATTTATTGGCTCATTATGCTTTTAGGCGTTTAACATTTATCGCATCAGCCTTCGTAATCCAAGGTTTCCAGCCGAGAGTTCTCTGTATCTTCTCACCACTAACAGGCACAGAATTGACAATTTCAGAAGGCTTCGCAATTCTAATTCGACTTTTTGAATCGATCTTCTTTACAATGTATTGTGCAATTTCATTGTAGGTCACAAATGTATTGGGGTTCACAACATTGAAAACTTGGCCTATGGCTTTCTCATGTAGGGTTGCCAGCCTAAGGGCATCGACCAGTTCGTCTACATGTACGCTGGCGAAACCTTCTCCTTCAAACACTTCTATCGTTTCGTTGTTTCTTGCCTTCTCAGTCATCCAGCCTGTCCAAGGGACATCGTAAACAGATTTATGGCAGAATACGTAGGTTGGTCTAAGGACGGTTACAGGCAACTTGAATGTGAAATAGAATAGTCTGCAAAGTTTTTCTGTGGAAAACTTCATGAGTGGGTAGAGACGCCAACCAGACTCTTCTTCCGGGTTGCAAGGATGTTCTTCATCAACTGGAAGATATCGCGGTTTCCCATATACTGCCGTGCTGCTAGTGAAAATAAACTGCTTTATTTTTTGCGATTTGGCAGCCTTCAACAGATTTAAAGTACCATGCAAGTTAGCATTAAACAATCTAAGGCTTCGAATGGAGAAACCACCAATCAAGGCCAAGTGGTAAACCGCATCTACTCCGTTCATAACCCGCTGAACCGCCCGCCGTTCTGTCATGCTGCCCAAGAAAAGCTTCAAATTTGGTGAAGACAGTCTTCTGAGGCGTCCAGGCTTAACATCCAACACCCTAACAGAGTGACCATCAGCCAGCAGACGCTTAACCAAGCGATAACCAACGAAGCCAGCACCCCCCACAACCAAAGCTCTCACTTTATCACCACACCATACCTTTTTATCAATTTGTTAAAAATTCTTATGTTTTACATAAAAAATTAGTATTAAAAAAGGATTAAACAATTGTGGTGGGCCCGGGGCGATTTGAACGCCCGACCAACAGGTTATGAGCCTGTCGCTCTAACCTAGCTGAGCTACGGGCCCGCTTTATTCGTGTTCCATCTAATATGCTGTTTTCAAGTTAATTTAAACGTTTTCTGCATTTAAGCCATCCATGAAAGATCTCAAAAGTCTATCCTACCAAAAAATTGGGTTTGGGGAGAAGCCTTATGCACAGAAGTTTGGAGTTGCTTTTAAAGAAGTGAATATGGCGACTGGGGAAGGATTGAGTGAAGGGTTAGCCTACGGTATCAGAAGCCCCCAAGCATAGTCATAGACGAGGAAGTCATAGTTAGAGGTCGACTTATCCCTAAGGAAAGGCTTGAGGAAAAGTCAAGAAGAGAGTTGAAAAATGGAAAAAATGAGGCTCAAGAAAATAAGCTAAGTCAATAAAACTTATCACCTCGTAGATTTATTTTTGTTTGAGAGTAAAGCCCTTGTCTGAAATCAAAAAAGCCATAGTGGTTTTTCATTACGCAGAGAAAATAAAGTCGAATCTAATCTTAACCGCCAGCCTTTTAGAGGTTTTAAACAGCATGAAAGACGAGGAAATAGTGGGCGCGGAAAAGCTTCTGGTCACATACTTTAACGCCTTGATTCGGGAAGTCAGCATCGCCACCAATGCCTCTAGAGTTCAAGGTTTTCAAGACGTTAGCGCCAAGCTTGAGGAAGCCATAACGCAGACGAAACAGCACAACTATGCCGATGCGATGAAGCTTGTTTCCGAAGCCATATCCATCACAACCACCAACGGGAACAAAGCAGCCGAAACCTTAAAGGAGAAGGACATGATCTAACGCTGTGTCCGTTCATAGTGATACAGATATTCTTGGGCATAACCAGCGTATTCCCCAAAATACCTTCGCCCAAACAGATTCAGCTTTCTATATTCTGAAACAGTAAGCGATTTTTCAGTCGAAATTTTCCTTACAAAATCGCTTGGAAAATGTTTTGCATAATATTTTAGAATAACACGCCTTATCCATGCATCAACAGGAAAAGCCTCAAGCTTTCCCAAAGAGAAGAGCAAAACGCAATCTGCAGCCTTCAAACCCACACCGGGAAAGACCAACAACTCATCTCTAGCCTTTTCGTAGACCATGTCCCTTAAATGCTCAAGCTCAAGGCCGTTCTCATAAACCATTCTTGCCGTTTCGGACACATACTCGGCTCTATAACCAAGACCGCATTCGGCTAATTCCTCAACAGTTGCCTTTGCCAGTTTTTCTTGAGTTGGAAAAGCATAAAAATCGTGTCCGTCAAAGCGTGTTTTGTCTCCAAATTTTTTGGAAAGATTGGACAACATCTGTTTTATTGCTGAGATATTTTTGTAGGTGGCGCAAATGTATGAAATCAAGCACTCCCAAGGGCTTTGACGGAGAATGCGTAGGCCATCAAACATTTCTACAGCCCGTTCGATTTGTTTGTCCTTGCTGATTCGCGAGAAAATCTTTGGTAGGTCATCGTGCAGTCCAAAATAGTCTCTGACGGAATCTGCATCTACGTTCTCGAACTCCAGTTCGTTGCCTACTTGGCGTATTTTGAAAGCCTTTCCTCCAACAACACCATACCACCATCCGCCACGCTTATCCCATCTGAAAGCCTGCCCGCAACAAAGGGTGAAATCCAAATTGAACGGGCATGAGCGGTTTAACCGAATTTCCATGTCAATCTCACGCCTCTCACCTTAAGTGTAATTTTAAATTCTTGTTGCCTAGCACGGCTGGGATAGCTTTATGCGCATGAATTTCCAGTGATGTCCAACTTTAAAACCTAGCTTTCGTAAAAGAGTTACAGAAGGAATGTTTTCTTCTGACGTGTATAGTGCCACAGAATCCATTCCTTTTTCGAAGAGGAAGTTCATCGCCCGACGCGCGAGAGCGGAGGCAAGATTTTTGCCGCGATATTCTGGAAGAGTGGCTGCCGGACCCAAGTAGCCCCGCCTACCTCCGAAGAATTCGTTGTATTCCACGTCTGGCATCGAAGCAACAACAGAAACAACTTTATTCTTAGTTTCAGCCACTTGAATCCATTCTTCGCTGAAAGGAGGGCATTCAATTTTCCACTTTTGGATAACACCTTTTTTGAGTCTTTCCCAGCCGAATCCAGCGTTCACGACTTCAACAAACTCTTTCTCTTCTTCTGGTTTCAAACTGCGGATGAGTATGCCTTCCGGGACTTTTGGAAGAGGCTTTGAGCCGTCGAGTCTAGCAACCATATGATACAGTCCGCCCTCGGGCTTATAGCCCCGTTCAATCCACTCGTTGATTTTCGGGCTTTCAGCGTCCACAACCGTGAAAACTGCGCCGCTCTCAACGTGTTTCTCGATTTCCCTAACTAGCGCCTTCTCTATAAGCTTTTGATTTTGGCTTTCAGAAACCGTAAGCCACTCGATTTCATCGCCCCAATGCCCCTCCCTGGATGCGACAGCGCCTAGAACTTCACCCTTTTCCTCAGCTATTAGAATTTTGAGGTTCCCTTCCTGAATCCAAGAGCGAAGCTTATCTTCATCGTAGGGAATGAACTCGTATGCTCCTCTATATTCTTCATTGAGCAGCTTAACTATGCTCGCCAAGTCCCTCCAAACAAAGTTTCGAATAGTCATCGTTCTTTATCTTCGAAATGGAGAATATAAAGTTGCTCAAAACTCATTTATGTTTTGTAAAAGCTCCATCCCATGCTAGGACTACTTTTGCTGCATAAAATGCCCGACGAAAGCCTATACGAAAACAAGCAAAGGCGGGTTTGGTTTATTATTGCCTTTGGCATACATTTGAGCGTTGTTAATGGTGTTCTGGTCACCAGTATAGATGTTTTTAACAGATGCAACATCCAAAGAACATTACATACGCTTCCCAAAATTTTGTCGCATAGTTTCATGCAAAAAGTTTCCGTAACCATTAACTTATCTGAAGGGCTTTTATTTTGTGTTTTCCTTATCTTTGCATTTAGTGTTTTTTCTTGAACTCTTAGGAGATATAGGATGCTTTTTGTTTGCATCTTCTCGCCGAAATACATCTAGTATATTAAGTTATAAGATACTTATTTCCAGAACAAAATATTTCGAAACTCGACACCTAAACAGCCAAAATAAGGGCAAGCCTTAATCATAGTTACAACAGCTATTTTAGTGAGGTGAAACTTGTGAAGTGGGTAACCCGTGAATTTGTTCATGTTGACAGAACCGCGTGTCCATGGCTTATCAAAAAATTCGTAGACCCGCAAGCAGAATTCATTTTCGTGCCAACAGAGGAAATTGAAGAAGTTGTTAAAACGCAGGAAGCAATACCTTTTGACGCGCCTGGAGTTAGGCTAGGCCACAGAGATGGAAAATGCAGCTTCGAAACCATAATGGAAGAATATAACCTTAAGGACCCTGTTCTTCACGAACTCGCCAAAATCGTTCATGCTGCGGATACTCGTGACACCGCGGTTGCGCCTGAAGGAATTGGATTAAGTGCGATAATGACCGGTGCAAGGTTCAACGTAAAGGATGATTTTGAGGCTGTTGGGAAAGCTGCATATGTTTATGATGCACTTTACAGCTATTGCAAGCTCAAGCTGCTCCGCGAAAAATACAAAAATGAGTTGGCGAAGATGAACCAGAAGCAGCAGAACGAGTTCTTAAGAAGAAAAATGCATGAAGAAACGATAAGCTAAAATTAGTATCATTAAATCGGGTTTGTTGATGGTTTCAGAAGTTAAAAGCACCAAGGACGGCATCTTTTGGACCCTTTGCGTCATGGGATTATTCGCAATTCTAAGCTCAACCATGTCAAAAAATCCTGTCTTGAAGCCTTTCGCAACAAGTCTCGGCACTCCCACTGATTGGACAGGTATTGTTGCTGCCGCCTCAACCATTCCAGGAATATTAGTTAGTTTGCCTGCTGCTTCCCTCTCAGACATTTTTGGCAGAAAGAGATTCCTGTTAATGGCAGGCTTTGTCTTTGCTTCTGCCCCTTTCCTTTACCTTTTAATAACTGTTTGGTGGCAACTAATTCTCGTTCGTTTTTACCATGGATTTGCAACGGCGATTTTTGTTCCAGTCGCCGAAGCTTCCATAGCTGAATTGTTTCCGACTAAGCGGGGTGAACGTATATCTCTTTTCTCTTCGGCGACATATGTTGGAAGGGTGATTGCGCCTCTTCTTGGCGGATACATACTGCTCCTTACCAGTACGAATTTTCACATGCTTTATTTGGCCGTAGGCGTGGCCGGTGTCACAGCACTCATTACGGCTTTGCCATTTTTGGCTGAAAGAAGGAAACAAACCACCATGATCCAACAAAGAAATGCAAAAGAGAGCACTAAGCTAATGTTTCGAGGATGGGGAAAAGTCGCTAAAAACCGTTCTGTTTTAATAGTGAGCTTCGTACAAGCCTGCCAGTACTACACTTACGGTGCAGTGGAATATTTTATGGGAGGTTATTTGCCAGAAGTTGTTCATTTTGACTTCCTATCAACTGGCATTATTACTGGAAGCTTTATAGCGATTCCGATTTTCGTTAAACCTTACATGGGAAGAGTTTCAGACAAAATTGGAAGGCGAACTCCAATAATTTTAGGTTTAGTAGCCAGTGGTCTTCCATTACTGGCAATTCCCTTCGTTACCGAGTTTCCAGTTCTTCTCCTGCTTTCGGTGGTTTATGGACTCGGGTTTGCCTCCGTGACAGCTTCCACTCCGGCCTTAGTCAGCGAGCTCGTACCCCCAGAACATGTTGGCGCAGCTATGGGCTTTCTCAGCATGACAATGGATGTTGGTCAAACCGTTGGACCCATAATTAGCGGATTGATACTTGCAACAAGCCTGCAATACGTTGGTCTTTTTCCTTCGCTTACTTTTGTACAGCTATTTTCTTGCGTAATTTTTGTTTTATCTGGAACTGCTAAAGCTGCACGTTCCCCATAAGAAGCTATTTTTAACGCGAAAATTTTAAACAGCTTTTGTAACGGTTAAAATCAAAGCCCTTTTCTCAAAAAACACTATTTTTGCTTCTTTTGTTTTCCGTGATTATGTCTATGTTGCATATAGTTTTCTGAGATGTTTTGCTGGCTATTTCAAAATTGTTGTGGAAAGAGTTTAAATAACCAGACGCTAGATACAGCGTCCACCTTGGTTAGAAAACACTAACAATGTGAAGCGCGATAGTGGTGCCATGAAGTGTCCGTATTGTGGATCTGAAAATGTTAGAACTCTTGAGACTCGGGATTCGCCGGAAGATGCAGTAAGGAGGCGTAAGGAGTGTGTGGACTGTGGAAGGCGCTTCACAACATATGAGTATGTGGAAACAGTTGAGCTTATGGTGAGGAAAAAAGACGGGCGACTTGAACGTTTCGACTTAAACAAGATTATTAGGGGTCTCCAGAAAGCCTGCGAGAAAAGACCTGTAACAATGGAGCAAATCCACGAATTGGCAGAGCATGTTAGACAAGATTTGACTAGGTTGGGTAAAGAAGAAGTTACTTCGCAGGATATTGGAGACCTTGTCATGAAGTATTTGAAGAATCTTGATAGAATAGCCTACATCAGGTTTGCCTCGGTTTACCGACAATTCGAGGAGCCTGAAGATTTTAAGCGTGTGCTTCTAGAGGTGAAAAAATGAAGTTTGTTAGGAAGCGTGACGGAAGATTAGAACCATTTGATCAGGAACGCATAACAAAAGCCATATGGAAAGCCGCTAAGGCTGTGGGCGGAAAAGACCGCGAGCTAGCCAAGAGGTTAAGCGAAAAGGTTGTGGCTGAGCTTAAGAAGCGTTTCGGAGAGGAAGGAGTTCCGACAGTCGAGGAAATCCAGGATTTAGTTGAGAATACGCTGATAGAGAACGGGCATGCGAGAACAGCCAAGGCTTACATTCTTTATAGGAAGCAGCACCAAGACCTAAGGGAGTTAGCCGCCCTCTTAAGCTCGGCAGACCTCGTAGACCAATACTTGGAGATTGAGGACTGGCGCGTCCGAGAAAACTCCAACATGAGCTATTCGCTGCAAGGCTTAAACAATTACCTCTCATCCACAGTCATAGCGAAATATTGGATTACGCGGATTTACCCGCCGAACATTGCAGATGCACATTTCTCCGGGGACATGCAGATCCACAACCTAGGCATTCTAGGACCATACTGTGTCGGCTGGGACATAAGGGATTTACTGCTTTCGGGATTCGGCGGCATCCCTGGAAAGATTGAAAGCAAACCGGCAAAACACTTCAGAACCGCCCTAGGACAAGCCGTTAACTTCTTCTACACGCTTCAGGGCGAGGCGGCAGGAGCCCAAGCCTTCAGCAACTTTGACACGTACTTGGCGCCTTTCATACGTTATGACGGATTAAACCAGAAAGATGTTGAACAGGCTCTACAGGAGTTCTTCTTTAACATGAACGTGCCGACGCGGGTTGGTTTCCAAACACCCTTCACAAACGTTACGCTGGACTTAACGGTTCCAGAGTTCATGAAGGACGAGCCGATAATCGTCGGCGGACAAGTGATGGATGAGACTTATGGCGGCGTGCAAGCGGAAATGGAAATTTTCAACATGGCTTATGCAGAGATAATGAGCACGGGTGATGCGAAAGGAAGAGTTTTCACTTTTCCAATACCAACATACAACGTGACAAAGGATTTTGACTGGGATTCGCCCATAGCTCAGAAAATCTTTGAGGTGACAGCCAAATACGGCGTGCCCTACTTCTCCAACTTCGTGAATACCGAAATGAAACCCGAAGATGTTAGAAGCATGTGCTGCCGCCTAAGAATAGACAACAGAGAACTCCACAAGCGTGGCGGAGGCCTTTTTGGGGCAAACCCGTTGACGGGTTCGATAGGCGTTGTGACCCTAAACCTTCCAAGGACAGGGTATTTAGCAAAAGACGAAGACGAATTCTTCCAACGTTTAGAAGCGCTTATGGAAATCGCAAAAGCTAGCTTGGAAATAAAGCGGAAATACCTTGAAAACTTCACAGAGAACGGTTTATACCCATATTCTAGGCGGTATCTCCGCAACATCAAGGAAGGTTTTGGAAAGTACTGGAAGAATCACTTTTCAACGATAGGCTTAGTGGGCATGAACGAGGCGATAATGAACCTGTTTGGATTTAGCATAGCCTCGCCTGACGGCTTAGAATTTGCAGTAAAAGTGCTTGGTTTTATGCGGGAGAAGCTGGCAGACTTTCAGGAGGAAACGGGAAACATCTACAACCTAGAGGCGACGCCAGCTGAGGGAACAAGCTACAGGCTTGCCCGTATAGATAAGAGGAAATATCCAGACATAATTACTGCTAACGAGAAATACTTAGCGAAAGGTGCTGAACCCTTCTACACCAATTCTTCACAGTTGCCGGTGGACTATGAGGGCGACCTGTTCGAAGCCTTAGAGTATCAGGAAAGACTTCAAACCCTCTATACTGGTGGAACAGTCTTTCACATTTATCTCGGTGAAAGGCTTTATTCATGGAAAGCCGCTGCAGAAGTTATTAGAAAAGTGGCTTGGAACTCGCATCTGCCCTACTTTACGTTGACGCCCACGTTCAGTGTGTGCCCAACCCACGGCTACGCAAGCGGAGAACACAAGCAATGCCCAATCTGTGGGGCAAACTGCGAAGTCTACTCGCGGGTTGTGGGCTACCTCAGACCAGTTGACCAGTGGAACGACGGGAAACAGGCGGAGTTCGCCATACGCAGAACCTTCGACAAGTCAGCTGTTTTGGCAGCAGCAACCACCACTGTTCCGGCCTAAGTGAAAATCGATGAAGTTCAGCGGCGTCCAGAAAACAAGCCTAATAGATTTTCCAGACAGAATAGCCTCAGTGCTCTTTACGCCTGGCTGCAATCTGCGTTGTCCCTTCTGCCACAATTGGCGAATAGTCATAGACCCTAAACCGCCGTTTCTGCAGGAGGAAGCCGCGCTTAAAATTCTTGAAAGCCGCAAAAAATACGTGGACGCGGTTGTCGTGACTGGTGGGGAACCAACGATGCACAGGGAAGTTCCAAAGTTTTTGAGGAAACTGAAGGAAAAGGGTTTTGCAGTTAAGCTTGACACGAACGGGTTTTATCCACATGTGTTGGAAGAATGTCTGCCGTACGTGGATTACGCCGCATTAGACGTGAAAACTTCATTGGATAAGTATACACGTTTAGGAGCAAAGGACACAGGAGAGTTTCTGCGCACGATTGAAATTTTAAAGACTGGAAAAGTAGAATATGAGTTTAGAACAACTGTTGTTCCAGGATTTGTTGAAACTGAAGACATACCAGAAATGGGCAAAGTCGTTAAAGGAGCAAAAACCTTCGCCTTCCAACAATTCATTCCAGAAGACACGCTGGACAAGAGCTTTAAAACGCTTAAGCCCTACCCGCCAGAGGTCATCACAGGATTTGCCGAAGCCATGAAAAAATATGTTGATAAAATCATACTCCGTGTTTGAAAGTTTTTAAAGAGGTTCTGTTCAACCTATGGAAGAAAAGTTAAAGCCCATCAAAAGCCTTAACGAATTACTTAACAAATTATAACAATCCTAGTAGTTAGAGCGTAAAGTTTAAGGGTTAATGCATCGTTTAGGTTTCGAATGTTCTTTAGATGGGGTTTATGGTTTGAGTGTGAAAGAGGAAAGTTTGGAGGAGCGCAAAGCCAATGTTCTGATCAAACTCAGAGGATACAAGCTTGTCAAGAAAGAGAAACATGAAGACGCCGTCAGCTATATCGTTGAAATTCCGAAAGAGAAGCAGAAGGCCCTCGTATGGTGCATTCCGAAAGAGAGCACCGTGGGTGTAGCATCCATTAACCGTCTGCAGAAAGCGATGAAAGAAGCTGACGTGGAAAGGGGGATAATAGTTACTGGCGGAAGGTACACCCACGCCGTCAAACAGAGCGCCAAAAAGAAGAAGATAGAGCTTTTGCCCAGAACTTTTCCAGCCTTTGACCTTTTTGAGCATAAGCTTGTCCCAAAACATGAGATTCTAACTCAAGAAGAAAGGGGACAATTACTAACGCAATATAAGGTTCAGCCCTACCAGCTACCGCAGATAAAGGCTTCAGACCCAGCAGTTAAAGCCATAGGCGCCAAGCCCGGAGACATACTGCGAATAATACGTAAAAGCCCCACAGCGGGCATACACATAGCCTACCGTTATGTTGTGGAATAGTTCCTACTTTGCTATCATCACTTCTGTTGCTTTTATCACCGCTTCTACTTCATCTCCAACTTTTATGTTCAGTTCTTCGGCTGCCTCCCTTGAGATTAACGCGGTTACAACGGCTGGCACTTTTATCTCAACTTTGATTTTTGCGGTTAAAGCCTCCTTTTCCACGGCTAACACTTTTCCTTTCAAGCGGTTTCTTGCGCTAATTTTCAATCCAACAGCCTCCCAATATTCCTTGTCAGAGAGAACCTCACCCAGATAGCCCTCAACACGCTTATACTCATTCAGCAAAATTTTACCAAACTTGGTCAGTCTTGCACCTCCTCCGCCAGATTTGCCACCCCTGTATGTTTCTATGACTGGTTCGCCTATGGCCTTCTCAATCTTTTTCAGATAGCTCCAAACATAACGGTAAGACATACTGAGTTTTTCAGCAGCTTTTGAAATTGAATTTTCCTTTTCTATTTGCTCTAGGATTTGGGCTCCGCCCTTGCCTAGGACTGGTTTTCCTTTGTATTCTATCCAGATTTTGCAAGAAGGCTTGTGCTTCTTACGGGTGAGCATTCTGTTTATGCTTTATCGTCGTGTTGTATTTATAGGTAACCGCTGCGAGCAGCAAGTCATGGTAGAATGCAGCTTGGGGCAAAAACGTGAATAAAAGCTCTAACTGATGCGTGGAACAATTGTAATGTTTATAAGGCTAGTGTTCAATAATAGCGATATGCACGACCGTGCATAATGACTCAGAACGAGGTGAACAAAATGAAAGTAAATTTGGGTATATGGGGAATAGTCATAACGGTATCAGCTGCTGTCTCTTTTGCTTCGGTTGCAGGCACGTTTGTTTATCTACAAATGTCCACGAGACAAAAACTCGTAGTGGCCACCACCACAAGTCTCTACGACACAGGTTTGCTAGACGAAATCGAAACACGCTTTGAAACAAAATATCCAATTGATATCTATTTCATCTCTGTTGGCTCAGGCATTGCGATCCAATTTGCACAGCGCGGAGATGCTGACATGCTCCTCGTTCACGCACCTTCTGAAGAGTTGAAGTTCTTGCAAGACGGCTATGGTGTCAACAGAAAAGTCTTTGCGTACAATTTCTTTGAAATCGTAGGTCCCGCAAACGATCCAGCACAAATTGAAGGCTTGTCTCCGACTGATGCTTTATCACGGATAGTTGCTGCAGGAAGAAACTCGACAGCGGTGTGGGTTTCTAGGGGGGATGGTTCCGGAACGCATGTTAAGGAAAAGGACTTGTGGGCTGCAGCAGGTTTCGACTGGACGCTCATAAGGGATGAAGTGAACTGGTTCAAAGAGACAGGTTCCGGAATGGGAAAAACATTGATTACGGCTAATGGCTTAAAAGCCTATACTCTTACAGATATCGGAACTTTCCTTTCCTACAATGCCGGTCCAACAAACCAAGTGCCTAATCTGAAAAAGTTAGTAGCTCAAGCCGAGGAATTGCTCAATGTCTATAGCGCTATAGCTGTAAACCAAACAAAGAATCCAAAAGCGAACTTCGAAGCAGCAACAACCTTCACAAAATTCCTGATATCCGAGGAAGGACAAGAAATAATAGGTGATTATGGAATCGCAAACTACGGACAAGCACCTTTCTATCCTGCAGTGGATATATTAAAAAATAACACCGACCTGATAATGGCGCAAATGATCATGAACTACGCTTATTTTGATGACGCCGGCACACGCACGGAATGCCCTGTTTCATATAGGTATGGCCACCCAGAACTCTATGATTAGCAAAGACCAGAGGGAGAAACATGCACTTAAGAGGGAACTTTATTCCAACTCTTTTTTTCATTTCTTTTCTTGTAGCGGCGACGATTATCATTGTCCTGGTTCCGGAGTTTCGAGAAGGCGTCGCGGAAGCATTCTGGCTAATCGTTTCTGGAAATCCTGAGGTCATTGAAATAACCTTGCGGTCAGTCTACATTTCTGGAACAGCGACTGCTTTAGCAGTGGTTTGGAGCATACCCATTGGATTGGTTATTGGTTTGAAGGATTTTGCTGGAAAACGCTTTTTCAGAGGCGTGTTTAACGCGTTGATGGGGATACCAACAGTTGCTTTAGGCTTGGTACTGTATCTTATGTGGTCCAGCACTGGACCCCTGGGATTTCTAAGCCTCTTCCTTTCACCTTTAGGTGTCATCTTAGGACAGGCAATCCTAATAACACCCATAATGGTAAGCTTCACTACAAGCGCAATCGAAGCCGTCGAACCTGACATCAAAGACTTGGCGAAAACCTTGGGTGCTTCAGAAGTTGAAGCCGCCTTTGCTGTTTTGAAAGAATCAACAGCTGGTGTATCACTGTCTATAGTGGGAAGTTTCAACAGAGCAATCGCGGAGTTGGGAATCGCCTTAATGATCGGTCAGAACATACGTGGACAAACTCGTGTCTTAACAACCGCAATCGCGATGGAAACCACTGGAGGAGAGATCGCGCGAAGTATAGCCCTGGCAATAATACTACTCGCCATAGTCCTATCCGTAAACTTCATCATCAACTTGCTGCAAAGGCGATTCAAATGAGTGCGATAGCCGAGCTAAACAACGTCACAAAAATCTATGGAGAAATAACAGCTCTTAACAATATAACACTAAGGATTCCTAGAAACCAAATATTTACCATTATCGGACCGAATGGTTCAGGAAAAACCACACTACTGAAAATCCTAGCATTCTTAGAGAGACCTACGAAGGGAACATTACTCTTTGATGGCGAACTGGTTAAAGAAACAAACTTGGACCGTTTAAGGTTAAATAGCACGATGGTTTTCCAGAAAACTACTCTATTCGACACGACAGTGGCCAAAAACATCGCATACGGGTTAAGATTGAGAGGATCTTCAAAAACGGAAACAGACGAAAAAGTCAGAAACGCACTAAAAATAGTAAGACTAGAAGGCTACCAGAAACGCCACGCAAAAAAATTGTCCGGTGGAGAACAGCAAAGAGTTGCTCTAGCAAGAGCTTTAGCCCTTAACACAAAACTCCTCCTCCTAGATGAGCCAACCGCCAATCTAGACCCAAAAAACGCCAGCATCATAGAGGAAATAATAGCCACTGTCAACCGCGAATCAAAAGCCACCATAGTGATGGCTACGCATAACATGTTTCAAGCAAGAAATCTTCCTCACCGCACAGCTCTAATGACGAATGGAAAAATAAGCGAAGCTGGAACCCCAGCAGAAATCTTCGAAAATCTTTCAAAAACCCTAGCAAGCTTCGCAGCTTTGGAAAACACTTTCACAGGAACAGCAAGAGTCACCGAAGACGGCACAACCTCAGTGGACATTGGGAACGGCGTCCAGATAGAGACAACTGTTCAGAGCCGCGGCAACGTATCAATTTTTGTCAGTCCAAAAGACATAATTTTATCTAAAAGCCGCTTCGTGTCCAGTGCGAGAAATGTTTTCAAGGGCAGAATCGTTGAGATTCTGGATTTGGATTCTGTTGTCAGGCTTAAGGTTGATGTTGGAAAACCCTTTATGGTTCAGATAACTAAGCGTTCCTTCAAAGAGATGGGACTTAACCTAAACACAGAAGTTTATTTGGCTTTTAAGGCTTCAAGCGTCCAAATCATTTAGGATTCTGCTTTCGTTCGTCGGCTAACTCGTATAGGAGTACTAGGGCTTCGCCTAAAGGTATCTTAAGCTTGGCAGCTAACTCGGCTGCTGTTACGTCTGGTTTTTCGTTTAAAATCACTTCTCTCGTGTAGGCTTTATGGTTTGTATACATGACTAAGGCGTGAACTGTTTCGATGAGTACGGACCAAAGCTTCTCCTTTTTGTATTCTTCAAGGCTCATAATGCATCAAATTATACATTGTGTTGAAGGTTGAATATTCGATTTGCCTTTACCGCAAAGTATATCTCTTTCAGAGCGTGATTAACGGCTTCAAATCCAAAAGGGCAAAAGTGAAAAGGGCGATGACGATTAAGGCGGTAATCTTTGACTTGGACGGGACGCTCGCAAGCTTTAACATAGATTATAGGGCTGTTAGGGCTGATGTTAGAAGCTTCCTAATAAGCACCGGGTTGCCAGCCTCCGTCCTATCAATCAATGAAAGCATATTTGAAATGTTGAAGAAGGCCGAAATCTTCATGAAGAACAATGGCAAATCCGTAAAGGAAACAGAAGAAACCCGTAGTAAAGCTTTGGCAATAGCTGAAAAATACGAGTTGGAAGCCGCAAAAACCACAAGTCTGCAGCCAGGGGTTTTGGAAACTTTGAAGGCTCTGAAGAAGATGGGTTTGAAGATAGGCTTGTGCACGATAAACAGTGAAAAATCAACAAACTACATCTTAAAGAGGTTTGGAATAGCTGATTTTTTCGATGCAGCAACCCCAAGAGACAGCGTGAAATACGTTAAGCCCGACACTGAACACCTTGAAGCCATCTTAAAGGCTTTAGGAGTTAAACCAGAAGAAGCCATGGTTGTTGGAGACGGCGCCAACGACATGAGATGCGCCAAGGAATTGAAGGCTATTGCTGTGGGCTTGCCAACGGGAGTTTCTTCTCCAAAAGAGCTAATCGGTTCTGGAGCAAACTACTTTATCACGTCAATAACAGACTTGCCAATCCTAATAGAATACATCAACAAAGCATCAGAAACGTAAAAGAAAAACTGGAATACGGTTCGAATAAAGACTTTCACAACAACCATCCGTTTATTACTTACACCTACAATATTTTGCATTCTATGGAGTTTTTCACGCGATAGCGCCCATGAGTATATGCTTATTATGATTGGTTTCATAAATATGGCGGTTGCTACAAGGGCTGAATATAAGGCTAGGGAAATAAATCCAGAATTTAACAAGATGAACTGAACAATTAGGCTTGTGCTGAATCTTACACTAAGGCCTAGACCTAACAACAAAGAGTATTTGTTTCCAAGTAATTTGCGGAAAAGCAGAAAGGAAGATAAAAGTTTTGAGCCTTTCGCAACAGCCCAGACTAGCGCGATTAAAGATGGATAAATTAGGAGAGAGGTTACGGAAACCGAGGCTCCTATGCTTAGAAAGAACAGGGGAGAGAGAAAGACGTAACCCAAAAACTCTACAGCCTTTTCGTTTTGATATAGCCTCTCCTTAGGTAATAATCCTCTAAAAACCATGCCGCCAAAGATCGCACCCACCGTTGCCAGACTTTCGAAAATAAATCCGCCTAAGGCGATAAAGGAAAAGCACACAAGTAAAGTCATGAGGGAGGACACATAAGGTGGAGGATGATTCTTCTCCAAAATCCTTTTAATTTTACCCCCAAGTTTTATCATTATCAAGGTAAGGAGAAGCAGACAAGCTAAATCTAAAAGAATCGACAACGGGTCCGGCATACTCTGCACCTGTGTAGTTGGCAAGAATCCAGGTAAAACGGCAACAACCGCAAGCATTAAAACCTCGATGATGTCATCCAAAGTCCCTATTCCTAGCGTAAGCTGACCAAAATCTGTTTTAATCACTTTAAATTCAGCTAAGATGGGCAATAGAACAGCCTCGCCCACTGTTGCGAAGGATAGGGCTGTAATCAACGCAACCAAAAAGGAGTAGCTCACTTCAGCTGGAAATGCGAAATAAAGAAGCAAACTTCCAAAAAAGCCTTCAAAACCAATTATGACAACGGTGCCTAGAACGACATATTTTTTTAACCTACCCATTTTTCCAAAATCTAGATTAAAACCTATTATGAAGAGAAGAAAGTACATTCCAAAGGTTTCTAACAGCTTAAAAACGTCGCTTTCAATGGTGCCCTTGAATAGGCCGAATGTAGAAAGTACGAGGCCGAAGAAAAGAGAAGCAAACATCCAGGGTATTTTTAGATATTTCTCTAGCAGGTAGCCGAAGCCTAACGAGACACTATAAGAGATGACTGTTAAAAGCAATACGTCTTCCATAACCATCTCTCCAGCGTAATGCACGCTATGTTACTAATGTACGCCATCACAATCTTCACTTTGTTTCTTTCCCATGCAATGGAGGAGTACTTCCGAAATAGAATCGAAGCCAACTTTTCGAAAGGCACACCTAGTGCAAAAGCTACGAAAAGATTACAAATATTATCCCAAACATTCGTGCTATGTCTTTTATCTTCAAAAGTTTTTTCCGGGTTTAGATGGCGCTTAGTTTTATACGGCATTTCATGTTTCGTTTCACATGCCTTCTTTCACGGTCTTGAAGGCATACAAAGAGGTCTATAAACTTTCTGTTTCTCTGGTATTAGAATCAAAATCATAACCTATCAATAAACCTTGCAAAAATGTGGCTAACTAGGCATCAGGATGGCTTGAAGTGATATCTGGGCCATTGGGGCCATGGCTGAGTTGCTGCACAAGTTCCAAAATCCATTGTCAGCGGCATTCCTATCTTTATTTGTTCCGGGGTTACTCCTCTAATCATGCCCGGGATTTTCACGCCTTTTTCAAGTTGTACTATGCCTACGGCGTATGGTGCCATCCCCTGAAACTGTGGTGGCGCGACATGAATGACCGTGTACGTCAACAGTTTTCCTTTCTGTGGAAGCTCAACCCACTCAAACTCTTTCGAAAAGCAGCTATCGCACAATGGTCTAGGCGGAAGGTGAACTTTTCCGCATTTTAGGCATTTTCCGCCCATGAGTTTTCCTTGAAGTATGTTCTTGTAGAATTGTTCTATTGTGAAAGGCGGTTGCTCGCTCACGACTTTATCCCCCTCTATAAATATGAACTGTGGCTGTGGCGCCTGAACCCCCAACATTATGCGTTAAGCCTACTTCCGTGCCTTTCACCTGCCGCCTGTCTGCTTGTCCGGTCAGCTGTAGATACATTTCGTAGGCTTGCGCTGTTCCTGTTGCGCCTACTGGATGACCTTTAGCTTTAAGTCCGCCGCTCGTGTTTACTGGAATGCGCCCTCCAAGCCTTGTCTCTCCAGTTTCGACAAGACGCCCGCCCTCACCCGGCTTGCAGAAGCCCAAATCCTCGTAGGCTATTATCTCGGCTATTGTGAAGCAGTCATGAACCTCAGCAAGGTCTACATCTTCTGGTTTTATTCCGGCCATTTCATAGGCCTGTTTTGATGCGATTTTCGCTGCAGCAAGGGATGTGAAGCTTTCACGTTCGTAAATGCCTATGCTGTCGCTTGCCTGTCCACTTCCAATTATGTGAACTGGCGTGTCAGTGTATTTTGCTGCTAACTCGGGTTTCGTTAGAATGACGCAGCTTGCTCCGTCGGTGATTAACGAGCAGTCATAGAGCTTAAGGGGCCAAGCTATAACCCGCGAAGACAAAGCCGTTTCAAGGGCTATCTCCTTCTGCATATGAGCCTTTGGATTTAGACTTCCATGAAAATGATTTTTAACGGCAACCATAGCAAGGTGCTGTTCCGTTGTCCCATACTCGTGCATGTGCGCAGTTGCAATCAAGGCATATAATCCTGGAAAGGTTATGCCATGCCACTGCTCAAAGGGATAATCCGAAGCCATAGCCAAATATTCCGTAACTTCAGGCGTTGTTCTATGGGTCATTTTCTCAACGCCGCCAACCATAACGACATCGCACAAGCCCGAAAGAACAGCGCAAATTCCAGCCCTCAAGGCGGCTCCAGAAGAGGCACAAGCGGCTTCTGTCCTTGTGGCGGGTATATATAACAAGCCTGCCCAATCAGCGGCTGTAGAGCCTGTGTGCCCCTGATGCTCATAGGATTCCCCCATATGCCCAACAAACAAGGCTTCAATATCCTTTTTAGGGTTTAGGTTTGGGCAGCGGTCAAAGGCTTCTTTGGCTGCTTCTGCAAAAATCTCCCTCGCGTATAGACCTTCCAGTTTTCCGAATTTCGACAAACCAGCAGAAACTATCGAAACAAGAGGTTTACTCTTCAAGCTAAATTCTCCTTAAGGCTATGATTAATGTTGAAAACTGAATAGAGTTCTAACAAGTATTTAAGCGTCTTCAATCTTTTGTGAATTTTTCACGAAAGAATTTATTGTCTTACATGTACAGTCTTGCCTCTCGTAAAATTTAAAAATGGGACATGGGCTTGTAATGAAACTTTTTTGAAAGCTACTTTGTACCGAACGTTTTTTTGACCCAAGCTAGTGTTTTTTCCATGTCTTCCCTGAAGCGTCTTAACTCTTCTGGCGTTCGTTTCGGCGGTTTGGGTTCTTCTGCTGGCGTTGCATAAACGTCTAGGAGGTCGCCTTTTGGCTGTTTCTCAATATGTATGTTTACTCTTAAACCGATGTTTACTTTCTCAGGGTCGATGTCTCTCATTGTCATGGGCAGGCAAGTGTTTGTTCCGTCTATTCTGACCATTACGCCGACTAGAGGCTGCAGATGCGCCATTGAAGGCCACGCAATAGCCATAACAGTGTATGAGTGGACTTCTCCTTTCTTCGGAAGCTCAATCCACCTTGTCTCCGCGAGTTTACACTTGGGGTTAAAGCAATGTGCGCGTGGTGGACAATAAACCAGTCCGCATTTGGGACATCTCGTTCCGTACAATTTTCCTTCTAGAAGTCCTATGAAGAACTTTGAGACTTTGCCGTAGCTGTGATGGAACATGCTGCCGTGAGGTCTGTGCACAATCAAGAATTTTTCAGGCTTCAAGTCATCGAGTGTCGGACCATCGTTCATCTCGACTATTTTCCATCCTTCAGGCCTCCAGCCGCCCCTGCGTTCCCAATCTTCCCACCACTTCTCGTCGATCTTTGATTCTTTTAGAGTTCTTTCTGGTCCAGGTTGTTTCATTGTTTTTACACCTCCAAAATTACGGCGCCTGCTTGGCATCCTGTGCCGCCGTGTCCATGTATGAAGCCTTTCCTAGGGGTGCTCAATTGTCTGCCCGGAGCACCCCATTTCTTGCCAATTTGTTGGCTTAGTTGCCAATAAACATCCACAACCTGCGCAATTGATGTTGATCCCACTGCGTGTCCCTGTGCTGTTAAAGCACCACTGAGTTGGCATGGAAGTTCTCCGTGAGGCTGGATAACTCCATCTCGGAGCAATTTCCTTCCATCGCCCCTCTTACAAAAGTCAAAATCCTCTAGCCCTGCCAAAACCACGCCTGCGTATGGGTCGAAGATTTCGACTAAGCTTATTTCTTTTCGCGGATTCTTGACTCCGGCGTCCTTATAGGCCATTCTTGCTGAAACTCTCAGTGCGCCAAAGTTGCAGAGGTCTGGATAGGGTGACATCGGGCGTGGAATACTTTTGGGCCAGATTTTTTCGTCTTCTGGGTACAGACCTTTCCATGCTGGGTTGTCTGGCCGGTCTCCAGCTCTCATCGTGTCTGACCCGAAGCCTACACCGGTTATCCATATTGGGTTGTCCGTTAGTTTCTTTGTAAGCTCCTCATTTGCCAACAGCAGGGCCGAGGCACCTTCGCTTGTCATTGCACACTCATGAAGCCTGTATGGCCAAGATATCAAACGGGATTTATAGACATCGTCCACTGTGATTTTGCTGAAGCCATGTTGAGCAGGCCACTGTGCGTAAGGGTTGTCAAGTGAGTTGTTGTGGCATAAGACAGCGACTTCAGCCAAGTCTTCTTCAGTGTCACCATAAACGTGCATGCGTCGGGCTTCCATTGTCGCATAGAATGCATTGTAAGTGAAGCCCGAAACGAAGTCCCAGTCTGTGTCGCCGGCAATGGCTATGGCTTCGTTGACCTTCTGAATGGGGAGTTCGTCCATTTTTTCCCATCCTACGACGAGAACTAGTGGGAACATGCCTGAGCGTATCCACAGGGTTGCGTTTATAACTGCGTCAATTGGAGTTGCCCCGCCTGACTCGACACGATAGGAGGGCACACCGCTTAGTCCCAAGTAGTCATTGATTATCCAGTGCATACACTGTTGTTGTTCTAGGATGTCGCTGAAGTACGAGTAGCAACATGCATAGCCTTTCCTTATGAAATCTCCAAGTTCAAGGTCGGGCACATCATCCAATATCATTTTGACTGCTTCTGCACACATCTCTTCTTGCAATGTGTGTCTTGGATTGTCGAATCTTGAAATGCTTCCAGCGATTATTCCGACTTTTTTCAAGTTTCCACCTCAATTTTGAAAGATGTAGTTAGTGATTTCAATAACTAATTAAGATTTTTGCCACAATCAGCATAAATTGAAAATAATAATATGACGTTGGGAGGCTGTTAGAGCGACGCTGGGGAATTTTTTATAATGTCTTTTATCATCTTGTTTGCATGCAAACACTGCAGTTATCAACTTCTCTCCCCAAAAAATACTAAACCGAATAGCCGAACACCACAGAATTACATATGAAAAACTTAGGGAATCGAATGAAGTGCTCAGGGAATATGGCAACTAGCGAGAGCAAGTTTACCGTTTATCCTTGAAAAAAGTCTTAGGCGGCAAACTCTCAAGAGGCGACATCATCTTGATGGTTGGGTACAGATGGGGATTTTCAGCCTCAGCCTGTCTGCTGAAAGTGTAACTTCTCACGATAGATATCAAGGGTTCAGAAACTTTTTATTTTAAGCACGGCTTCCATCAGCTTTACGCATTGTCTTTCTTTTTCGTAAGCTCGAGATAGTAGGACTTCCACATCGTCTGCGATTCGCGATATCTGTAATCCGCTTTCTAAAGATTCTTTGAAAATTCGTCGAAGATTTCCGTAACACTCTGAAGCATCAATCATCGGGTTTGCTGCCTCTTTTAGTTTTTCTAAGTTCAACGCGGTAGCCGCATGTGATAGGAATTTTGCCATGTCTTTGCGGTTCTGCTCTGATACCCTAAAGGTGAAGAACGCCCATTCTCCTAGTGAGTTCTTTATCGAAGGGTCGTTTTTCCGTAGAAGTTCTGGAATTTCCCTGCTTGCCTTTCTTAACCCTGCTATACCACGAGAGCCACGCTTAGTGTTTAGACTCTCCACAGCCCTGTTAAGAGCTTTCATCAGAATATCCTTTGTATCTGGCTTTCTTTTTCTTCCAACCACTACGAGCATAGGACACCGTATGGATTGAATCTCCTCTAGTTTCTCCTCCCATCCAATTCTAAAGTCTCCAACAGGAAGTTCTGCATCCTTTCTGTGCCAATCCGGATGGGGGTCGTTAACGTATACAATTTCATTATCGCGAAAGCCAGTAATCACTACGTAATGATCGACAACGCCGCCAATATGCCTAAAAACTTCATATTCCTTGTTGTAGCTCAGCCAACCCATGTGGGATATGACAAGCACCGGCGTGTCATTCCTCAAAAACCCCTTTAAATTCGCGAAGGCTTCTTCCCATCTTTTTCCTTCATCGTACTGATAGGAATAACCGTGTTCTTCAAGAAAAGCCAACAGGCAATGTAGTGGATGAGAACCGAAACCTAGCCTAATAAAATTGGACGTTGGAAAATAATGCAAGCCAAAGAATTGCCCAGACGCGCAGCCCATATACCAAGCCTCATACACGTCACCAAGCCTTCTCAAAATCATCGAAAGACTGTCTATGTGGCAATACTGAGCTTGAGAATGCACTAGCGGAACATCCAGTTTCACATTCTCACAATCTGAAACCATGCAACTCCCACAGATTCACAAATAAATCTTTAGTTTCTTTCGAAATATTTAACGGTGTATGGAGGGATTTTTTAACAACACTTGGCTCCGATACGTGTATTCCGTTTTCTGTCCGATTATCCTTCGTAATATTTCCGCACCTTAATGTTAAAGTTGGTAGCTTTGAACCGATAAGAAAATATCTTTTAGGTTTGATATCGATATGTAAGTTTAAACGCCAAACAGTCTAACAATGGAGGTAAAACAAAAACGATGTTTAATGAAGAAAAGATTAACGAGATAAAGCGAGAGGGGGAACGCTGGGAAAAGACAACGCTGCCAAAGTGGATAAGGCAATGTCCAGAGTGCAAAAGCGAATTCAGAAACCATTCTGGCATGCTGATAGAACGGCTTTACACTCCAGAAAACATCAAAACCTTAGATTACATGCGAGACTTGGGCTTTCCGGGCGAGTATCCCTTCACCCGCGGCGTTCACGCCACCATGTACAGAGGCCGTTTATGGACCATGCGAATGTTTGCGGGATACGGCACAGCGGAACAAACAAACCACCGCTTCAAATACCTGCTGAAGGAAGGCGAAACAGGCCTAAGCACAGCCTTTGACTATCCAACGATTATGGGTTACGATTCAGACCATCCCATGGCAAGGGGAGAGGTGGGCGTATGCGGAGTAGCCATCTCATCGTTAAAGGATATGGAAACCCTATTGGACGGTATACCCCTAGACCAAGTCACAACCTCCATGACCATAAACGGCCCCGCATCGATGCTTCTTGCCATGTATGTGGCTGTAGGAGACAAGCAAGGCGTGTCAAGAGGGAAACTCGGAGGAACAACCCAAAACGACAATTTGAAGGAGTTTTTCGCTCAAAAACTGTGTATATTTCCGCCGAAGCCTTCGGTAAAGCTCACAACAGACATAATAGAATACTGTGCTAGGCACTTGCCAAAGTGGAATCCTGTGAGCATAAGCGGATACCATATTCGTGAGGCTGGTGCAACTGCCCTCCAAGAATTAGCCTTTACGCTTTATGATGGAATAGCGTACGTGGAATCAACCCTAGAAAGAGGATTGAAGGTGGACGACTTCGCCCATCGCTTATCGTTCTTTTTTGCATCCCACAGTGATTTCTTTGAAGAAATAGCCAAATTCAGAGTCGCTCGTCGATTATGGGCAAGGATAATGAAGGAGCGCTTCCGCGCCAAAAACCCGAGGTCCATGTGGATGCGCATGCATGTCCAAACCTCAGGATGCACCTTGACAGCGCAGCAACCTCTAAACAACATCATACGCACCACAATCCAAGCCCTAGCAGCAGTATTGGGCGGAACCCAGTCACTCCACACGAACTCCTTCGACGAAGCCCTATGCCTGCCGACTGAAGAAGCCGTTAGGGTTGCGTTGAGAACCCAGCAGATAATAGCCCACGAAAGCGGAGCGACAAACACGGTGGATCCGCTAGCAGGCTCCTACTACATCGAAGCCTTAACAAACGAGATGGAAGAAAAAGCCATGGAGTACATCCAAAAAATAGACGACATGGGCGGAGCCGCAACCGCCATAGAAAAAGGGTTCTTCCAGAAGGAAATCGCCGACAGCGCCTACCGATACCAGAGGGAAGTAGATGAGAAAAAGCGCATAATTGTTGGCCTGAATGAATACACCATCGAAGGGGAAGAATGCCCAATAACACTCTTGAGGATAGACCCAAAAGTCGAAAAAGAACAAGTTGCCAGACTGCAAAGACTAAAAAGGGAACGCGACAACAGAAAAGTGAAGGAAGTCCTTGAGAAACTCCATTACGGAGTAGAAAAGGATGAAAATCTCATGCCAACAATAATCGAAGCAGTGAAAGCCTACGCAACACTGGGCGAAATCACTGACGTACTGCGAAAAGTATACGGAGAATACAAAGAATTAATAGTCATTTAAAGGAGACAAAACAAAATGCAAACCACAAGAAAAATCAGGGTCTTGATAGCAAAACCAGGCCTCGACAGCCACGACAGAGGAGCCAAAATAGTAGCCAGAGCCTTAAGGGACGCCGGAATGGAAGTAATCTACACTGGCTTGAGGCAGACGCCTGAACAGATAGTTGAAACAGCCCTTCAGGAAGACGTGGACGTGATAGGCTTAAGCATCCTCTCAGGCGCCCATAAGGCCCTTTTCCCAAAGATAATGGAACTTCTGAAAGAAAGAGGATTAACAGACATCTTAGTCTTCGCCGGAGGAATAATCCCAGAAGAAGACATACCAGAAATTAAGAAGCTCGGAATAAAAGAAATCTTTGGGCCAGGAACATCCACAGAAAAAATAATAGAATGCGTTTTGGAGAACGTTCCAAAAAGAGCCTAACTCCAAAGATGTGTAGGGCCATTGACAAAAACTGAAGAAATAGCCCAGGGCGTTCTGGCTGGAGACCGCAGAAGTATAGCAAGGGCAATAACAATCATCGAAAACGACGCAGGCGAAGCCCCAAAGTTAATTGCCTCAATTTACCCCCGTACTGGAAACGCCCACGTAATAGGGTTAACCGGACCAAGCGGCTCTGGAAAGAGCACCCTCATAGAAAAAATTGTGCGAGAGTATAGGCGGAGAGGCAAAACTGTAGGCGTAGTAGCCGTAGACCCCACGAGCCCCTTCACGGGCGGGGCGTTCCTAGGCGACAGAATCCGAATGCAAGAGCTGAGCACAGACCAGGGCGTCTTTATAAGGAGCATGGCAACCCGCAACTATCCAGGAGGAATAGCCAAAGCGACAAAAGACTCCGTAAAAATCCTAGATGCTGCAGGCAAAGATATAGTAATGGTGGAGACCGTTGGCGCAGGGCAGTCTGAAGTGGAAATAATCAAAGTGGCACAGACAGTAGTCCTTATCCACGCACCAGGCTTAGGAGACGAAATACAAGCGATTAAGGCTGGGTTGATGGAAATAGCCGACATCTTCGTCATTAACAAGGCTGACCGTGAAAACGCGGACAAAGCCGTGATGGACATCCAAGCGATACTGCAACTTGACGACAAGGAGAAGGCATGGAAAACGCCTATTCTAAAAACAGTAGCCCTAACAGGCGAAGGCGTACCCCAACTCATTGAAAAGCTGGAAGAGCACAGACGGTTTCTAGAAAAGGAAATAGAGCGCAGAAAGAGCCTAGTGAGAGCCGAGGCCGAGCTAATCGAAGCAATAAAAGAGAAAGCGGCAAGCTCAGTAATAGAAGAATTAAGAAGGGAAGGAAAGTTTGAAGAACTTTTGCAGAAAATTCTGAGGAAGGAAGTAGACCCAGCATCGGTGGCTGAAAAACTCCTGCATAAAAAACTTAAAAAAACCTGAGAAGGCGTCCAGCCAATGCCAAAACTTGAAAAAGGACTTGTTCAGGTTTACACTGGAAACGGGAAAGGAAAGACTACGGCAGCCTTCGGGCTTGCCCTAAGAGCCATAGGCAGAGGACTAAAAGTCTACATAATCCAGTTCATCAAGGGCGGATTCGACTACGGCGAACTATACGTGGTGGACAAGCTTCCAAACCTCAAACTGAAGGCCTTCGGCAGAGGCAAATTTGTAACAGAAGAGCCTGCGGGAAGAGAGGATGTCAAACTTGCAGAGGAAGCCTTTGCTTTGGCTGAAGAAGTGGTCAAAAGCGGCGAATACGACCTAGTAATCCTAGACGAGATTAACGTTGCCCTAAACCTAAAGCTGATAAAAATTGAAAAAGTTCTGGAACTAATAAAGAACAAGCCACAATACGTCGAACTCGTATTGACTGGACGTTACGCATCCAACGAGATCATTGAAGCTGCTGACCTTGTTACAGAGATGAAGGAGGTTAAACACCCCTTCAACAAGGGCTATAAAGCCAGAAAAGGAGTCGAATATTAGCCTTTGGATATGGAAGCGTTTTGAGGAATAATTTGATGAACGAGTTATTTGTTCAAACCACAGATGAAGTCGCTTATGATTTCATAGAGTTTGCGAAGACTAAGCATTATGGGATTGAAATCACCTGCTTTGCTTTTCCAGGGATACTTGACGGAGATTGGAAAACTCTCCTCAAGTCTTACAAACATGCTTTGAAAGGTTTTGGAAATGAAGTAGCAATTCATGGGGTTTATATGGACATGGTTACAGCCAGCAAAGATGCCAAGATAGTTGGTGTGGCAAAGGAGCGAATCTTGCAAAACATCGAAATTGCAGAACAACTTAGGGCAAAGATAGTGGCTTTCTGTTCATGTTATAATCCATGCATTGCCACGGGCTCGCCGGGATACGTAGACGGATACAAGCAGAGGCAAATCAAGTTTTGGAGTGAAATATTAGAGCCAACAGCCGATGGCACTCTTGCATTGGTATTCGAAAATCTATGGGAGCCCGAACCTGAGCTTGTGAGGTATTTGCTAGACGGCGTCAACTCTGAGAATTTCAAAGCACTACTTGACACGGGTCACACTAATATTTTCTCCGAGGTGCCAATAGAACGATGGGTTGAGGTTCTTGCAGATCATCTGGCATACATTCACTTGAATGACAATCACGGGGATTTCGACAGTAACCTTGCACCTGGAGAGGGAAATATCGGGTGGGAAAGGTTCTTTGATGCGTTAAAATGCTATGGGCTAAGGCCTAGAATGTGCCTTGAGGTTGAGGCTTACGGAAACCGCTCGAAGCTTGAGAACACAAAGAGAGCTATAGAGTATCTCAAGAAGATGGGGTTCCATCCCTTTTAAGTCAAGTGCGGGCTACATTGAAAAACCTGTTGTTAACAAGGCAGAGGTTTCTGGTTTCATAGCAGAAGTGGCATTCACTAGCATAGGCTTCTTTTGGAGCGAATCCATTTTTTAATGCAAGGTTCATTAGGCCCTTCATGCCATCGTCATACAATGCGGCTATAACAGCGTGGTTTTTGTAATCGTATTTTTCAACGATTTTTCTAAGGGAAGCCTGCCGCGCGTTTCCTATACTCAGCCCTGGACATATCGTAACGAAGCCAAACTCGTCGACATCAACTCCGGAAGGGGCTTCAAGCGTTCCACCAGCCCATGCGCCTGGACATTTTTCGTTTAAGATTTCGGATAAAGGCTTCATTTTGACACGCTTTGCGAGAATTTCTGCCGCTCTTCCAACAAGCATGGGTTGCGCCTTTACGACTTCAACCTTTGATAGAAGATTTCCCAGAAACTCAAGATGGGAGCGAGTTGCCCGATTGAATTCGTTTTCTTCGTCTGGCGCGCCGAGGAATCTGGCGTCAACACAAACTTCTAGGCTGGATTCCAGAGAGGCTTCAATCGCGTTTTTGACGGATTCTATGGGGATGTAGCTTTGGTGGAAAAAGTCTACGCTGGTGAAAATCTTTGTTAAGCCGAGGCTTCTGAGTTTTTCAACAATTGCACGTGCCTTAGACATATCATGCGCCCAGAAGCCGTTGGTGAAGAGCCAGGTTTCAGGAAAAGACAGGCGACCACATTCTGAGATTATTTTCTCAACCAAATCGGGATAAAGCATGGGTTCCCCGCCGCTTATGCAAACTATTTCAGCATCCAATGCCTTAGCGTCAGCTACATACCGTTTGGCTTCCTTCAAACCCATAGAACCCTCGATTTCAGGACCACAGTAGAAGGCACAGTGGAGGCATTTGGCGTTGCAGCGGTCTGTTATATGTAGACCCAAACTTGCTATGGCCATAAGCTTCTCACCTATTTTACGTAGGACTCATTTATCCAAACTCCTAATTCTTCGGTGTTTAGGCTTGCTTTCAGCCACATCGGCAGAGGCAAGTTGGGCGTGTAATGGCCGAAGTCCATGCTTGCGATAATTGGAAAATCAAATTCTTCGGTTATTTCCAAAACAAACTTTTTAACTTCACTGGTCATATCTTTTATGACGTTGGCTTCTTCGCCTCTGATCTTGCCGATCAGCATGCCCTTTGTTTTGTCAAGTAAGCCGATTTCTCGGAAATGAACCAGCATTTGGTCGATTTCTTCTAAGGGGTGCCTTGCTGTGGCTTCCCAAAAGAAAATAATGTTCTCATCTAGCTCTGGAAAGTACGGTGTCGCGAGCAACGATTCCAGAGTTGGCAGATTGCCGCCGAATAGTCTGCCCTCGGCGCTGCCTTCTCGCCAAACTTCCCACCGAGTTAATGCCGGCAACAAGCCCAATGGCTTGGGGTTTTTGGTAATTTTTGAGAAAAGGTCCATTTCGTATCTGCCTTCTTTACTTTTCATGTCTGCTCCGAATCCAAAAACGACGTCCGACTGATGAAGACCAGCGAGACCAGCCTTGGCTAAAAGAGCAACGTGAAAGGTCGTAATGTCACTCATCCCAGAAAAAACCTTTGGATTGGTTTTTATCAAACGAAAATTTAAATAGCGTAAAGTTCGAATTGCAACAAACCCGCCTAAAGCGCAAATAATCGCTTTCACTTCCTTGTCAGCAAACATGCTGTTGATATCTTCAGCCCTTTGGATGTCGGTTCCCGCCATGTAGCTGCCGTGCTGAAGTCTAACGGTTTTACCCTCCTTCACGTCAAAACCGAGCTTTCTGAGATTTTCAATTCCTTGAAGATACATGGTTTGAAATGGCAAAACTGGGTGGGAAGGTGCAACTATCCCAACGATATCGCCGACATCAAGTTTCGGAGGTTTTAGAGGTTCCATTTTTTCACATTAATAAGGAGAAGGAAATTGATATTTTTAGTCTTTATGTTTAGCCTGAGGTGGGATTTTTGCTTCAGAATGCTTCTTCAAGAAATTCTCAAGGGCTTTCGTTCTTCTCAACGCTTGTCTCATGCGAATACGGAACTGGCATCACCAAACCTTTCAATGTTCCTTTTGATTAGAACCTTTCTGTTAACGTTTAGTACGACAAGCAGCCGATTTCCTGGCTTAATTCTGTTGTTAGTAAAAACTCGCGTGTAACATTGTCAGGGGCTGTTGAATCTATTACGACGCTGCAGCCCCTTTCAAGTAAGGCATCTCGCATCTCAGCAATTAACGAGTATACTAAGAATTCGTCACGGCAGGAGGAGTCTCATTAAAGAGCATTTCTCTTAACTCGTCCACGCCTATTCTTGCAAAATGCCGGTTTTCGGTAGCCAACCTTCTAGCAAGAATAGTCTTCCCAGCTTTAGGATAACCGGTTAAGACAATGTTCTCTACTTGTATAAAATCTTAAAAATAGTTTCCCGATAAATCAATTAAAATCAAATGACCCTGTTGTTGATAAGGACCATGCTTCTTATTAATGGTGTTAAGTATGCTTTGGACACCTAGGATGATTAGTATAATCCTTTTGACTGTGATCTTGATTAGCAGCATATCCATTGTTATACCGATTTTCAATTCAACGACAAATATCAAAGTCGGCGTGTACTACTATCCTTGGTATAAGCAAGGGTGGGGGAATTATCATTGGAACTCAAGCACAGAGTATCCAAAATGGAATGTAGTAGATACTCCAATTCTTGGATACTATAGTTGTCAAAATGCGAGTGTGATTAGGCAACAATTAGAGTGGATGGAAGATATTGGTATAGACTTCATTATTTTGTCTTGGTGGGGCAATGGTAGCAGTCCTTTTGGTGGAAGCAGCTACGAAGATGAGTCTTGTAAGTTTATCTTTTCAATGATCAAACAATTTGAATATCCGATAAAGGCTACTTTAATGGTTGAATCTTTTAATGAAACAACTAGAGTCTACAATTTCCAAGCAATCTACGACTATATTTATGATGCCTACGTAACCCTATATGATAATGTGTATATGAAACTTGACAATCTACCGCTTCTCTGTTTCTACAATAACGATAGCATGACTGGAACCAAGGCACAGAGAGAAGCAATGTATTCTGATAGCAGATTTAGAGCTAGGATAGTAGGGCACAAAGACTATGTAGATTGGTGGTTTGCCATTCCTTGCAGTGTAAATAACTCAACAATTCCACCCCTCAGCAGAAGAGATGGGATGATATGCGTTGAACCAAGGTATGATAACTACTACATAAATGGAAGCTCAAGATTTGATCCCAACTATACAGAAGGCTTGTATGACAAGCAATGGAACGAAGCTATCAGATTGGCAAGGGAAGGCAAAGTCAACTCTGTAACAATTTATAGCTGGAATGAATATCATGAAAGGTCACAAGTTGAACCTCATATCAGCATAGATGGCAGGTACATTCTGTCACCCTTCTGCAAGACAAAATGCTATATAAACCGAATCAAATCTCTCGAACCACTTTCTTTGCCTCCTCTGATCTACATTGCTGTTGGAATAGCCTTGGGCGTTATCCTTGCTTGGACATATTCTACGTATAAGAGGAGGAAGCCTGAGAAATAGCTGCTATGAATATTGCCTGAAGTCAAAATAAGATTCTCAGCAAAGTTTTTCTTGTGCTAAATTTATTAGCTTACATGAGAATGGATGAGTAAGTCCAGTGTTGGCGACGCCTTCTCGGCAGGATTAGGCTTAGCCATGGGTCTGACGATGGCGCAGTACATGTTCCAAGCCATGAGACCCCCAGAGAAGATGATCAAACAAGTTGTCATCTGCCTAAGATGCGGTAACAAAAATCCCGTTGAAAACAAGTTCTGCGGACAGTGCGGTCAGGCTCTTTATCCACCGCCACCTATTCAATGTCCAAAATGCGGTGCCACAACCCCTTCAAATATGAATTTTTGCGGAAGATGCGGCTCTCCGCTAAGGAAAAAAGAGAGAATTAGAAAAAAGAGAAGTTAAACGACCTTTTAGCCTAGCTTTTCTCCGCAGTTGCCGCAGAACTTTGTTCCCGCAGGGTTCTTTGTGTTGCATTTTGGACATGTGATTTCTGTTCCTGTTGCTCCAGCTTGTTGGGTAAGAGGAGCACCACAGCTTCCGCAGAACTTCATGCCAGCAGGGTTCTCAGCCTTGCACTTGGGGCAGACCACTTTTGCTGGCGGCGCCAAACTTGCGCCACAGCTTCCGCAGAACTTAGTTCCAACAGGGTTTTTGGTGCCACAGCTTGGGCAGATCACCACTTGCTGAGCTTGTTGGGCTTGAGCTTGCTGCATCTGCTGCGCCATCAAGAAGGGCATGGTTAACCCCACTCCGGCGCCGACGCCTGCCGCGGCTGCGCCTCCTCCCTCGCCTCCTTTAAGCTCTGCCGCGGTCTCCTTCATGTACTGCATCATCATGGCTTGGGCGCCCATCCCAGAAGCAAACCTTCTGGCTTCTTCGGGAATCTTGACGCCTTCGAAGACGCAGTCTACAACTTTTAAGCCCACCCTTGCGGCCTCGTCGCTTATCTTTAGTGTCACCTTGTCTGTGGTTGCATCGACGTTTTTTACGACCGTGAAGATGTCGTGGTTGCCAAATTCGTTTATGATGCGTTCGTTTATGAATCCTCTGATGTAGTTTTCAACATCCCTTGAAGTGCTTGCCCCTCTGTTGCCGAAAAATTCCATGACGAAGATTTTTGGTTCTTCAACTTTGTAGAGCATGTACCCAAAAAATCCTAGTTCGGCTTGGTATTTTATGTCGCCGCTGGGCGCTGAGTAGGCTGTGCCGCCGAAGTTTGCTCTGAACTGGCTGTTGCTAACGAAGACGACCTCACAGTCGAAAATGTCACCTATAATGCGTAACGCCTTCAGAGCGCCTGTTAGAAGTGGAATGTTGTTGCTGCTTATTGTGTGCCTTCCTGGTCCGAAAACATCATAGGCCTTGCCGTCCCTGAAGAAGACACCCCACTGGTTTTCCTTGACTATCACTTGACTTCCATATTTTAGGGTGAGTTTTGGAAATCTGTAGGCTATATCTTCTGGCCCTGCGTAATCCCATGCGACTCTTTCAACAATGGGCATCTAACTTATACCTCCATGGGTCTAAACTGTTTTTCTCTCCCATCCCATTTAGACTCAAAACCTAGTATTAAGGATTTAATGTTCCTAGCCTTAGGCGCAGCGTCTGTCCATTTTTCGGCTTGGCTGTCATTGTAGAGGTCATTCACAGCATTTGTCATTGCTTGAATGTCTTCGCTTAGAGCCTTGTCGTAATTGAATACTCGGGCTAGTTCGGTTTCTCTTATGTGTCCCTTGCGGTCCATTAACCCTGCGTATCCATAGTCAGCGCGGTTGACCTTTTCGGCAACTCTGTCCATAATCTGTATGACTTTTTTGAAGTCGTCTGTCGCGGCTCCTGCGTTTAGTGCCGATAGATAGACTTCTTCCCATCTGTGGCGGAGGCTTTTGAAGTCAGCGTAATAGAAGTCTCGAAGTTTCTTGTCTAACTCCCGTATGTCTTCTTTTGTTGCGTATCCTAAACCGAATACGTTTTGTATTTTCGCGAGTAATCCCTGCTTGTCCTTCACCTTTTCTATCGTTTCTTTTTCTGCCATCTTTAACACCTATTTGACTTTGAATAGTGGTCTTCCTCCTCCTAAAACTTTGCCCTCGCAACCGTCCACGGCAATCACGTAGTTTTCTCCCTTCAAAGTGTAATGGACGAACCACACTGGCGCGTGCACTAGCTCAGCTTCTCCAAGAACAACGTTTGTGTTGCATGTTTGAAGAGTATCTACTTTTCCGCTTGCGATAAGCCTCTCCTTGGCTTCAACTTCTGACCTGAGTGTCGCTTTAGCCTCTTCTTCGTTTAGTTCTATGTTGAGGAATTCGGCGTCTGGCGGGATTTTGCCTACGTCGAAGGGGATTTTCCTCGCGGCAGGCACGTCGTAGTAGTTTATTTCGCTTATCATTGTTCGTCTAGCCAATGTCGGCCAAATGTAATTGTTTGAGAACGAGTAAGAGACTGTCTTTGGTGTTTTGTCTTCTTCCTGGGTTTTGGCATAAGCCTTAGCTCCCGCAAGAACCAGTTTCCCAAACTTTTTCAATCCGCTTGCTCTTTTATCGGTCACAGCTTCCTCTGCCTGGTGGATTCCTGCCATAATTCCTGAACCTGATGTGCCTCTGAAGAACGTGTTTGCATTAGCTGAGCAAACCCAGAAGGGAACATAGCGAAGTTTCACGTTTGTGATTGAGGCGTCTTTTGAAACACCCACTCTGAAGACGCCCTTGTCCATGTACTTTTGAGATGCTTCAACCGCCTGCTGAGCGAAGAGACGATTCTCCAGCATGCTGTGCCTTTTTATCTCCTCTCTTGTAGCCACAGCCATTGTGAAGCCGCAATACCTGCAGGTGATTATCAGGTCTTCCTGCGTCACGCTTAATGGAGCGCCGCAGTTGCTGCAGTTTGTAGGCGGTGGTTGTGCGGGTTTTTGGGCTGGAACAGGGGGCTGTGGAGCTGCTTGAGGAGGAATTGTTGGCGCTGCTGGTGCTGTTGGGATTGCTGCGGCTGCCGCCGTTTCTGTGTGACTCCTGAAAGCTTGAGGGTTCCTCGCTGATGCTAGAATGTTGTCTTCTACGATAAACCAGGCTTCTTGGTTGTCTTCTCTTATTCCTGAAACCATAAAGTCCTCTGGAACACCCTTCACGCTTATGGTCTCTTTTGCTCCAAACATCCCAGCTTTCTTGTATTCGATTAGAAAACTGGTTTCGCCCGTTAGCACCCGTTCTATCTTGTAGCCCCGCTTTTCCATGGAGGTTCTCAATTTTTCCAGAAGAGCTTTGATGTCTACTCCGAGTCCTTGATAACGTGCCATAAACATCAGCCCGAGTTTAGAATCTTTGCCCTCCGCGGGATCGTTCCTGCGATTCCCTCAATTCGTCACTGTATTTGCGGTTCCAAACTTCCTCTAGGTTGTTGCCGCATTTAGGACACGCCTTAACAGGCTCGGGTAACGGTTGTGTTATGAAACCGCAGCCGCCATACC
>Ga0315308_1000078_pt1 | contig 47560 bp, 45 predicted proteins | sample TDP3_MG_FD_203078 | JGI IMG/M metagenome (GOLD analysis project Ga0315308, IMG submission 203078) | Freshwater sediment microbial communities from Lake Towuti, South Sulawesi, Indonesia - TDP3 | ecosystem: Environmental > Aquatic > Freshwater > Lake > Sediment | place: Indonesia: South Sulawesi...
GGTTCGGCAGTTCATATAGCCAGAAAAGGAACAATGGGTCACCCATTCTGCCCGTCAGCAGCTCCTCAAACCGCCCAATGGTGATCGGGTCCTGACCGCGCATGTCATAGAGGCCGTAGATCATCGAGGTGTCTGCTGGAAGCAGGTGCCCCAAACCGACAATTCGGAAGAGGCCCGATTGGGACTGGAGATACTGAATTGCGGGTGTGACGGGATAGACATACTCGGGCCTGACAGAGGTCTGGAATCCCATCCATTGCGAGAACAAGTCAACTACCACGAAGGCTACCATTATTGGCGCAGACAGGGATCTCCAGGTGCCTTTGAAGAGCTTCCGTGCAGAGACGATCCAGATGATCGCAGCGCCAACGAGTCCTATTGTTATAAACCATATCACCTGCTTCATGGCAAATGCTGCAACCCCCGCTTCAGTCAGGATCCGTGCTGACCGCCCTCCGCCCTGCACCTCCAAAAGAAGCACTGCTCCCATGATCATGACAAAAATGGCCATACACCACACCCAGCGCAAAACCGATGGCCGCGGCTTGGTGCGTTGTGCAAAAAGGGCTTCGGCACCAAGGCCGGAGAGCGCCGAGAAAGAAAAGGTTGCAAGGAGGATGAAACGGGCGTTGTTGCCCCATCGGATCACGGGAATGATCTGGGCGATCCCCGAGAGGATTGGAGCGCCGTATGCCACTCCCAGACCGAGCAGACCAACAGCAAGAAGGCTCCGCACACCGGGCTGATGCATCCGGAAAATAATGGCGGCAATTGCCAGCATGAGGGGAAGAATGCCGATATATCCTGTCTGCTCCACATAGTTCATAGCAAGGCCGAGGTCTCTGCTGTAGTCATTCCTGGCAAGTGGCGTGCCATACAGGTTGGGAGCGAGCCACTGAAAGAGCGAGCGGGGAGAAAGAACGGATTGAGTCGTAATGCCCGACTTCCTCGCAGCGAGCACGCTTCCCTCCTGCAGGTATTCAACGAACGGGATGAGCTGGACCGATGCAAGCGCCGTCCCCAGGATGATAGCAAGGGTGACAAATGCCAAAACGCGCATCCAATTCTTCTGGCGCCCTTCCCAGCCCAGACGGAAGGCAAGGTAGCATGCGGCACCAAGCAGGAGATGAACCGAGGTCTCAATATGCCCGCCCAGGAACTGGATTCCTACGGCCAGGGACAGTAGGGCTGCACCCCTCATAATCTTGTCTGATTGTCTGATGATCTTCTCTACGGCAAGAAAGACCAGCGGAAGGCATAAAGCAACATTAGTATGGGCATGCCCCAGCCATACAATCATGAAGCCGGAGTAGGCGAAGCTGATCGCGCCAAGGAGTGCTGGCCAGGTTCCCACACCCAACTCCCTTAGAAAGGCCCTCATAAAAACACCTGCGAGAACAAGCTTGCCGATCTTTATCCAGGTAAGAAGCCAGGGAAACGGAACGATCAGATAGAAAAGGAGGTTGGGTGGAAACAGGACTGCCGACGAAAGGTTGGCAAAAAAGGGAACGCCACAGGCCCCGTAGGGATTCCATAGGGGGAACCTGCCGTGCAGAATAGATTCGGAGGCATAGCGGTGCCAGGGGGAAAAATTGAAGACTTGATCAAAGAGGAGGTAGTTGGAGGGTCCTGAGTATCCGGGAGGGGCGAATGGTGCCCAGGGAAGATAGGAAAACAGATTGTCTGTAGGTGTTGAGACCTCGCCCAGGACAAGGGGCTTTATGAAGAACAGAATTGGAAGGATTAGAAGGGGCAGGACAGCCCAGAGGGCCTCAGGAAAACGCAGAAAAAATGTAAACCTATCCTTTCTCACTGACTTTCAATCTATCAATAGAAGGCTGGCTGGACAAGCAATCTATGCGAGGAGAGAAAGGTGTCTCTGTGCACCCCTTCATGTTACCATTGGGACTGCCATGAACTTAGACCTTGTGGAATTGGATGGAAGCTATGGAGAAGGAGGGGGTCAGATCCTCCGGAGTGCTCTGTCTCTCTCGTGTCTGACAGGAAAACCATTCCGCATCTATAACATCAGGAAGGGACGGGAAAAGCCAGGGCTGATGCCCCAGCACCTCACGAGTGTCACCGCCTGTCAGAGGATTTCCTCCGCCCAAGTAGAAGGCGCCTGTGTGGGCTCCGGCGAGTTCAGCTTTGTCCCCGGTTCCGTCAGGGGGGGTTCCCTTGCGCTCGATGTAGGAACAGCGGGCTCCGTGTGCTTGATCCTTCATGCCCTCCTACCGCCCCTGCTGCGCGCCCAAGAGGTGTCAACCCTTACCCTCAGGGGTGGGACGCATGTCCCCTTCAGCCCTCCATTCCATCACTTTCAAAAGGTCTTCCTTCATGCCCTGTCGCGGACAGGAAGAAGGGTGGAATCCGAGCTCATGGCGTGGGGCTTTTATCCCAGAGGAGGCGGACATGTGAAGGTCCAGGTTTTTCCTTCCTCCTCCCCTGCCGGGGAGATCGAGCTTCAGAGCCGGGGAGCCCTCAGGAAGCTTTCCCTTCTATCGTATGTGGCTGGCCTCCCCCTTTCAGTGGCCAGGAGGCAGATGGCCCAGGGACTCAAGGTGCTGAGGCGTGGCAAGGCGGACGCCGACATCACCGAGGAGGTCTTCGAGGTCAGTTCGCCGGGAAAGGGGACTTTCTTCTTCGTCCATGCGGTATACGAGAACACATCAGCGGGATTCAGCTCTCTGGGAGAAAGAGGAAAGAGGGCTGAGGCGGTAGGGCAGGAAGCTGTGGAAGAATTCCTGGAGTTTCACTCCACTGATGCGGCCGTTGATCCCTACCTCGCGGACCAGCTTTCCATCTATCTGGCCCTGAACGGAAGGGGAGGATATACCACATCACGGCTCACAAGACACCTTCTGACCAATGCCTGGGTGATTGAAAAATTCCTTCAGGAGCCACGCATCGCAATCAAGGGAGAGGAAGGAAAGCCCTGCCGAATCATTGCTTCCCCATAAAAATGCTAAATGTAAAGACTTAACCCCATTAAAGACCTGACCCCATCAGGGCATCAGGGGGTAAGGGCCACTGTTGTGGCCCGGATACGGAACCTTCGCATCAGGGATAAGAATTCCTGCGTTGTGAGCCTTTTGTTCTTCTTAATGTCTCGCCTTTTGGCCCACATTCTCGGAAGCCCCCTGAGGGCGCCGGCCCAAGCCTTCACAAGCACCCATAGAAGCGCAAGGGGGGAGGAGAATCTCCCTGCGGCCCCCTTCCCGGTAAAGGCCCCATAGGCCTGAAGGAAATAGCGGACAAGAGAATAGAAAGGGGAAAGGGCAAGGGCAGAGGCGGGGAAACACTTCACAGCCACCCAGATCCTGTTTCTTTCCACGAGAAATGCCTTCAGGGGCGAATAGCCCCCTGCAGTGGCAGAATGCCGGTGGTACACAACAGCATCAGGGATATACAGGCACGACCATCCCTTGAGCCGCGCGCGGAGGCCCAGGTCAGCATCGTCTCCGTAGGCAAAGAAGTCCTCATCGAGCCCCTGGATGTCAAGAAGAAGCTCCTTTCTAAACATGGATGCTGCGCCGCTTGGGAAAAATACCTCCTCTATCCTGTCATATTGGTTTTCATCCTTCTCCAGACGACCCCTGGAAAAATTCAGACCGTCCGGGAAAAGAAGATGGCCTGCGTTGTCAATAAGTGAAGGGTCATGGGAAAGCAGAATTTTACAGGCAAACATCCCTGCCTCAGGATGCGTCCGGGCAGCCGTGACCATCGCCTTGATCCACCCTGGTTGTGCCCGACAATCGTTGTTCAAGAAAGCAACGAACTCCCCTTGCGATGCCTGGATTCCCTGGTTGCATCCCTTTGCAAACCCTGTGTTAAAGGGATTTTCTATGACCTGTGAAACGAGCTTGCTCCATGTGCCCTTGATGAGCTGGAGCGTGCCGTCAGTAGAGCCATTGTCCACCACTATTACCTCTTTCTCGGGATATGTCTGGGAGGCCAGGGAGGAAAGACACTCCTGAAGGAGGGCTTTTCCATTCCAGGTCAAAATGATGACGGAGACAAGGGGGTTCTGGGCGATGATATTTACCTCCGCAAAAATGGATCGATCATAATTGATAATATATTAACACAAATTTTATATGTCCCCACAGTTGACACGGAAGAAAGAAAGGTTTTATGCTGAAGCAAAAGGGATTGGGTATTAGAGCAGCATAAAAATAGAAAGGAGGTAGGATATGAGCAATAGTTTTCTTTTGAAGGCATTCGCCTTCGCCACAATTGGTACATTCGTTGCTTTCGGGGCTTTCGGATGTGCAAAAAAACAGGTAGTAAAGGCAGAGGAGGTAGTCACAAAGCCCGCAGAGGAGGCACCGAAGAAGGAGGAGCCCGTTCCCCAGGCAGCCCGCGCTGAGGATATTGAGAGGCAGATCCAGACAATCTATTTTGATTTTGATAAATACGAGATCAGGTCTGGCGACGCCGAGATCCTTAAGGAAGACGGCCGGATACTCAAGGAGAATCCTTCGCTTAAGGTTAAAATCGAGGGACATTGCGATGAAAGAGGCTCTGTTGAATACAACCTCGCCCTCGGAGAGAGAAGGGCAAAGGCTGCAAGGGACTACCTCGTGACCCTTGGGATCGCGAAGCAGAGGCTCTCCACCATCAGTTACGGAGAGGAGAGACCTGCGGATCCCGGACATGATGAATCCGCCTGGGAGAAGAACCGACGGGCTGAGTTCCGTGTCCAGCCGTGAGAGTATATTAGACCTTGTTCTGTATGCCGGTCCCGTAGCAAAGTTTGTCCTGATATTCCTTCTTGGCCTCTCTGTTGTGAGCTGGGCTGTCATCTTCTTCAAGTACCGCTCCTTCAGGAGGGCCAGGAGGGAATCTGGGAAGTTCAGGGACATATTCTGGACAGTCAGGAAACTTGATCAGATCAGGGAGGGCTCCCGCGATCTCACACAGGGTTACCTCGTCAAAATCTTTGATGCAGGCTATGAAGAGCTAAAAAATATTAGGGACGAAAATCCCGGATCGGTCAACGAAAAAGAGAGAAGGTTGATGTCTATCAACAGGGCACTCGCATCAGCCCAGATCAAGGAAGGGGAGCGGCAAGAGGCATTCCTCTCTTTTCTGGCCACAACAGGCAATTCAGCCCCTTTTATCGGACTTTTCGGCACAGTTTGGGGGATAATGGACTCCTTCAGAAACATCGGCCTGGCAGGGTCAGCCAGCCTGGCTGTAGTTGCACCAGGAATATCCGAAGCCCTGATCGCTACGGCTGCAGGGCTGTTCACTGCCATCCCTGCCGTCATGGCGTATAATTATTTTACCAATAAGGTCAGGGTCATGGCGGGGGATATGGAGGCCTTTTCCTCCGAATTCTTGAGCATTATAGAGACCCTTTTCCTTTCCAAATGAAAACCGCAGACAGAGGGCGCAATCTCCTGTCGGAGATCAATGTGACTCCTCTTGTGGATGTCATGCTTGTCCTTCTTATAATTTTTATGGTCACAGCCCCAATGATGCAGCAGGGGATTCCTGTCAATCTGCCCAGGGCTAAGGCCAGGGGCCTGGAAACCGCCCAGGGGAAGATCGTAGTCACCATCACAAAGGACAGAGAGGTCTTTGTCAACCGCAATCGCTTTCCCATTGAAAGCCTTGGGGAGAAGATCAGGGCGATCTACAAGTTCAGGGAGAACAAGGAGATCTATCTCAAGGCAGATGCTTCAGTGCCATACGGCTTTGTCATCCATGTAATGTCCGAGATCAAGGGTGCAGGTATTGAACAGATCGGCATGGTCACCGCTCCCCCTGAAGAGGGAAAGAAAAAGTGAAGGGAATTGTTATCGTGTTAATAGGGCTGCTTTCCCTACCGATTGCCATTTCCGATCAGGATGAAGAGTCCACTAATAAGCCTCCCCGCCGGGGGGCTCAGGCCCCGGATTTCACCCTTCCTGACCTATCAGGAAGACTGGTTACTCTGTCAGACCTGAAAGGAAAGGTAATCTTTCTTAACTTCTGGGCAATATGGTGCGCTCCATGCCGATGGGAGCTATCATCCATGGAGACCATTTATAAAGAATACAGAGATAAGGGTTTCGAGATGCTGGCCGTCAATGTGGGAGATGAAAGCATTGAAAAAATCAAAAAATGGGCCAGGAGGTACAGTCTCACCTTTCCAATTCTCAAGGATGGGGAAGAACTCCCCGTATCCGAGGCCTATCGAACAAATTCCATACCTACAACATTCATAATTGATAAAAATGGAAAGATCGCCGAGATCGTCAGGGGAGCGCGAGAGTGGAACAAGGAGGATGTTCGTTCAATGCTGGATTCTCTTCTTAATGAACCGGCAGGAGAAGGAAAAGCAACAGTTCCCTGCAAGACCTGTTAACCCATGCTCCACACCGAACACGTAAATGCCGGAATCGCCTTTCTGGCAGGAATTGCTTCTTTTATCTCTCCATGTATCCTCCCCTTGTTCCCTTCTTACCTCTCGTTCATTACCGGTCTCTCTTTCGAGGAGATCTCCTCACGGTTTGACTCAGGGAGGCTCAGAAAGCTGACCGCTGTCCACTCCCTCCTGTTCATCTTCGGCTTTTCCCTGGTCTTCGTCCTCCTCGGCGCCTCTGCCTCGAGCCTTGGCCAGCTCCTCGCCGAACATCAGGTATTCCTGAGAAAAGCAGGCGGCCTTCTCATAATATTCTTCGGAATATATCTGACCGAGATTCTGAATGTTGAAGGTGAAAGGAGGCTCCTGGGAATAACAGCGGCATCCCTGGGGTTGTCACTGCTCGGGATCTTCGATAAGCACCTTAGCGATCTCCTCCAGAAGCTCGGCGGCCTTATGGCACTTCTCTACGGCCTCTCTGCACTGGGGATTTTTGATATCGGCATCCTGTTTCGTGAAAAGAAGTTCATTCTAAAGAATAAGCCCGCTGGCTATCTCGGAAGCATTCTCGTAGGAATTGTTTTCGCCGCAGGATGGACCCCCTGCATTGGCCCTATACTGGGCTCAATTCTTACAATGGCTGCGCAGGAAAAAAGTTGGTCTTCGGGCGTCATTCTTCTTTTGTTTTATTCCCTCGGCCTCGGAATTCCCTTCTTCATCTCTTCCGTAGCCTTCAACACCTTTCTGGGCTATTTTGTCAGAGCAAAAAAATATATCAGGGTGGTCACAGTGACCAGCGGTGTTTTTCTCTGCCTTGTTGGGGCACTTATCTATCTAAATTACCTTTCCATCTTCGCCGAGTGGCTAAATGCCGTCATCCCTTTTGCTGGATTATAGGGGTGAATATATGTTAGAGAGGTGGGAATGGTGAAGCTCAATAAATAGCTTGAAACGGAGACCGCTATGATCTTCAGTGTCATGATCTTGAAGAACCTGATGAGGAGAAAGGTCCGTTCAATCCTCACGATAGTAGGGATAAGCATCGGGATAGGAGCACTTGTTTCGCTTGTTGCCATCACACAGGGTTTTGTGACGATATTTTCAAGCATGTTGAAGAGCAGGGGAACAGACCTCACCGTTATGAAATCCAATACTGTGGATATTCTCACAAGCGTCCTGGACGAATCCCTCGGCAACAAGATCCAATCAATTGAAGGGGTCCAGTCTATTGCCGGGGTGCTCGTTGACATTGTGACGATAGAGGACAGGCCTGCAACACTGGTTCTTGGAGCCAATCCAGGAGAATATGTGCTCGACCACTTTAAATTACTGGAGGGAACAGCCATCAAGGGCATAGAGAGCAAGGAGGCTATGCTCGGCAGCATTGCTGCCAGCACTCTTAAAAAGGGGGTGGGCGACGATATCGACCTTGAAACAGATATTTTCACCGTGGTTGGGGTCTACGAGAGTGGAAATGTATGGGAGGACGGCGCTGTTGTAGTTCCCTTGAGGACTTTCCAATCCTTAATGGACAGAAAGAACCAGGTGACGGTCTACAACTTGAAGCTGACAGATTCTCTGCTGGTAGAGGATGTTAAGAAGATAATCTTGTCCAGAATACACGGCATCTCGGTGATGACCTCAAAGGATATCGCAGAAACAAATCAGGGGTTGCAAATGGCAAAGGCAATGTCCTGGGGAACCTCTGCCATTGCCCTTGCTGTCGGTGCAATAGGGACTATGAACACAATGATCATGAGCGTATTTGAAAGGACAAAGGAGATCGGCATTCTCAGGGCCCTCGGATGGAGCAGGAGAAAGATACTAAGGATGATCCTGGGAGAGGCCGTGTTCTTAAGCTTTATCGGCGGAATCCTGGGACTGGCCCTGGGGACATTTGGTGTCCAGACCCTGGTCAATCTTCCTACGCTAAAGGGGCTGATCTTCGGAGACCTGTCACGAGCGCTTTATATGGAGGCCATGGCCATCGCACTGCTCCTCGGCATCGTGGGCGGCTTCTATCCGGCATACAGGGGATCGTCTGTCTCTCCCATGGAAGCGCTCAGGTACGAGTAAAGCTCTACCGTGAATGACACTGATACAATAATAATAAACGGTCTTGTGAAGACCTACGAGGAGGGAAGGATCCAGGCGCTTCGAGGGATTGACCTTAGGGTGAAAAAGGGGGAGTTCCTTGCCGTAATGGGCCCTTCAGGGTGCGGGAAGTCCACCCTCCTTAGCCTCATTGGGGCCCTGGAACCCCCGACCTCCGGCAAAATCATAGTTGAGGGAACACCCCTGGACGAGGTGAAGGACCTCGATAGGTTCCGATCGCTCAGCGTGGGGTTCATCTTCCAGGCTTTTTTTCTCCTTCCAATCCTAACCGCTACTGAGAATATCCAGATCACCATGTTCGATACTATAGCCTCTCCTCTTCAAAGAATGAGGAGGGCCGAGGAACTCCTGCGCCTGGTGGGACTCGAGGACAGGATGAACCAGCTTCCAACAAAATTGTCAGGAGGAGAGCGCCAAAGGGTGGCAATCGCAAGGAGCCTGGCCAACAATCCCAGGATCATCCTTGCAGACGAGCCCACAGGAAACCTGGATTCCAAGACCTCGGAGTCCATCATCGCCTTGCTCAAGAGGATCAATCAGGAAAGGGGGACTACCCTTCTCGTGGTAACCCATGATGCCAATGTTGCCTCCCATGCCCACCGGATCGTCAGGCTTTTTGACGGCAAGATAGTACAGGATTGACCAATAGAATCAGACCGGGATGAAGAAGCAGTCAAGCGATAGGAAGGACTTGGGTTTTGACCCATTTTCCTCCTTTCTCGGGATTAATTATGATTTTTTTGAGAATGGGGTCTGCCGGACAAGCTTGATACCCAGGGAGGAATATTTCAATCCCAATCATGTTCTTTCAGGAGCCGTTATATACGCCATGATAGACCACGGGATGGGGGCCGCTCTATGGTCTCTCAACCCTGAGGAGCCCACAGCAACCATCGAGATCAAGATCAATTATCTGAAGGCCATCAAAGAAGTGACACCGCTCATTGGAGAGGTTCGTGTTGTGGAGAAAAAGAGCAGGATCGCTTACCTTGAGGGTGAGGTCAGGACCAAGTCGGGCACACTCGTTGCCAGGGCCACTGGCACATTCTATATCGTTAAGTAGGAATATTTCAGTCGCGGCCGGAGGTTCTAAGGACCTCCTCGACAGTGATCAGTCCTTCCTTCAGTTTGCTGAGGGCGCTCTGCCGTAGGGATTTCATTCCCAGCCTCATAGCTGCCTTTTTGAGCTCCATGGCCGATGCCCCGCTGAGGATTAGCTCCTTCATATCATCCCCGATCCCCATGACCTCATATACAGCTACCCGGCCGCGGTATCCAGTATTGTTGCAGTTCGGGCAACCGGCGCCACGGGCGACCTTTCCCGACCTTGCATCCTGTTCTGAGAGACCCAGATCAATGAGGCTCTGGGGTGGAACAGAGACCTCCTGCCTGCATTCCTTGCAGATCTTCCTCGCCAGCCTCTGCGCCACAATGCAGTTGCAGGATGACGCCACGAGGAATGGTTCAACTCCCATGTTCAGCAGTCTCGTGATGGTGCTCGGAGCATCGTTTGTGTGCAACGTGGACAGGACAAGGTGGCCCGTGAGGGCTGCCTTTACTGCGATTTCTGCGGTCTCAAAGTCCCTGATCTCCCCTACCATGATTATGTCTGGATCCTGCCTAAGGAAAGACCGAAGGGCGGCCGCAAAGTTCAGCCCGATATCCTCCTGCATATGGACCTGAATGATCCCTTTAAGGGAGAACTCCACCGGATCCTCGGCAGTGCAGATATTGTCCGAAATCTTGTTCAGTTCAGATAGGGCAGAATACAGGGTCGTGGTCTTGCCGCTTCCTGTAGGTCCTGTAACAAGGATCATACCAAAAGGAGCATCAATGGAGTCCTTAAAGACCTTGAGCTGCTGTGGCTCAAAGCCCAGCTTCGTCATGTCAAGTTGAAGATTGGACTTGTCCAGCAGCCTGAGGACGATCTTTTCTCCATGTATGGAGGGAAGGACAGACACCCTATACTCCATATCCTGATCCTTTGAGACCTTGAGCTTGATCCGTCCGTCCTGGGGAAGCCTTCTTTCGGCTATATCCAGCCTTGACATGATCTTTACCCTGGAGGTCACAGCATTCTTGAGCTTGAGAGGGGGCTTCATTACCTCGTAGAGGACCCCGTCAATCCTGTAGCGCACACGGAATTCATCCTCAAAGGGCTCAATATGAATGTCGCTCGCCTTCTTTTTTATTGCATCGGTGAGGATCAGGTTGACGAGCTTAATTACAGGTGCATCCTGAGATGCCTTCTCCAGGTCTGTAGCGGTTTCTGATTTTTCTTCCTCGGAAATGCCAATAGATGAGTCATCGAAACTGGCCATGACCTCCTTCATCGTGGAGGCCGAGTCATAGAATCTGTCAATTGATTTCTTGATCGAGTTTTCTGAGGCGACAACGATCTCCACACTGAGGCCTGTTTTGAATCGAAGCTCGTCAACTACAGAGATGTTGGAGGGATCTGACATTGCTACAATAAGCACAGAGCCTGCCCTGTTGACTGGGATCAGAACATTGCCCTTTGCCATGTCCTCAGGAATGAGCTTGATCGCCTCCTTATCGATTTCAACATCGTTAAGGTTGATGGACGGAACCTGGAACTGTTCGCTGAGTGTCTCAGTAAGCTGATCATCGCTGAGGTATCCGAGTTTGACAAGGGCAGAACCGAGCTTTCCACCCGAGGTTTTTTGCTCCCTGAGAGCAGCCTGAAGCTGGTCTGTGGTGATCAGTCTTTTCCTGACGAGTATCTCCCCTATTCTTGATGCCATGTTACTCTCCTCCTGTTCCGAATGACTCCAGAACAGGCTCGTTGATACTTAAACGGGCCTCTTCTGTCAAGGACTCAATCCAGCTATGCAACAGTCGCTGCCTCTTCTCTTTCAAGATCTCGCCCGCGAATCTCTCTTTTTCCTTCTTAAACCTCAAAGGAATAATATCCTTCTTTCCCTTAAGCCACAAGGCATAATATTTTCCGTTGGTGAAAAGGGGCTCTTCTGCAATCGGATTGTCCTCGGTAAGAGAGAAGGCCCTTGCTACACCCTCTTCGGAGATACCAATCTTTGGGATATTGCCGCCGTTGCGGGTGAAAAATCCCGTTTCTTCCACGGAGATCCCCCGGGGCGGTTTTTTTCCCATGGACAGCGTTCTCAGGAGACCTTCCGCACCTTCCTTTGTATCGAACGAAACAAATGCAATGTTCACCTTTTCATTTTTCAGGCGGTATTCAAGGGCGATTTCGTCTTCTGTGAGGGACGCAGAGCTTAAGATCAACTCCTGGACCTTCGAGAGAAGTATCTCTTCCCTTTGTGCCTCCTCAAACTGGGACACATGGAGGCGATTGGCTCTGAGGGCCCTCCTGTAGCGTTCGGCATCAAAGTATCCCCTTTCATCGGAAAACATCCTCGCAATCGAAGAGCGGAGCTCCTCATCGGTGACCATCAACCCCATCTCCCTTGCCCTCTCGAGGATCAGTGTCCTCTGGATCATGCCCCGAAGAACCTCTCCCTTGAAGTTCTGCTCCTTTAGGATTTCTTCCGAGAAGCTGTCACCCAGCCTGTCCCTTAGGACATTGAGGGCGTTATTGTATGCGCGCTGAAATTCCTCCATTGTAATTGATCGGCCGTTTATGCGGGCAATGGTGTAAGGGTCCATCTTCCCTAATGAGCAGCTTCTGAGATAACCGGCGAGGCCGAACCCCCCGAAAAATGTCAGTGCAATGAGGAGGTAAAGAAGCTTCATCTGCCATGAATACGCATACTTGCGGACATCACTTAACATGCCCTAAACCTATCATTGATCCATTGCAATTTCAAGGGATTTCTGATATTTTTTTATAGATATGGAGGCTCAGGATGCTTCTTGATTCTGTCTTGGGACTTTTTTCCAACGATCTGGCAATCGATCTGGGAACGGCCAATACCCTGGTCTATGTGAAGGGAAAGGGGGTTGTGACAAACGAACCATCGGTTGTGGCCGTTCACAAGGACTCCAGAGGGCAGAAGAAGGTAGTAGCTGTGGGAGAGGATGCCAAGAGGATGCTGGGCAGGACCCCGGGACATATCATGGCTATTCGCCCCATGAGAGGCGGCGTCATTGCGGATTTCGATGTGACCGAGGCTATGCTCCGGCATTTTATCAGGAAAGCCCATAATGACAGGAAAACCCTTGTCCGCCCCCGGATCATCATCGGCGTTCCATTCGGGATCACCGAAGTGGAGAAGAGGGCTGTGAGGGAATCAGCCGAGACGGCAGGGGCCAGGGAAATATACCTCATAGAGGAGCCCATGGCTGCCGCAATCGGCGCAGGCCTTCCAATCACTGAACCTTCAGGAAATATGATTGTGGACATCGGAGGGGGAACGACAGAGGTCGCAATTATTTCCCTTGCCGGCATCGTGCAGAGCCAGTCCATCAGGGTAGCCGGAGACAAGATGGATGAAGCTTTGGTCTCGTATATGAAGAAGAAATATAACCTCCTTATCGGAGAGAAATCAGCTGAGATCATCAAGATAAACATAGGCACTGCCTATCCAACAGAAGATAAAAAGTCCATGGAGGTGAAAGGAAGGGATCTGGTCTCAGGAATCCCTAAGATAATCGAGATCAATGGCGAAGAGGTTCGAGAAGCGCTTCAGGAGCCCATAGCTGCCATTGTTGAAGCAATAAAGATGGCGCTGGAGAGGACGCCGCCCGAACTTGCAGCGGATATTGTTGACAAGGGGATCGTCTTGGCCGGAGGTGGCTCCCTGCTTAGAAACATGGATGTCCTTCTCAGGGAGGAAACAGGACTCCCTGTTATGCTTGCAGAGGACCCCATATCATGTGTTGTGCTTGGTGCAGGAAAGGCTTTGGACGAGATAGAGCTCTTAAAACAAGTCGCCATTCAATAGAAGACACATCGTGTTCTCTTGGGTCAGGAGATATCAAAAGCCGTTCCTTGGATTCCTTCTCCTGATTGTTGCATTACAACTTTTTGCGTGGGATCTGAAGGAAGGAGGGTTCTGGAATGTCCCTTCCAGGCTCTTCGTTACAGTCTCTTCTTTTCCAATTAAGGCTGTCAACAGCGGTATTCAGAAGGTGAAGTATGTGGGGAAATGGATGCGCCTGATGGGCGAACTAATCAAGGAGAACGAGGACCTAACGAAGGAGGTCCTTGCACTCAAGGCCGAAAAAAGGGAGCTGGAAGGTGTAAACAGAGAAAATGCACGACTGAGAAGCCTCCTGAATTTCCAGGAGCGGAGGCCCCTATCAACTATCCTGGCAAGGGTCATCGCTGAAGAACCCACCAATATTTTCAAAACCATTCTCATTGATAAAGGTAAAAAAGACCGTCTTGACAAGGGAATGGCAGTGGTGACGGCCGGAGGGGTCGTTGGCCAGATAATCAGGGTTTCATCCACAACATCACAGGTTCTCCTCATTACCGACAATAACAGTTCTATTGATGTTCTCATCGAGAGATCGAGAGCGAAAGGAATCCTCACGGGGTGGCGAGGAGAGGTGTGTCAGATCAAATTCCTCGGCCGGACAGAGGATGTAACAGTGGGAGACAGCGTGATCACCTCAGGCCTGGGAGGGGTATTCCCAAAGGGTCTTGATGTTGGAAAGGTCAAAGAAATTGACAAAAAAGGCTGGGGGGTATTCCAGGGTGCTTATGTGTACCCGTCCATAGATTTTGGAAAACTGGAAGAGGTCCTGGTAGTGCTCGAATGAGGACATTTATCCTCTATGCTCTCCTTGGATGGGCAGCGATCATAGTTCAGGCCGCTGCGATTGGCCCCCTTGTCCAGAGTCCCTATAAACCAGATATCCCCTTTGTTCTCCTGATTTTTGTCTCACTCGCCCTTCCCACACGCATTGGACTCCCTCTCGCCATTATCTTCGGTTATTTTGTCGGAGTCTTCTCAGGAAGCATCGCCACACTATGGGTTCTTGTCTATGTCGCGTGCTTTGGCCTGACCAAGCCTTTTACCAGCCGTTTTTCTTATGAAAGCATATCGTTTCGCGCCGTCTTCCCCTTTGTTTTTACCCTTATCAAAACATGCCTTCTCTATTTGGGTGGAAATATTTTTTCAATTGAGACGGGACCCGCCTCTTGGTTGTTCACAGGGGCCGTTGTTGAGGGCCTTTTTAACTCCACCGCAGCATTTGCTCTGTTTCCTGGCCTTGATCTTCTCCAGGGGAGGCCCTCCTCGCTGGAGGCTTGATAATGTATCTTTTAGACGGAGACAGGCTCGTCCCACATGACCCCGAGAGCAAGGAAGTCAGGAGCCGTTTCTGGTCTCCTTATATACTCATTATTGTTTTACTTTCGGCTCTTTTCGTAAGGCTGTGGTACCTCCAGATAGTCAAGGGCAAGGAATACGAATATACCTCACGGATGAACAGGATAAGGACGGTCAAAGTCCCGGCCCCAAGAGGAATGATCCTGGACAGAAAGGGTAGGATCATTGCGGACAACATCCCTTCATATTCTGCATATCTCTTCCTTGAGGATGCCGAGGACATTGCAGTTACGCTTGGAAAGGTTGAGGAGATCCTCGGGATTGGCCATGAGGAGTTGAGCGCCCTCGTTGAGTCAGCCAGGGGCCTCCAATTCTTCAAGCCGTTGCTCCTGAAGAAAGACATTTCATGGAAAGAGTTGGCAATGCTTGAGGTCCAAAAAAATACGATCCCCGGTGTGAGGGTGGAATGGGAACCCAGGAGGAGTTACTCCAATGGAAGCGCGGCCTCACACCTTATCGGATATGTCGCTGAGATAGATGCCCTGGAGCTTAAGTCTCTCAGGGAAAAGGGGGACCATTACCGGATGGGCGATTTCATAGGAAAATCAGGGATAGAGGGGAAGATGGAGCTTTACCTCAGAGGCGATGATGGAGCCCTCATGAAAAAGGTAGATGCTTACGGCCGGGATCTTGAGGTTCGGGAAGAGATCCCTGCATACCCGGGTAAGAACATCTTTCTTTCCATTGATATTGACCTCCAGCTCTTTGCAGAGAGGCTGCTCAGGGGAAAGAACGGCTCCATTATCGCCATGGATCCAAGGACAGGAGAAATTCTCGCCATGGCAAATTCCCCATCTTTTGACCCTTCCATTTTCGCCCAGGGGATTTCCCCTGAGACATGGCAGAATCTTGTCTCCGATCCCTCCCACCCACTTGAGAACAAGGCCCTACGGGGGTTTTATCCGCCGGGCTCGACATTCAAAGCTATTGTCGCAGCAGCGGCCCTGCAGGAAAAGCTGATCACGCCCGAAACAACATTCAACTGTCCAGGGGGTATCAGGGTAGGAAGAAGGATCTTCAGGTGCTGTAAAAGAAGCGGCCATGGAGAAGTTGACCTCAGAAAGGCCATTGTCCGATCATGCGATGTGTATTTTTACAAATTGGGACAGATGTTGGGCATAACAAGGCTTGCTTCATATGCACGAAGCTTCGGCCTCGGCAGCTCAACAGGGATAGGGCTGGGAAAGGAGAAGACAGGGCTTGTCCCCACTCCCGAGTGGAAATTGGCCCAGACAGCGACACCCTGGAAGGAAGGAGACACGGTTCTGACAGCCATCGGCCAGGGATTTATTCTCCTTACCCCCTTGCAGCTCCTCAATGCGTTCTCGACCATCGCCAATGGCGGAAAGCTCATGCGTCCATTGGTGGTTAAGAAGATCGAATATTTTGATCGGAAGCCGGTTGAGGAATTCTCCCCCGATGTCCTGGGAATGGTTAATGTCAACAAGGAATATCTTGAATTCGTCCAGGAAGCCCTTGCGGGGGTCGTCAACGAAAAAGGAGGGACAGGGGGAGCGGCTCGGCTTGAGGGGTTGGATGTTGCGGGCAAGACAGGCACGGCCCAGGTCGTGAGAACACGTCTTTATGAGGGCTTTCCTGAATCAGAGATCCCGGAAGAGTTCAGAGACCATGCCTGGTTTGTGAGCTTCGCCCCGGCGAAGAACGCTGAGATCGCTGTTGTTGCCCTGGTTGAACACGGAGGAACAGGGGGAAGCGCGGCTGCTCCCCTTGCAAGGGAGATGATCCGAAGATACTTTGAGATAAAAGATGCCGACAATAACCTTTGATAGAAGGCTGGCTCAGAGCTTTGAATTTATCTTTGCCGGCATCGTAATCCTGCTCATATCGGCGGGCATTCTAAACCTCTATAGTGCCGCCTTAAATATTAAAACTACGGGCACTGCAATCTACATGAAGCAGATCACCTGGGGTTTGACGGGCATTGCCTGCATGGTGGTCTTTGCCCTTCTGGATTATCGTATCATCCAAAGGGTATCTTATCCCGTGTATGCCCTCTCACTCGCCATCCTGATAATCACACTCCTCTACGGAAAGGCGCCCACCGGGGCCACACGGTGGATAGATGTCGGCCCCCTCTCCTTTCAACCCTCTGAGCTCACTAAGCTCTCCCTGATCATGGTCCTGGCAAGATATTTTGACGAGCACTGGCGTCCGGAAGGATTCGGCCTCGGAGAGCTCATTATTCCACTCTGCACTATCGTTGCTCCCTTTTTCCTTGTTATGAAACAGCCCGACCTGGGCACTGCCCTGATGATCTTCTTCATCGGCCTTTCCATGGTCTTCTTCGCCAGGATAAGGCCTGGCAGCCTCCTCATTCTCCTCACAGGTTTCTGCGCCCTTATCCCTTTGTCCTGGTACATGATGAAAGGATATCAGAAGAGGAGGATCGTCTCATTTTTCAATCCCATGAAGGACCCCCAGGGAAGCGGCTACCATCAGCTACAGTCCAAGATCGCCGTGGGGTCAGGGCGATTCTTTGGAAAGGGCTTCCTTAAAGGCACACAGACCCAGCTCCATTTCCTCCCGGAGCAGCATACTGATTTTGCCTTCTCTGTTTGGGCCGAGGAATGGGGTTTTCTGGGGACAACTCTCCTTCTTGCAGCCTTTGTCTACCTCCTGTTTAAGGGGCTTGAGATCGCTGCACATGCACGCGACCGATTCGGAATGCTTCTAACTGTTGGGATCGTAGCGCATATATTCTGGCAGATGACAATCAATATCGGAATGGTGACGGGGCTTCTCCCTGTTGTGGGCATCCCCCTTCCTTTTATCAGTTACGGCGGTTCCAGCCTTGTAACCACATGCACTGAGATGGGCCTCATACTGAGCGTCGGAATGCGCCGCCACCTATTCTAAAAATCCTTTTGCTTCTTATTAAATCCCCGGAGGGTCGAACCTTCCGTTCCCATTCACATCCACCCAGATTGGATTGGTGAGCGAGAAGGCAATGGCCCCTTGATACATGGGACCCAAATCCTTCGTTCCCCTTGCAATTACTGCATACCAGGTATCACTGGACGGAGAATCAGTAATCTCGCCGTCATACCTCACAACATCCGTATTTGTGACAGGAATAGTCTTAAGGGTTGCGCCGTTGGCAATGACTTCAATAATGGGGAGCCATCACTCATTTGACATTGGTAAAAATCAGGATATTATTAAAGAAAACACAACAGGGAATCAGGCAATACTATGAAACCGAAGATTATACTCTCCCTTGTGATATTCATGTCATTTCTGCCCCCCTATACTTCTGCCTTTGCCCAAGAGCGCTCCGGAGACCTTGCGGTCCTGGACATCCGTGCCGGGGCCAATCTCCCCCAGGGATTGGACCTGGATCTTCTGGGACAGATCCTCAGGGAAGAGGCTGTCAAGGCCACCGGGTATCGTGTCATGACCAGAGAGAACATCTTTGCCATCCTTCAGGACAAGGGCATAGACCTTTCAAAGTGCGCCGATATGGAATGTGAGGTCCAGTATGGACGGATATTGCAGGCCGACAAACTCCTGAGCGGAAAGTTGACTCTCGTGGGAACCACCTATTACCTGAGTCTTAACCTCTACGATACCCCGACAGCGGCCATTGACAAATCCCTCACCAGAGACTGCAAGGGATGCGATTTCTCGCAGCTCCTCTCCGTGGTACGGGATTCTGCAAAGGAACTCTTTGGGGCAGCCACGGCTCCTGGAGGCTTGGCACTCCCGTTTCCCGAAGAAGGAGTGGCCGCTGGCCCGAAGGGAGGTCTCTACATCAAAACAGAGCCTCCAGGGGCAAGCATCGTGATCAATGGGAATGAAATGAAGGGCTCAACACCCATGACCCTCTCCGATATTCCTGTGGGAACCTACACGATTGAGTCCACAAAGGGGACCTACTCTGGAGCTGCACGAGTACGGGTGAAGGCCGATGAATTTGCGTCTATCAAGATCGTGATGGAACCCATCAAGGCCAGGATAACGATAGTTACAGACCCCCCTGAGGCTGAGGTTCTCCTGGATGGGAACCCCATCGGCACTTCCCCATTGACAGCATCGGATGTACCTGCTGGAGAGCATACCCTCGAGGCGCGGCTCTCGGGGTATCTCCCTACGACACAGAAGATCAATGTCGAAAAGGTCGAGCAGAAAGCCAGTATCGCTTTGATACGGGGGGCAGGGATAACCGTCAATTCAGACCCAACCGGGGCTCTGGTCTACATAGATAACGACTACAAAGGGACGACGCCGCTGACCGAGGCCCTGGCGCCCGGCAGGCACAAAGTCATGGTGAAGATGGACGACTATGTCGAGTGGGAACGGGACATCGTCCTCGCCATGAAAGGAGCTGTGATTGATGCCAAACTGAAGCCGACATTCGGGCTTATACGGCTCACCACTAAACCGCCCGGCCTCACCGCCTATGTGGATGAGAAAAACATGGGCGTGACGCCGGTGGAGGTCAAGGTCAGGAGCGGACCGCATACGGTCGTGGTCAGGAAAGAAGGAACTGGGGAAGAAAAACACGCCTCTGTCACGGTGAATGCGGGCGAGGAGAAGAACATTGACCTGGCATTAAAGCTTAAACCTCAACCCTCAAGAGAGACGCAGATCGTCAGGCCGCTCTCTCCGGAAGACATCCAGAGAAAAAGAAAGGTCGCCAACATTGTGGCCTATTCAGGGATGGGCCTGGCAGGGGTCGGCGGCGGCCTCGCTGTCACCTTCAGCGTCATGGCACAAAACGCACGGAAGAAATACGAACAGGCCACATCCAAAGCCGACCTGGATAAATATATCAATGAGGTGAAGGCAGACAACCAGATGGTCTACATTTCATATGGGATCATGGGCGCGGGCGCCATCATCAGCATCGTGTCCTGGATCGTCAAACCCTCTACACCCGAGGGGACACGGTCAGAGGACGAGCCCGGGGGGATACGGATAGGATTTTTATTAAATGGCAATCTCGTCGGTGTGACCACCACTTTCTAAGAAATGGATACCACTGTCATTGCTATCCAAGGGCTGAAATTGTCATTGCGAGGAGCGAAGCAACGAAGCAATCCTGTTAATTTTTGTAAAAAAACCAAGCTCCTTCTCCTCTCCCTTCTGTTTCTCTCGTGTCCGGCCTCGGAAAAGAGGGACAACCCCTGGGAGAATCCCCAGCCGGTTAAAACAACCATCACCTCCCAGCCTCCCTCCACAAGCACTTCAGCGGATGCCACCTTTACCTTTACCTGCACCAGCCTGGCCCCCTGCACCTTTGAGTGCCAGCTTGATGGAGGCCTCTGGCAGTCCTGTACCTCCCCAAAGACATACACCGGCTTGACGGCCGGAAGCCATACATTTTCTGTGAGGGCCCTTGACGCCGCCGGCAATGTGGAAGGAAGTCCTCCGGCCTATTCCTGGCTCATTGATCTGGGCGCAGGCACCTGGCAACCTACGTCCACCATAAATGCCCCGGAAGCACGATTTGCTCAGGCAGCAGTTTGGACAGGTTCAAAGATGATCATATGGGGAGGATGGAATGGAACCACCCGCATTAACACTGGAGGTCAGTACAATCCTTCTACAGATACATGGCAGGCAACAAATACAATAGGCGCCCCTGCCGGAAGAGAATGGGGTGTGGAAATTGGAGGAGTTTGGACAGGAACAGAAATGATAGTGTGGGGAGGAAGGGGTGGAGGTGCAGATTGTGGCACTGGCATTATATTTTTCAATGACGGAGGTAGATATAATCCATCAACAGATAGTTGGGGGTCAATGGCATCAACAGGGTTAGGAGGGAGAGATTGGTTTTCTATGGTTTGGACAGGGACGCAGATGATTATCTTTGGAGGAAGCAGTTGCGCGGGCAATGTTAATGATGGCAGAAGATATAATCCATCCACCAATTTATGGAGTACTATGACTACTGTTAATGCGCCACCGGTTGGATATTCAAATCATGCAGTATGGACAGGATCTGTGATGGTTGAATGGGGTGGATATGATGGGTTCGATTTTTCAGACCCTGGTTATCGGATGGGGGGAAGATATAATCCCTCCGCAGACACATGGACGCCTACTACACTTACCAATGCCCCTTCAGCAAGAGATTATTACACTTCTGTATGGACTGGGACAGAGGCAATTTTTTGGGGTGGGGCTGCCGGGTCTAATCTTTTTAATACCGGGGGAAGATATAATCCGACCACTGATATATGGGAGCCAACCTCTACTATAGAGGCCCCTACAGCAAGGAAAAATCATAGAGCGTTGTGGACAGGTACAGAAATGATTATTTGGGGAGGGGACGATGTATCTTATACCAACACAGGAGGCCGATATAACCCCTCCACGGATACCTGGCAAATGACTTCTCTTAAAGGAGCACCATCGGGAAGAGTGGGTCACTCGGCGGTATGGACAGGAACAGAGATGATTATCTGGGGAGGGTGCTGTCCAATGACTAACACCGGAGGCAGGTATACGCCATGAGCCTATGGGGTCAGGTCTTGAATTCATGAACGCCTCAAAACGCTTAAATTTCCCTGTTCACTTTGATAAATATGTAAAAGGGTCATCATGAAAGAGACGATGAGATATTTAAATAATGCCAGGGAGATACTGGCAAAGGCTCCGGTAGAGGACAACAGGTATACTAATGTGAAATATGTACAGGAAGCTTGTAGAACCGCCTATCTCGCTGTATTAAAAGGGATAGATGAATATCTCCTTAAGAAAGGGCTGTCTAAGAAGGAGCTCCCAAGGTCTGTGGATGCCTATAGAAAAATGCTGCAAAAATATCTGGCGATTCATAATGGGAAACTTTTAAGGGAATTTGAAGACCTTTATGACCAGCTACACATTGCGGGTTATTACAGGGGCCTTCTGCATCATGTGAATATCGTTAAAGATACTCTTAAGGCTGCCCAGCTCTTTATCGGCAAGATCGAAACGAAACGCCCATCTGTGTAAGATAAAGCTTTAGCCTCGCATCATAGACTATATCCCCGGAGGTTCGAACTTTCCGTTTCCGTTCACATCCACCCAGATTGGATTGGTGAGCGAGAAGGCAATGGCCCCTTGATACATGGGACCCAAATCCTTCGTTCCCCTTGCAATTACAGCATACCAGGTATCCCTGGACGGAGAGTCAGTAACCTCGCCGTCATACCTCACAACATCCGTATTTGTGACCGGAATGGTTACAAGAGTCTCGCCGTTTGCAATGACCTCAATAGAAGACACATCCATCCACAAGGGGGCCTGGATCTTTATCTTGAGCTTCAGGGGCAAAGAGCTTGCGCGGACAAGAGAGCCCATTGAAGAGCCATTAATGGTAAAGGTTATAAACGGCCCGCCGCACATGAGGAGATTGTGGGACTTCACGGCCGAAACAACCTCGTCGTCGGTGATCCCTTCGGGAGTTGAAGCCCCTGAGAGAAAATAGTTCCTTGGATACCCTGGCTCCTGGCCCGGGTGATGAGAATCTGAGGATCCAACAGCCGTCTTTGCAATTCCCTGGTTGAGCAAACTATACCAGGCAGGAAGGGTCATTTCGAGCTGGTCAGCGTCTTTTGAATTCATGATCTCCATCGAATCAAAGTCAAGGCTGAAAATTTCGGGATCAAGGTCTTCTACGGACTTCATCGGGGTGAACCCCACATAAGCCAGATACCCCTGCTCCTGGGAATAGGGATGGTTCAACTGGATTATCTGTGCGCCTGCCTCCCTCATCTTCCGGAAGAGCTGGGGCGGGGTGTATGCGATATATTTCCCATCCTTGTCATAGCTGTAATAGAGGACAGCGCCATTCAATTGCCTGGATGAGCAGGGAACAAGGGGATATGTATTGAAGTGGGCGAAGACAGGAGAGACCTCTTCGCCCACGACTACCTTGATGGACTTTTTTACGGCGAGTTTCTCAATGTCCGATTTATAATCATAGATATTATCGTGCTCTGTGGCAACAATGCTGTCCAAACCCTCTGCGAGAAAATCCCTGACCTTCAATTCTGTGGCTGTTTCACAGTCAACGCTCCTTCTGGAGTGATTGTGAAAATCTATGTCCATCCATCCGGATGTATCCACAACCTTCTGTATCGTTACTTCAAGAGTTGCCGGAGGGCTTCCTTCCAGGACCTGGACGGTCCCAGTTGTAATTGAGTACGCAAACCCCCTCGATACTGTCCAATTATATGTCCCGGGAAGGACTGGCTCTATCCCCAGTCCTGTGTGGGTCAAAATCCTCTTTCCACCTGGTCCCTGGAGAAAAATCTTTGCCGGGATATTGCCCTGGGACAGACCTTCATAATCCTTGCCCAGAATGGAATAAGAGAGGAGACCCTGTGGAGGAACTGTAAGCGAGGCAAATGTCGTGGTATCCGTGACGATAGTAACAGACACTTTCTGGCCGGAAAACCTGTCCGACCCTGATGCCTGTAGGCTGTATGTCCCTGGATCGAGTTCTGCTTCATACCACCCGTTGCCTTTCATTGTCATGTGGGATAAAAATTTATTGGCCCCATCAAGAACCGTGATGCCGACATCAGCCACCGGAGCGCCGTCTGTCTGCGCCACCGAGCAGCGAAGCTTACCTTTTGGAGACACTCCCTTTATCCGTTCTGCCTCTTCTTCAACCGAAGCAAAATCTCCATCACCGACAATAACATAACGGGTGAAAGATGCCTTCCCGCCCGGGGGAATAGAGAGCTCATCGTTGATGAGAATCTTTATATCGCTGATGTCCGGCATTCCTATATAGGGTTGCGGGGAAAGCCAGCCATAAGAAACCCCCTCAGCCTCCCCAACAAGGAGATCCACATCCTTTTTCGTCTGAATCCCCTGGACAATAGCTCCGAAATCAAAGCCATAGGAGCGCGCGGCCATATTCAGAATCCCCCTGGTCAGGAGCACATCGCCAACTGGAAGAGTCAGGTTTCTTTTCCCGTTGTTTGTCACCTCGGTCTTCAGCATAAGGGAGCGGGCATCGGGCTCGAGTATATAATAATAGACAGCGCTGATGTTAAGGGATTGTGTTTCAGACAGGCTGTCCAGGATCGGAAGGCCGCCGTCAATCCCCTCCACCTTGATCACTGCTGGCTGTCCATCCTGCCCTTCGTTTGTTATCTCTATAGAACTGGGCCGGAACGAGCGGCCGCCGAGGTTAAGGAAGTTCTCGCCAAAAAGATCGTTTCCGCCGGATGCGGCCGGCCGGGCAAGATCTGCATCCAGAAGATTCCCGCCGTATGGAGCCCAGGCTATGGAGAGCCTGATGTCCTGAACGATGAACTGGACAAGCGAGTTGTAGATCTTGAAATCTCCAATAGACCCCTGGGCCTCTTCGCCCCCAATGAGGTCGCAGGCGTCCTGAATCCTGATTGCCCTCGCCTCGCCGGGGAGGAGCCTGCTTTCCTCGCATCCCGAGGGCCTCTGCATGATCCTATCCGGACACTGAGCCCCCCCTCCCTCTTCCCGGCTGCATGACAAATGTAAGAGCACAAGTGACAAGACACATAGAATTTGGATCGTTTTCATTTCTTCTCCTTTTATTATGAAATGCCCGGGGCCGGACTCGAACCGGCACGAACCCTTGCGGGTCCCAGAGATTTTAAGTCTCTTGCGTCAACCAGTTCCGCCACCCGGGCTTGCCTGACAATAGGATTATTTTACCTTATCCCCTGTCTCATTGCGAACCTTATACCCCATGATACTTAACCACTTGTCAGTGTGCTATAATATGTATCATGCGAAAGATACTATTGATTATTTCAATAGCTGCTGCCTTTGGATGCGTTGCTGCTATCCCTTATGAACTGACCAAGGATGTTGATAGAAACATTACCTTTGAAAATGTCATGAAGGATCCCGATACCTTTATGGGCAAAAAGGTCGTTTTCGGGGGCGAGATCATAGAGACGAGGGTTCTCAAAGAGGGGACCCAGGTAGAGATCCTTCAAAAACCCCTGGATTATTACGATGTTCCGCTCGTCACAGACGAGTCCCAGGGTCGTTTTCTCGCCATGTTCAAGGAGTTCCTGGATCCACAGGTGTTCAAGAGCGGCAGAAGGGTGACAATTGTGGGCGAGGTGGAAGGCAAGCAAACACTCCCCCTTGGAGGGACAGAATATATTTATCCCTCCATAAGAGGGCAGCATATTCATCTCTGGCCCCATACAGAGGAGTATTACTACTATCCGCATTTTGACTTCGGGATAGGCCTTTACAGGTGGTATCCTTATTAACAGCAAAAAGCACACTCTACCGCTGGGCTCCTCCCTTTTTATGGATGGGATTAATTTTTTTTATGTCTACCACAAGCTTTTCCTCGGATATTACTAAGGGCTTTATTTATCCCATCCTAAAATTTTTCTTTCCTTATGCCTCCGAGAATGTTCTCAAGATTTTTCATGCGATCATCAGAAAGGACGCCCACTTCATTGAGTATTGCATCCTGAGCTTATTATTCTTTCGCGCCCTTCTAAGAGAGAAAAATCTATTAAGCGCTCATCTTCTTTCACTGCTCTTCTCTTTCCTCTATGCTGTCAGCGATGAATATCACCAGTCATTCGTCCTGGTGAGAACCGCCTCCCCTATTGATGTAGCAATCGATACCCTGGGTGCTGCATTCATGCAGGCAGCACTCTGGTTCCACAGAAAATTCTGAACAAATCAAATGAAAGGAGGGGAAATGAAAAAATATGCAATAACAGAATTATCCAGGAATGTATTCTATGTTGGAGTAAAGGATTGGAATCGAAGGATCTTCGATGCCCTAATCCCTCTTCCCCAGGGAACATCCTATAATTCCTATCTTGTAAAGGGCAGTGAAAAAACCGCTCTTATTGATACAGTCAACCCTGGATTCGAAAGCGAATTAGCCGGCAGAATCGGCGAAGTGCACGATGTTGCGGCCATAGACTATATAGTGATGAACCACGCAGAACCCGACCATGCAGGCGCAATCCCATTCCTTATGAAATCAAACTCAAAAGCCCTGCTTGTGACCAGCGAAAAGGGCGCAAAGCTCGCGCAGGTATATTATCAGGCGCCTGCAGAAAGGATCAAAATAGTTAAAGACGGTGAGAGCATAAGCCTGGGCGGCAAAACACTGCAATTTATCTCTGCCCCGTTCCTTCACTGGCCTGAGACAATATTCACATATCTTGAAGAAGACAGGATCCTTTTCCCCTGTGATTTCTTTGGGGCCCATACTTCCTTAGGAATCTTTGACGAGGATGTCGAAGATATTCTCCATGTGGCAAAGTCCTACTTTGGTGAGATCATGATGCCCTTTAAAAATATGGGTGAGAAGGCAATTGAAAAAATCAAGCCCCTGAAGATTGAGATGATTGCGCCAAGCCACGGCCCCATTTATAAAAATCCTGAGAAAATCCTGGGCCCATACCGGCTTTGGACAGCGGGAACGACCAGGGAAAAAGTTATCGTGGCCTATGCCAGCATGTGGGGCTCTGTCGAGGCAATGAGCAAAACAATAATTGACGCGCTCCGCTCCGAAGGAATTGAGGTCAGCGTATTCAACCTGGCCAACATGGAGCTTGGAGATGTAGCCAGAGAACTTGTTGATTCCCGCGCAATAGTCCTTGGCATGCCAACTGTAATCGGAGGCTTGCATCCCCTTGCCCTACATGCAGCCAATGTAGTCAAGGCCTTGAGGCCCCCGCTAAAATACGCTGCCGTTCTAAATTCCTACGGCTGGTCGCCAGGTGCAGTCAAGCAGGCAGCGGATTTCTTCGGGTCTTTAAAGATTGATGTCGTGGGAAGCATTGAGATCAACGGGCCTCCGACTGCAAACGATCATGAGAAAATAATAGAGCTTGGCAGGCAGCTCTCAAGCAAGGTCAAAGGAACATAAAATTTCCTGAAAGCAAGCATTTCTGCTCCCACCTCTACCACAGGGGTTTAGGAGAAGTCAATGTGGATCAGTTTGAAGATGCCGCATCAGCCAAATTGCCTTTGAGTCTGAAGACCCCGCCGAATCCAATTCCCGGAAAGAAATTATATGCAATAGGCCCCTGGGGAGAATGAAAAGCTGTTAAGAATGTTATCTGCGGAGTAAAAATAATAAATTTTCCTGTTCTTGTGGCTCCAATTCCCAAGCTCACCATGGGAATCCTAAAAGTATGGCTTGCCCAGGAATCCTGTGGGTACTGTTCTGTCCATATGAATTCTAAATACCCTCCGCCGCCTTCTAAATTGATCTCCCATTTTTCAGACACTTTTGTGGAATACAGAAAATGGAGTGTTCCATAGTATTGGGTGTATATATGGGGTGCGCGATTGGCCGCTTCAGAATAGGCCCCGCCGATACTCGGTAGAATGGATATAAATGTTTTTCCGTTATTCCAGAGATTTCTCTTCATGGCTATCTCCAGACCACCTGCGGGTACCCACAATAAACGGGCATCACTCGTGTAGCTCTTTATCAAGAAATCTGTATTGTCATCAAAGCCATAGATAACTTGAATTTGCGTGATGGGATAGATCTCCAGCCACCGTTTTTTGCCGGAATCCATATAATTTGACTTATATTCAATGTCTCCTTGGCGTGATATTCCCGATATACCAGACCAATCTAAAACCCACCCGGATTCGATACCGTATAGGAATAAAAAATTCCTTTTTCCTATTGTGGGGGCGTTTTGAAGTGAGTTAACGCTCATTATGGCACAGGATATTGAACTACCTATTATAAAAACGAGAAGAGACGGTATTTTAAAGTGACGAATATTGAAAATTTTTTCTATATATCCTCTCAATATCATTTCTCCGTCCTTCCTCACCCTACCCCACAGTGGGAGAGTAGACAATAAGTAAGTGATTAAGGGAACAGCTTCAAATATGGGACACGATGGGGAGGCAACCGCATAATTAAAGCACAATCCTATCTCTACCCATTAGAGAATTTTTCCTCCTTTTCTCTTGTCGCAATATCCCCAAAAAATACATCAAGGCTGGAACCCAATGGTTGGTTAAGGAAATCTCCCCTTCTCAGGCAATTTTATTAAAGTCCACTGTTTTCATTATGTCCTGGAATAACTTCTCGAATGCATCTTCAAAGGCTGAGTTGACAGAATCAGAAAAAGCGCTCTCTCCCCCAAATACTCCACACATACATGCAGTGAAAAAGGGGCCTCCTCCTCGTGTTTCTCCACGGACCTCTTTTTCATAAATAATATCCCCGGAGCGGTTATATATAATAGCCTTAAGAAAAAATCCAGTTGAAATTGATTGGGAGATTTCAAAATTCCTGATTGAAGGAACAAAAACAAAGTTAATGGAGTTACCCTTTCCTTCCTCAAGTGAGGATATTTTCTTCACATTGGCAAATAGGCTTTTAAATGATCTTTGTGATGCCTTTTCAAGGCCTTCTCCTATTTGGACATTCCATGTATGGGCTGCTCCAACAACGCAAAAGCCGCTCTGTGAATAGACCTGCTCAATTTGCTTTGTATCAATAAAAATTCCTACCTCATAGGGGTACTTCTGTTCCTGTATTGGAATCTTAGGAAATGGGTCAGGGTGAATGTAAAAAGTGCAGTCAGCGATAAAACCTAACAGGGAACCAACAAGAAGAACTATCTCGACCTTTCTCATTTCTACCTCCTGATCCTCATTGGCTGGCTTACTTTCCTTCTCTCAATCCTATATTCCTGATATCACCCTACCGCACATCAGGAGAAATAACAATGTGAAGAAGAAACCTTGGAGGCGGCGGAGGGAGTTGAACCCACGCATTGCGGTTTTGCAGACCGCTGCCTTACCTCTTGGCTACGCCGCCCCTTCAAAACAATAAATACTAATAAATCTTGTCAGCTTTCGTCCCCCCGGTCAAAATATCATCCACGATTCCAGAATCCAACATTATGCCTTGACCAGAAAAGGGGGCACCTTCGAAATCAGTTTATACTAAATTATCTTCTGGATCAGTTTTTGGGGGCAGGTCAAAAAGTTTACCTGCCTCCAACCTATCGCACAGGAGGAGAGAAAGGAATAAGTAAGGGATGAAGGGGAACAGCTTCACATATGGGATGAGATGGGACGGCACCCGTTCACTCGGTTGGGGCCATATTGACAAATATCCTCGTTTTTAATACTACTCGGTAGATAAAGATATGACCGACACACCCTCCGGCAAACCTCCCGCACAGACGCCGCGGCTGCTCAACAACTGGCTGAGCATCTTTGGCGTTATTCTCGCTGCATCCAGTTTCTTCGCGGCCGTGTGCCTCATCACCATTGATTTTTTCCGCGAATTCAGGAACCCTTACATGGGCGTTCTGACATATCTCGTTGCGCCCGCATTCCTGGCCTTAGGAATACTGTTCATCTTGGTTGGGGCGCTCCGGGAGCGCCGCCGTATGCTCAAACTCGGTACAGCCCCCGCGTATCCGCGCATCGATCTCAACATTCCCTATCAACGCCGCGCATTCATTGCCGTTGCTGCGGGGACATTCGTGTTTCTTCTCATGACGGCCCTGGGCAGCTATCAGACCTACCAGTTTACTGAGTCCGTCATGTTCTGCGGCAAGACCTGCCATACGGTCATGAGACCGGAATACACGGCGTATAAGGAATCTCCCCACGCGCGTGTGGAGTGTGTGCAGTGCCATATCGGGCCGGGAGCCACCTGGTTTGTCAAATCAAAACTTTCCGGGGTATACCAGGTGTACGCTACTGTCATGAACACATTTCCTCGCCCGATTCCGGCGTCCATCGAGAACCTGCGTCCCTCGCGGGAAACCTGTGAGCAATGCCACTGGCCGCAGAAGTTTTACGGCGCGAGGGAGAGTGAGCTGCATCATTATCTTCCCGATAAGAAAAATTCCCCCTGGACGATTCGCTTATTGCTGAATATCGGCGGCAGCGATCCCACCTATGGCGCGGTCGGCGGCATCCACTGGCACATGTACATCGCCAACACAACCGAGTATATCTCCACCGACAGGGGGCACCAGGTTATCCCCTGGGTACGCCTGACCGATCGTCATGGCCGGGTGACCGTGTATCAATCCACCGGCTCTCCGCTCACAGCCGGGGAAATCGCTGCAGCACGGCCGCGCATTATGGACTGCATTGACTGTCACAATCGTCCCACCCATATCTACTACGCCCCCATCCATTCCGTTGATCTGGCGATCGATACCGGCATAATCAATCCTGGCATTCCATTTATTAAGAAGCAGGCCGTGCTCACGCTCACAAAAAATTTCAGCAATACTGAAGGAGCCATTCAGGGCATTCCGGACACGATGATGACATTTTACCAATCCACATATCCTGCGTTTGCAAAGGCGAATTCTGAACTCCTCAGGACATCTATTGAAAGCGTGCGGAGCATCTACACCCGCAATATTTTCCCCGAAATGAAAGTCAACTGGCGCGAATACCCCGACAATGTCGGCCACATGAACTTTCCCGGATGCTTCCGCTGCCACGATGGCGACCATGTCAGCCCCGATGGCAAAACCATCTCCCGTGACTGTAATGTCTGCCACACGATCATCGGCCAAGGCCCCGGAGAAAAATTGTCCAGGATCAGTATCCAGGGCATGGAATTCAGACACCCCGTGGATATCTCCGACGCTTGGCGGCAGATGAAATGCAGCGACTGCCACGACGGTTCAGTGGTGGAATGAATCGCCTTCGGACTGTCCTTATATTGGTAGTGTAGGTGAAGTCCGCCCCAGGCGGATTAGCCTTGCTTCAAGGGTTTTGGAGGCGGCGGAGGGAGTTGAACCCACGCATTGCGGTTTTGCAGACCGCTGCCTTACCTCTTGGCTACGCCGCCCCTTCTTAAATATCTAATATCATCAAATTCTAACAGCTTTCAAAGCCCTGGTCAAAAGTTTGCAAGGTGTTTCGGGATATCACAGAGGGATGGAAGAGTGGTTTAAAGCATTCGAATGCCGGTTCTTGAAATTGTCACCAACTTACTCCGCAGATCATCTGGGCGTAATCGTTCAATTGCTTTCAAGACCAAATCTATTTCTTCTTCTGCCTTGAGATTCCCCTGCCGGATAAAGAGGATCCCTTCTGTAACATTGATCGGATATCGTATTGTATTGGTGAAGTCCTGATCCCGTGTAATCAATAAGGCCTTTTCCGCCACAGCTGTGTCAAAAATCACTTTGTCGGACACCTTAGAGCGAAATTTCTCTACCACATCTATGACTTCGTGATGGAGAGACCTCAGGCGGGATACCAAGTCATGTGAGACATTGGCATCCACGAGAAATTTCATACAGGAAGAAGTTTTTCAGTGGAGAGAAAGGCAGCGAACTCCAGACAGGCCTGGAGGTCGTCCTTTGTGATTTGAGGGAAGTTTTTGAGAATAATTTCAGGAGTATCCCCGGCAGCAAGATGACTTAAAATAACCGAGACCTGGATTCTGGTCCCTCGTACGCACGGAACCCCTCCGCAGACATCTGGAGACGATTCAATCCTTTCCAGAAAATTTTTCCCTGAATCCATTATTATTTATATAGCATTATTATCTATTTCTTTCAATATTCTTTTATGACTCTGCTGGATGAATACATCTTTCACGATTCAAAAATCTGCTGCCTTACCTCTTGGCTACGCCGCCCCTTCAAATAATTTTAATAAATTCTAACAGCTTTCAGGGCCTTGGTCAAAATATTGTTCCTGGGGTACAAAATGCACTCTTATTTATTGGAAAATGTTGAGATTGAATTATCATTGGTTCCTCTTTTACCCTTATAAAGGTATTTCTGCCTTCTTTATTCCTTACCCGCAGCGCAGTGTCAGTAGGGGGATCTCGCTCGGATTTCCAAGGCGGGTGGTGGGGCCCCAAGTGCCTGTTCCGCGGCTGACATAGATCCTTGTCTTTCGGTGCCGGTATAACCCCGCAGAAAATGGTTGCACGATGTGAATGAGCCATATCCACGGCCAGAACTGACCTCCGTGGGTATGGCCTGAAATTTGGAGGTCAAATCCAGCGCGTCCGGCGGCGTAGCAGCTTCCCGGCCGATGGGCCAAGAGGATCTTCCGTGCGTCCGGAGGTCCATCCCGGGCGGCGGCCTCTGGATCGGAGATGACCTTTGGCATCATGTATTCCGCGGTGAAGTCTGGAACTCCCGCAACGACGAGGCAGGCTTCGCCTCGCCGGAGGACCCGGTGTTCATTCATGAGGATCGTGAATCCGAGGTTTTTGACCTCAGACATCCACCCCGCCAGATCCCAATAATATTCATGATTGCCAGTGATGAAGTACTTTCCATCGAGTGCCCGGAGCTCAGCGAGCGGCGCCGTGTCCTCCCGGAGATCCTGAACATAGCCGTCGGCGAGATCACCAGTGAAGACGATGATATCCGGCTTCTCGGCGTTTACGGCTTCAACAATCGCTTGTAACTGTTTCCGCCGAATGAGCGAGGCCCCGATATGAAGGTCGGTGATCTGCGCGATCTTCAGGCCGTCGAAGGCGGCAGGGAGACCCTTGATGGGAATATCCAGACGGACGACTTTCGGCTGCTTTCGTGCAACCGCATACCCAATCCCCGACAATACACCGGTTGAACCGAGCAGGGCGAGATTAATGACGTTCATTAAGAATTGGCGACGGTCAGGATCGAATGTCGGTCCCGGACCAGCACCCAGAAGCGCGCTGATCTTCATGGTTATACCGCCGAAAAGCAACCCCAGGTCCTTCGCCAACAGCATCGGCAGGAGAAGTAGTATAATGCCCATGGCCCAGAATGCGACCATTGCAGCATCCGGGTACCAAAAAGGCTTTGGTATCATGCGCCCCACGAACAGCATCAGCGGTCCTATAAAGGTGGTTATTGCCAGCGCCATCCATGCAAGGGTGCGGTATGGTTGAAGGAGCCCCGAAGGCCCGATAAGCCTGAATCCCGTGTAGAAATAAATGCAGATCCAGCCGGATATGAAAACAATGAGAAATGTCATGAATCGCCCTATCGCCATTAACCGTTGAACAGCCCTCATTATTTGTACCACTTTTTAAGTTTGTTTCAATCCCGATTACTTTGGATTGGCTTTTGGGGAGATGATTAATGCAACAATTTTCCCCCAATTTGATCAGGGGCTCTTTGCAGGCCGCTGCCTTACCTCTTGGCTACGCCGCCCCTATGCAGAAAATCAACAACTAAAAATATCCTATCAGCTTTCGATGTCCCAATCAAATTAACAACGCTTGACCAAAAATATCTCTAAGACTAATAATATTCGTATTACAAGTAGATTTACATCTTAAGGGCTTATCTCCATAGGGGAAAGGATAGATTTATGGCAAAACTTAATCGCTTTCGTGGTACCGTCATTGAGGCTCTTTTCATCCTGTGGGTCTTTTGGTGTGTTGGTAACTATTTGTGGTCTTTTATATATCAGTATGAAGACAAGATTGTTCCCCTCCTTCGGATAATAAATCGTGGTTGAGCTAATCCTCTTCTGTGCCCTTGCTTCTGCAGCCTGGGCTATTGGCAGACTGACGCTCCGACAGTTTATGGGAGGAAAAGGCATCCCCGGAGAGACATCTTTCTCAATTGCAATAGGACTTGGTGTCTTCTCTATTCTCACACTCGCTCTGGGACTTATGGGCATCCTTTACACCTGGGTGCTCTATCTTGTTCTTGGGAGCTCTCTTCTCCTGATTCCTTTCACGGTGAAGCGCAAATGGGTCGCAACCCTTTCATTCTCCGTTTTTCCCAAACTGGTAAGGGGAATACGGCAGGCCGGTCTTGTTTATGCCCTGATTGCAGCAATTCTAATTGTTGAGCTCCTCAGTGCCTTGGCACCTCCTACTGATCCCGATGCCCTTTCCCTACATCTCCTCAGGGCCAAATACCTCCTTGAGCGCCACAGGATTGACTTCTCCACCACGAATTTCCAGTTTCAATATCCGAGCTTCATGGTGTGCCTCTATACCTTTGGAATGGGGCTATACAACGACCGCGTGGCTCAACTCATCCACCTTCTGACAATGATCATGGCCCTCATGGGACTGCACACTTTCGCCCGGAGGAAAGGGGGCAAATCCCTGGCCTCCATTACAGTGCTTTTCTTTCTCTTTATTCCTATGGTGAATTACCAAGCCTCCACAGGCCTTGTGGATGTAGGTCTGGCAAGCTATGAGATCCTTGCCCTTATCGCATTGTTATACTGGGAAGAGACAGAAAGCAATATCTGGATCTTTCTTTCCGGAACAATGACAGGTTTTGCCCTGGGGATCAAATATTCTGGCCTTTTTGCTTTTGTTATTAATATCTCTCTCATCCTTTATGTTGGATTTCGCAAGAGATTAAGAAGGCCATTCCCCCAGACAGGAAGCACGATTTTCAGCTACCTGACTCTCTACATCCTCCCTGCCCTCTGTATTCCGTCTTTCTGGTATATAAAAAATCTCGTGATGTTCTCAAATCCTTTCTATCCTCTCCTTTCAGAGGTGTTTTCCTTCCTCGGTCTTACCCCTGCATATGGACCAGGATACGAATGGTGGAACTTTCTCCTAAAAAACCAGGGGAGTATAGAGAGGAACATTAAAAATCTTCTCATTCTCCCATGGATTATCACCATGCCTGCTTATCGGATACCTCTTAATACCGGTACTGTGCCTATTTTTTATCTCACCCTTCTTCCTGGCCTTCTTCTCGTGCGGAACATTCCTGGATGGATCAAGACAATATTCGCATACTGCGGCGCTTTTCTTATTATCTGGTTTTTCTTTGGCCTTCACATAGGAAGATTCATTATCACCCCTTTGGCTCTTCTATCTCTCCCTACGGCTTTTTCTGCCTTAAAATTGATAAGGGGAAGAAAACCTTTAAAGATTACTGCACTATCAGTAATAATCCTGAGTGTGGTAGTGAGCCTGGGGACACTGGCATATAAGAAAGGGGACAGCGCTTTGACAGGTGCAGGGATGTTTTCAGACCGTCAATTTCTTGAGAGGACTGTAAGGTCTTTTCCTGCTGTTCAATATATCTTGGAAAACTCACCCAACGCAAAAGTTATCGTCTTTCTTGACAACCAGGCCGAGTATTACTTGGGAAGAAAACACCTTTCATTTGGGGCAGAAGATCCTTCTTCTTATAGTTTTGACTATTGGTATAAAATGAGCCCTGAGGCCATGAAAAAAAGACTTAAAAATACAGGAGTCACTCACATCCTGGTAAACGAATATTCGGCAAGAAATCTATGGATACCTCAAATGGTAACGCCCGAGGCAAGGAAGAGGTTCGAAATAGTGATAAGGGAGAAGCTCGAAATGGCGGAGAAACTCCGCAGAATAGCCTCCCGCACAGTCTTGTCATTACAAGGGGTCAGTCTCTATGAGGTTGGACGATGAGTATAAAAACATACCTGCATTGAAGTTCTATACCATGGAGCAAGAGGACCTTGACATACATGCAGAAGGGATAGAGATAAAAGGGAGACTCTATTCCCCGAACGGAAACCACATTCGTGCAGTTGTAATACTTTGCCACGGAATTCCCAGGGGCACGCCAGATACTAAAGACAGAGGATACATTGATTTTATTGAGAGGCTCGTTCAAGAGGGGTTCATAACTGTTTTCTTCAATTTCAGGGGAACAGGACCGAGCTCGGGGAATTTCGATATCCTTGGATGGTGCAGGGATCTCAAGGCAGTCATAGACCATCTCTTTAGAAGAAACGACATAGACAAGAACAGAATCGCAGTCATGGGTTTCAGCGGCGGTGCTGCAGCCGCTATCTATGTTGCATCCCAGGACAAAAGACCATCTGCGATCATATCCTGTGCGTGCCCAATGAGATTCGGATTTGTGGAGGATGAGGGGGCAGCCAAAGGATTAATAGAGCATTTCAGAGGGATTGGGATTATCAGGGATAAGAATTTTCCCATCTCTCCCCTCCTGTGGGCGAGCGGGTTTAAGGAGGTAGCGCCTGAAAAATGGATCCATAAAATTTCCCCGAGACCCCTATTGATAATCCATGGAGACTCTGACCAACTTTTCAGCACTGACCATGCACAAACACTTTTTCATCTGGCAGGAGAGCCAAAGTCTCTTTGTATTATTAAGGGCGGAGGGCATCGCCTCAGGGAGCACCCTGAAACTATTGATCATGCTGTTGCCTGGCTGAAAAAAATCTATGAATAACAATCTTTTATTAAATCAGGCAGAACCTCGCCCGCCTTGCCTTTCATAAAACAATCTACAGCACGGCTTAGAAATGTCTCTTCGGGATTTATTTCTATTATTTTTGCCCCTGCCGATTGTGCAATCGTGATAATACCTGCTGCCGGATAGACAACGCCGGAAGTCCCTATGACAAGCAGGACATCGCAGCTCTGCGCATAAAGCACGGCATCCATCCATGCACCCCGGGGAAGGCTCTCACCAAAGAAGACAACATCAGGTCTTCTCATGCCTCCGCACCCACATCGGGGAATATCCTTTCTGAAAAACCTTAGCAATCCAATTCTGCCGCGCCGGGACATTTTCAGCTTCTCAAGAATTCCTTGCCATTCGGATTCATCCGTATCAGAGGTCTTCCCGCATCTCAAACACCTCATCCTGAAGAAATCGCCATGGAGTTTTATGACATTCCTGCTGCCGGCAGATTCATGGAGACGGTCAATATTCTGGGTAATTACGGCCTGAAGATTCCCCTTTTTCTCCATTTCTGCAAGGGCATAGTGCCCTGCGTTCGGTTTTGCAGAGGTAAATGTCTCAATAACATCCATGATAAAGCTTTTAAGTTTTTTGGGCCTGAGGAGGAAGCTCAGAATCAGTCCGGGTATGTTGGCAAAGAACGAAGGGGGGTATCTATCCCAAAGCCCTCCTTTGCCCCTGAATGTGGGGATCCCGCTCTCTTCAGAGATTCCAGCGCCTGTAAAGGCAACAATCCGTTTCCCTGCTTCTATCAAATCTGAAGCGTTATCCATCCCTCAATGCTTCTCCTGATGTAATTTTTCTTGAATATAGCCTTTGAATACTATAATATATATATATTAGTCAGTAATAGGGAAAATGCCCAAAAATCTGAAAAGAAAGAATGAGGTTCCCCTTGAGAGGGTCAAGTTCCTCTCTACCCAGCCATTCTCTGATGGAAAAAAAGAGGCCCTGGGCAAGGGTATTATTGCTTTTTCGGAAAACTCTACAACCTGTATGATCGTGGACCTGGATGAATGCGCTGCGAATAAAGCCAAGGAGGTCATAAGGAAGGCAGGAACATACCCCCTTGGGCTTCTTGTCCTCGGCCGCCAGATCCCCCTCCCCCTGATAAAGAGCCTCCTCCAAAAGGAATTTTCCGATTTCCTTACAACTCCGTCATCAAGGGAAAAAGCCATTCTCTCCCTCAGGAACATACTTCAGGGTCTAAAACTCAGGAAAAAGGCCCTCCTCGCCTCGCAGAAGCTTCGTGATTCCCAGGCAGAACTCAAGGAGCTTACCGACATCGGAATCGCCCTTTCATCGGAGAAGGACCTAAACATCCTTCTGGGGATGATCGTGGAAAAAGGCCGTCTCCTCACCGGGGCAGATGCCGGCAGCCTATACATTGTTGAAGGGGAAGCGCTGGAAGGCCGCCCCAGAAAGCGTCTCCGTTTCAAGATCGCTCAGAACGATTCCATCGCAGCGCCCTACACCGAGTTTACCCTGGAGATCAATAAATCCTCCATTGCAGGATATATCGCCTCAACAGGAAAGATCCTGAATATCGCCGATGCGTATAAGATTCCTCCCGATTCTGAGTTCACCTGGAATAAAAGCTTTGACGAGAAATTCGGTTACAGGACCAAATCCATGCTTGTTGTCCCAATGAGGAATCATTTGGGAGATATTATCGGTGTTCTCCAGCTCATCAATAGAAAGAGGGAGCCCGAAATAAAGCTGACATCCCCTGATATTGCCGAGAAAGAGGTTGTTGCCTTTGACAAAAAGAGCGAGGAGATCGTGATGTCACTTGCCAACCAGGCCGCCGTAGCCCTGGAAAACGCCCTTCTCTACGAGGAGATCCAGAGGCTCTTTGAAAGTTTCGTCAGGGCTTCTGTCAGTGCCATAGAATCCAGGGATCCAACAACCTCCGGGCATTCGGACCGCGTAGCCAAGTTGACCGTGGGCCTGGCCATAGCCGTGGATCGAGCGGACTCAGGACCTTATAGAGAGGTCCGGTTCACCAAGGATGAACTCAAGGAGCTTGAATATGCAGGCCTTTTGCACGACTTCGGGAAGATCGGGGTCAGGGAGCAGGTGTTGGTGAAGGCAAAGAAGCTACATGAGCCGGATTATGCCCTTGTCCTCAGCAGGTTCGAATTCATCAAGAAATCTGTCGAAGCCAATCACCTAAGGAAAAAGCTGCAACTGGTCCTGGAGAGGGGGATCGATCTCGCCAAGCAGGAATTTCCCGGCCTTGAGGAGCTATTTAAGAAAAACATTGAGGAGTTGGAAAGATACCTGAAGATCATATCTACATGTAATGTACCCACAATGCTTCAGAACGGGGATTTCAATGCCCTCAGGGAGATCTCTGAAAGGACATATTTGGACATGGAGGGACGCATCAGGCCCTTCCTGACAGAGGAAGAGGTCTTCAACCTGAGCCTTCCAAAAGGGAGTCTAAATGAGAAGGAGAGATTGGAGATCGAATCCCATGTGGCCCACACCTTTGAATACCTGCAGAAGATCCCATGGGCAAAGAAACTCCGAAATATTCCGGAGATCGCATTTGCCCACCACGAGAAACTCAATGGCAGGGGGTATCCAAGGAGGATTCCTTCAGAGGAGATTCCCCTCCAATCAAAGATGATGGCTATTTCCGATATTTATGATGCGCTGACCGCATCAGACAGGCCGTATAAAAAGGCAGTCCCTCCCTACCGGGCTCTGGAGATTCTGGATATGGAGGTCAAGGCCGGACAGATTGACAATGAGTTGTTCCGTCTCTTCGTTGATGGAAGGGTCTATGAGAGCGTCGCCAAGAAAGCATAGCAGCAGATCAAAAAAGAGCCCAAAGATGCTCATCAAGATCTGGGGGTGCAGGGGGAGCCTGCCGTCTCCGGGCCCCAAGACAAGCTATTTTGGAGGAAACACCTCCTGCATTGAGCTGCGCTGCGGAGGCGAGATCATAATTCTGGATGCCGGAAGCGGGATACGGGAGCTGGGAGAGTCTCTTATTAAGGATGGTGCTCTCAGCGCCTCGCTCATCTTCTCCCATTATCATTGGGACCATATTATGGGGCTGCCGTTTTTTACCCCAGCCTATATTCCGTCCAATTCCTTCAAAATCTACGGGGAGAAGAAGGAGGGACAAAGCCTGCAAGAGGTCCTTTCCGGACAGATGCAGGCCCCGTATTTCCCTGTGCCCATGCAGGCCATGAAAGCAAAAATGGAATTTGTGGAGATCGGACCCGATATGATCCTCGAGGTAGGAGGGGCCGTGGTGAAGACATTCCGCGCCAATCATCCGAACGGATGCCTGACCTACAGGGTTGAATGCGATAGTGCATGCTTTACCTATGCGACGGACACAGAGCATTCAAATATCATGGACGCCAATATCCTCAAGGCAGCCCAGGGCTCTGATCTTTTCATATACGACACTACATACACGGACATGGAATATAACGGCAACGATGGCCCGTCCCGAATTGGATGGGGACATTCTACATGGGAGGAAGCTGTGAAACTCGCCAGGGAATCAGGGGCAAAAAAACTGCTTCTCTGGCATCATGACCCGACCCACACTGATGCCTTCGTAAGCAAAATGGAAGCCCTCTCTCGGAAGGTATTTAAAGAGACCAGGGCGGCCCGCGACGGCATGACCATCGCCCTCTGAATTTTCCTTTCCTGTCACTGCGAAGAGGCCGCCTGGGGCGGGCAAGAAAACAATCTCTCATTTGATATTGAATTATTTCGTCTCTTCGCTTCTCGCAATAATCCCTCTCTATTCCGATCAAATAAAAATTGAAAGGGAATAAATTAGTTGCTATACTATAACTGTGAGGAGAGACCAATTATGAAATTCTATAATTTTGAAATTGTAGTGGAAAAAGAGCAAGAAGATGAAGGATATCTTGCTTATAGTCCCACCCTTCCAGGATGCTTCAGCAATGGCAAGACCATTGAAGAAGCTAAACGCAACATTCGCGAGGCAATCCAGCAACATATTAAATCCTTATTAGCTCACGGGGAGTCCATACCACAGAATGAAAATCTTGTACATGTGGAGGAGTTGACGATCGGGGTATCCTGATGCCGAGGATGCCTCAGGTCACAGCCCACGATCTTGTGAGCTTCCTGAAGGCACAAGATTTTATCGAAGATCGCCAATCAGGTAGCCATCTTACACTCTGGCACGAGGGCCGCAAGGTTTCAGTTACTATTCCAATCCATACAAGGTGTGACATTGGGCGAGGACTTGCCGTGCGCATTCTTAGAGACGCTGGCTTCTCTGTTGAGGACTATTTGCGTCTGCGATAATAAATCCTTTTCCTATACCCTAATAGGAGGAAGGGTTGCGAGATTGGCAAAGTAATCAATAATATAGAATAGGGAATCAGGGGCGAAAAGGCTGCTTCTCTGGCATCATGACCCGACCCACACTGATGCATTCGTAAGCAAAATGGAGGCCCAGGCGAGGAAGGCTTTCAAAGAGACCAGGGCAGCCCACAACGGCATGACCATCGTGCTGTAATAGTCCCTCCCGGATCTTGACCTCTTTAGAAGATTTTTGATAGATTGAACCTATCCATAGGAGGTGCACCATGTTAGATAAAATAGGTAAAACTGCAGGTTTAGTATGGGATCTCCTGGGTGAAAAAGGAGAGATGGCCATTTCCCAGCTTCCCAAGACGGTAAAAGAGAAACAGGACATCGTCTACCAGGCAGTTGGCTGGCTCGCGCGCGAGGGAAAAATCATTTACATCCAGAAGAAAAACAGCGTCAGCGTTTCCCTCTCCGAGCAAGAGCGCGAAAACTATAAAAACACCCGCTAAAGCCAGGCAGACGAAATAATCCCCTTGAAGGACATTTCATAGGGCAGCAGCCCCGCGCCCCATCCAAGCGGAATACTATATAAAACGAAAATGGAAAAATTCATCCCGCGGATGCCAACCGTTGTCATTTTTTAATTGGGTATCTCAGAAATATTAAAAACCCCAGAATTGTCATGAACCCACCCACAGGGCCCACAAGTCGGATGCCCAGGGGATTCTCAACAGTGTTACCGAAGTGATAGAAGAGCTGCGTGATTAATATAGCTGCCAGGGCAGACGCAGACTTCGTGATTAGCCCCTCCATCCCGTTATACATCGCCTCCCTCCTGAAGCCCGTCAGCCTTTCATCGTAATCAATGACATCGGCAACGATCGGCCTGTAAAGGACAAGACTGATGGAGAGTGGTAAGGCTGCAAGGCCGAATATGACGAATCCCTGGCCGACCGGAGGGAGGACAGGCCAGTGCCCGATAGTCGGAATCAGCGAGAGGAGGACCCCGAACCCAACAAGGCTTCCGAGGTAGACCCATCTCTTCCCGTATTTGTCTGCCAGCCTGTTTACCAGAGGGAAAAAGAGGGCAGCGAGGATCACGATAAGCCCCTGTGTAAGCCCTGCCACGGTCTCTGTTGACCTCATTACCACTTTGACCAGGAACGGGATTACAGCCACTGCCATCTCTATGCCGATGGTTGAACACGACGCTGCAAGGACAAATGGAGGAAACGATGGGTTCCTGAAGCACTCCATTCCAGCGCGCACTATGGAGAAAGGGACCTCCTTCTTCACAGAATGACGAGTCTCACGGATCATGATAACCACAGAATAGAAACAGAAGAATGTGAGGACGCCGAAGAGAAGGCCCACGATCTTGAAGCCGTCCCTGATATGAAGGCCGAATATTTTTATCCCTTGGGAAAATGTATAAACGATAGTCCCAACCAGGATGCTCGCCAATAGGAGACCGATGACATCAAACAGGGCCATCCAGGAGGAAAGAACTATTCTCTCGTCGTTGTATGGCGTGATTTCAGGAAGAAGGGAGAGATAGGGCGCCACCACTGCCGCAAAGGAGATCCAGAAGGTAATGAGCATGATTCCCAGATAGATTGTGTTGGCCAGCGACGGGCCCCTGGTTAGAGGGAACCACATTAAAATAAAAGAGAGGGCAAGAATTGGAGTTCCAAAGATTATAAATGGAAGCCTTCTTCCCCATCGGGTCCTGATCCTGTCGCTAATGTGACCCACCAGAGGATTGGAGACAGCCTCTGAGATCCTTCCAAGGAAGCTGAGGATCCCAACATAGACAATGGGAACATAGGTGAGCTTTCCCTCCCCCGGGGGCGGCGCATAAAAATAGAGGAGCCACCCAACAACAACCTGAGGAACAATGGTTACGCCCAGTTCGCCGACGGCATAGGTGATCATCTGGGCAAGGGTGAGCTTCCTTTTCACGGGAGGGGGATTATATCCGCCAATATTACCTTGTGCAATCGTTCTCTTCAGAATAGAATGAGTTCATGCGCACGGCAATAGCAATCAGTCCTCACGCAGACGACGCCACTGCTTTCTGCGGGGCTACCCTGGCTAAACTTGTTGACCAGGGCTGGCGGGTGATCGTTGTCAGGGTTACGGATGACTGCAAAGACTCGCTCGGGCTGACCCTAAAAGAAACCAAGCGCATCAACACTGAAGAGCTGCATAAAGCAGCCAGGATCCTGGGAGTGTCCAAAATCATAGAGTTGGGGTATCAGACCGATTGCCTTGCGGATGTGTCCGAGGTTGAACTCCGCGAGAGGATCGTTTACATGTTCCGCAAATACCGTCCCTATGCGGTATTCACATTTGATCCCTTTGGGCAATACGAAGGCAACATGGACCATATCCATGTTGCCCAGGCAGTTGAAGAGGCATTCTGGGTCTCCTGTTTTGACCTCCACCATCCTGAACATTTCAAAAAGGGATTAAAGCCCTATTCGGTCTGTGAGCGTTGGTATTTTGCTCGCAATCTCCCTGAGGCAAATCATGCCGAGGATATCACAAATTATATGGAAAAAAAGGTCAAGGCCCTTTGCGCTCAAAGGACCATGATGATCAACACAATGAATCAGCACCGTCTCCAGCTTGAATCCTCTGGTCGCCGCATGGAATGGCTTGAGAATTCAATGAAAGGGGATATTCAGCCGCTGATTGCAACCTTCTTGCAGGGCCAGGCAAATGCTGTTGCTGAGAAGTTTAAGCTGGGCCAGGGCAAAATGGCTGAAGCATTTCGGCTGGAGCGATTCGGCGATCTTGAGGAATTATTCCGGGAAATGAGCGAGCCTTTGCCCGGCGCTGAACCGGCATTGAAACGGGAAAGCCTTGATCCTGTCCCCCAGCCATCCCCCAGGTCGGAAAAACAGATTGAAAATATATTCCCAAAAGACATCCACAAGAAAATCCGTCTTATGGGACACCACCATTTATGCGCCGGGGCCTTCGAGGAACTGTTTCAACTTCCATTGTTTCGCCTGGGATACCCCGAGCTGACCTCAAGGCTCAAGGCGTCTCCGGACCTGCTCATTGAGTCCATCTACGGCTATGACATCTTTTGCTACCAATGCGGTTATTGGTCCGAGGATGAAGGCCGCTGCATCACGGGCTGGAAGAACAAAATCTCAAAAGACGCAGCAGTTCTTGAGCTTCTGGGAATCAGGACAGGAGAGACCAGGAGACTGGAAGACCTGCAAAAGCTCCTTGCCAGCAAGGTCAGCCCGGCTGACCTGGAGAAATTCTGCGGGTCAGGAGAATGGAAATGCGAGTTCTATCTGCTCGGTATATGCCAGAAAGGATTTGAGAACCTGAGAAAAAGATTCAAGGTCAAGAAAAAATAAATCAGAGCCCGCGTAACCACTCGGGAGTGAGCACGCCCTCATCCCGCTCGGCAAGGACATTATCAAGAAGCGAGATGAGGGTTTTCTTGTCCTTTGGGAGCGTCCCCCTTATTGGAAGGTAGTTGCTCGCATGATTGGATGAGAACCTGCATTTGGTAAACTTGCTTTCAGCCACAATAGTCCTCAATTCCTCCAGGAATCCGAACTTTGACGGGAGCCGGAACTCGCCTCGCTCCTGCCTGTCCCATAATGGCGTTCCCTGCACTATTGTTGTAGTCAGGGCGCCAACGAATGGCGGATCCATCTCTGTAAGTGCCGAGGCAGTGTTTCGCGCATGCTGCGCTGACAGGCGCTCTCCCCCAAGGCCCAGGAGGACCATGACCGAGTGCGTGATGCCCGCCTCTTTCAGCTTCTTTGCTGCATCAATGGCCTCTGCGCGCGTCCCACCCTTGTCCATCATTTTGAGGATCTCGTCGTCGCCGGACTCCAACCCGTGGTAGACAACGCCCAGCCCTGCATCATGCAGCTCCTTCAGCTCCCCGACTGACTTTGAACAGACGCTTCTTGTGTCGCCGTAGACGCCCACCCTTTCTACCCAGGGCAAATAGCTGCGGATACCCTCCAGGATCTTCATCAGACGCCTCGTAGAGAGGATCAGGGCATCCCCGTCGCAGAGGAAGACCCTATTAAAAGCCGGGCCGGTTTCTGCTGCTTCCTGCAAATCTCTCTCAATGACCTCCCAGGGCTTGGGCTTGAAGCTCTTGCCAAGATACATGGCGCAGAAGGCGCATCGGTTGTGGCTGCACCCCACTGTAACCTGAAGTAGGAGGCTATCTGCCTCGCTTGGTGGCCGGAATATTAGGCCCTCGTAGTTCATGGGGTGGTAATAGGCATTCCTGATGTATCAGGATTTACTGGAGGGCTTGATTCGTTCTGCGGAGGAGCCTCCTTTTCCTCAGCTTGAGTCAACCATGGAGCATAATTACGCCTTCCAAATCGGTAGGAAAAGCCCGGGAATACCATATTGTCCCAAGTTCCGTCCGTCTGGTTATTTATCCACAGCCATGAGATCTCGTAAATGAATATTCCTGCAGGTGTCTCAAGGGAATAATTGAAGAACACTCCGGGCATTAAATAGTTAACGGTCCTTTCGCCGGAAACTCTTGTGCTTTCCACGATATTGCCATTTGGATCTCTCTCCTGCTCCCAATGCTCAAAATGGAAATGAAAACCAAGAAAAGTGATCTCTGGACCAAAGCTGAGGTATTTCCCCTGGGACAGCTGAATAGTGATAATAAGGGGAACGGAAAAGGTTTTCATTTCATAGTAATCATCCGTTGTATCTTCAGTGCTTGTCGTTACGAAGATTCCGGGAAACGACGAATAATATGTGTCCTCGGCGTAGTTATAAGAATAGCGTGGGTAAATAGAAATAGCGGCTTTATCTCCTAATTGTATGAGTCTCTGTTTGAAACCTACCCGACCCCCGAGGGACAGGACCGGCGTATAAAGAATGCCTGCTTCAATATCCGTGCTCCCTGTAATCCCAAAGGTATAGTCACCAACAATTTGAAAGGAGAGGAATTTCTCTGGATCAGTCACGCGGCTCACATTAATTTTCCCCGTCTCCTCATTTCCAGTCATCCCAGCCTTTGGATTGAATGATGCCTCCCCTCCATAACGCCCTTCAATTCGTCCCTTTCCCACTGTATATGCTGTATTCCCTTTCATGACAGGGCTTGACACGAAGACTGGAATAAAGCAAAAGCACCCAGAAAATAGAGTAAGGATGGAGAGGGAGAAAAAAATTCGCATCGTGTCCGTTAAGGAAATATTGTCCTGAAACTGCAAACCCATTTTCATTCTTTTATCAAGCCGTGATACCTGCCCATCCAGTATGGGAGCAGCCAGGGCGTTGCTGCCAATTCTCCAAGCCCATCCCTATCAACATCTTCATCAAGCTCATAAGGATTCTTGTCCCACCTCCTCACGTTCCCTTCGTCAAATGGAAGGATCTCTGTGCCTTGAAGATTGGTTCCAAATCTGTCCCGTGTGAGCCCGATTACAATGTCTGTCCTCTGACTGTTGAGCATTGTCCATTCAATAAGGCTCCAGGGGTATTCCTTCAATGTCCTGACTGCGCCTTCAAGCCCATAGCCCCGTTCCATCGCAGCACCGGCAACGAAGTTCAGGAAGAGATTCCTCTGGCGAACCTTAGTTTCCATGACCCTGGTAATACTGTCCATAAAAATCTTTCTCTGGCCGACATCCTGTTGATGCATGAGAAGCGGGTAATAGGCCAGGAATGCCAGCTCGTCATCCACGAAATTATACATTTGGGGGCTGACAAAATACGCACGCTGCCAGTTCGCCCCCTTAAAGTCATATCCCTCGTCATTCACGAGCTTCCAATAGTGCTCCTCAAACTTTCTTTCGCCGGTAATATGATAAGCAGCGCTCAAATATGAGAGTATCTCAAGGGCCTCAAGCCAGTAAGAGCCTGCATCCACCCATTTCCCGTCAATCTTTACCTTGAGCATCTCGCTGTTCACATGATCCGGGTCCCATCTTCCGTGCTCCGTAGGCTTTCCATTCATGTCCCAGAGCTGGTAGCCGTGGTCAACCAGGTGGTTCATGAGCCTGGAGACAACCCCTCTTACCTTTGCCCTGTCATTCTCATCCGCTGCCAGGTCATAGAAGACAGAGTAGCCAAACATGTGGCCCGTGATCTCGTCCGAACTCGTAGTGGTCTTAAAGCAGAAGTTGCCGGTTGTATCCGCAAGCCACTCAACCCCCTTGTTGGCGCAAATGCCGCCCGCGTCCTCAATGGTGACGAAGGATCTGGCATGAAAGCCGGGATTGCCAAGCTCCCTCGGAAACTGCTCAAGCCGGGCCATTGCCTCAAATGATTCCCTGGCGTTCAATCTCGCAGCAGGGTCACGGGTCGCTGCATACCTGAATGATTCTGCCGCAACATACATCTCTGTGTATTGTCCGTCATTGTCATCGTCGCGCTGGATGAAGTGCTCAAGGTCGCCAGGAGCTGGCAGAACAACACTCTCCACCATTCCCATCCGGTTGTGCCTGGCCCTTGTTTGCTCCTCGTAGTGCCTGGCCTTTTCCTCAAGGGTCATTGGAACCCATTCAACCTTCCCTATCCCCTTGTGCGTTCCCATCCAAAGCGTCCGATCAGGACCAAGCGCAACAGAGGTGATGAGGTTGTCCGGGACCCAACGCTTCCCTGCAAAGTATTGCCAGCGGGTTTGATCCTCAGCCAGCCTGAGGCCTGCGCCCCAGGTTGTCCCAGCCAGGACCGTGCCATTTGATATTTTAATCCGTGTGATGTCAGTGAACGGAAGCCCGGTCCTGCCCGGCACAGATGTGGTCCCTGTGATCTGATTCCAAGCTTCGGTCCTCCAGTCATACATGCTGATCCCCTTGTCTGTGCCCGCCCATATCCTTCCCTTGTCGTCCCGTGCCAGGGCACGGACATTGCTGCTGAGGAGGCCGTTATTATAGTCGAATAATTGCGTGTCTCCGCCATCATACATAAAGAGGCCCTGGTCTGTGCCCCTCCAGATGTTCCCGAAAATGTCCTCAACAAGGGATGTTGTAGAAATCGGATCTCCAGGCCAAACCTGGAAATCAGTCCCATTGAAAAATGCAAAACCCTTGTCTGTCCCAACCCATATTCCGTTAGATGATGCTCCAAGCATGGTGGTCAGGCTTCCCTGAAGGCCGGATTGGGTAAAGCTGAAGGCAAGCCAGGTATTGCCATCCAGCCTCTTTATTGCTCCTTTGGTTCCAGCCCAGATCCTTCCCTCGCTGTCCCTTGTGAGGGCATTGATGGAATTGTCTGCGCCCTGGGATCCATCCAAATATGGGTGCCATCCCTGCCCGTCGAATGTCGAGCATACCCCCTTATCAGTGGCAATCCATGCCTCGCCATCCTCAGTGACAATTATGTCCCTGACATCG
>Ga0315308_1000079_pt1 | contig 47250 bp, 44 predicted proteins | sample TDP3_MG_FD_203078 | JGI IMG/M metagenome (GOLD analysis project Ga0315308, IMG submission 203078) | Freshwater sediment microbial communities from Lake Towuti, South Sulawesi, Indonesia - TDP3 | ecosystem: Environmental > Aquatic > Freshwater > Lake > Sediment | place: Indonesia: South Sulawesi...
GTTTTCGGAGTCGCTCGGCCAGAAAAGCAAAGCTTGGGCTTTGCAGCTACAACTATCCGTTGTTGTAAAGTGCTGGAAGGCTTACGATTTGTTTCATCATAGCGCGGGATTATTCGATCGTGCTAAATGGAAAGACTTTAATAAAGGAGGTGAAAAAGAATGAAGGAGATAACGGATTTGCTCAGCGAAACCAATTCTCATGTAATAAGAGCGGTCCTAGATTCAGGAGGAGTGGTTTTGGGAATAAAGGCCGAAGGATTTGCTGGTGTTCTCATTGAAGACCGGAAGCTTACAGATAGCCTGGCAAAGAAAATTGAGACAGAAACTGGAGTTAAAGGGTTCATCTCTACCGACGAACTACCCAAATACGGGCTCAATAAACAGGACAAAAGAAACATAGAAGAGGCCTTCGGCATCAAGGAGGGCGATGTAGTGATTCTGGTAGCTGACCGGAAGGAGAAAGCCGAGAAAGCAATCGGAATTATTGAGAAAGAAATAGCCAAACGCAGAGGATAATTTTCCGGTCTAAAATATAAATGAGAAGAGTATTTTTGAGGATAGTCTTTATTTTTCCTCTCCTTATTACCAGTTTCGTAATCTTTGGAGAACAGGTAGGCTCCTCATTTCTGAAAGGAGATAAGGGAGAAGTGAAAGAGAAAAAAATAAAGTTACCCCGGCCCAAAATAGCCGGAAAGATGAGCCTCGAGGAGGCGATAGCCAGGAGGTATTCGGTCAGAGATTTTGATGAAAAAGAGTTGTCGTTAGACGAAATCTCTCAGCTCCTCTGGGCTGCGTATGGGCAAAGGGATGTGGATTCGGAGACGGGAGCTTCTAAGACCGTTCCTTCTGCAGGTGCTCTGTATCCAATGGAGGTTTATCTCGTTTCTTCCAAAGGCGTTTTCCACTACCTTCCTTCAAGCCATAGTTTGGAAGAGGTATCGGAGAAGGACGTCCGCTCTGTTCTTTCTGGCGCTTCCCTTTGGCAAGAAGTAATCGCCAGGGCACCAGTCGATTTTGTAATTACTTGCGTTTTTGATAGAATATGTTTCAAATATGGAGAAAGGGGCATCAGGTACGCACACATAGAAGCAGGCCATATAGCTCAAAATATCCACCTCCAAGCAGTCTCTCTGGGTTTGGGTTCAGTCCCTATTGGCGCATTTAGCGATAGCTCTGTGCAAAAAGCGCTGTATTTACCTAAAGATAATATCCCACTCTATATTATCCCGGTAGGACACCCGGAATAGTGAATATGGAAAATGAGAAAGGTCATCGTAATTCTTGTGGCAGTGTTGGGCATAGCCAGTCTTACCGGGTTATTTGTGTATCTGGTTAAGAGACCCTCCCCCATCCCAACGGCCAGAGTACCCACAAATAAAGAAATTCCTTCCGAACCAGCATATGGAGATACAATAATTGAGGCGTCCATTGGAGATGCCAGTTATCTGAATCCTATTCTGGCGAGCGATAGCGCTTCCGCTGACATAAACGGTTATGTCTATAATGGCTTGGTTAAGTATGACAAAAATCTCAAGATAATAGGAGACTTAGCAGAATCCTGGGATATCTCAGAGGACGGACTGGTAATCACTTTCCATCTCCGCAGGAATGTGAAGTGGCATGACGGCGAGCATTTCACCAGTGACGATATCAAATTTACCTACGAGAAATTAGTCGACCCTAACACCCGGACACCGTATGCTTCTGACTACCTAATGATTGACAGGTTGGAAATCGTCGACCCCTACACCGTGAAGGTAAAATATAAGGAGCCTTTCTCTCCTGGCTTGGAGAGTTGGGGTATGGGAATTATTCCCAGACATATTTTTGACAAGGGAGACTTTAATAGTCATCCCGCAAACCGGCATCCGGTTGGGACAGGTCCCTATAAATTTGTGGAGTGGAAAACAGATGAGCGAATAGTCTTGGAAGCAAATGAAGACTATTTTGAAGGAAGACCCTATATTGACCGCATAATTTACAGGATCGTTCCGGACCAGGCAGTCCAGTTCCTGGAACTGAGGAAGGGAACAATAGATACAATGGGACTAACTCCAGACCAGTTCCAGAAGGAGGCTATAGGTAGAGATTTTACCGTTAACTTTAACAAGTTTCGCTATCCGAGTTTTGGATACACTTATCTCGGCTATAACCTGAGAAATCCTTTATTTAAGGATAAGAGAGTTCGTCAAGCATTAACTTATGCTATAGATAGACAGGAAATCATAGATGGGGTTCTACTGGGCCTGGGTCAAATCTCCACAGGGCCGTTCCCCCCGACATCCTGGGCCTATAATGAAGCCATTTCTGTTTATGGGCATAATCCAGAAAAAGCTAAGGAATTACTCTATAATTGCGGCTGGAAAGATACAGATGGAGATGGAATTCTGGATAGGGAGGGCAAACCATTCAGTTTCACCATTATGACCAATCAGGGAAATAAGATGCGCGAGCTTTGTGCGACCATTATTCAGTCCGCACTTAGAGAGGTCGGAGTACAAGTGAAGATTCGTATTTTGGAATGGGCTGCTTTCATTCATCAGTATATAGACAAGAAAAATTTTGACGCAGTGATTCTCGGTTGGAGCCTCTCACGGGACCCGGATCAATACTCCATATGGCATTCGTCTCAGATAAAGGAAGGCCAGTACAATTTCATTTCCTATCGTAACCCGCAGGTCGACCGCCTCTTGGTGGAAGGTCGGCGCACTTTTGATATGGAAAAAAGAAAGGAGATCTATCATAGGATTCATGCCATTCTGGCCGATGAGCAGCCTTATACATTTCTGTACGTGGCAGACGCCCTCCCTGTAGTCCATAAGAGGTTTCATGGTATTGAAGTGGCGCCAGCAGGCATTGGTTATAACTTCATCAGATGGTATGTCGCAAAAGACCAACAGAAATACAGAGAGTGAAAAGTAGTAAGTTTTAAGCACAAAGGATTAAGGGAAATACGGAGGAAAAAATGGGGAAGGAAAGGCTCGACCCAAGAATTTTCAACATACCTGTGGAAAGAATAAAGAGAGGGTGGTACAGCGATAAATATTTCGTTCGCACCAAGGAAATCCTGGAAAGGGACCACCGCCACAGCCGAGCGGTTATGCAGGTATTCTGTCGCAAAGAGGCTATTCTATGCGGGGTGGATGAAGCTATCGCTATCCTTAACATGTGCGCCGATAAACCGGAGGACCTAACCATAAGAGCCCTTCACGATGGAGACAGAATTAGACCGTTAGAAACTGTTATGACGATAGAGGGAGACTACAGCACATTTGCTCACCTGGAAACTGTATATCTTGGAGTGCTGGCCAGGGGAACCGCAGTGGCTACCGCCGTGAGCAAAGTAGTAAGAGCTGCGGCCGGGAGAGAAGTCCTCTTCTTCCCAGCAAGATTTGACCACTACAGGGTGCAGGAGGCAGACGGGTATGCTGCTTTTATCTCTGGAGCCATAAATGTTTCCACTGATGCTCAGGGTTCATTGTGGGGAGGAGAGGGGATAGGAACTATCCCCCATGGACTCATAGCCGCTTACAAAGGAGACACTCTGGCAGCAGCAAAAGCATTTGATAGGTATATGCCTGAGAATATTTCCAGGGTGGTTCTCGTCGATTTTGACAATGATTGCGTAGGTACTTCCTTGAAGGTTGCCAAGGCCCTCGGCAAGAGGCTATGGGGGGTGAGGTTTGATACAGCCAGTGACCTCAGAGATAGGTCGGTTAAAGGTAAAGGGAAAGATTCTTATGGGGTATCCCCTGAACTTTGCCGGAAGGCGAGAAAATGCTTTGATGAGGCGGGGTTTAGCCATGTAAAGATTGTTATTTCCAGTGGTTTTGATGAGAAGAAGATAAGGCGTTTCGTCAGGCTTGGGGTGCCATTTGACGCAGTGGGCGTAGGCTCGTCATTTTTTAGAGAGAAGATAGACTTCACTGCTGATGTGGTGATGGTTGAGGGTAAGCCCTGTGCTAAGGTGGGACGCCAATACAATCCCAATCCAAGATTAGAATTAGTCGGGTAATACATTCATAATTCATAATTAATTTCAGGTGATGAATGGAGATGGAAAATAATGGCTCGCGAGAGGAGGATAGAAAGATTCGCCATCTGAAGATGATGGTAGACTTGGGGCTTGCTATCCTTCGGCAGGAGCGCCTTTCAAGGAAAGAAGCCGAGGAAATAGTTGAGTCTATTCGACGCTCAGCATTAAGGATGTTTCCTGGGAAAGATGCAACCTGGGAAATAGTTTATGCTCCACGCTTTCATCGAGCCATTGAGGAAAGGTGGGGGAAGGGTAAAACGAAAGAAAATTAGGATTCGGAGGTAGATTTTATCCCGGGAAGATAGCCAATGTATCTCCCGGGATTTTTATTTCAATTAACGGCACCGTAAACGGCGCCCGACCACGCGTAGGGGTGACCCTTGCGGTCGCCCATTGGTCGGGCACGTTTTGTAGCAGTCCCGATTCATCGGGCCCTCCAGGAGTTGAGGGTAGATTTGCAAAAAAAGAATTGATTTTTTGCTTGACAAAATAAGAAACACAGGGTATAATCTTTGGCGTGGTGGGGAAAAGTGGTGGAAGGTGGTAAATAAAATGCTTATCGGAGAATATCGCCACTCCTTGGATGGAAAAAACCGGCTATTCATTCCTGCCAGATTTCGTCAAAATGTGAGAACATTTGTTATCACTTCCGGTCTGGAAGGTTGTCTTTTCGTCTACGCTCCTGAGAATTGGAAAAGAATTACAGAAAGACTCAAATCCCTTCCTCTAACCAGGGCCGACGCCCGCAAGTTTTTACGCACTTTCCTTTCCGGAGCAAGCGAATGTCATCTGGATGATCAGGGAAGGATACTCATTCCCCAAGGCCTATGTAAGTATGGGAACATAAGAAAGGAAGTAGTGGTAGTGGGGGTGTTAGATCGCATAGAGATTTGGTCAAAAAGCAACTGGCAAAGTTACCAGAGTGAGGCCCAGAAGAAGTTTGTTGAGGTAGCCGAGAAACTGGTTGACATGGGAGTCTAACACCCCCTCTGATACAAAGTGCAACAATCAAGGCACATCCCAGTCCTGGTTGATGAGGTGATATGTAACCTTAACTCCCAAAAGGGAGGGGTCTATGTAGATTGCACTCTGGGCGAAGGTGGCCACGCTCAAAGGATACTGGAAGCAATTATGCCAGGTGGGCTCCTTATTGGAATCGACCAGGATGGAAAAGCGATAGAAAGGGCGAAAGAGAATTTAGAGAAGTATAGAGAGGGCTTGCTCACTTTTCAGAAAAATTTTTCCGAAGTTGGAACTATTCTGGAATCGCTAAAAATCAAAGAGGTGGATGGCATTCTTTTTGACCTGGGTTTATCGAGTCTACAACTGTTAGATAGAGAGAGAGGCTTCAGTTTTCAAACGGACGGCCCTTTAGATATGCGTATGTCGGAAGAGACAAAATTGACTGCACGATATCTTCTTAATACTCTTTCTTTTAATGAACTTGTGGAGATTCTATTTAAGTATGGAGAGGAGCGTAAGGCTAGGGCCATTGCCAGGAGACTGGTTGAATGCCGGAGGAAGAAACCTATAGCGACTACTTTTCAATTAGTAGAAATCATTAAGACGGCGATTCCGCGTTCAGCCTGGCCTAAAAAAATTCACGCGGCGACAAAGACTTTTCAGGCGTTACGGATTGCAGTAAATAACGAGTTGACGGCTTTGGAAAAGGCGCTTCCTCAAGGCGTAGAGTATCTGAGAACAGGCGGGAGGATTTGTGTGATTTCTTACCACTCGCTTGAGGACAGGATTGTAAAGAACTTTTTTCGAGAATATAGAAATCGGGGTTTGAGGACGGTGTTTCCCAAACCAATTACTCCCTCCGAGAGAGAGCTCCAAATAAATCCTCGTTCCAGAAGCGCAAAATTACGGGTAGGAGAAATGTGCTAATGGAAAAAGATAAGAAAGGGAAGATTGGAAAATACTACCTCCCATTTCTCGTTGGTTTTCTCTCTATTTTCATATCCTATGTTTGGGAATCTTCGGAAGTAATCACGCTTAGCTATCGGGTTAACGAATTAAAAAAAGAACTAATCTCGTTGGAAAATAGAAATTGCAATCTAAAAGTAAGGCTGTATCGCTATATTAATCTCGCTAATATTGATAGGATTGCCCGACAAGAGAAGGGAATGGTCTTTCCCCGGTCTGAAGATATCCTATTTCTAAATACCGATTTCAAAGACAGTAAGATTTCATCAAAAAAGCCTACTTCGATTTCTAGCAAGGGATTCAAAAGGTGCCTCGAAAAAGTCGCATCATAAGTTCCATCCTCATAATGATTCTTACTCTTATCGTATTGGAAATTAGATTATATTACATTCAAGTCATTAGCCATCCTCGCTATAAGAAGATTGCGGATAAGCAATTTATCTCGGTCAGGCAATCGGAGTTGAGGAGAGGAATAATATATGACCGTAATGGAAACGAACTGGCAATAGAAAGTGAGGCTAATTCAGTTTATGCCATTCCATCCTCCATCGCCAACCCCGGAAAGACGGCGAGAAAATTGGCTCTTTTGCTGGATTTGAGCGAGAAAGAGATTCTCAAAAAATTACAGACACGAAATTCGTTTGTATGGTTAAGGCGCAAAATTGATATAGAGACTGCCGATAAGATCAAGAACCTGCATATTAAAGGAATCAAGCTCATAAGTGAAGGTAAGAGGTTCTATCCTGAAAATGAGTTAGCTAGCCAGGTAATCGGTTTAGCCGGTCTTGATAATCAAGGCCTATCCGGGATTGAAAGCTCCTTTGACAAATTCCTGACAGGGAAAGCCGAGAAAACCTTCAGGAGAAAAGATGGCTTTGGTCGGGAGGTAATTGCTGCCGGAAACGATTACGGGGTTGAGGCGGACGGCTGTAATGTAGTCACTACAATCGATAAGGTAATCCAGTATATTGCGGAAGTAGAGTTGAATAGGGCATGCGAGGAAACTAAAGCCAAGCTTGGCATAATCATCGTTCAGGATTGCCAGACCGGGGAAATTTTGGCCTTAGCTAACTTACCATCTTTCAATGGAAATAGCCCTTCTCCAGAAAAATATAAATACCTGGATATTCCTGCTGTCTCTAATATCTTTGAGCCAGGGTCTACTTTTAAAGCAATAGTGGCGGCGGCATTATTGGAGGAAAATCTTGTCAGATTGAAAGACCTATTCTACTGTGAGAACGGGTTCTATCTATCTAATGGGCTTCCTATTCGTGACCATGAAGCCGATGGCTGGCTTACCTTTGTCCAAGTTCTTGAAAAATCTTCCAATATCGGAATTGCCAAAGCAGGGCAACTATTGAAAAAAGACACGCTGTACCAGTATGCGAGGGACTTTGGTTTTGGGAACTATACAGGAATTAGATTGCCAGGGGAGACGCCAGGAATTTTAAAGAACCCAAAAGATTGGTCCGAGATATCTCTGAGCCGCCTCTCTTTCGGACAGGGGATAGGAGTAACTGCCATCCAGCTCGTTTCTGCCTTTTCATGCTTGGCCAATAGAGGAGTACTGATGGAACCTATGGTCGTTAAGAAGATTATTGATTCTAGGGGGGAAGTGATAAAAGAATTTAATCCCTATCAGGTAAGGCGAGTGATCTCCTATAAGACAGCACAAACTTTGACCGAAACTCTATGCCAGACAGTGGAAAATGGCACGGGAAAAGAGGCGAAAACAGTAGGGTATAGAGTAGCTGGCAAGACGGGAACTGCTCAAAAATTCGATCCGGCCACGGCCAAATATTCCGAGACAAATTACATTGCTTCATTCGCTGGTTATCTTCCAGCGGACCGACCGAGAGTTACAATTTTAGTGATGATAGATGAGCCACAGGGATTTTACTGGGGAGGAAGCGTAGCTGCTCCAGTATTTTCACGGGTGGGACTAAGAGTTATGCAGTATCTCGGTGTCCCCCCTGAATCGTAGACAAATTCGGGGATCCCGATACTGGGTCATAATGTCATACATTTCCAGGCGGACTATTGGCTCTGATTTGCATTCCTCCAGCCAGAAGGATTTTTTTGCCTTCTTAAGTTCCTCCATATAGGTTATGTAAATGGTCAAGCTAAATGACCTATTGCCAGTGATAGGGTCTGAAGAGATTCGCGGACCCACAGATATTCCCGTAGAAGGAATAACTTACGATTCCCGTCAAGTTAAACGCGGCTACATCTTCGTTGCTATTCCTGGTTATGTAGAAGACGGGAATTCCTATATTCCCCAGGCTATAGAAGCCGGTGCTTCAACCATAGTTTCTTCTAAGAGGATAGAGAGGTTAGCGGAACCCTTAAGGTTGGGAAGTTTCGCTACTCAAATCGTGGTTAGAGATTCCCGCTCAGCCTTGGCAAAGCTTTCTACCGCTTTCTATAACTATCCTTCCGATAAACTGGACATAATTGGAATAACTGGCACCAACGGGAAAACGACAGTCACTTATTTTGCTGAAGCCATTTTCAAGGAGAATGGGGCAAAAGTCGGAGTTCTCGGTACAATTTCCTATAGGCTTGGAGAAGAAATACTTCCTGCCCCGGTTACCACTCCGCAATCTTCAGATCTCCAGCAAATACTCCGAAAGTTAGTAGACCGGGGCTTTACGACAGTAGTAATGGAAGTTTCTTCCCACGCCCTGAGTCTAGAAAGAGTTGAGGGATGTGAGTTTGATAGCGCCGTATTTACTAATTTGAGTCGTGAACATCTTGATTTTCATAAGACCATGGAGGAGTATTTGAGAGCAAAGATTAGACTCTTCTCCAGCCTGGGAAAGCATGCTCGGAAAAAAACGGAGAAACTAGCGGTTCTGAATTCGGATGACCCCTCAGCGGAAGAAATAATGAAATCGACAGAAGCAAAGGTAATTACCTATGGGATTGAAAAGAAAGCAGATGTTGTAGCAAAGAACATCAAATTGAATCTTGAAACGACTAAGTTCAATCTTGTATCTCCGGCAGGGGAAGAGAGGGTTACTCTATCCTTGGCTGGAATATATAATGTATATAACGCTTTGGCTTCTAGTGCTGTTGCCCTGGGTCAAGAAATAGACCTGGGTACTATCAAGCGGGGCTTGGAAAAGGTCTCTTCTATTCCTGGAAGGTTCGAAAGAATAGATTCTGGACAACCATTTACAGTGATAGTTGATTATGCTCATACCGATGAAGCGTTAAGGAGACTTTTGGAAGTTTGCCGCAGTCTAAAACCGAGGAGAATCGTTACTGTTTTTGGTTGCGGTGGAGACAGGGATCGGGGAAAGAGACCTCTAATGGGTGAAGTAGCCATTGAGCTCAGTGATTATGTGATTGTTACTGCGGACAACCCACGGACCGAAGATGCTGAACGTATAGCTCTGGACATTGAAGTGGGAATAAAAAGGAAAGGAAAGAATAACTACGAAACTATCGTTGATAGATTTCAAGCGATCAGGAAAGCACTATCTATGGCCGAAGATGGCGATTTGGTTGTAATCGCAGGGAAAGGACATGAACAGTACCAGATCTTTAAGGATAGAAGAATTTATTTTGATGACCGCGAAGTTGCCAGGAAAATCCTTGAAGAAGAAATGAAATTCAAGAGGGAATAGAATGGAGAGGCTTACCATAGGAGAGGTAATAAGAGCTGTCCATGGGGAATTAATATATGGAAATCAGAAGGAAGAAATTTTAGGTGTGTCCATTGATAGTCGGACTATTAAGAAGGGAGAAATTTTCTTTGCCCTGAAGGGGGAAAGGTTCGATGGACACGATTTTCTTGAAGAGGCGATAGAAAAGGGTGCAAAGGCGGTCGTTGTTTCTAAGAAGAAGAAAATTCCTGGCAAAATAACGATTATAAAAGTAGGTGACACCTTAAAAGCCCTGCAAGAATTGGCGAAGTCTTATCGTCAAAAGTTCAAACCTGTTGTTGTAGGAGTAACTGGTAGCAATGGTAAGACGACGACGAAAGACATGTTGAGAGCTCTCCTTATGCTGAAGTATAAAGTGGTAGCAACCCCTGGTAACTATAACAATATAGTTGGTCTTCCTTTAACGCTTTTTGAGATTTCGCCTGACACAGAGTTTCTGGTTCTGGAAATGGGAACTAACCACGCCGGGGAGGTCAGGAGGCTGGCGGAAATTTCGTTCCCGCAAATTGGAGTGATTACCAACATTGGTGCAACTCACCTGCAATTTTTCCGTTGCATTTCCAATGTGCTTTCTGCTAAAATGGAAATTGTTCAGCTTCTGCCTCCACGAGGGAAGGTTGTATTAAATATAGACGACCCTCACTTGAGGAGCCAGTTTAAAAGGATAAAACAGGAAATAATTACTTTTGGGATGGATCCCCAGGCTGAGGTCCGGGCGAGCGAAGTTGTAAGAAATACGTCGGGCAGGAAAGAAAAACTTTCTTTCACTGTACACGCCGGGATAGAGAAGAAAGAATTTGAATTATACTGCTTGGGACGATACAATATTTATAATGCTCTGGCTGCCATAAGTGTGGCTAAAGAGTTTGGCATCTCCCTTTTCTCAATGGCTGACGTCCTCGGGAAATTTAGATTTCCCAAACTGAGGATGGAAACGCTGAAATATCGTGACGCAACGATAGTTAACGACGCCTACAATGCCAACCCAACTTCGGTAAAAGCCACATTGAATGAACTCATTTTCTCTTTTCCTTCCCAGCGGAAAATAGTGGTTTTGGGAGATATGCTGGAGTTGGGGAGGGCGAGTCGAAAATTCCACGAGGAGATCGGCAGAATAGTCGCTGGTAGCCCAGTTCATAGCTTAATTACCGTAGGGGAAGATGCGCGATTCATCGCTATGGCTGCAAGGAAGCGAGGGATGGATAGAAGGAATATATTTTCTTTTAGGGAGAAGAGATTTGCCTCCAGAAAATTGAAGGAATTGCTCAGGCCCAGAGATGTGGTGTTAATTAAAGGGTCTCGAAAGATTGGACTTGAAGATTTGATAAAGTATATTCTCGGCTAGCCGTAGGTCCGAGAGGCTCCGAAGAGGGTTTTGGGCTCCTTCGGAAATTCAACCTGCGGATTCTAACGCAAGCTAAAACTTGCGACTGCGAAATTTTTTTAAAAATGTTCTACCATCTGTTCTATCCCCTACATGTTTACTTCTTTCCTTTCAATGTTTTCAAATATATAACCTTTCGTGCCGGCGCCGCAATATTCACCTCTCTAATCTTGAGCCTATTCCTTGCACCGTTGGTGATAAGGAAATTGAAACAATTGGATATCGGCCAGCAGATACGAGAAGATGGTCCGCCCGGCCATATGAAGAAGGCCGGGACGCCCACAATGGGTGGTTTGATTATTTTGATCAGCCTTAGTGTTTCTACATTTCTCTGGGCTCGCCTGGATAATCGGTTCACAATAATAATCCTCATATCCACTATCTGGCTGGGGCTGTTGGGCTTCCTCGATGACTATATAAAACTGGTAAAAAGGCGTAGTCGGGGACTTATGGCAAAGTATAAGTTACTCGGCCAATCAGTCCTCGCTATAGTTATCGCGATTTACCTCTATTACTACCCAGCCAATCCAGGATATGCAACACGACTCAATGTGCCTTACCTGAAAGATTTCTTTATCAATCTCGGGTCGCTTTACGCACTATTTAGTATCCTGCTAATTGTTGGTTCGTCCAATGCAGTCAATTTGACCGACGGCTTGGACGGTTTAGCAATAGGGTCAATCCTTATTGCTGCAATGACTTATGCGCTAATGGCATATCTTGCCGGTCACGCTCAGTTTAGCACTTATCTCCGGATTATTCCCGTTCCCGGTGCCGGCGAACTCTCCGTATTTCTCGGTTCAATGGCCGGGGCAGGTCTCGGATTCTTGTGGTTCAACAGCTATCCAGCAGAGGTTTTTATGGGCGATACTGGCTCCCTATTTTTAGGTGGGACAATCGGGATTATTGCCCTGTTCATTAAACAAGAACTCCTCTTGGTCATCGTAGGAGGGATTTTTGTGGTTGAAGCAGTATCGGTAATCCTGCAAGTTGCATCCTTCAAGCTACGAGGTAAAAGAGTCTTGAAGATGGCCCCTTTACATCACCACTTTGAGTTGGCTGGCTGGTCAGAGCCAAAGGTGGTAATCAGGTTCTGGATTATTGGAATTATTCTGGCTCTGATAGCGTTAAGCGCACTGAAACTCAGATGAGAGCGGCAACTGATTATTATCAAGGGAAAAGAGTATTGGTCATTGGTCTGGCGCGGAGCGGTCTGGCTGTATCTAATCTGCTTGCAAGCGAGGGCGCCATAGTTACAGTAACCGATGAAAAGAGTAGAAGAGAGTTAATAAGTAATATTAAGAAGCTTGATAAAGGGATAAAAGTTATTTTAGGTGATCAGGATTCGGCGCGACTAAAGAATTCGGTTTCTGAATCCGACATGGTGGTCATAAGTCCAGGTGTTCCCCAGGAAAATTCCCTCGTGACGAGAGCAAAAGAGTTGAAAATTCCTGTGCTTAGTGAATTGGAGGTGGCGTTTGATATTGCGTCTGCCAGGCTCGACTGGAACGCATCGTCATCTCCGCCTGTCGTGGCCGTAACAGGAACCAATGGAAAAACCACGACCTGTGAATTAATCGGAGAAGTGTTGAGGAGCGAGAGAGGAAGAAAGGTAATAGTTGCAGGGAATATTGGCACTCCCCTATCCAGCGTGCTGGGTCGAATGGTGAAAGGCACTGTTTTGGTACTTGAAATTAGTAGTTTTCAGTTAGAGAATGTTGAGTCTTTCCATCCGTTTGTGGCAGTAATCCTGAACATAACGCCTGACCACATAGACAGGCACAAGACAATGTCAAATTACGTTCGGGCTAAGGCTAACATTTTTAAAAACCAGACGGAAAGCGATTTCTGCATTCTGAATGCAGATGATAATAGGTGTAGAATTCTGGGAAGGAAACCGAAATCGCAAGTCATATTTTTCAGCAGTAAGAGAGCCTTGAATAGAGGAGTTTTTGTTAGAGGAGACAGAATAGTTTCCAATTTAGGCTTGGTCGAGAGAGTCCCTTACGATAGAAGAGAACTCTTGGTTAAAGATGTGATGATTCCCGGACCCCATAATTTAGAAAATGCCCTGGTAGCCATTACCGTAGGGAACTTATTTGGTATGTCAAAGAATAAAATTAGAAATGTCCTTAGGACCTTCTCAGGAGTAGAACACCGTCTGGAAATGGTTCGTGAAATTGACGGAAGGAGATTTATTAATGATTCTAAGGCGACGAATGTGGATGCTTGCAAGAGGGCACTGGAGACATTTGCCGCGCCGATCGTACTCATTATGGGAGGCTATGACAAAGGCATGCCCTATGCGCCACTAAAGAATTTGATTAAAGAGAAAGTCGCTGCTCTTGTTTTGCTGGGCCAGGCGGCTCCAAGAATAGAGACTGAATTAATCGGCTTGTCTCCCATTTATAGAGTGGATGGAATGAGGGAAGCAGTTGAGCTCTCCTATAGTTTAAGCCAACCAGGCAGTTCAATTCTCCTTTCACCAGCCTGTTCCAGTTTCGATATGTATTCCGATTTTGAAGAAAGAGGAAGAGATTTCAAAAGATGGGTGAGAGAGATCTGAGAACTAAGAAGAGAAGATTTGTAAAGGCATTCGGGAGCCCAAGATACAGGCCCTGGAATAGCATGTATACGCCAGACTACCATCGCTGCGATATTTTTCTACTTTCGGTTGTTCTTTTCCTGGTTTTCACGGGTGTGCTCATGGTTTTCAGTGCGAGCGCAATTGTATCTCATGAAAAGTTTGCCTCGAGTTATCTCTTTTTAGTTAAACAGTTCGTCTGGACGGTCCTGGGTGTATTCTTGATGCTTGCTCTAATCAAAATCGATTATAATAAGTTGCAGAAATTTTCCCGACCACTTATGGTTTTCTCTTCGGCTCTTTTAATTTTGGTTTTAATAATTCAACATGGAGAAATCAAACGGTGGCTAAAGTTTGGAATGGTAAGCTTTCAACCTTCAGAGTTGGCAAAACTTTGTCTAATTCTTTATATAGCCGATGCTTTAGACCGGAAACAGAGTAAGCTCCACGATTTCAAGAAGGGTTTTCTGCCAATTCTAATAGTAACGGCGACATTTTTGTTACTTATTTATGCAGAGCCGGATTTAGGAACCTCTCTTATCTTAGGGCTGGTTGTCGTAGCGATGCTTTTTATGGGAGGAGTTGCGCTTTCCTATCTTATGTCGCTTATTTTTTTCGCAATGCCCGCCTTATATTTCGCGATTTTTCATGTGGCGTATCGCAGAGACCGAATTCTATCTTTCCTCAATCCATGGGCTGATGCCCACAGAATAGGCTATCAGATCCTTCAGGCTCTGCTCGCCCTTGGGTCAGGAGGTTTTTTTGGGAAGGGACTGGGGGCTTCCAGGGCCAAACTGTTCTTTCTCCCCGAGCCTTATACAGATTTCATCTTTTCCATAATAGGAGAAGAGCTCGGATTCTTGGGTGCGAGCCTGATACTATTTCTATTCGTTACTATTGCTTGGAGGGGATTGCGTATAGCCACGAAGGCGCCTAACCAATTCGGAAATCTATTGGCCGCGGGAATTACTTTCCTGATTACCTTCCAGGCTGTTTTAAATATTGGCATAACTACTGCTTGTCTGCCAACCAAAGGGATTACCTTGCCTTTTCTATCATATGGAGGGTCTTCTCTGATCTTCTCTCTAATCGGAATGGGAATACTTCTCAATATTTCCAGACAGACATAGTAATTAGACTTGGTGGATGTAGGGAATTGCCCTCTTCCCGTTGGGGAGAGGGTTGGGGTGAGGGGTAATGTAGCTAGAGAGCGAAGCTCTGCGATTAATTTGGAATGTGGAATCCTCCCGAAAGGGAGGGCCTAAAAGGGAATGTTCTCTCAACTCAGGGAGACCGGGGATTGTTATGCGTATTCTGATTGTTCTGGGAGGTACCGGTGGTCACATTTATCCTGGGATTGCTCTGGGAGAAAAGTTAAGAAACCGCAATAATGAAGTTATTCTGGTAGGAAGAAAAGGAAAATTTGCTGAGAGGATAGCGAGGGAAAGCGGATTCTCACTCTTCCAAATCGTAGGAGAGGGATTGGTGAGGCGAATTTCGCTAAGAATCTTTGCCGTTCTTTTAAAAGCTATCAATGGTCTCTTTCAGTCTATACATATTCTTCGCAACTTCAGACCAGATATAGTCGTGGGCATGGGAGGATACTTATCTTTCCCGATACTTATGGCGGCCAAAGTATCCAAGATAAAGTGCGTGATTCATGAACAAAATGTTATCCCGGGTTTGGCTAATAAGATCTTGTCAAAGATAGTTGATAGAATAATGGTCGGTTTTGAAGAAACAGAAAAATACTTTCCACCAAGGAAAACATTTATCACAGGGAGCCCCGTTCGGGAATCCATCTTGACTTGCCCGAGAAACGATGGGTTACGAAAATTGAACCTGGCAGATGGAAGGAAAAACATCCTGGTTTTTGGAGGGAGTCAAGGAGCCCGTAGCATAAACCTTGCTATGTTAAAGGCAGTAGATTTCCTGGAGCCGATGGGGAAAAAGATTCAGATAATACACCTTACAGGCGTTGACCAATTTTCCGAGATAAAAGAGGAGTATGAGAAAAAAAACTATCCGGCCTGTGTTCTTCCTTACCTTATTCATATGGAATATGCTTATAGCTGCTCTGACCTGGTAATTTCTCGGTCAGGTGCGAGTACTGTCGCTGAAATCATATCAAAAGCCTTACCCAGCATTCTCATTCCCTATCCTTATGCAACTGCCAGCCATCAGAAGGCTAATGCTGAGTTTCTATCAAAGAGAGGGGCTTGTATACTCATAGAAGATAATAGATTGACAGGCGAGTTACTAGCCGATACCATTATCTCCTTACTGGAAAATGAAGCAAGGTTAAGAGAGATGGCCGAGAATATGATAAGAATCCGTGCCGCTGATGTAGGCGATAGAATGGCCAATTTAATTGAGGCGATGTAGAGAACTCTCAAAGACCCTCTCCCGTCACGCTAAACCTTTTCCCCTCTGGGGAGAGGAGGAAGGTGAAGGGGAACCTCTATGGAGAGGGCATAACTAACTAGCCCTCGCCCCTATGGGGAGAGGGCTAGGGTGAGGGGTGAAACCCAGAATGTTCAAGAAGATTCAACATATACATTTCGTGGGAATAGGCGGTTCCGGGATGAGCGGAATTGCTGAAGTCTTGATAAATCTGGGGTATAAGGTTACTGGTTCTGACCTCAAGAAGACAGAAGTGACTCAGAGATTAGTTTCTCTCGGTTGTACTATATTTATTGGGCACAAACCTGAACAGGTTGGAGACGCCAATGTTGTGGTTACATCCAGCGCAGTCCTTGCCGATAACCCGGAAGTAGTCCAGGCGAAAAAACTCAAAATTCCGGTTATTCCCAGGGCAGAGATGCTTGCCGAGCTGATGAGGTTGAAATATGCTGTTACAATTGCTGGCTGCCATGGAAAGACAGTAACCACCTCCCTTGTCTCCATGGTTCTCGCCGAAGGTGGATTGGACCCTACGGTGGTGATCGGAGGGCGGCTAAAAAACATAGGTTCTTCGGCCAAATTAGGCAAGGGAGAGTTCATAGTAGCTGAGGCAGATGAAAGCGATGGTTCTTTCTTGAAACTTACTCCTACTATTGCACTGGTCACAAACATAGATGATGACCATCTTGATTACTACAAAACTCTGGATAATATCAAGAGCGCTTTCGTTCAGTTTGCGAATAAAGTTCCCTTTTATGGATCTATTATCCTCTGTGGTGAGGATAACAATATCAGGTCGATTATTCCTCAAATAACGAGAAGATACTATACTTATGGAAGAGGGAAAGATAACGATTTCTGTGCAGAAAATATAACTTTTAAAGGAATGTATTCTGAATATCAATTGTGCTTTTCAGGTAGAAATCTGGGAAGACTCAGAGTGAACTTTCCCGGGGCACACAATGTCCTCAACTCCCTTGGTGCAGCTGCTGTCGGTATTGAGCTGGGAATAGAATTCGAGAAGATTAGGAAGGCTTTTACTGAATTTACTGGCGTTAGCCGGAGATTAGAGATTAAGGGAACGAAAAATGGTATAACTTTCATGGACGACTATGGGCATCATCCTACAGAAATAAGAGTGACTCTGGAGGCAATTAAATCCATCTGGCCGGGAAGGAGACTATTGGTAATTTTCCAGCCCCATCGCTATACACGCACAAGAGATTTGGCAGAAAAATTTGGACCCGCTTTTACGAGTGCGAGCGGAGTTTGGCTTACTGATATCTACTCTGCGGGAGAGAAACCCATTCCAGGAATCTCTTCATCTTTAATCCTAAAATCCTTCCCTATCAGGAAGAGAAAAGCCGTTGAATTAATTTCAAATCGAGAAACCTTAATCAAGAAAGTTATGAAAGATCTACAGCCACAGGATGTACTCCTCACGCTGGGAGCTGGAGATATTTACAAAATCGGCGAAGAAATTTTAAGCAAAATTTAGACTTGGCAGTTAAAATTGGACTCCTCCCGAAAAGGAGGAAAGCTCTCTCTTCTACCAGCAAGGTAAGATTTTTTGGCCTCCTCCCGCAAGGCAGGAGGGACATTGCTTTTGCAAGGAGTATAGAATTTTCTGGCCCCATTCCAAAGGTTTACTGGAGCCTTGAAATAGTGTAGAAAATATTCGCAATTTATCGACCTAAGTGTGGGACGTTTGCAACTAAGTGACTTTGAAAAAGAGCGAAAGACGTAAATTATTAATTTTTATGTTCTAAGTATTTTAATGAACGGGGTCCAACGTCTGTTCTCGGATCATTTGTTTTTCTTAAAAATAGGAAGGGAATTATAAACAAAACATTCGGCACATTTACTATAAGCATGGGGATTTGGAGGTACAGCTGTTTCTTATGGACGATTGCTCGGCACGCGGGGTTGTGATTCTAGGGAAATATGTAAATTGTAACAAAAGGACTGTATCGATATGGAAATACCTGTTTGGTTAGCCCCGGATAGAAGAAGGTTACCGTCTCTTAAAGGTGGAAAAAGGAAATGTCCTGAGAGGAGAAACTCTCCTCGTTTTATTATCCGTTTGCCTATTAAAATAAAAGTTGGCAATTTAGGAAAAAATATTTCTTCCGGTATCGAAGGTGAGACTCTTAATTTAAGTGAATCTGGCGTAGATATTATCTTGAAAAGCCGGTTGGACGACTTCACAACATTTTCTCTTATTGTAGAATCCCCCTTCGATGCCTTAAAAACAGATATGCCCGTCGAATTAGTGTGGACTGCCCCAAAAATAAAAGAAAGAAAATTTCTGTACGGTTTCAGATTTTTGAAATTGGAAGAAGAACAGCTTCTTTGCCTCAGGAAACTTTTATACCTAAGTGGTAATCTAATTACTGAGCAGGTAAATCGCATTATCAGGCTGGTTTCTAAACCGACGATTATAGAAAAAGTGAGAGGATTTTTCATTGAGGATCTCAAAGATTATTTGGAGGGACTGATAAATTTAGAGAGGGAAATGTATCGGGAAGGTCCAAATGCACTTGGGCAAAAGGAATTAAATAAGCTCAATAATGAAATTCTTAAGAAAGCGGATGAATTAGAAGGGATAGTTGGTAGTTCGATAATCTTAAGAGAGATAAAGAGAAGATTCAGATTGATCGTAAGTGGCTTTGCATACCAAAGTTTAATAGTGAAAAGAGCTAGCGATAAACCGCTGGGGTACCCGGGAGATTACGAATTACTGGAAAATATTTATGATAACCAGGCTCTTTCAGAAAGAATAGGCTTTTATTTTGATAAATCATTTTTGGATAACAGTTATGCTGTAGCAGTAAGAAATCGCAAGGATAAAATGAAGGTCGTTTTAAAAGAATTTATTAATAACTCATCCTTGCCTTTAATAAGGATTTTGAATCTGGCTTGCGGTTCATGTAGAGAAATAAAAGAATTATTCTTTGGCGAAGTAGCCTCTCAAAATAGAGTCGTTTTCGAGTGTGTAGACCAAGATGAGAAGGCACTGGAGTTTGCTAAGCAGTCTTTAGGAAAATTACCTGAAAATATTGAGATTAAATTTTCCAAAGAGAATATCTTAGAAATTATAGATAAACCTTCGTATTACTCTAACCTTATAGGAAAGCAACATTTGATTTATTGCATCGGATTGGCTGATTATTTGCCAGACAGAATTTTGAAAAAGTTAGTTCATTTCTGCTTTGAGCTATTATACTCCGGAGGAAGGCTCATTATTACACATAAAGATGTAGACAAATACAAACCTTTACATGCGGATTGGTTTTGCGATTGGACTTTTATTCCTAGAAATAAAGAAAAATTAACGAACTTGGTAAAGGACTCAAGAATAGATAATTTTTCCACTACCATAGGACGGGATGATTCGCAGATAATTCTTTTTCTAACTCTACGGAAACACTAATTTATTAAAGGAGATTAAATGACGCTCTTAGGTTTTAGTGGTCTCGTTAACACGATTTGTAATGTTTCCTTGGGTACTTTTGTTTTCTCAAAAAACAGAAAGGGTATTCAAAACATAACATATTTTGCCTTAAGTTTAAGTATCGCTCTCTATAGTTTTGGATATTTCATTTGGCAATTTGCAAATAATGGGGCCTTCGCTTTATTTTGGTTCAGAATCCTTGTTGTAGGAATTATTCTCATCAATGTAACATATCTTCATTTTGTATTTTCCTTCCTCGGAATATTAGAAAGGAAACGGAAATTTCTCATAGCTTGTTATATAGTTAACCTTGTCTTTGTCGTATTAAACTTTTCTTCTCTACTTTATACAGGTTTAGTTCCAAGGTATGGGCTGGGCTTTTGGCCAATCCCAACTACTTTCTTTCACATTTACTTATCTTTTTGGTTCTTTCAACTTTTTTATGGCTTTGGCTTTCTGGTGAAAGGATATAGAAAAGCGGCGGGATTCAAAAGGGAACAAATACGCTATTTCTTGGTAGCAGCAATAGTTGGTTTTTTTGGTGGAGCAACCAACTGGCCAATGTGGTATGATATCCATTTCCCACCTTATATGAATATCCTCATCTCAGTCTCTCTTGGAATAGTTGCTTATGCCATCGTAACCTATCGCCTCATGGATATTAATGTGGCCGTTACTAAGACGGCAATATTTACTATGGTTTATTCCATATTATTGGGGATTCCACCTTTATTTCTCATAATCCATCGGACCTTTCTATATCATCATTTTGGTGTTTATTGGTGGCTTATGCCAGCTGGTGTGGCCGCGTGTGAACTCCTCGCCTTTGTTGCGCCTACCATAAATCATTATTTCCAGGAAAGGGCCAATAGAGTCCTCTTGAGGAAACAAAGGAGTTACCAGGAAAACCTAATCAAGTTAGCGAAGCAGATGACTCTGACTAAGGATTTGAGAAGCCTTTTGGTCTTGATTGTTCGAAATGTGACGAGGGAAATTGGTATTAGCCATGCCCGGGTCTATCTTTGGGAGAAGAGATATAATCAATATGTGCGAGAAGTTCGATATGGGAAGGAGAGGAGAAGGCAGTTTTTTGATGATTCGCTATCGAGGGGTGCTCCTTTGATTCGGATGTTATACAGAAATAAGGAGAGAGGCCCTCTTTTGAAGGAGGAAGTTTTAAGCGAATTTGAAGTGAATGAACCTGAAAATTTGGAAGAGGTGGAGACTCAATTAAGAAGTATGGGAGCAGCTATACTATTGCCTGCTTTTATTGGAGAGGAGATGATAGCCTTTTTGGTTTTGGGCACAAAGCGGTCTAAGGAGATTTATACGCCGGATGATTTAAATACTTTCAAGATTTTGGGAACTCAGGCTGCTTTGGCAATAGAGAATGCTCAGTTCTTTCAGGAGCTTAAAGAGGCTCAGGCGACAATAGTTCAGGCAGCCAGGCTTTCATCTATTGGGGAGTTGGCAACTGGCTTTGCCCATCAGATAGATAATCCATTAGGGGTTGTTAGCCTGGGATGCCAGCTGTGTATACTTGACATAAAGGAAGGGTTGGCTCAAGCGAATCTAACTGAGAAAGAGAGGCAAGTTCTGGAGAAGATAAGGGACAGGCAGGAGAAGATGATGGAAACTGCTCATAAGGCAGCCGACCTTGTCCAGAGGATAAAGGGGTATGCTAAACCTTCGGATAGGGATTTTGAGCCGACTGACTTGAATTCTGTAATGGAGGATGCTCTGGGTTTGGCCCAGTATCAAATTTCTCAGGGAGGGGTTAATGTAACTAAAGATATTCCTCAGGAATTGCCTAAGATAAAAGGGATTGGTGTCCAGTTAGAACAAGTCTTTTTGAATATGATTGTAAATGCCTGCGAGGCGATGGTTGGTAAGAAAGGGGAGCTTACTATTTCAGCGAAACTGCGAAAGGAAGATGCCCATAGGGTTGAGGTAATATTATCAGATAATGGTTGCGGAATTCCGAAAGAGAATTTGAATAGATTGTTTGACATTTTCTTTACCACGAAAGGTCCTCAGGGGACAGGGGTGGGATTGTCAATGGCTTACAGGATAGTAAGAGACCACAATGGGGATATACAAGTGGAGAGCGAGGTTGGAAAAGGGAGTAAGTTTACCATATTTCTGCCTGTCTGGGAAGACAAAGTTTGAGAGAGTGTTCCCCTCACCCTGACCCTCTCCCAAAAGGGAGAGGGGAATGGAATGAAAAGGGAGAGGGGGATGGAATGGAAAAGATTTGATGGGTATATTGGATGAATTGAAAAGATTGATAGGAAATAGAGTGAAAGTTGATGAGCCACTTTCCAGGCATACGTCTTTCGGGATAGGAGGTCCTTCTAAGTATTTTCTGGAGTTAAGGAACATTGTGGAACTTAGAAGTGTGATTGAGTTCTGCGGTAAAGAGAAGTTAGATTTTTTTGTGTTAGGTCAAGGGACGAACGTTCTTTTTTCTGATGCAGGTTTTAGGGGTGTTGTAATCCGATTGAAAGGGGAGTTTGAGAAACTTTCCATAGGAGGTGAGAAAGTAACAGCCGGGGCAGGAGTAAAATTAGGAATATTAGTTGAAAAATTGACCAAAAAAGGCTTGTCTGGCTTAGAATTTGCCGCAGGAATTCCTGGAAGTCTCGGAGGAGCAATTGTTTCTAATTCTGGCACTAAATGGGGGTCGATAGGCGGTATTATCAAAGAGATAAGAATTTTCTGTAATGGAAAGATAAAAGTTCTGAAAAGAGACGAAATGGACTTTTCCTACAGGCATTGTGACTTACCCAATAAGGCCATAATTGTCGAGGCAAAACTGGGGTTGAAAAGTGGTCGGAAAAGTGATATTATTAAAACGATTAGGGAAAATCTTAAGGATAGAAGAAAAAATCAACCTCTCTCAACCCTTAATGCTGGCTGCATTTTCAAGAATCCAGAAAGTTACGAGGCGGGAAGGTTGATTGAGAATGCTGGGTTGAAGGGAATTAGATTTGGTGACGCAGAAGTATCAAGGAAACATGGAAATTTCATCGTTAACCGAGGTAGTGCAAAAGCTAAAGATGTGTATGGTTTGATAAAGAAGATTAGGGAAACTGTCAGGCAGAAATTTGGGATAGACCTTGAATTGGAATTGAGAATAATTGGTGAAATAGATGAAGGATATACTCGCTAGGTTGAAGGAGAGGAAAATAGGGGTGCTCTGTGGAGGAAGTTCTCACGAAAGGGAAATATCCTTGAGGACGGGAAATGCTGTTTATGAAGCCTTGGTCTCGCTTGGCTTAAATGTATTCAGGTTTGATGTGGATAAAGATATTGCCTTGAGGCTGATAGAGAAGGCGATAGACATAGTTTTCATTGCTCTCCATGGGAAACTTGGTGAGGATGGGACGATTCAAGGTCTTCTGGAAATAATGGGTATTCCTTATACAGGCTCTGGGATTTTGGCGAGCGCCCTTGCTCTCGATAAAGTCTACACCAAAAAGGTCTTCCATTACCATAACCTGCCCGTCGCACAATATAGGGTTCTTGAGAAGGGAGTAAAAACCTCAAGCGATATCCTGGGTGAATTAAATTACCCTGTAATTGTGAAACCGGCGAGGGAAGGTTCGACTATTGGAGTAACGATAGTTCGAGAGCCAAGCGGACTAAATAGTGCTATAAGTCTTGCCTTTGCATACGGAGACAAGATATTGGTTGAAAAATATATTGAGGGAAGGGAGCTTACAGTAGGAATTCTCGGTGACGAACCTCTACCTGTGATAGAGATTGTATCAAAGACTGAATTTTACGACTATCGGGCAAAGTATGAGCCCGGGATGTCGGAGCACATTGTGCCCGCTAAATTGCCCCGGGAACAGTTCGAGTTAGCCCAATATCTCGCTCTTTCGGCTCATCGCGCTCTCGGCTGTAGAGGCGCAAGCCGCGTAGATATGGTAATGGACAAGGCGGGCAAAATCTACCTCTTGGAAGTTAACACAATTCCCGGGATGACTGAGACGAGTCTCCTGCCAGAAGCAGCATCTGTGGCAGGAATAAATTTCAAGGAATTAGTAGTTAGGATTCTATCTTATGCTTTAGATTGAGGGCTGATGAAGTTGAAGTTGAAAAGGTGGCAGAAACGAAATCTATGGAGAAGACGATTTTTCAGAATTCTGAAAGGTACTCTGTTATTGAGTATAATTCTTTTTTCAGGCTACAAGATTTACGATTTTCTCATTCAGTCTCAATATTTCAAAGTAAAAAACATAAGGATAGAGGGAAATCAAGAGATTGACAGGGATGATATCCTTCGAGCACTGGATATAAAAGAAGGAGAGAATATATTTAAGGCGGAATTGAGAAAGGCAAGAAAGGGCTTGATGAGTTTAAAGCAAATTAGGAATATAGATATTAGTCGCGATTTTCCCGACACTATAGTCCTAAAAATTACGGAAAGAGTCCCCGTCGCCGAAGTTTATGGAGGAGTAAGTGCCCCTCATAATAGGGTTGAGCTAATAGATGAAGGGGGAGTAACATTTTTTGGGAAACCGAGAAAAGTGCCGAGAATTTTAGGAGCTAAAGACTCTCCGGCTAGGAAAGAAGTGGTGGATTTTTTAGTTAAGGTCATAGCAGTGGACTCTGAGTTTTACAAGAAGATTTCATACATAGATGGGAACAATCCCAGAAGAATCAAGTTAAAAATTGACCAGGGTCTACTTATCTGGGGACCAGTGGGAGGAGAAACGGAAGAAGAACTGGAAAGAAAGTTAGGTTATCTAAATCTGGTTCTCAACGATTTGGTGAAGAATAATAGAGCCTTTAACTATCTTGACTTGCGATTTCTTAAAGAGGGAAAAGGAGAGATAATTGTAGGTTGAAAAGATAGTTTGTTCATCGCTGAGGAAGATATGCTCGGGATTTGGTTCGCTCCCTGACAATTTTTTGCTCTCCGAGCACCACCAAAAATCTCAGATTGTAGGGGTTCGATTCATCGAACCCGCATCGTCGGGCGTCATAAATGTAGCCCCTACAATTTCGATTTTTGGTTAAAAATTCTAATGTTTGCTACACCAAATCCCTTAGCCTTAAGAGTATGTCGCCCTCGTTTTTTGGCTAAAATTTCAACAGTTATTCATAAACTATCTTTTAAATGTGGATCGGTAAAGACAAAGCAAAGTTCTAGGTTGAGGAGAAAATGAAACAGAAAATAGTCATTGGACTTGACGTAGGCTCAAGTAATGTTTGTGCTATTGTTGGTAAGATTACTCAGAAGCCACAAGTGGAAATAATAGGGTCGGCGAGGATGCCCTGTCGTGGTTTAAGAAATGGCGTGGTGGTCAACATTGAAGAAACTACCCGCGCGGTAGGCCGGGCGATAGAAGAAGCCGAAGGAATTGCAAACACTACTATCAAGACGGTTTATGTGGGAATTGAGGGTGGCCACATAGAAAGCTTCAATCATCAGGGTGCAATTATGATCACTCGTTCCGATAAGGAAATTACCGAGGAGGATATTTTAAGAGTCGTCGATTCAGCCCGAGCGATTCGATTATCTCCCGAACGGGAAATCATTCATACCCTTCCGCAGGGCTTCGTGGTTGATGGTCAGAGGGGAGTAATGGACCCTGTAGGAATGGAAGGCAGCCATCTGGGGGTTCATGTCCATATTGTAACAGGAGTGTCCACTACAATTAATAACCTCGTTAAATGCATTAATAAGAACGGATTGGAAATAGAAGACATAGTGTTGAGCATACTGGCTGCAGCGGAGACTGTAGTGACACCTGAAGAGAAAGATTTGGGTTGCGTGCTTATAGATTTTGGGGGACAGACTGTAGATTTGGCTATTTTTGTTGAAGGAGCCCTAAAAGCCACAAGGGCACTTCCAATCGGAAGCGACATTATTACAAAAGATATAGCCCACTGCCTCCATGTTCCTCTTTCGGAAGGAGAAAGGATTAAGAAGGAATTCGGCTGTGCTCAGATGAAGATGATTTCCGACAATGTGGAGATAAATATCCTAGGCATGGATGGTAAGACCCAGCAGAAAATCCTGATGAGTAAACTTTGCGAGATTATCGAGCCACGGGTGGAGGAAATCTTCACCTTTGTTCGCGAAGAGATGGCAAAAATAGGGAGGGAAAATTTGATACCCGCCGGTGGCATTTTGACAGGTGGTGGTTCGTTGCTACGAGGCGTTAAAGAGATTAGTGAAGATATTTTAGGTCTCCCTATGAGATTGGGTATTCCCCAGAATGTGGAGGGACTTCCCGAAGTTATTAATAGTCCGGAATATGCTACAGCGATTGGCTTGATTAAGTATGCTCAAAAAGAGGAATTTCCAATTTATGAGAGGAAGTTCACAAGAAGAAAGAAGGGCTCTTTCTTTCGCAAGATAAGAGACTGGTTTGAAGAAGTTTTTTAATGAGAGTTAGGTTCCGTTGTCCCAATATCCGAGAGGTTGGAGGATGAGATGTTAAAGTTCAAGCAGGATGTTGACCTTACTGCAAACATAAAAGTCATAGGCATCGGCGGCGGAGGGGGGAATGCAATCAATCGCATGGTTGCCTCGGACATAAAGGGCGTAGAGTTCATTGCAGCGAATACCGATGCCCAAGCACTTCGCAATTCCCTGGCCGGATACCGCCTACAGTTGGGCGCCAATCTGACTAAAGGGCTGGGAGCTGGAGGAGACCCCGAGAAAGGCCGCCGGGCAGCTGAGGAGGACAAAGATGCAATCAGGGAGGCCCTTGCAGGTGCTGACATGGTATTTATCACTGCCGGCATGGGGGGAGGAACAGGGACGGGAGGCGCGCCAGTTGTTGCTGAGATAGCCAAAGATTTGAATATCTTGACGGTAGGAGTGGTTACCAAACCGTTTATGTTTGAAGGGCCTATTCGCTTTAAGCAGGCTGAAGAGGGGCTGAAAAACATGAAGAAGGAAGTCGATACTTTGATTGTTATTCCAAACCAGAGGCTGTTTGCGATTATTGATGAAACCACCCCGGCACTGGATGCGTTTAAAGTTGCGGACGATGTCCTACGCCAAGCAGTGCAGAGCATCTCGGAGATCATTACTTCGCATGGAATGATCAATGTTGATTTTGCTGACGTGAAGACAATTATGGTCGGCGCCGGAGAAGCATTAATGGGAGTGGGAATCGGACGGGGCAAAGATAGGACAATTAAGGCGGCTAAAGCAGCCATAAACTGTCCTCTTTTAGAAGATGTTTCTATCGCCGGGGCAAAAGGTATATTGGTTAATATCACGGGAAATAGAGATATTACGATGTTTGAAATTAAAGAGGCAATGGACTTAATTCACAATGCTTCATCTTCTGGAGCGAATGTCTTCTTTGGTCAGGCATTTGATGAGAGCTTCAAGGACGAGGTAAAAATTACTGTTATCGCTACCGGGTTCCCTGCACCTCGAGCTTCTCTTGGAGAAAGAATTCGCCAGGAACAGTTAACAGAAGATTTATGGGATTATAAGAGGGATTCGGCAGGGGAGACCGGTTATTTCAAGGAGAATCTGCGAGTTCCTACATATATTCGTAGAAAGAAGAGGTATCGGTAATTCTTATGATTTTTGGGAGTTGAGATGGAAGTCTCTGACCTTTTACGCGAAATGGTTGATAAGAAAGCTTCCGACCTGCATCTTCGCGCAGGAAGCCCACCTATCTTTCGAGTCGACGGCCGACTTGTGCGAAGTTCCTATCAGGTGCTTAGTCCCGAGGACACGGAGAGGATAGGTCTCTCGCTACTCAATGATAAGCAGAAAGAGATTTTCGAGGAAAACCATGAGTGTGACCTCTCTTATGCAATAGAGGGATTGGCCCGATTCAGGGTCAATGTTTTTCTCCAGAGAGGAAGTTACCACGTAGCATTTCGCCTTGTACCCTTTGAAATTGCGGATTTTGAGGAATTAAACTTGCCACCTGTATTAAAGAAGATTTCAGAGAATGACCGGGGACTGGTTTTGGTCACAGGACCGGCCGGGTGTGGCAAATCTACAACGCTGGCCGCAATTGTTAATTACATCAACTCTACCCGTTCGGTCCACATCATAACAATTGAAGATCCCATTGAATTCCTCCACCGTGATAAGAAGAGTATCGTAAGTCAAAGGGAATTAGGTGAGGATACACTCGATTATCCTGCTGCATTAAAGCATATTGTCCGCCAGGACGCAAATGTAATCCTGGTAGGGGAAATGAGAGATTTAGCCACAATGGCTGCAGCACTGACTGCCGCTCAATTAGGGAGTCTCGTGTTATCTACCGTCCATACAATCGATGCAGTGCAAACCATCACCCGGGTCATAGACCTTTTTCCTCCTTACCAACAGAATCAGGTTCGCTTACAACTAGCCGACACATTGAGGGCGGTGATTTCCCAGAGGCTTCTGCCCAGACTCGACGGAAAAGGCAGAGTGCCCGCTGTGGAAGTGCTAGTTGTTACTCCCCTGGTCAGGAAATTGATAGAGGAAAGTAGAATAGGAGAAGTTCCTGACACTATGGAAAAAGGCGAGTATTACGGAATGCAAACTTTCAATCAGGCGTTACAGAAGTTATATAGTAAGAAGCTTGTTAAGTTAGAGGAGGCCTTGGCCTGCGCCAGTAATCCTGAAGAGTTCCTCCTGTATATCCGGGGAATAGATACAGGGAGTGGTGCAAAAGTCTGAATTGGCTTTCAATAATGGAAGATTTTTTCCTACGCATCTCGTTTAATTCTGACTTTCCGGTTTTTGCTGGCATCACAACCAGGAGTGCAGGAAACTCAGAATTACAAGAGACAAGAAGGGAAATAGCGCACCGACTGAAGATACCATATTCGCGAATCACCACTGGAGACCAAGTACACAAGGACAACATCGCCATAGTTACAGATAAAGATTTAGGAAGAGATTTCCCAGCAACAGATGGACTTATTACTCACCTGCCGGATGTACCTCTTGCCGTATTTGTCGCAGACTGTCTTCCCATATTTCTTTTTGAGCCCCGGAGGCATGTAATTGGTCTACTACACGCGGGCTGGCGAGGCACGGTTGCCGGCATTTCCTCTAAAGCAATCGGGATATTATTGGAGAATTTTGGAGTGAAAGCAGAGGATATTATTGTGGCTATTGGGCCGCATATCTGTAAGGAATGCTATGAAGTTCCCTGGTCCCCTGTAGCAAGAGCTCTCACCGAGTGCTTTGAGTTCTTGGGGAGAGAAGTTCTGGCTTTGGTTGTTTCAGAATATCCTAAAGGAAAGACTAAGACTTTTCACAACAAATTCTGGTCTATAGATTTAGCCAAGGCAAATTGTTTCCAGTTACAGCGAGCAGGGGTCCTTCCAGAAAATATAGAAATATCTCCTATCTGTACTTACGAAAATAGGAATTTTTTTTCCTATCGCCGAGAGAAAGCCTCCGCCGGGCGCCTGATGGCAGTGATTGAACTGATGGGTACCTGAAAAATGGCCACAACCCTCTGATTTCTGATTTTTTTACGGATTTGTTAGATTTTTCTTGACTTCTCTTTATGCATCTTATATTATTAAATATCACGAAAAGTGAAAATATATCAGGAAATATAAACAAATAGCACAACGGCAAAAGGGGGAAGCAATGCAAAGATTGATGACCATAAAAGAACTAGCAGATTATCTAAGGTTGAGCAAAGTTACAGTGTACAAAATGACCCGACAAGGTAAGATTCCTGCCTCGAAAATTGGGAAGCAATGGCGTTACAACAAGTCAGAAATAGACTCTTGGCTGAAGCAGAAATCGAATAGTAGCCGTCATTAAGTTTTTGTAAGGAGAAGAAATGAAGAGATTATTGTCTTCAAAAGATAGAAGGGCATCGACAAGAGTTGTGGCAGGAGTACCTGTTATGGTAAGAATCAAGAATTTTCCCAGCAATATTTCAGCGAGTTTATATGCGGAGACGGCCGATCTAAGTTCCCGGGGAGCTTCTCTCCTTCTAAAAAATTCTCTGCCGGTTTCTTTAAAGATTTCAATGACTCTTGACTTAACCTTACCCTTTCATCGGTTAGAGACAGATGGGGAAGTCGTCTGGAATTATTTCCTGCCGAGGGAGAAAAAGTTTAATTGTGGAGTTCGATTCCTGGGTTTAAAGAGACATTCCAGGAATATGCTGGAGGAATTTACTAAAACGAAAAGCGATCTGGGTGAAATAGCCCTTGAGCGGAGAAAGTGGGAAAGAAGGGCAAAGTTGGAACGTAGAACCGTGGTAGTCAGTGACTATGCTCCGGAGCGAAGGCGAGTGTGTGAGAGGAGGTCTTTTGACCGTAGAGCGGGTTTCTTAACACGCTTTTTTCAAAGATTAACGAGGCCAATTCTGCAATTGGTTTCTGTGTCTAAGAAGAAAGGTCTTGAATCTTGACAATTTTTTGTCTTTGCTTTCTAATTTGTTACCCAGATTAGAAATAGAGGAGAAACATGGGATAAGGGAAGATTTACAAAGGATTGGACAGGAAATTATAGCAAAGTCTCAATCGGCTGGTCGGGACCCTAACGAGATGACTCTGGTGGCGGTGACTAAGACGATAGATGTGAAGAGGATAGAAGAGGCAATAAACTTCGGGGTAAATATCATTGGCGAAAGCAGGGTTCAGGAAGCAAAAGAAAAATATGAGAGGTTGGGCAACAGAGTTATCTGGCACTTGGTAGGCCATTTGCAGAGGAATAAAGTAAAGGATGCTGTCAAGATTTTTGAACTAATCCACTCTGTGGATAGCGCCAGGTTGGCGAAAGAGATTGACAGGCACGCCAGAAATATCGGAAAGGTCCAAAAAATACTAATTGAAGTGAATGTGTCAGGTGAAAGTTCAAAGTACGGATTGAGTCCTGAACAGGTAATTCCTTTTCTCAAAGAGATTCGGGGACTTCCGAACATAAAAGTTAAAGGCCTTATGATGATGGCACCACTTTATGAAAATCCAGAGGATTGTAGACCGTATTTCAGAAAACTAAAAGACCTAATGGAAGAGGTAAAAGCTGAGGAAATAGAAAATGTGGAAATGGCATATCTCTCAATGGGGATGAGTAATGATTTCGGAGTGGCTATTGAGGAAGGGTCAAACATGGTGCGAATAGGAAAGGCAATTTTTGGCAAATAGAATGGTATAGGAAGGGAAATTATGGAAAAAAAAGAGAAGAAGTGGAATAGAAAAGAGAGGAGAAAAGGGGAGAGGCGCCGTCCTGGAGGGGGAAGGCCTCCCTTTGTTGAACGTCGTAAAGGAGAAAGAAGAAAAGGCTGGACGGGCATAGTATCTGGAGGAAAGAGAGATTTGTTGAAAGAAAAAATGGTTGCATTCATCGGGTGTGGAAATATGGGAAGTGCGTTACTTAAAGGAGTTTTGAAAAGTGGAGTTATAAGTAGCGATAGAGTTCTGGTTAGTGACGTTAGAAGTGAACTGCTTGACTCTATCAGAAGAAGTGTGGGCGTGTCTACTACTGAGAATAATAAGGAAGCGGTCCAGAAAAGCGATATCATTGTCTTGGCGGTTAAGCCACAGGTAATTGAGAAAGTTCTTTCGGAGATCAAGGATGTTATGACAAGAGAAAAGATAATTATCTCTATTGCTGCTGGAATTACTACAGGTTTCATAGAAGAAGCCCTCGGGAAAGAGGTTCCGGTTGTTAGAGTGATGCCCAATATTTCTAGTCTGGTCGGAACGGGTGTCACGGGCGTCTCACTAGGTAAGTATGCGGATGAAGAAGAGGAGGCAATCGCGGAAGAGTTGTTTCGGGGAGTTGGAATTGTGGTTAAGGTTTCTGAAGATATGCTTGATGCTGTAACTGCCATATCAGGTAGCGGACCGGCGTACATATTTCATATTATTGAGTTCCTGGTCGAGGCAGGAATTGAAATGGGCCTGTCAGAGGAGATTGCGCGAACTCTGGTTGCGCAGACGGTTATTGGTGCAGGAAGAATGGTTATGGAGGGGGAGGAAAGTCCCCGGGTTTTGAAGGAGAAGGTGGCATCGCCCGGAGGGACGACTGAGGCTGCATTGAAATATCTTGAGGAAAAAGGATTTGGGAAAATCTTAATTGCAGCCGTGAGAGAAGCGGCCAGAAGGTCAAAAGAGCTAAGTAGAGGCTAAAAAATAATAATGTAGGGGTTCGATTTATCGAACCCGTAATGGGTAATTTTTGATTTTTGATGGTTGGTCGCCCTTTAGGGTGACGAAAATCGGCACTGTGGAGGAGAGAATATGCAGTTTCTACTAAATGTCATAGGGTATCTAATCAATAGTCTCTTAATCGTCCTTTTCCTTGTGGTCTTGGCGAAGTTTATTCTAACCAAGCGAGGCAAGGATTTAAACACCGTCTTTGGGGGGCCGGTCATTAAAGATTTCTCGGAGCTCATTTTCAATGAGAGTCGCAAGTTTATACCAATTGAGGAAGAGTCCTCCCTTTCTATTACACTTTTGGTAATATTTCTTTTCCTTTTCTGGGTGGTAAGTTCTTTCATAATAAGATAGAAATGATAAAAACAATCTGGTGGAAACGAGGCAAAGTCTACATCTTAGACCAGACTAAGCTTCCTCATAGAGAAGAGATAATTGAGTGCAGGAATTATGAAAAAGTTGCCCTTTGTATTGAAAGGATGTCGATACGGGGCGCTCCTGCCATTGGCATTGCATCGGCCATGGGTCTGGCTTTGGGCGCCAGAGGTATTAAAGCCAAAACGAGAAATGCTTTTTTTGAAAAGTTGGACGCCATAGCAAATCGTTTCCTGCACACGCGGCCTACCGGAGCAAACCTTTTCTGGGCAATTGAGAGGCTTCTGGGTTTAGCCAGAAGGAACCGCCAGAGGTCGTTAGAGGAGATTAGACATATTCTGGAAAAAGAAGCTATCAATATGTTAAGGGAGGACATAAAATTAAATAAGCGAATTGGGGAAAATGGCCTCAAATTAATTAAGAAGCCGGTCAGTATTCTTACACATTGCAATGCAGGTTCGCTGGCTACAGGAGGTTATGGAACGGCCCTGGGAATTATTAGAGCAGCTTACAGAAAGGGGATGATAAGGAAAGTTTTTGTGGGTGAGACACGGCCGGCGCTTCAGGGAGCCCGTTTAACTGCCTGGGAACTTATTCACGACAAGATTCCGGCTATTCTTGTGACCGATAACATGGCCGGGCATCTTATGCAAAAGAATATGGTGGATTGTGTGATTGTGGGTGCGGACCGAATTGCTGCAAATGGCGATGTGGTTAATAAGATTGGGACATACACTTTGGCCGTTTTAGCAAGGCATCACGAAGTTCCCTTTTATGTGGCCGCTCCTTCGTCAACTATTGATATGAGGGTTCGTAAAGGTAGAGATGTCGTGATTGAGCAGAGAAATCCGAAAGAAGTTTTGGAATTACAGGGAAGGAGAATTGCTCCAAAAAATATTGCGGCCTTCAATCCAGCTTTTGACCTTACACCGTATGACCTGGTGAGTGCCATTATAACTGAGAAAGGGATCATAATGAATCCGGATAGAAAAAAAATGGTGAACCTTTTTGAGCCCAGGAGAATGAGAAATGGAATACAATAAAACAATAAACCTCCCCAGTACCCAGTTTCAGATGAAAGCGGATTTATCTAAACGGGAACCACAGATACAGAAAATGTGGGAGGAGATGAAATTATACCCAGCCATTCAGGAAAAGAATAAACGCGGACCCAAGTATGTTCTTCATGACGGTCCTCCCTATGCTAATGGAAATATCCATATGGGCCATGCCCTTAATAAGATTCTAAAGGATATGGTCGTTAAATTCAAACTCATGGAAGGATTCAACGCTCCTTTCGTTCCCGGATGGGATTGTCATGGACTGCCTATTGAATATCAGCTCCTGAAGAGTTTGGGTCTCAGTAAGGAAGAAATAGACCGGGTTGAGTTCCGGAGGAAAGCACGGACTTATGCGGAAGAGTTTGCCCGGATCCAGAAAGAAGAGTTCAAGCGTCTTGGAATTTTTGGTAACTGGGAAAACCCTTATTTGACGATGTCTTACGACTACGAAGCAAAAATCATCGAGGTATTCAAGCGTCTTGCGGGACAAGGCTATGTTTACAGAAGAAAGAAGCCAGTCTATTGGTGTGCAAATTGCGAGACAGCCCTGGCAGAGGCCGAAGTAGAGTATTCCAATCACACTTCGCATTCTATTTATGTGAAGTTTCCAGTCAAGAAGGTAAGAAAAGATGAGGAGAGCAGATTTGAATTTGCTACTTCTATTCTAATCTGGACGACAACTCCCTGGACCTTACCCGCCAACATAGCTCTTGCTTTCCATCCAGAATACGAATACGCATGGATAAGATTATCCCCTCTGGATTCTTCCCTGGGAGAGGAAGTGGTAATTGTAGCTAAGGAGCTGGCATCGAATCTAATGGAGAGATTTGGAATCAAAAAATATCAGATTCTAAAAATTTCGAGGGGCAAAGATTTTGAAGGAAGTTTATCTATTCATCCTTTAATGGGGAGGGATTCTGTCGGTATTTGTGCTAATTTTGTGAGCCTGGATGAAGGCACGGGCATAGTTCACATTGCTCCAGGCCACGGAGAGGAAGATTACCAGATTGGATTGAAGTATGGGCTCCCGATTTTGGCGCCAGTGGATGACAAGGGAAAATTTACTGAGGAAGTTCCAGAATTTTCGGGAATGGAGGTTTTTTCTTCCGACAAGCCAATCATGGAGAAATTGAAAAGTTCCTCTCGCCTTCTCCACTCTGAAAATATTGTTCATACCTATCCCCATTGCTGGCGGTGCAAGAAGCCAATTATTTTCCGCGCCACGGAACAGTGGTTTTTGGATGTTGATAAGAATAAACTCAGGGAAAAAATGCTGAAAGCAATAAGAGATGTGAAATGGATCCCCAAAATTGGTGAAAATAGAATCTCTAGTATGGTAGAAGGCAGACCGGATTGGTGTCTTTCTCGGCAAAGGTATTGGGGAGTTCCTCTTCCGATCTTCTATTGTAAGAATTGTGGAGAAGTCCTGATGTCTGAAGAATCCATAAGCGCTGTTCAAGATTTGATTCTGAGAGACGGAAGCGACGCCTGGTATGTAAAAAAAGAAGAGGAGATTCTACCAAAAGGAACAAAGTGCGCTAAGTGCAAGGAATCGAAGTTCATTAAAGAAAAAGATATTCTTGATGTCTGGTTCGACTCCGGAGTCAGTCATGAGGCGGTCCTTAAAGAGCGAGAAAACCTGTCCTGGCCTGCAGACTTGTACTTGGAAGGCTCTGACCAGCACAGAGGTTGGTTTCAGGCTTCCCTGATTCCCGCAGTCGCTTTGGAAAAGAGGGCGCCGTTTAGAAGCGTTTTGACTCACGGGTTTGTTGTTGATGGCGAAGGCAGAAAAATGTCCAAATCAATAGGTAATGTAATAGCCCCGCAGGAAATTATTGAGAAGTACGGTGCCGAGATTTTGAGGTTATGGGTTGCTTCCGAAGACTATCGTGAAGATGTGCGAATCTCTCAAGAGATTATCAGTCACCTTGTTGATGGGTATCGGCGGATCAGAAACACTTTCCGTTTCCTGTTGGGAAACTTGGAAGGTTTTAATCTTCTAAAGAGGGTGAAATATGAGGAAATGTCAGAAATTGACCAATGGATGCTTCACAAGTTACAAGAATTGATTTCCGAAGTTGTGGAAGGTTATGAATGTTTAGAATTACATCGAGTCTATAGAGATATACACAATTTTTGTACTAGAGAACTGTCTTCGTTCTATCTGGATGTGCTTAAAGATAGGCTCTACACTTTTGGCAGAGATTCTCTTCCCCGGAGGTCGGCTCAGACAGTTCTTTATGAGATAGGAGTGAGTTTAATTAGGCTAACTGCCCCAATTTTGTCCCACACCGCGGAAGAGGCGTGGCAGATGATGCCAGAGGTCAAAGAGCCGAGCGTCTTCTTGACCAATCTCCCCAGGGTAGAGAAAAGGTATTGCAACCAGAGATTGAAGGAAAGATGGGAAAAAATTTTGGTTGTCAGGAAAAGTGTGGTGAAGGCACTGGAAATTGCCCGAAAAGAGAAAATTATCGGGAGCTCTCTTGAAGCAGAGGTTGACCTTTATCCTAAGGAAAAGGAACTGGCGACTTTCCTCTCCAATTATGAGAAGAATTGGAGAGAAATTTTCATTGTTTCCGAGGTGAAGGTTTTCGAGAAAGTTGCCGCGGTCTTAACCGCTTTGGGGAAAGGAAAATCGGAAGTTATGATTCAAAGCGAAGATATGCCTGAACTACATATAGGGGTGAAAACGGCTCCAGGAAGAAAGTGCGTTCGCTGTTGGAACTGGAGTCCGACTGTCGGAGAAAATAGAGAGCATCCGCAGATTTGCTCAAGGTGCGTAGAAGTAGTAAATAGTTTATGAGACCGATTGTCTCAAGGGAAGGAGAAGCGTATTGTACTTAGTTGCTTTAATTCTACTATTTCTTGACCAGTTCTCCAAGTACTTGATTAGACAAAGGTTGCCTATTGGCCATTCAATTCCAGTTGTAAAGAGCGTATTCCACATCACCTATGTGGAGAATACCGGCATTGCTTTTGGTTTTTTTCCTCAAGGGCAATATCTTTTTATTATTATTTCCATAATTATCATAGTCGCTATAGTTTTTTTTGAAAGAAGAAAAGTGCTCAAGTTGCCAAGGGGAAAATTCTTCTTGGGTCTAATCTTGGGTGGCGCTTTAGGCAATCTTATTGATAGGTTGAAGTTTGGATTTGTGGTCGATTTCCTGGATTTTCGCATCTGGCCCGTTTTCAACCTTGCCGATTCAGGCGTCTTTATTGGTGGTATTATTTTAGCATTTTTTCTTCTAAAAAGACGTCCAGGTAAAGAGGAAAAAAATGGTTAGTGAGACGAAAAAACTTGTTGTGCATAAAGGTGAGAAGGGGAAAAGACTTGATGTATATTTGTCTTCTTCTTTCCCTGGCCGCTCTAGAAGTTCGTGGCAAAGGATGATTTCAGAAGGAGATATACTGGTTAATACCGAGGTTGTTCCCAGAAACTACAAAGTTAAGGAAAAGGATGTGGTCAGCATAAATCTGCCTACGGCCAGACCGCACCGGCCATCTCCTGAGAAAATTCCTCTGGATCTCATTTATGAAGATGACGGTGTTATTGTCCTTAATAAGCAGGCTGGTATGGTGGTCCATCCCGCCTGTGGGAACTATTCGGGAACGCTGGTGAACGCTCTTCTATACCATTTCCCAAGTTTAGGTAATGGAAAATTTCCTGATATCAATCGAGTTGGGCTTGTTCACCGCTTGGACAAGAATACTTCCGGAGTTATGGTTATTGCCAAGAACAGTACTTCTTTGTCCAATTTAGCTAAGCAGTTTGAAGAGAAGAAAGTGGAAAAGGTATATGTGGCGCTGGTATTTGGGAAAATCGCAAATCCAGAGGGAACCATCGAGGCCCCCGTGGGGAGAAAGATTACAGACAGGAAGAAGATGGCCGTGACCGCGCTGAGGAGTCGCCAGGCAATTACGCACTTTAGAGTTCGGGAAATTTTAGGAGACTTTACGCTTCTGGAAGTGAGACCGAAAACTGGAAGGACACACCAGATACGAGTCCATCTAGCACATATTGGACATCCTGTAGTGGGAGATAGTGAGTACGGCCAGCCTGCTCCCAAGAATTGGGGTATAAACCGACAGCTCCTCCACGCAGAGAAATTGGGATTTACTCATCCTTTCAGGAAGGATTGGGTTGAATTTGCCGCTCCTCTACCCTCGGATTTCAGGAAGGTAATTACCAGATTAAGAAAGGACAGGGCATTAAGAGAGAATGGTTGAGAAGAGAAAATACCGGGAATTGTTCAAAAGCAAAGATCTGGTCGGCTTCAGAGTTAAACGGAAAGAAACAGATATATATGTGGCTGTGGATAGTAGAAAGAGAAAGAACCTGAGGAGTATCATTGCAAAAACAGAAAAGTTAGTTAGAGATTACCGCCAGGATATTGAGAATTATATAAGGATTTATCCGATTTTTGAGATAAGTTTTAAGCCGGTGGCTGTAGATTCGGACGCTCCGGATATTATCAAGGAGATGGCTAGGGTTGCGCTACTGGCAAACGTAGGCCCTTTCGCCTCAGTAGCTGGAGCGATTGCTGGTGCGGTGGGGACTAAATTGTCAGAAGATATTTCAGATGTAATAGTTGAAAACGGCGGAGATGTGTTTATAAAGACTACCAAACTGCGGAAGGTAGGAATCTACTGCCGTTCAAATGAGATATGTAACCGAATCGGTCTCGAAATCCATCCGTTAGATAGTCCGCTCGGGATTTGTGCTTCAAGTGGAACCGAGGGGCATTCTTTCAGTTTCGGTCGAGCCGACGTCGCGGTGGCCATTTCTAATTCATGTGCTCTGGCTGATGCATGTGCTACCGCCATCGGGAATTTAGTAAAAGAGAGCCGGGACATACCAAAAGGAATCGATTTTGCGAAGAGTGTTGAGGGGATTAAGGGAGCAGTTATAATTAAGGACAATCAACTCGGATTCTGTGGCGATATAAAGATAGTTATTATTTGACAAATTCTTTAATTTTTTCTAAAATAAAAATTTAATTTTTTCAAAAGGGGCTTAAAAGAAAAAGTGCCAATAAGGTTCATCAATATAGGTTTTAACAATGTAGTCGTTGACGAGAGAATTATTGCCGTGGTCAGTCCTGATTCTTCACCCGTGAAAAGATTGATAGAGGTGGCAAGGGAGCGGGGTAGTCTTGTTGATGGGACCTGCGGTCGGCGCACCCGCTCAGTGATCGTTACGGATAGTAACCATATTATCTTATCTGCGTTGCAACCAGAGACGATTAGTGGAAGGTTCAAAGTGAATAGAGAAAAAGTAAATAATAGGATACTAGGACTTTCCAATAGAAAAAATCGGTATGAACTGAAGAAGGGTAAGCGAAGCTAATGGTCGGTTCTGGGTTGCTGATTATTATTTCCGCTCCATCGGGCACAGGGAAATCAACCCTGTGTAAAAGACTCACTGAAGATCTTCCCGAGGCTTGTTATTCAGTCTCGGTAACTACAAGGAGCCCGCGGCGTGGAGAGGTTGACGGAAAGGATTATTTCTTTGTCTCAAGAAAAGAATTTAAGGAAAAGGTTAAGAAGGGCAAGTTTGCTGAGTGGGCGTTGGTTCACGGCCATTACTATGGCACACCCAAGGATTTCCTGGAAAAGAATCTCATCAAGGGTAAAGATGTTATGTTAGATGTAGATGTTCGGGGCGCAATGAAATTGAAGAAGAAGTATCCTGAGGCCGTGTCCATTTTCCTTGTACCTCCTTCATTTTCTGAATTGGAAATGAGGCTTAGAAAGCGCGGTAGAAACAGCGAAGAAACTATCAAGAAAAGACTTATTAATGCCCGATGGGAAATAGGACAGATAGAAAGTTATGACTACTTGGTTGTTAACGACCGATTAAGAGATGCACTGCGACATCTCAGAAACATTGTGGCGGCTGAAAAGAGTAGGGTGACGAGATTGAAAGAAAAGATAGAGAAACTTAAAGCTTGATAGCGTAGCCTATGGACCGCTTTGGTTTTCAATCTGGATGGACTATATTTGCGGACAAGGCTTTGGTTCAATGTATTGTCAATTCTCTATTTAGATGGAACCGGAGCAGAAATAATGGCGAAGGATAAAACTAAGCCCGATCTCGATAAATTGTTACTCAACAATGCTACTAACAAATATAGGTTGATTATTTTGGCCTCGAAGGTGCTTAAAGAGAAAATGAAGAAAGATGCAAAAATCAAAATGACACCCGAAACAATTATGGAAGCATTATACGAAGTGGCTATTAAAAATGCGGAAAGAAAGGAAATCTCAAAGGGGAAAGTATCGCAAGAGGAAAGTGGTCAGAAAAAGAAACCTGAGGAAAAATAAGCCTTTTGTGGGTAGAAAAATCGTCTTAGGTGTAACCGGCAGCATCGCTGCTTATAAAGCCTGCGGGATAGTCTCGCGCCTAAGGGACGTGGGCGCTAGCGTCCTGGTGGTGATGACCGAGTCAGCCACGCATTTCGTCACGCCTTTGACTCTTCAGACTCTTTCTGGAAACAGGGTCTACTCAAATATTTTTGATTTACCCGAAAAGTGGGAACTCGAACATATTTCTCTGGCAGAAAAAGCAGACTTGATATTGATTGCCCCCGCCACAGCTAATATCATTGCAAAAATAGCCTGTGGCATTGCTGACGACCTTTTGTTGGCCACTGTTCTGACGACCAAGGCACCAGTAGTTATAGCACCGGCAATGCATGAAACCATGTATAGGAGTAGCTTCACTCAAGCCAACATTAAGAAGTTAAAGGAGAAGGGTTTTACCTTTGTTGGCCCCGTGTACGGGAGGCTTGCCTCGGGGAAAATGGGCTTGGGAAGGTTAGCCAGCGATGATGAGATTATGAAGACTGTTATGAATATCCTGGAAAGAGATAAAGATATGGTAGGTAAGACTTTTCTCATCACTGCCGGTCCCACAAGGGAATACCTGGATCCGGTGAGGTTCATATCAAACGCCTCTTCGGGCAAAATGGGATATGTTTTGGCTGAAGCAGCGGAAAAGAGAGGAGCAGAAGTGGTATTAATCAGTGGCCCTACAAATATTTCACCGCCAGAAGGAGTCAGGACTGTATTTGTAGAATCCGCCCTGGATATGGAAAAGGAAGTGATGAAGCACTTCCCTCGTTCGGATGTGGTCATTGCTTCCGCTGCTGTTAGCGATTACCGACCTGAAAAGAGAAAGAAAGAAAAGATTAAAAGTAATCTCCAGAGGAGAAGTGTAAATCTGGTAAGGAATCCCGATATCCTTGGTCAGTTGGGCAAACGGAAAGGCGCAAAATTCTTGATCGGATTCTCCTTGGAGACAGGAAATTTAGAAAGGAACGCAAGGGAGAAACTGAAAGGGAAGAACCTGGACATGATTGTAGCTAATTTTCCTGGCGCAATGAGCCGGGATGAAGTCACAGTCAAAGTTCTCACAAAATCAGGAAAAAAAATGTTTTTGAAGAAAATGGAAAAAGAGAAAATAGCGGAAAAAATATTGTCGGAACTGAAAGAGCTTATGAAAGGAGTGTAGGACATAGAATTGAATGTGCCTAAAGAGTTTGTCGAGTTAATCTCAATAGCCAGGAAGTTTCTTGAGCAGGAAAGGGATAGAGGAGTGTTAGAATTTATGCAACACGCAAAAGAAGCAAACAATAAATTGCAAGCCTTAAATGATTTGGCAGGAAACATGAGGGATTGCCAGAAATGTGATCTGGGAAGAACTAGAACGAATTTGGTATTCGGAGACGGAAGTCCCGGGGCGGAATTAATGTTTGTTGGCGAAGGACCGGGGTTTGAGGAAGACCGGCAGGGAATTCCCTTTGTGGGGAAAGCCGGACAGCTTTTAACCAGAATAATTGAATCGATGGGGCTTCTGAGAGAAAAAGTGTATATCACTAATATTGTAAAATGTCACCCTATGAGAGATCCTGCTCACCCAGAGGTGAGAGGTAACGACCGGCCCCCAACCGAGGATGAAGTATCTAAGTGTATGCCAATTTTGCTCAAACAGATTGCAATTATCAGGCCTAAAATTATTTGTAGTTTGGGTGCGCCTGCCACCAAAGCGCTCTTGAATAGAAGCGACGGGATTAAGAAACTTCGTGGCAAGTTCTACGATTTCTACCTACCTCATGAAGAAATTGGAGAACCAATAAAGGTTATTCCTACTTACCATCCGGCGTATCTTTTAAGGGACCCCGAGAGAAAAAAGGAAGTCTGGAAAGATATAGAAAAGATAAAGAAGGTTATCACAGTTGGAGGTAGTTTTTTTGAGCACACAGGAAGATGAAAAAAGAATTATCGCTGAGGGGAAGATTTTTGGGGTAATAGCGTACTTGTCGATTCTCTGTCTTGTTCCCATTATCTATTTTTCCACATTGAGGATGATTCCGGTACTTTCAAAGAAGGTTAACAAGTTTGCCATTTTTCATACCAGGCAGGGATTTATTATTTTTCTCCTGGAAGTTGGTCTTGTAGCTATAAACATAGTTCCAATCATAGGCCAGGTAGTTTTTCTAGGCGGTTCGCTGGTTCTTTTTCTCTTATCTCTGGTGGGAATTCTCCAGGTTGTCAAGGGGAACTATTGGAAGTGTCCGATAATAAGCGATTGGGCTGAAAAGTTCAGGATATGAAGAGAGTTTGTTTGTCGTTGGGGTAGTATATTCACATGGCGATCCAGACACTTGTTTCGGTTGTTTTTCCTATTCCCTTCAATAGAATTTTCGAATATTTGCTGCCGATTGAATTGGAATCGGAAAGATTGGTAGGGAGAAGAGTTGTGGCGCCTTTTGGAACTAAAGGGAGGACGGGATATGTTGTAGATACCATGAAAAAGCCGGGGCTGAGAAGTCTAAAAACGATTGGAGAAATCCTTGACAATGAACCCTTAATTTCTCCAAATTTATTGGAGATAGCCAGGTGGATATCCAAATACTATGTCTGTTCCCTCGGTCAGGCTCTTGATACAATACTTCCCCACAATTTTCGGCCCGTTAAGCTAAAGGAAACGATTAAACCCAAAAAAATGAACGTTTTCTCGCCCTTTATACCCTCCCCACAGCAAAGGAGAATACTGAGGCCGATTCAAAATAGTATAAAAGAGAAAAAATTCGCAGTGTTCCTTATTCATGGGGTAACCGACAGTGGCAAAACGGAGGTGTACCTGCAGGCTATTGCGCAAGCTCAAGAGATGGGGAGACAGTCCATATTTTTGGTTCCTGAAATATCATTGACTCCGCAGTTTCTTAATATTTTTGAAGAGAGATTCGGACCTATTAGAATTGGCCTCTGGCACAGTCGTCTTTCCCAGGGGGAGAGATATAGAATTTGGCAATCTGCTTACCACGGGAAGATAGATGTAATGATTGGAGCAAGGTCAGCAATTTTTGCGCCTTTTCCCGATTTAGGCCTAATAATAATTGATGAGGAACACGATACTTCTTACAAACAGGAAAAGAGGCCTATGTATCACACAAGAGAGTTAGCGGAGAAAAGGGCTGAACTTGAAAGAGCAACCCTAGTCTTGGGGTCGGCAACCCCTTCTCTCGAAGCCTACTACCGGGCATTAACGGGAGTAAGGCCATATAAGCTCTTAACCCTTCCTGAAAGAATATATAAGAGGTCTCTACCTTCCTTACACGTAATTGATATGCGCGAAGAACTAAGAAGTAGAAACAATCGAAGTATTCTCTCTCTGAAACTTTCTGAGGCCATTGCTGAAAGATTGAAAAAGGGTGAACAGGTTATCCTCTTCTTAAATCGTCGAGGGTATTCTACTTTTATTTTATGTAGAGAATGTGGCTTTGTGCTCAAGTGTCCAAATTGTAACGTTTCTCTCGTTTACCATTTTGACGAGAGAAGCCTTAGGTGTCACTATTGTAACCATCGCGATGACCAGCCGAGATTCTGTCCTCGCTGTGGCGGTAGAAAAATTCGCTACTTCGGGACGGGGACTGAGAAAGTAGAGCAGGTAGTCAAGAAAATGTTTCCGAGCGCAAGAGTTTTGAGAATGGATATTGACACAATGCGCTACAAGGATGCTGCAGAGAAGATATTTAATGCATTTCGCCAGCGAAAGGTCGATATTTTAGTGGGTACTCAACTGGTGGCCAAAGGGTGGGACTTTCCCGATGTTACGCTGGTTGGAATAATCTCAGCGGACACGGCATTGAATCTGCCAGATTTCCGCTCTGCGGAAAGAACTTTCTCTCTCGTCACACAGGTCGCCGGGCGGAGCGGGCGAGGAGCCAAGGGAGGTGAAGTTATCATCCAGACTTATAATCCTGCCCATTATAGCATAAGGATGGCTCTTAAGAATAATTATCGTTCGTTTTATGAAAGAGAAATAGAATTCCGTAAAGAATTAGATTACCCTCCCGTTACCAATCTCGTGATTATTCTGGTACGAGGAAAGGATGAAAAAAAAGTCATAACAACATCTGAAAAGATAGTCTCTCTATTAAAGCGAGAGATTGATGTGGCCACAGTGTTAGGGCCCGTTCCAGCCGTTCTCAATAAGGTCGGAGGTAGATATCGGTGGCAAATTTTCATTAAGATAACTGATATGAACTTTATTTTTGAATTTTTCCAGAGGCACCAGTTTGGGTTTGAGGAGAGAGGAGTGGAGGTCAATGTCGACGTTGACCCTCTAAGTATGCTTTGAGATGGAGAATAAAAGATTTGTATTAATATAGTAAATTTGTTATTATTCAAAAATTATTCCATACTATATTAACGCCGGGGTCGCCTGGTTGGAACGAGGGGGAAAGTCTTGCGTATACTGTTTATGGGAACTCCTGACTATGCCGTCCAGTTCTTGAGAAAGATAATGGAAAAAGACGAAATTCTGGGGGTCGTTTCCTCGGGAAACCGCCCCAGTAAGCGCGGACACCTTTTAGAATACTCGGAAGTAAAGAAATTTGCCTTGGAGAAAAACTTGGCTCTCTTTGAACCTGAGAGGATCGGCGACATCAATTTTGTGAAAAATCTTGGGGAGTTAACTTTGGATTTAATTGTGGTTATTGCCTTCGGGAAAATCTTGCCTTCTGAAATTTTGGACATTCCAGAGAAAGGTTGTGTGAATATCCATTTTTCTTTGCTTCCCAGATATCGTGGTCCGGCTCCTGTACAGTGGGCCCTTATCAATGGTGATTCTTATACAGGAGTATCGTCAATTTTTATGAAAGAGGAAGTGGATGCGGGAGACGTTATCCTACAGAAAAATGTACCTATAGAACCTCTGGACAACTATTTAAGCCTGTTGAAGAAACTGTGTCTCCAGGGGGTTACCTTACTGGGAGAGACGCTCGATTTGATAAGGAAAGGCAGGGCTCTTGCCCGGCCTCAGGGAAACTCAGGAGTTACTTATGCGCCCTTGTTAAAAAAAAGCGATGGGCAAATTGATTGGAATGATTCTTCTACGAGAATACTTAACCGGATTCGGGCGCTCAATCCATGGCCTGGTACTTACGTTAAACTAAATGGCGGAAGGAAAGTGAAAATACTGGAGGCCAAGGTTACGCCAGTGCCCGTTAGGGCTAGAGAAAAAGGTTTTCCAAAGCCTGGAGAGATTTTGAAAATTAGAAAGGAAGAAGGATTTGTCGTCGCCTGTGGGGAAGGAGCCCTTCTGGTTACCCGGGTTCAGCCAGAAAGTAAGTCTATCCAGATGGCTTACGATTATCTCCAAGGTGCCCGATTGACAACTGGCCACATTTGGGGTCAAGTATGAAATTATCTGCCAGAAGAATTGCCTTAGATATCTTGTATAAGATTGAAGTGAAAGGAGCCTATAGCAGAATTGCTTTAGATAGCGCACTCTCGTCTCACGAATTATCAAAAGAGGATAGGTCGCTGGTTACCGAATTGGTCTATGGGGTGATTCGTCATCTGAATACATTGGATTGGGTGTTGAATACGTATAGTTTCAAACGAAAGATAGAAGAGTTTCCGCCACATGTGAGAAATATTCTAAGACTCGGAGCTTACCAATTAATGTACCTCGACAGAATTCCTGCCTACGCAGCAGTTAACGAGACAGTCGAGATGGTTAAGGAGTTTGACCATGGAGGTATAGTTTCGATGGTCAATGCGCTGCTCAGGGCGGTTAGCGAGAATGTTAAGGATATTGTCTATCCTGACCCCCAAAAGAATCTTTCCCATTATCTTTCTATAAAGTACTCTCATCCACAATGGTTAATTACTCGATGGCTATCGCGATTTGGTGAAAAAGAGACAATCGAGTTATGCGAAGTCAACAATCAACCACCTCCCCTTTCTATTCGCACCAACACGCTGAAAACCACACGGGAAGTGCTCATCCGTCTACTGGAAGAGGAAGATTTGAAAGTGGAACCAAGTCCAGTTGCCCCTGAGGGATTAAGAATAGGAGATTTTGTATCCCTCACTCAATTGCAATCATTCAGGAATGGTCTATTTACTGTTCAGGGTGAGAGTTCTCAGCTTATCGGCTATCTTCTTGCATGTAAGCCTAGCGAGACTGTTTTGGATGCTTGTGCCGCTCCAGGTGGAAAAACTACACATATAGCAGAATTTATGAAAAATACGGGTCTAATCATTGCCCTGGATATTCGTAAGCCTCGACTGGAAATGATCAAAGAAAACTGTATGCGTTTAGGAGTAACTAATGTGCAAGTGGAATTGTTAGATGCCACTAAGGCAAGTTCTAATTATTCTAAAAAAATTGACCGATGCCTTGTGGATGCACCTTGCTCCAGTCTGGGAATTATTCAGAGTCAGCCCGAGGTTCGCTGGAATAGAGACTATCGGGATAGTCTCGTCAAGATGCCCGAATTGCAATCTGCAATTTTGAATGACGTCTCTCTATGTGTTAAACCAAAAGGCGTTTTGGTCTACGGGGTATGCAGCTTGGAACCAGAAGAGGGCGAGAGAGTTATAGAGAAGTTCTTAAAAGAGAGACCGTTATTCCGTCTGGAGTCAGTTAAGTCTTATCTTCCTATTGATAGGGGAGAGCTCGTTGACGAAAATGGCTTCTTGAAAATTTATCCTCATCGTCACCACATGGACGGGATGTTTGCTTGCAGAATGGTGAGAATGTGAGGTTGGGATGAAGGGATAGTTATGGGAGTCGCTCGGTAGTGTAGGGCTTTATGCCCGTAAGAATTACGCCCATAAAGGGCTACACTACACGAAACCTGGCCGATTTAAAGCTCCTGAAACTATCCCTTCATCTCTTGGGGAGATAGAGGTGAGGATAGTTATGGGAGTCGCTCGGCCAGAGGAATGCTCGGGATTTGGCCCGCTCGCCCGATAATTTTTTGGTCTTTGACCACCGCCAAAATCTCAGGTTGTAGGGGTTCGATTCATCGAACCCGCATTATCGGGCGTCATAAATGTCGCCCCTACAATTTCGATTTTGGCTAAGAATTATAATGCTCGCTTTACCAAATACCCTCGTATAAGAATTGGGAAGAAGGGTTTGGGATAGTTACCGCGGAGTCGCTCGGTAGTGTAGGGCTTCATGCCCGTCCCGATAAATCGGGACGCCCATAAAGGGCTACACTACTTCCGGAAGCACCAGAACAAAAAGCGGTAAATGTTAAAAAGAAAGATTTTGAAAGTGTAAAATATGAAAGTAATATTGGGAATTTTACTTCTTATTTCCATCGCATTGCTTGGATTTTTTTCTATTGAGCAAGGGTTAAAAAAATTTGCGAGGCTCCTCCTAGTTACTTTTGCTTCGGTACTATTTGGAATTCTGATTTTTAATCAGTTGATGGGCGTGGTAATTCGTCAGAGGAGAGAGATTATGGTTCCCGATTTAACCGGGAAGAGCGTAGGGCAGGCTCTAGAAATCTTGAGCGACCAGGACTTATATATTAAGAAAATTGGTGAGCAATATAGCCAAAACATACCTGACGGTAGCATTATTTCTCAAGACCCACTGCCGGGTTCGGTGGTGAAAGGAGGAAAGGTTGTTAAAATTATAATTAGTTCTGGCGGACAGGTTATTTTCGTCCCCGAGCTTGTAGGGATTTCTTTACGTGAAGCAAAGATCCTCATTCGTCAGTCGGGTTTGGTTCTCGGCGAACAAACGGGAACATATTCAGAAAAAGTTAGAAAGGATTTCGTCGTAGCGCAAGACCCTTTCTCAGAGGAGGTCGTTTCAAGAGATACTATGGTTAATCTTGTGGTAAGCCTCGGTCCAGCGGGAGAAGCAGAGGTACCTTTGATGGTCAATCTGCTTGGTCAAAATATTGCCTCTGTCCGTAAGATA
>Ga0315308_1000080_pt1 | contig 46228 bp, 41 predicted proteins | sample TDP3_MG_FD_203078 | JGI IMG/M metagenome (GOLD analysis project Ga0315308, IMG submission 203078) | Freshwater sediment microbial communities from Lake Towuti, South Sulawesi, Indonesia - TDP3 | ecosystem: Environmental > Aquatic > Freshwater > Lake > Sediment | place: Indonesia: South Sulawesi...
GGGCTGGTTATTTGAAACTATTGTATAAAAGCAAAAAGAAGGAGGGATAAATTTATGAAAAGTGTATACATTGTTGATGACGACAGGGATATTGTTGATGCAATGTCAATAGTATTAAAAAGTGCCGGTTACAGGATAGGATTTCAAAATGATGAAGAAAACTTAGTAAAAAATGTCATTTCTTTCCAGCCGGACATTATAATACTTGATGTAATATTTCCTGAAAATGACATTGCAGGATTTGAGATGTCACGTCTTTTGAAGAGTGATGAAAAGACAAAGAATATTCCTATATTAATGTTGTCGGCTGTGAATGAGAAAGGAAGGTATGGTTTCACTTTTTCAAATAGGGATAAGGATGATTCATATCTGCCGGTGGATGAATTTGTTGAAAAACCCATTCAGCCTGAAGAACTTCTCAAAAAAATCTCTAAAATGATAGGGGTTGAAGATTAGGGAAATTTATGTTAACAGCCAGAATTGCGATTGTGGGAGCAGGCAAGGGTGGCAAAGCATTGCTCCATGATCTGATAAAGATACCCGGCATCAGTATCAAATATGTATGCGATATTAACCTGGAAGCTGAAGGAATGATATTTGCCAGGGAACACGGTATAAAAACTTGTTCGTGGAACGATATCATGTCTATTTTGAAGGATCCGGATCTGGATCTGATTCTCGAAGTTACGGGCAAGAAAAAGGTCTATGAGTATCTTAAAAAAAATAGACTCTCTTCGGTTAACATTATAAGTTCCATAACCAGTAAAATTATATTCCACTTCATAGATACCCAGCAGAACATAACCAATGAACTGGAAGAATATAAAATGGGCCTTGAGACAAAAATCCATGAAAGAACTGAAGAAATAGCCTGGGCAAACAAGGAACTCCAAAATCGTATATATGAAATCGAGAGACTCAATGAAAAACTCCAGGAGATTAACAACACCAAAACAAGATACCTTATACAAGCCACGCACCAGTTGAAAGCACCTTTTGCTGCCATACAGAGTTATGTTGATGTCCTTCTTCAGGGATTTACGGGACAGATCTCCAGTCAGGCAGCCGAAATAATAACCAAGATTAAAACACGCTGTCATACGCTTTCACAAGTTATAAAGGATATGCTTGAACTGGCCAACCTAAATTCTTATGCAGAAGAGAACATTAAAATGCAGATGGTCTCATTAGGGGAAATTGTACATGCGGTAATGGATTCTTTCATGGCCGTTGCGGAGAAGAAAAAAATAACCTTAAATTATTCAAATGGTGCCAAAAATGATATGGTATTTTGCAATCAGGAACAGATAAATATGATGATATCAAACATGTTAGACAACGCTATTAACTACTCTACGGAAAATTCTCAGGTTGATATAACCATCGCTGGTGTGGAACAAGGCCCAGTTTCAATTTCGATTATTGACAGAGGCATCGGCATCCCGGAAGAGAATATCTCAAAGATATTTAATGAATATTTCAGGTCCAATAATGCTGTAAAGAAACATGAAAATGGCACAGGACTTGGGCTTTCAATAGTCAAGCGAATAGCCGATATACACAAGGCTAAAATAGAAGTTAAGAGCGCCCTCGAAAAAGGAACAACAATAAAAGTAATTTTTAGAAACCTGACCAGCCCCCAATAATTGTACCATTTCTTAAGTTAGTTTCGATTCTGCCGAAGGTGCCCCCTTTTCTGTACCAAACATAATGTTAAAATATGGCCTCTGCCTTAAATCTTTATCTCCTTGTCCTTGAATAGATCCGGCAGGACCTGCTTTGCCAATCCAAAGGAATTATACCTGAATACCTCTGCATAATGAGCACCTATCTTCTCCCCTGCCCTCGCAGCCACTGTCCTTATTCCCATATCTATAAAGCTTCTGAAATCAATTGACTGGATATCGTCTTTAAGGCCGATGGAACTCAAATCAACACCAGCGCTCTTGAACGCGATCACTATCTCCCCAATGGTAAGCTCCATCTGTGATTTGTGCATCAAAAGGGCTTCTATCTTTTTTTCAATATATTTTGTTATATCTACAATCTTGTTCACATCTGTCGGGCTTTTTGCAAAATAAAGATACTCAGCGACATAATGAGGCCCAAGCCCCTCTTTTTTATGCTCAGGATGATAAAGGGGAAGATGGGCAAACTCTGCTGCCTCTGTCGAAGCCATTGCAACAACCCTGTGGTCCGGATGGGTCTCATATGGAGCAAACGGGTCCCAGGTCAGCAAGACATCCGGCTTTATTCTCCTTATCTCTTTCATAAATTTTTCCCTTATCTCATTAAAAGGATAAGCCGTCAGTTCTCCGTCCGGATATTCAAGAAAGGAAACCCCTTTTAACCCGAGGAACTTAGATGCAGCCCTTGCCTCCTCTTCCCTGCTCTTCCTGACAAGCTCCTCTTTCGCCAGTGTAAATGAACCCTTTTCATTGTTGGTCGTGATTAATTGATGAACTTCCATGCCCTGGCTAACCATCTTTGCAATGGTTCCGCCAGCCATAAATTCCATATCATCGGCGTGGGCCACAATGACTAAAATTGTTTTGCTCCCCATATGCTCCAATGCCTCCGCATCCCTTATACCACCGAAGGCAGGCAATGCTCAAGACTTGGGGTTATGCTCAGGCAGCTAAGAATGCCTTCGTGAGTTTAAATTTTGTCATTGCACAGAATATTATGATCTGTATAAACATGAGATTGCTTCGTCGCTTCGCTCCTCGCAATGACAAAGGTATATGCGGATCGCAATGACAAAGGTATATACGGATCGCAATGACAGGGGTATATGCGGATCGCAATGACAACTTTTTCATTGGAGTAACATTTCGCCAACTATCTTCTAAAATGGTATAGTATCCATAGGAAATATATGAATAAGAGACTCATCAAGACACTGAGGAAGATGGGGGTAAGGTTTTATACCTTGAAGGAATGGGAGAAGAAAGAGCGGGAAAGGATTCTAAAAATTCCTCCCGGAAAAAGGATCGCCATGACCTTGTGGATGCTCAATGAAGCGAAAAAGCTCTCCCCCAGGCATCGCTGATCTGAAAAGGGTCATTACTCGCCTCCGGAAACAGGGGGTAGTGAAGGATTACGCCCTTGCAGGAGCCTTGGCAATGGCCGCATGGGGTTATGTGAGGGCCACAACAGATTTTGATGTCCTTGTCCTTGCAGATATCGCTGACATCCCTGCCCTTGAAAAGAGACTTTTTGGCAAAGCCTTCTTAATAGAAGACATAGATGCTATTGGATTGAGATTTTTCCATCGTAGATTTCCAGTGGATCTTATGTTTGCGCGCACAAAGGATGAGCTTGCTGCATTAAAGAACGCACCATACAGGAGTGTGGCAGGAACCCGTATAAAAGTAGTTCCGCTGGATTACCTCATCTCAACAAAATCAAGAAGCAAGAGAGGAAAAGACAGGATAGATAGAGTGGAACTTCTTAAGATCCAAAGAATATTGAAGAAAAAGAAGGGGCTGTGAGAAGCCTTTACAACAAGGTTATTTCGCGGGTGGTGCCTTTAATCGCCTTCTTCTGACCGCTGATCCTTATCCTCTTTCTCCAGAACAATGCCTCTGCATTCCCTGCACCCATCTTTTTAAGCGTATCATGGACGGTATCCGGGTCCAGCCCGAGCACCTTGCAGATATTCAGGAAGGAGAATGGCCAATCGGATTCACCCTCTGAAAACCATTCGTTAACCTCGCGAAATCTCTTGAGCCTTGTCTTCTGCCTCCTTGTGTATTTCTCAAAGATCCTCAGGGCGTCAATAAGCACGGCAGCCATAAGGCTCCTTTCCCCTTCAGTGTATGTGTTAATTTCCGTCCCCTGTGAATACTGGCTCGGCAGCAGCGTCCCGAAATCCTCCTGATGGCTCTCTGCAGCCTTGATGATGTGTTTTTCTTTCTGCATGGCAATACATTTAAGAGCAATAACCATGCCTTTATAAAAAGAAGCAAAATCAATGGATCAAAGGACGGGATTGTCTAATGTAATGGACACCTGTCGAAAAGCTTGGACACACCTTTCCTTGTGATATAATTCGGTCGTGAAAAATTGGTCATCGAGGCTGAGCTGGCTTTATCCCCCGGATTCCACTATCACCTTCCTCGTTCTTCTCCTGTTCTCCCTGTTTACCTTCAGCCTGTGTCGCATTTTGTTCTATATCGCTTACCACCCATTTTTTTCTGACATAGAAACTATCAGGATCGCTGCAGGCTTTGTCCGCGGGCTGAGATTTGACCTCTCCGTAATAGCAGCCATCATGGGCCCATTTTTCCTCCTCTTTCATCTGCTTCCCCCGAAACTGAGGAGCGGCAGGATAGGCTCCTTCATCCTTTTTCTCCCCATCCCCTTTTTCTGGCTTTCCATTTTCCTGTTAGCGGTTGATATCTATTATTACGGCGAGACCGGACGACGCATCTCATACGAGATCTTCATGCTGTTCAGGGACAAAAGGGCCATCCTTGGAATAGTTCTTTATTATCCGATAAGCCTGTTTTTATGGATCGGCCTTTGCATCCTCTTCTACTGGGTATGGATGAAACTCTACAGGATTGGAGCGCGCTGGTTCCTTCCCTCGCGCGGGATCATCCATGAAGCCATCTATCTCCTGCTTTTTGTTGCCTTCTCTATAATCGCCGCAAGGGGGGGCTTGCAGGTCAAACCACTCCGTCCAAGCTATGCCTTTGCCGACGATAACCTGATCCTCGGACACCTCGCCCTGAATCCGATCTTTACTGCTGCCCATACGGCTTATCAGGGCGAAACCTGGAAGCCGAATTACTATCCCGAACAAGAGGCCCTGTCCGTTGTCCGCGGATTGCTCCACCAGAGTGCAGATGCCTTTCCTGACCAGCGCTTTCCAATGGTTCATTCAACGAGGGCCAGAGGGAAACCGGGGCGCCTCCATCGTTCCAATGTCGTGATCATCCTTATGGAAAGCTGGGCCGCAAAATACATGGGCTCCCTGGGTGCAAAGGAGAGCCTCTTGCCCAACTTTGACCGCCTGTCAAAGGACGGCATCCTCTTCACAAACTTCTATGCCAATGGACAGAGATCCATAGAGGGAATGGCATGCCTGTGCTGCGCCCTGCCGACATTCCGCGACACGCTTCTTATCGGCGGCAGCCTGGAGCAAAACAGCCTTATGTGCATCGGACAGATCTTTAAGAATGCCGGATACAAAACTCTTTTCATCCACGGTGCGCGCACAGGCTCTTTCGGCTTTGACGCCTTCTCGCGGCGTGCAGGATTTGAGCGCTACCTCGGCATGGAAGATTTTAAGCTCGGCAAGGACGAATTTGACCCTGTTTGGGGTGTATATGACGGGGTTGCGCTGAATCGCGTCAACGAGGAACTCCGCAAAACAAAAGAGCCATTCCTGGCATTATGGTTTTCCTTGAGCGCGCACTCGCCCTACAATCTCCCGTCCAATTGGAAGCGCCGTTATCCCGCCTCAATGCAGGATGGAGAGTTAATGAACACCATCCTGTATTCCGATGACAGCCTTGGCAGGTTCTTTGAGGCAGCCCGCAAGGAGAAGTATTTTGCCAATACAATATTCGTGATCCTCGCCGACCACACATCCGGCACCGCATACTCGTCCTTGAGGGAGAGGTTCCATATCCCGTGCCTCATATATGCCCCGGGAAGGCTGGCCCCGCGCCGGATAGACACTGTCGGCAGCCAGCTTGACATAATGCCTACGCTTGTTGACCTGACCGGCATCTCGGCCCTGCATCACGCCTTTGGACAATCACTTCTCAATCCCAGCGATTACCCCGGCATTGCAATCATTGACAATGTCAACACCCGCGCCTGGATACACGGCCGCCTCATCCTTGTCAGCGACCAGGAGAAACCCCTGGGCTTATTTGACTATGTTGCTGACCCTAACGAGAAGCATAACCTCATTGAAAAAAGAAAGGCTGAAGTTGAGAAAATGACAAGGGAGCTGCTCTCTTTCATCCAGGTGAGCAAGGGCTTAAATATTGAAAACCGCCTTTTCCCCCCTCCCTACCTCGCTCATGGAAAAGGAAAGCGCTGATAAAACCCAGATATTATCTTTTAGAAGAAATACTCTTACCCGGGGTATAGGATTGTAACTCTGCTACAACGGAGCCAAACACAACCTCTACTTTAAGACGCAAAGGGATTACGCGGGAATCCTCGGAAAACCACATATCCAGCTCCCCCCGTCTCTGGAGCGATCCTTCAAACTTCGTCACGGGCTTTACGAGCAGGGTTTTGAACTCGCCAATCTTTGTCTTGATCCTTTCCTCTCTCAGGGCAGTCACCTCCAGGCTCCAGACCTTCCGGCTGGCATAGACATCAAAGGCGATCGTCTCACCCAGGGGCTTTGAAAGCGCCCTGTAATAATATAGGCTCGTGAGGGAATCCTGGACGCCCCTGGGAATCTTTGTCACCTTACGGGTCTCTCCGCTCGTGTATATGGCCTCTCCATTCTCCTGGTCGTATTCGTATCGCTCATCGTAATTCCATTTCCCCTGCTCTATATGGACATTCATTGCGAGTGGATACAGGCCTTCGGCATCCAGGAATACCTCTATTACATCACGAACCCTATAAAAGTAGGAGAAGAGTTTTGAGGTCTCAGCTATGGCCCTGATCCTCAACACGGGCCTGCCCTTGTAAACTGTTTTTTCAAGCACCTCCAATCTGCCTATCCCAGCCACAACGCTGAAGTAAGATACCTCATAAACAATGCTCTCCCCGGGACCGAACGGGACAGTGCTGAACAGTATGGGGACTTCTTTTTCCTGCTGGATTGATTCTGGAGGAACGGCTTGAGTGAATGAAGTTCCAGACGGCACTTCACCGGCATGGCTTTCTAACTCAGGTAGCGAAGCAGAAGCATCTTTACTCACAGGGGTAGGTGTGTGTTTCATCTTCCCGACATGCCTGCATTCAAGAGAAAGCAACAGACAAATGAGGAATATTAAAATTCTATGGTTTGTCGGGCAAAAGCCGTATGATCTCGCCTGAGATCTTTCCATCTGAAATTGTAAGAATACCCACGGCCCGCCCGGGATCCCTCACATCCTCTCCGGCAAACCCCGGGCAGAAAAAAAGCACACCATTGAACAGCCTGCTTTCCGGAAAATGGGAGTGCCCATAGACAAGGGCATCCACCTGCATCTTTTCAAACATCTCCTTGTAGCGTCCAGCCATCATTTCGAAAAACTCCCAACCGAAAGAGATGAAGCCATGCGAAAGGAAGATCCTCTTTCCTTCGAGGACGACCTGGTCCTGGCGGTTCGGGAATTCCTTGATGACATCTTCTGGCTCATGGTTCCCCCGAATGGCATAGACAGGGGCAATGGCTCTCAGGCCCCTGATCACATCCATGCTTCCAATGTCCCCGCCGTGAAGGATGGCATCAACCCCTTTGAAGATCTTTGGAATCTTCGGATCGAGAAAGCCGTGCGTGTCTGCAATGACCCCGATCTTCACGGCAGAACAAGAAACTTGCCATAGAGAACTAACGCTACTGCTGCTATCCCCATCCAGGCATTGTATTCCCTGTTCCTCATAACCCTTTCAAAATGGAACCTCTCAGGAACAGTGCCGGGAATGGCCCATCCCTTCATTCTTGGAATAAACACGGGAACATTCTTTTTATATAACGCATATTCTGTGCCAAAGGTCTCCTCCATCTTTTTCTCCTCGGATCTTGCGATAGCGGGATAAACAGTTACAAATAAGACCACATAGAGCAATAGAAATGGAATAGATGCCCCCATAATGCACATCCCGAGGCCCAGCAGAAAGTTCCCGGTATAAAGTGGATGCCGCATATGGGCATAGGGGCCGTTCCTGGCAAGCCTCTTTCCTTTATGGATGTATCCTGATGCCCAGACCCTCAGGGCTTCCCCGAGGATCACGACTGCGATCCCGATCTGAAGGGATAAAACTGTTGGCTCGGCAACTGCCAGAAAAACTCCGGCAAGAAAGAATGCAGAGGCAATCCTCTGCTTTATAAGGAAGTCATGGAGCCGCTTGATATGATCGAGAAGGGATTTCACTTAAGTGGACGGGTCTTCCAGCGCCTGTGCAGCCACAGCCATTGATCCGGATGTTCCTTTATCTGTGACTCAATGATGCTCGTGAAAAGCTGGGTGTATTCAACAATGGCGGTTTTCCTGTCCCCTGTGTTGTCCAGAACAATGGGAGGAAGATAACGAAGGGTGTGGGTCCAGTCCGGGTTCCTGCGTATAAATGCCGGAACAACCGGAACGCCTGTCTTCAAGGCAATAATAGCAAGGGCGCTCTGCGTGCATGCCTTCTGACCAAAAAAATCCACAAACACCCCCTCACGATGAGATGTGTCTTGATCGAGAAGTATGCCTATGTCCCCCTTCGCCCTGAATATCCTGAGGATCCTATAGACGGACCTTCTGGGCCTGATGATCTCCAGGCTGCAGGAGTTCCTCTGTGCCTTGACATGCCTGTCAACATAAATATTCTTAACATCCTTGGCTATTACATGAGCCTTTCCAAAATGGATGGCATGGGCAGCAGCCAAAAGCTCCCAGTTGCCGAAATGCCCTGAAAGGAAAAAAATTCCCTTGCCCATGGATTTGGCTTTATGGACATTCTCTTCGCCTTCAAACCTTACCATTGACTGCGCCATCTCTTTGAGCCGGATGAACTCGGCAAAGTTCAAACCAAAGTGCTGGTAACACCTTCGCAATATCGCCTTTCTTTCCTCATCATCCTTTCCGACAGATGACATCCTGAGGTTATCCATCGCTATTTTCCTGTGGGAAGAATCAACAAAAAACCCCAGAAGGCCCACTGCACTGCCAATACGGAGACAGAGCGAAAGTGGAAGAGAGGAAAGAAGAAGCACCCCGAGGCGATAGAAGAAATACTCAATCAGCCATTTGAGCTTCTTCACTATCATCCCTTCATGTTAGAAATAAGGAAGTCCTTGAAACTCTCTTCAACAGACAGATCGCATTCTGCAACAAGCAGAGGCAGGCGCTCCAGGGAAAGACTGCGTGCGAACCTTGCATAATCCTTCTCGGTCGTTACTGCAAAATCCGCCCTGGCGTTTTCTTTCATTATGGACATATTGTTTAGATCTTTTTCAGTATACCAGTAATGATCCGGATAGGCGACCTTACCGCAAATATTGAGATTCTCTTCCAGAAGCGTGGAGAAAAACGAGTCTGGATCTGCGATCCCGCAGAATGCAAAGAGTTTTGCCTTTCTCATATCCATCAAGCTCATGAGCTGTCCATCGCTTACGGATCTAAACCCGGTCAGGCGATATTTTGCCTCAAAGATCCTTGCGTCCGGGTGAAGGCGATTGATAAAACTTTGCAATTCAATATCACGGCCAACGATCACGCATGCCAACGCTCTTTTAATTTCCTTAAGAGGCTCCCTGAGGGGTCCCCTCGGAAGGAGATGGCCGTTGCCAATGCCGCGGCCAGCCTTGAACATCAGGATATCAAGGTTTCTCTTCAGGGAAAGATGCGAGAACCCGTCATCAAGGATTATGACATCAAGGGCCTGATATTTGAGGAGGAGAGAGCATGCTGAATGCCTGTCTTCTCCAACAGCAACTGGTATGCCTGAAAGCTTCTGTGCCATAAGAAAAGGCTCATCTCCGGCCTCCTCCACACCCAGGAGCGCCCCTGCGCCAGATGAGACAACAAAGCTCCCATGCGATTTCCGAGAAAAGCCCCTGCTTACAATCCCCACCTTCATCCCCTTCCCTGCAAGAAACCTGGCAATTGTCATAACAAGCGGGGTCTTGCCCGTGCCTCCAACAGTGATGTTGCCTACGCACAGCACCCTTGCAGGAATCTCCCTGGACGAAAGCAGGTTCTTTTTATAAAGGAGCAGGCGGAGCCGCACTGCAAGACCATAAAAGACAGAAAGGAGCAAAAGCGGGGACAGGAGGAGTTTCAATAAAACCCCTTCGTCCCTATTATAGAAAAGCGCTATTACCTTGCGGTTCAGTAGATCCATTATTATTAGGTTAATAGCGATCGGCCTTTGTTTCAACAGCCTTTGGTTGAGACGACCCCCAACGAGCACAAAAGGCTATTGGAAAATAGAAATAATTTTTGACATCTCCACCCCTCTGTTTCCTATAATATCCGTAATTCATGGTGTAGATTTGTTCCAGATATTTTTCAAAACATTGACATCCCCTCACGGGCTCCCCTATAATACTTCCATGAAAACAGACGGACTCCATGCGGAAATCCTCAAGGGCATCAATACCAAGCGCCTCGCAAAAGGAGACCATTATGCCCTCCATAAATTCCGCCAGAACATTGCCCGCGTCGTAGCAGACATTGTACGGGACAAACCGGAAAACAAACGCAGGCGGCTGGAGGCCTTCAAGGCAGGGGCCTGGGAGCTTATTGCTCAGGTTCCGGTCATCACTCCGGTGGTGACGGCGATGTTTCAGGCCTTGCTCGGCGAGGACCTCGGCATGAAGATGGACAGGATGCTCGAGCTCCAGAGAGAAAACATCACCATCAGCAAGAAGACACTGGCGGTCAGCGAGAAGACACTGGATCGCACTGAACACATCCTCAAAGTTTTGGATGAGAGGCTTCCCTCTTCACATTGATCACATCCAGCCCCGCTCATTTTCCTCCATAGGGCTGCCTCTCTGAGAGGGAGGGGATACACTGATTTGTCAGGAGGTGACAAGATGAAGCTTAGAAAGAATGAAGCGCGAGACCCTGAGGGCTGGTCAGGATCTTATCTGGACGCTCTCCCACCCTTGAGGTGATCAATGGAAATCCCAATATGGTGAAATCTTCGCTTGCCTCAATTCTCCTGTTCTCTTCGCTTTTCTTCTATTCATGCGCTGCTCGGATGCCAGTTGCAACGAAAGTCACAACTACTATTGAGGAAAGGCCAAGAGCAGAGGCGCTTTCGCCTGCTCCACTTGAAGCGGAGACTCGAGGGGAAACAATGGCAGTTGTAGCCCCTCCGCCAGCCTCTGGAGCCGTTCCCCCTCCGCCCTCTCCAGAGGCAAAGGCTAAGGCCATGCTTCCTGGGCGGCTCTCAAGACATCCATCCGCCGCTACCCCTCCACGCTCTCCAGGGGTCAAGGCCGGTGCAGCAGATGATAACAAGCAGTTCAACTATTTCCTTGGATTTCTCAAAAAATTTGAAGACCTTGATGTATATAAACTGGATGTAACAGACCGGATTGTTTTTACGATGAAGGATGAACATGGGAAGTCCCTTCCGAACTGCATGTTGACCTTCCAGGAGATGCCTTCGCAGATTAGAAAATTGAGCCTTGTGACCGGAAGGATAACCGGAGGAAAGATCGCCGATGAACGGAGGACATATGCTGATGGCAGGGCGATGTTCTTCCCATCAGAACACGGCTGTTATCCCCAGCAGAATCTCCTCCTCAAGGCCGCCTGTGAGGGAAGAACCATTGAGAAGGCATTTGATTGCGGCGGGGAGAAGACTGTTGAGGTCACATTCCCCTTCGCAAGGAGAGACTACTCCCATCCTCCCCTGGATATAGCCTTTCTTTTTGATACCACAGGGAGCATGAGGGACGAGCTTGACAGGCTAAAGTCCACCCTGGAGGTCATCCACTTTCAGATCGCCCAGTTCAGCTCTCAGCCGGATGTCCGCTTTGGGATGGTCCTCTACAAGGATGTTGGAGACGAGTATAGAACAAAGGTTATACAGTTCACATCCAATTTTGATGCATTTCATGAGGAACTCAAAAAAGTGGAGGCAGAAGGAGGCGGCGATGAACCGGAGGATGTTCAGGAAGGACTTCAGCGGTCCATGAATGAACTCGACTGGCGCCAGGATGCCGTCAGGCTCCTTTTCTTGATCGGAGACGCCCCGCCACACTTGGACTACGGGCAGCCCTACACCTATATCCATGCGACACACGACGCCGCAAGGAAAGGGATTAAAATCACGGCGATAGGCGCCAGCGGCCTGCCTGTGAAGGGAGAGTATATCTTCAGACAGATCTCTCAATATACCATGGGCATCTTTGTCTTCCTGACCTACGGAGAGAAAGGGGAGAGCGAGGGTGGGACTACGGGAACCGTCAGTCACCACACTGGTGAAAACTGGCAGTCAGAGAATTTGGACGCAATTGTCGTCCGGATGGTCAAGAGGGAGCTGTCCCATCTCACGGATAAGCCTGTAGGTGAGGGGGAGGAATATTTTGAAACCGTTGCCTCCGGGGACGCTGACAGGGATGCGGTCCTCTCCGAGCTTTTCGGTCAATCCATCCAGCAGCTCATAGATTACTCGGTGATAAAAATAGAGGACAGGACTCCTACGGTTGTGTTCCCTGTTTCTGTTAAAGATCCGGGATTAAAACCTGCATCCGAATTATTGGAAGACCGACTGCTTCTCAAGCTCTTCGGCATCAGGCCGTTTCAGATCCTCGAGAGAAAAGACATGAACCGTCTGCTGGATGAGATGAGGCTACAACTGAGCGACCTCTTTGACAGCAAGGGAGGGATCAAGGTCGGGAACATGGTCGGCGCAAAGCTGGCCATGATGAGCAAGCTTTCCAGGGGGAGGGAAAAGCTGGAGATGCTTCTGAAGCTCGTTCGCGTTGAGACTGGTGAGGTCCTCTCGGTCGCCTTGCTGAAGATAGACAATGCACTGCTCCCCATCCATTCACCCAAAAAGCCCAGATAGATTGTATTAAGGTCAGGGCAGTGCTGTACCATCGGTCTTTCCTCGGTTGATCCTGTGTAATCTGAAGCTTCTAACAGGGTTGACCTGGGATCAATACCTCGGATACCATTACAAGTATGGCAATTGAAACCGATTTCCTTGTTATCGGAGGAGGGATTGCAGGCCTCAGCTTTGCCCTGAATGCGGCCAAGCATGGAACCGTGGCTGTTCTCATGAAAAGGGACAAGTCTGAGTCTGCCTCATTCAATGCACAGGGAGGGATTGCCTCGGTCATGGGCAAGGATGACAGTTTTGATGAACACATCAGGGATACAATAAAAGCGGGAGCTGGCCTCTGCCATGAAGATATCGTGGAGTTGACCATCAAGGATGGGCCGACGCGGATCCAGGAGCTTATTGATCTGGGAGTAAAGTTCACCAAGAGAGAGGCCCCTGATTTAAGCGAGGTGGAATACGATCTCGGCCGTGAAGGCGGCCATTCCCGTCGAAGGATTCTCCATGCAGACGACCTCACGGGCAGGGAAATTATAAGGGCCCTCCTGGATGCTGCCGAAGCCGAGGACAACATCTCAATATTCGAACACCACATTGCAATTGATCTGATCACCATGGCTAAAATATTCAGGTCAGATACCACGCTGACCGCTCCCAAGGGGCAGCCTAATATATGTCTCGGTGCCTATGTCCTCAACATCCCATCGCGAGAAATCCACACATTTCTTTCCAGGGCCACGATCCTTGCCACGGGTGGGACAGGAAAGGTCTATATCTACACATCAAACCCTGACACGGCCACTGGAGACGGGATAGCCATGGCCTACCGCGCCGGCGCGCCCGTTGCAAACATGGAATTTATCCAGTTCCATCCAACATGCCTATTCCATCCCCAGGCAAAATCGTTCCTTATCTCTGAAGCCGTGAGGGGTGAAGGCGGCATTCTGAGATTGATGGACGGAACCGCATTCATGGAAAAGCACCATCCAATGAAGGATCTCGCGCCCAGGGACATCGTTACCCGTGCAATTGACCATGAGTTGAAAAAGGGCGGCGATGAGCATGTGTGTCTTGATGTGACGCACCTGGATCCGAACTTCATCAAGGAGCGGTTTCCCAATATCTATCAGAAATGCCTCGGTTTCGGTATTGACATCACTGTCCAGCCGATCCCTGTCGTGCCGGCAGCGCATTATACATGCGGAGGCGTCCTGACTGACTCCTTTGGCGAGACCACAGTAAAGCGGCTCTATGCCATAGGAGAGGTGGCATGCACGGGGCTTCATGGCGCTAACAGGCTGGCCAGCAATTCCCTGCTTGAAGCCCTTGTTTTCTCCCACAGGGCAATGGCAAAGGCATCGGAGGACATCAAGGAGCCGGTTCATATCCCTTCTGCCATACCGCAATGGAACCCGGGATGGGCAGTGGACAGCGACGAGATGGTCGTGGTGTCGCAGAACTGGGACGAGATCAGGCGATTCATGTGGAATTATGTCGGGGTTGTCCGCTCCAATAAAAGACTGGAAAGGGTAAAAAGAAGAATAGAGCTCCTTCAGGAGGAGATCTTCGAGTATTACTGGAACTTCACCATAACCAGCGACCTCATTGAACTCAGGAACATCGCGCTCGTCGCTGACCTCATCCTCCTCTCTGCCATGATAAGAAAGGAAAGCCGCGGCCTCCACTATAACATTGATTACCCGTTAACAGATAATGCCAACTGGAAGAAAGACACCATCTTACAAAAATAGGGACAGCGCCCATTTATTATCTACATGAAAATACTGTATAAATCTGATGAAGAGGCTTGATTCTGATTTCATCAGCCAAGGGGCGCGCTGCGCCGCCTGGTTGTATCTGCCTGACCAGGGGGAAAAATTTCCGCTTGTAATAATGGCGCACGGCCTGGGCGGAGAGAGGACATTCCGCCTGCCCGCTTTTGCCGAGCGTTTTGTTGAGGAAGGACTCGCTGTTTTTCTATTCGATTACCGCAATTTCGGCGACAGCGAAGGAGAGCCAAGAAACCTGATCAACCCCAGGCGCCATGTCCAGGACTGGATGGCAGCCATAAAACATGCAAGGACGCTCCCAAATATCAATCCTTTGAAGATCGCTCTGTGGGGAACATCTTTCAGCGGAGGCCATGTGCTTGTGGCAGCAGCAAAGGACCGGACGATCTCGGCTGTTGTATCGCAGGTTCCATTCGTGGACGGCTTCTCAACGCTTATCATGCTCAAATTCGGATTCATCCTGACCGGCCTCAGCCATGGATTGAGGGACCTGTTGAGGATAATTACCTTCAGATCCCCTTACTATGTGCCCATTGTAGCCACGCCCAAAGAATTTGCCCTAATGAATACGCCGGATGCCCTGCCTGGAGTCATGGCTATATTACCGAAGGATGCAAAATGGAACAACCAGGCGCCTGCCCGGATAATGCTTACTCTGCCCCTCTATAGGCCTGCGGCATTTGCCCCAAGGATCGCATGCCCTGTCCTCATGGTTTCAGCCATAAAAGATTCTCTGATCTCCCAGGCGTCAGTTGATAAAACCGCATCGAAAATAAAAGATGTGAAGCTGGAGAGATTGGATGCAGGGCATTTTGATGTTTATATCGGAGATTTATTTAAACGAGTAGTTAAATTGGAAGCTGATTTTCTAAGAAGGAACCTAATTAAATAACATCCCGCATGAAGCGGAACGATTGGAGTCATTTAGCGGGGGCTGGATTTGAACCAGCGACCTCCGGGTTATGCTTACCACTACAGCTTCCGCTGCTCCGCCCATGGCGGATTTGTGGTCTGGACTTTACCTTCACCCTCAGCCAGCATTGCTGCCGTTAGGGTGCCTGCCATCAAGTCTCTACACCTTTCCGCTATAAATCTTAGCGGACTTGGCTCGGGATTGCCCCCGCCCAGGGTTCCCCCGACTTTGGCAGGTGTCGCACACGGGTTTCCCCGTGTGCAGCCCATTGCAGGATTAAGTCCCAAGCGTCTCGATATTCGGCGGATCGTGGCTTTTATTAACCTTAATCCTGAGGCTCGAGCCCGACGAGCTACCTGACTGCTCTACCCCGCATCAGTGATTAAATTACAACAACAATTGACATCCTGTCAACCTCAGTGGACTCTTGACAGATGTAAATCGAACAAATATATTATTTGATCTGAGTTGCAAAAAAGAGAGGAGGCCCTAATGAATATTAAAAGGTTTGCTATTGTTTTCGCAGTAATTTTTTCTCTCGGGACACTTGGTCTCACCCCAACAAAGCAGAAAAAGAAGGAGGCCGAACCCACTGCCATTCAGGAGACCAAGTCCCCTGCCGCTCGAGAGGCCGAACCTGCCTCCCTTCGTGAGGCTATGAAGGACAAGGATGTTGAGATCAGGAAGGCTGCAGCATTAGCCCTGGGAAATATCAAAGACCCTGCTGCCGTTCCACCTTTGATAGAGGCCCTCGAAGACAATGACCCACAGGTGAGAAAATACGCTGCCGAGGCCCTTGAAAAGATTGGCGATGTGAGAGCCGGACCCTATCTTATGGCTTATTACAAGGATTGGGAAAGTCTATCAAAGATGGGGAACAAGGCCGTTCCTATTCTTATCAAGGTATTAAAAAAAGGGGAACCATATGATAGATTGCAGGCAGCGCAGGCCCTGGGAAAGATCAAGGATAAGAGTGCCGTCCCTCCCCTGACCAATGCCTTAACGGATTCAGAACGGATGGTAAGGTATGCAGCAATAATTTCTCTTATTGAAATCGGTGAAAAGAGCTCGGCATCGGATTTGGTAAAAGCCTTAAAGGATGTAGGTGCTACACTGCAATTACGGATTATTGATTTTGTTGCAGAGAATGGGGACCAGAGACAAGTCCCGGAGGTCTTGAAATCGGCAGATCAACTGAAGATAGACAGGGAAATCCTAATTGACGCTCTTGCCCAAATGGATCTAAAAGGCATGGAACCTGGCAGTGCACTGGCCCAGGCCCTGGCGCATGGGGAAAGTTACTCCTATGCCTATGATGGTTTGATTCGGGCTGGAAAACCCGTGGTTCCTGTTTTAATGGGGGTTGTGGAGAAGTCTGAAAACCTGAATCAGAGAATAGGAGCATTAAAGGTTTTGAAAGAAATAGGGGACCCAAAATCCGTACCGGTTCTAAAAAAAGTATTCACCAAGGGTCAGACTGACAAGGAAAGGGATATTGCAGCCCAGGCATTGAATAAAATCGCCCCTGCAGAATTCAGGCTCTCTTTGCTGGTATATCACAGAAAATGGGATGAGTTGGTGGCCGAGGGAAGGGCCGCAGTTCCCTTTGTTGGGGGAGCACTTAAGGATAGGGACCCGGAGGTAAGGATGGAGGCCGTCAGGGCACTGGGGAAGATTAATCATCCAACGACTATTGATTTTATCGTCTCAAGTGCCGATGACGAGAACGCAAGGGTTAGGAGAGAGGCATGCATCGCACTGGGAAATAATCCATCACCTCAGGCGACTTCCGCTTTATTAAAAGTCATAAAGGATGACAACAATCCCGATGTGCGGTGGGAAGCCTTGAATGCCCTGAGCAAATCCAGAGATAAGGGTTTAAGCTCTATTGTCGTTCACACCATATCTGACAGGGATCCCAGGGTGAGAGCACTATCGGCAAAAATCTTGGGGGACATTAATGATCCGGAGACTGTTCCCATCTTGATCAGGGCTTTATACGAGGAGAGAACCCTCGAGGTAAAATTGGAAATCACCAATGCTCTTGGAAAAACAAAAGACAGCAGGGCAACTGCTGCTTTGCTGGATACACTGAAAAAAGGACTGACCAGCATGCCCATGCCCTCACGATATTATGAGGCGGAGAAGATTTCAGAGCCGACTGCAAAGGGCCCGTCAGTAGCGTATGGAGAGTCAATAGAATCCCGGACAAGTGCGTGTGAAGCCTTTGAAGGAGGACGCAAAGGTGACAAGAATATTTTAAGAGAATTCATAGGCAAAAAAGTTAAATGGACAGGAACGCTCAAATCCATTCGTCCCCGCAGAATGGATGAGAACTTCCAGTACTGGATATTCTTAGGAAAAGAGGGGGTTAAAGCCTGCTATTTTCTTGCCGCAGTTCCCATGAGCATTGAGATAGGGTTTAGGAATGGCGACTATAACTTTTGGGGCAGCATAAAGGAGTATGAATGGATTCAGGATATTGAAGGAGGCTCCTGGATACCGGTTTTAGAGGCCGTTGAAGTAGTTAGAGCCGTTGAGTGAAGACGATAATATCGTAATTTTATCCTAAGCTTTTTTGGTGGGCCGGGAGCGGGTGTAGAGCTTGAGGCGAAGGGCGTTGAGCTTGATAAATCCCTCTGCGTCCTTCTGGTTATAGACCGCCTCTTTCTCAAAGGTGGCCATGCGCGGATCAAAGAGGGAATTCGGGGATTTCCTTCCAAGGACTGTCACATTACCCTTGTAAAGCTTGAGCCTGACCGTCCCAGTGACATTCTTCTGAGACTCGTCTATTGCAGTCTGGAGAAATCTCCTCTCCGGTGAATACCAGAAGCCGTAATAGATAAGCTCTGAATACCTCGTGACAAGGGAATCCCTCAGATGCATCACCTCCCTGTCAAGAGTAATGGATTCCACAGCCCTGTGCGCAACATGCAGGATGGTCCCTCCCGGGGTTTCATATACTCCACGGGACTTCATACCTACAAACCGGTTCTCCACGATGTCCACCCTGCCGATCCCGTTCCTGCCTCCGATATCGTTGAGCCGTGCCAGGAGCCTTGCAGGTGAGAGTCTCTTGCCATTTATTGCCACAGGATTTCCACTCCTGTATTCAAGCTCAATTATGGTTGGTTTTGAAGGGGCATCCTCAGGGGAGCGGGTGAGAACAAACATGTCTGCAGGAGGCTCTTTCCAGGGGTCTTCGAGAATCCCGCCCTCAAAGCTCAAATGGAAGAGGTTCCTGTCGCAGGAGTAGGGCCTCTCTGTAGTTGCAGTTACAGGAATCCCTTTCTTTGATGCATAGGAAATGAGATCGCTTCGAGATCTGAATTCCCATTCCCTCCATGGTGCTATTACCTTGATGGAAGGATTATAAACATAATAAGTCAGCTCAAACCTGACCTGATCGTTTCCCTTGCCTGTGGCCCCATGGGCCACGGCATCAGCCCTTTCTTTCCTCGCAATTTCCATCTGCTCCTTTGCTATAAGCGGACGCGCAATGGAGGTCCCAAGAAGGTAGCCCCCTTCATAGATCGCATTGGCCCTCAACATCGGAAAAATGAAATCCCTGACAAATTCCTCCTTGAGGTCAGCGATGTAAACCTTTGAGGCACCTGTTGCAAGGGCCTTATCCCTGACAGCTGAAAGATCCTCACCCTGGCCCAGGTCTGCAATAAAGGCAATGACCTTACACTGGTATCTCTCCGGGATCCACTTCAATGCAACAGAGGTATCAAGACCTCCAGAGTATGCAAGGATTACCTTTCTGATATTTCCTGAAACCATAAGGACCTCTAACGATATCTATAATAGACAGGAAGGAGGATAGAATATGTTGTTCCCATGCCCTCTTCTCCAACAACCTTGAACACACCTGAATGAGCCTCAACAATCTGTTTTATTGTAACGAGTTCCAGCGCCTCTTCAACATCGCTGCGTTCAACTCCCGATGAGCTTATTGTAACAAGAACATTTTCCTTTCCATCCCTTTGCCTGATAGGCTTTCCTGAAATGATCAAATTGTTATCTTTGGACATCATGCCTTCACTGGCCCTGGCTGAGATCTTTCTGGCAGAGAAACTTAAAAGGTTTATAAGAGCCTGCCCCAGCTTCTCGTTGTTACAGACGACAGAGGGAAGCTCCTTGGGAAGAAGATTTTCGACACTAACCCCAGTTCTCTTAAAAATTGGCTCCATGCTGTGTATTGCCATCCGAAGGACCCGGCTGATGTCGCACTCCCTCATCTTCACTGCAGCTTTTTCCGGGGCAGGCCATAAAACGCTGAAGAGCTCATCCACCATTTTGTCTGCTGAGCTGATCTCATCTTCAACGCGTTCCAGCAGCTTGCTGCATACCATGGCACACTTAGTCCCTTTGATCTTCTGAAGGGAATCCTGAATTGTTCTGAGGGGTTCGCGTATATCGTTCATGAACCTTGCCGACACATCCATCCGCGACTGCTCCAGTTTTCTCTCCCGCGTCATATCCAGGAGCCCCATGACAAAGCCTATTGCCTTTCCATCATCACCTGTGATTGGGGAAATAGTGGCCTTAAAGAAGGACTCTCCCTCCTCTATATTCAAGTGCTCATGGCCTCCCTTTTTTGCGCTATCAAGCGCTCTGGACACCATTTCTGCGTTCTTTCTGGAAAAGAGCGACAGAATATCCTTCCTTATGATATCAGGGGCATTTTTCCCGAATGCCCTGACTCCTGCAGGATTTACATAGATTACTACATTCTTCATGTCTCCAATGACAAGAGGTTCGTCAATATACGCCAATAATGTTTTGGATTTATCTATCAGGAGATGACCCCTAATCTTTTCAGTTTGACAAGGTTCCTGTAGGTTGAAAATTTATCCATTCCGCTCAGGGAAACAATATCATCAAGTGTGACCTGGCCATCAATAAGGGAAAGGATAAAACCCGCCTCTTTTGTAAGATTGAACTTTAACAGCTCCTCTGTCCTCTTGAGGAGGACAGGAATTCTCCCGGGTTGGCCGGCCTCATTAATATAGTTCTTAAGCTGTTTTCCCTTTACCATCTCGTAGAGGCTATGAGTCTCCATATTATCAGGGTCCAACTCAAGGGATTTCTCAAGAAGCTCAAGGGCTGCCTCATATTTGCCTGATTGAGCAAACTCCTTCGCCTCCCTTAAAAACGATTCTGCAATGCTTGTGTCGGCGAAAGGCAGGGGTTGTGGCGTCTCAGCAGGCTGGGGAACGGAGTTGACATCTCCACCTGCTGATTCAATATAATCCCTTGCTGCAGAGTTGTCCGGATCTATCTCCAGAACCTTCTTCCATTTCTCAATGGCCTCAGAGAACTTTCCCAGACCATATAGATTCAGCCCCTCTTCCAGAAACTTGTTTGCTTCAATCTTTTTATCTTCCTGTGCCATCTTATTCCTTGAGGACAACCTCCATGATCTTTGCCTCTTCTGTCATCTTCCTGATCTCTTCCTCGGTGAGACCGCTGCTTGCCGTCACTGTTATAGCCTGTTCTTTTCCCGTCTCAAGGTCTTTGGCTGATACACTAATGATGCCATCCGCATTTATGTCAAAAGACACCTCGATCTCCGGAACACCTGCCTTGGCCTTCCTCAATCCATGGAGGATAAACTCTCCAAGAAGGGTGTTTTCCTCGGCCTTTTGGTTCTCTCCCTGTAACACCCTGATCTTGATGGCAGTCTGATTATCCGTTGCAGTTGTGAAAATATGGCTCTTCCTGACCGGAATTGTCGTGTTCCTCTCAATGATCGGTGTGTAATACCCCCCATAGGTTGCAATACCGAGAGACAAAGGAGTGACATCAAGAAGGAGCATCTCAGCCTTATCCTGAAACAGGCTTGCAGCCTGGATGGCCGCTCCTATCGCCACAGCTTCATCCGGATTGATCCCTTTATTCGGCAGTTTTCCGAAGAAATTCCCAACCGCCTCTGCAACCAGGGGCATTCTCGTCTGGCCCCCCACAAGGATAACCTCATCTATATCCGCAGTTGCAAGCTCACATTCCTCAAGCGTCTGCTTGACAACTTCTATGGTCCTATCCACCAGGTCAGAGGTGAGCATTTCGAGCTTCTTTCTTGCGAATGGAACGATAAGGTGCTTTGGACCGTGAGAATCAGAGGAAATAAACGGTAGATTTATCGTTGTCTCCTTGAGTGATGACAGATCGCATTTGGCTTTTTCAGACGCCTCCTTTAGCCTCTGAAGAGCGAGGCGGTCGGTTTTCAAATCAACCCTGTGCTCACGGTAAAATTCCTGAACGAGGTAGTCAATGATCCGTGCATCAAAATCTTCACCCCCAAGATATGTGTCTCCTGATGTAGCAAGAACCTCAAATACCCCGGCGCCGAGCTCAAGGATGGAGATATCAAATGTTCCTCCACCAAGGTCATAGACTGCGATCTTCTCGTCTTTTTTCTTCCTGTTCAGGCCATAGGCCAGGGCAGAGGCTGTGGGTTCGTTGATGATCCTCGGAACTTCAAGGTCGGCAATCTTCCCAGCGTCCTTCGTGGCCTGCCTCTGGTTATCGTTAAAATAGGCAGGGACAGTGACTACGGTCTCACTGACCTTCTCCTCCAAATACTCCTCAGCTGCCCGCTTCATCTCCATCAGAACGAATGCCGAAAGCTCCTGGGGAGAATATTGCTTCCCTGCGCATACGATCCTGACATCATCATGTGGCCCGTTTACGATCTCGTAGGAACAGGTCTCCTTGGCCCTTTTGACCTCCGGAGAATCGTGCCGGCGTCCGATAAGCCTTTTTATGGCATAAATTGTGTTCTGAGGATTGGTGATGGCTTGCCTCTTTGCAAGATGACCGACCAGCCTCCTCCCTTCATCGGTCACAGCGAATACTGACGGAGTGGTCCTGTAGCCACCCTTGTTGGGGATAACGATAGGCCTCCCATCTTCAACAACTGCCGCACAGGAATATGTAGTTCCCAGGTCTATGCCAATTACTTTTCCCATATCATTTAGAGAAGAGCTTTGATCTCTTTTATTTGAGCCTTTGCCTCGTCATTCTTTGGATCAATTTTTAATATCATATCATATTCCCTAAGAGCATTCTTGTAAAGCGCTGCGACTTTGTATACCTGCGCAAGGGTCATGCGGAATTCAATATCCTTGGGGAACGCTTCCAAAGCCTTAAGGGCGTGCTCCCTGGCTTCCCTGGGGTCTCCCCCCATCGTCAGGATCACCCTTGCCATCCGGTGATGGGCCTGTCCATGGTCAGGAGATAGCTCCAGGGCCTTTGCAAGAAAGTTTTTGGCCTCCTCATAATGCAGTATATTCTCTGCCGATTCCGCCAGATGGAGAAGCCGTTCCATCTCGTTCCTCACAACAAACTCATGCGCTTCTTCATAGTGTTTCTTATATTTCTCATTATAGGGGTCATAGGTGAGAGCAAGCCTGAAATTCCCTGATGCCGAAGCATACTTTTTCTCAAATAAATCCTTGATGCCTCTATCAAAGAACTGTTTTGCTTTCTCAACCCTTTCAAGTATTTCCTTGGGTATGCGCCCCTTCTGAACCTCCGCCGCTTCCTTAACCGGGGAAGAACCCGCATCGGTATCCGATGGCTTTTCATCTTTGCCTTGCTCGGGTTCCGCAGCGCGCTCCTGTGCTGCTTTTATTTCCGGCATGACGGTTTGATCGTATTCCTCCCTGGACTCAGAAGTAGAAAGGACATTGTAGGCCAGTGTTAGCTTTTTGAAGATGCTATCCAGCCTCCAGCGGAAATCTCCTATGTCGCGCCTGAAGAATCGATCGGGATGAAACTCTCTTGACAAAGCAAAATAGGCATTCCTGATCTCTTTCCTGGATGCCAGGGGCGTCACACCAAGGAGCTCATAATAGGAAACCCTCTCAAGCTTGTCATAGACAGCAAGTATCTTCTGCTTTTCCTCCCTGCTCAGCCCTTTTGCACCTGTATCAGGTGCTTCTCCGCCTTTACGGAGGGACTCCTCATCCACCCCCTCAATAACAATGACGCCCTTTTCCCAGAGACGCATTGAAATTGTAAGAGCTTCCTCCCTGTCCATTCCTGACAGGGTTAGTATCTCCTCCATGCTCATGCGCCCATCCATGCGCGACAGGAGGAACCCCTCTTTGGGGTCAAGCTTGAGATGGGCTTGCTGAAGGGTCCCGAGTATCCTCGGTTTGCCCTTTAGGATCGCTTCTCTTCCGTCCATTTTAATTATTAAGAATAATTCCTGTCACACACCATTGTCAACTGATAGGCGAATAATATCCAAAAACGAAAAAATTATCCTTTATGCAAGAAGAAATTTCAGGATGGCCTTCTGGACATGAAGCCTGTTTTCTGCCTGGTCAAAAACAGCAGAGCTCGCTCCCTCCAGCACATCCTCTGTTATCTCCTCGCCCCTGTGTGCTGGAAGGCAGTGCATCACGATTGCATCCTTTTTTGCAAGGCTCATAATGCGGGAATCAACCCGAAAGCCGACGAAAGCCTCCTTTTTCCCCTCACCCTGTGACTCCTGGCCCATGCTCACCCAGACATCAGTGGAGACTGCATCTGCTCCCCTTGCCGCCTGCTCGGGATCATGGACGATCCTTATGTTGGCAGCCTGCTGCAAGGCCCTGTCAATAATCTTCTTTGAGGGTGGATATGATTCGGGACAGGCAATTACAAGGGAAAACCCTAAGAGTGCTGCCCCCTCAATCCATGAATTGGCAATGTTATTCCCGTCTCCGATGTAAGCGACGACAATTTCCTTATACGAACCCTTCTTCTCCATGATGGTGAAAATATCGCCAAGAATCTGACATGGATGAAGGAGATCCGTAAGGCCATTGATTACGGGGACATCTGCATATTTGGCCATCTCCTCGAGGTCTTCCTGGTGATACCCTCTCATAAGGATCCCATCAACATACCTTGACAGGGTTCTGGCTGTGTCTTTTATTGACTCTCCCCTGGCCATCTGAAGGTCTCCCGTGTCCAGAAAGACTGATTGCCCGCCAAGCTGAAACATTCCAACCTCAAATGAGACCCGTGTCCGGGTGGAAGGCTTTTCAAATATCATTGCAAGGGTTTTTCCGGCAAGCGGCCTGTAAGGAATCCCCTTTTTTTGATTCGCTTTAATAACCTTTGCCTCGGCAAAGATGCGATCGGCCTCCCCTGCAGTAAGGTCAAAAAGGCTCAGCAAATCTTTTTTCATATCTCTTTGAGGACCCCAGATAGGATAGAAATGGCCTCATCAACCTCTTTTCGGGTTATAATAAGAGGGGGCAGGAACCTGATCACTGTCCCGGCTGTGCAGTTGACAAGAAGCCTTCTTTCAATACACTGTTTGACGATATCCTTTCCTTCAAATGCAAGCTCCAGGGCAAGCATAAGCCCCCTTCCCCTGACATCCTTGATGAAAGGAAACCTTCCCTTGAGCTCCCTGAGCCTGCCGAGGAAGTATTTCCCAACCCTTGCCGCATTTGAGATAAGACCATCCTCTTTGAGGATCTTCAATGTCATGAGGGCGGCGGAACACGCAAGAGGGTTTCCTCCAAATGTGGATGCATGACTTCCGGGAATGAAGCTTCGTGCCACTTCTTCCCTGGCAAGCATCGCACCCATTGGCACACCGCCTGCAAGAGCCTTTGCCAAGGTAAGGATGTCGGGCTCTACTTCTTCGTGTTCATATGCAAAAAGCCTCCCGGTCCTTCCCATGCCTGTCTGAACCTCGTCAAAGATGAGGAGCATCTTCTCTTTTGTGCAAAACCTTCTGAGGCTTTTAAGGTATCCCCTGGAGGGAATGATCACTCCTCCTTCTCCCTGAATTGGCTCAACCATCACGGCACATGTCTTTTTAGAAACAGCTTTCCGCACAGCGTTCAGATCGTCAAATGGGACATGGCGAAAGCCCGGAACAAGGGGCTCAAAGCCCCTCTGATATTTCTTCTGACCAGTTGCAGTAAGGGCTGCGAGCGTCCTCCCATGAAACGAGTTATTCATGGCGATTATCTCGTATCTGCCCGGTCCCCATTTATCCTGTGAATACTTCCGGGCAAGCTTGATGGCGCCTTCATTTGCCTCGGCACCGCTGTTGCAGAAAAAAGCGCGATCCGCGAATGAATTCCTCACAAGCTCATGGGCCAGCTCAATCTGGGGCACGGTGTGGAAAAGGTTTGAGACATGGATGAGCCGCTTCGCCTGGGCATGGATGGCGCGGACAAGGCGCGGATGGCAGTGACCCAGGTTATCCACGGCAAGGCCGCCGAAAAAGTCCAGATACCTTTTCCCTTCGCTGTCCCACGCCCGGCATCCCTTTCCCCTTACAAGAACGAGGGGAAAACGGGCATATGTTGTGAAGTGGAATGTATTGCCCTGTCTGATCAGGCGCTGTTTTTTATTTATCATTGTTTGGGTTTGGCTCCAATGAAAGCTGAATAGGGCCGGCTGCCCCACGCTCTTTTGTCTTCACGGAAATCTCTGTCCCGATTCCCTCCTGTGTAAAGATCTCCAGGAGCACCGAATGCGAGATCCTCCCGTTGATGATGTGTGCCTTCTTGACCCCGTCCTCAAGTGCCCTGAGGCAGCATTCAACCTTGGGAATCATCCCCCCGGATATCGTGCCATCAGCTATGGACTTTCGTGACATTTGGGCATCAAGAGATGAAAGGAGGTGGCCTTCCCTATCCTTCACACCCTCAACATCTGTAAGAAGAATAAGCTTCTCAGCTTTCAGCGCTGCTGCAAGCCGGCCTGCCGCAGTATCTGCATTGATATTGTATGTCTCTCCGTCTTCTCCAACTCCTACTGGAGCGATGATGGGAATGAATTTGCTCCTTCCGAGAGTCTTGATGATCTTCGGGTTGATCATCTCAACCTCGCCCGCCCGCCCCATGTCAATCGTCTGTCCGTCCTTCTTCAGAAAGATCTTTTTGGCCACAATCAGCTTGGCGTCCTTTCCGCTCAGACCAACAGCTTTGCCTCCTATATAATTTATAAGCGCAACAATTTCCTTGTTTATCTTCCCCACAAGGACCATTTCAACAATATCCATGCTCTCATCATCTGTCATCCTGATTCCGTCAACGAATACAGACTTCTTCCCCAGCTTCTTCATAACCTCTTCAATCTGAGGCCCCCCTCCATGAACGACAACCGGATTGATGCCGATGTATTTCATCATCACGACATCCTGGCAGAATTCGGACTTCAGCCCTTCGTCAAGCATGGCATGGCCGCCGTATTTGATCACAAATACCCTGTCGTAAAACCTGCGAATATATGGCAGGGCTTCCATCAGAACCTTTGCCTTCTCTATGAGTCGTTCCATATCAGCTATTTTCCCGCCTTTGCCAATTCGTCCATTGTCTTTTCAAGATTGTCATGAAGCCAGGAATTTTTCAATGCAACCGAGGCTGAAAGGGCAAGAGATTCCATAATCTCCGAATCGCGTGAAGAGAAGCCTTTTTCGCCGGTCTTGTTCGCTGCCATTATAATCCCAAGGACCCTGTCTTTCAGATTTATCGGGGTTGCAAGAAGAGAATGGAAAGAGACTTTCCCCAGCCGGTCCACATCAGGACTGTAGTTTGGGTGGCTTGAAATATCTTCAATGTTTTCAAGGGCTCCCTCCTTTGCAACAAAGCCGAGAATCCCTTGCCCAATGGAAAACTTGGCTTTTCCCTCCTCCTCGAATCCTGTTGACCCGCCCCGGCAAACAAAATCCTCGGTGCCCTCATCCAGGAGAAAAATGGCGCATGATTCGACCTCCAGAACCTTCTGGCCAAGCTGCGCTATCTCCTTATAGACCTTTCTCGGATCCGCCTCCTCTATTAGAGAACGGTTGATCTGCGTGAGGAGAGACAATTTTTCCGTTTGCTTTTTCATATCTCTTGCCATTATTGCGTTCTCTATAGTGAGTGAAATCTGCATAGAAAAGGTCATCAGGAGCGACAGATCGGCTTCGTTGAAAGGTATTGCTGACTCTTTATCATTTACGCTGATCACCCCAACGACCTTTCCCTTCATCCTCAACGGAACGCAGAGGAACGAGAATGTCTTATACTTGGTGCGCCCCTCGGACTGCTTGAAACGGGGATCGCTTCTGATATCTTTCACAAGAATAGGCTCTCCCTTTTCTGCAACCATTCCTGCTATCCCCTCACCGATCTTCCGCCTCTCTTTCCCCATGCCGTCATACTCAAATCCGCTGGCAGCCACAAGCCTCATTTCCTTGGTACTTTCATCAATAATAATCAGTGACACTCTTTCAGCATCCAAAACCTCTGCAATGAGTCCAAGGGTGGTTTGAAGCATTACCTTGCTGTCAAAGAACGAATCTGCAGTAATTTCCTGGCCCTTTATCTCGGCAAGTTTCAAGGCCCCTTTCTTAAGGGCTTCCAGCTCTTTGATTTTTTTATGACCATCGGAACTCAATTCCTGGACGCTCAGAGCCTTCCTGACCACCTGCAGCAGCTCCCTTTTGTCTGCCGGTTTCCTGATGAAGTCAAAGGCGCCCATCTGCATTGCCTTGGGCAGAATGGCCTGCTCTCTTTGATATGCCATCATAACAACAGTGATTTCACGATGTTCTTCCTTAATCCTGCTAAGGACATCAAGACCATGTAGGCCGGGCATTACTATGTCAAGAAAAACAATTCCTATGCCTCCCTTATTGATAATATCTATCGCTTCTACCCCCTGTTGCGTGACAACAACACTGCAGCTCACGCTCTTGAGGATTTCAGAAATACCCTTTAGATTTATCTCTTCGTCGTCAACGACAAGCACCTTCATAGGATACTCCTGCTTAGATCCTCGTCTTTGATGATTGGGGAAAGTTTTTCTCTTACATAATCTGCATTAATGACGACACTCCCTTTCTTTTCCTCCGGTGCAGAAAAAGAAATATCTTCAAGGAGCTTCTCCATGATCGTATGAAGCCTTCTTGCCCCGATATTCTCTGTTTTATCATTCACCTGTGTTGCAAGGGAAGCAATTTCCTGGACTGCATCCTTTGTGAACTTCAGGTCAACCGAGTCTGTCTTCAAAAGGGCAATATACTGCTTGATCAGGGCGTTCTGCGGTTCAGTGAGGATCCGGACGAAATCCTCTGTTGTCAGGATATCAAGCTCCACCCTGATGGGAAATCTTCCCTGAAGCTCGGGAATGAGATCCGAGGGCTTGGACACATGGAACGCCCCTGCAGCGATGAAAAGGATATGGTCGGTTTTCACCATTCCGTGCTTTGTCGCAACCGTGGAGCCCTCAACGATGGGCAGAAGGTCCCTCTGGACTCCTTCCCTGGATACATCAGGACCGTGCCCGCTCTCCCTCCCTGCGATCTTGTCAATTTCGTCAATGAAAATGATACCGGAGTTCTCAACCCTTTTAATTGCCAACTGCGTCACCTTGTCCTGATCGATGAGCTTCTGGGCCTCCTCTTCTGTAAGCAGTTCCCTGGCCTCAGACACCTTGACCTTCTTCCTTTTTGTCTTCTTCGGAAGGATATTTCCCAGCATATCCTTGATCGTGAACTCCATCGCATCCATTCCTGCCCCAAACATGATCTCAACAGGAGGCATATTTACCGTGCTCGTCTCAAGCTCAACATATTTATCGTCAAGCTTTCCTTCCAAAAGCATCCTCTTCATCTTTTCATTGGCTTCCTCGGATTCCTCCCTGATCACCTCAAGATGCGGGTCAAGCGGGCTGCTCTCCCTGGGATGCCCCTTCTTTCTTGAGGGAAGGAGAACATCCAGGAGCCTTTCTTCGGCAATAACCCTGGCTTTGTTAATGACCTTCACCCTTTCCTCTTTCTTGACCATGTTAACGGCTATTTCGGTAAGGTCCCTAACCATGGATTCCACATCTCTCCCAACATATCCCACCTCTGTATATCGGGATGCCTCCACCTTGATGAACGGTGCCTGAGCAAGCCGTGACACCCTGCGTGCGATCTCGGTCTTGCCAATACCTGTCGGCCCGATCATTATAATATTTTTCGGTGCAATCTCGTCCCTCAGTTCCTCCGGGACCTGCTGCCTCCTCCACCGGTTCCTCAGGGCAATGGCCACCATCCTCTTCGCATTTTGCTGTCCCACAATATACTTATCCAACTCCTCAACAATCTGCCTGGGGGTCAGAAGAACCTCTTGTTCGGGCTCACGTGCGGGCAATACGGCTACCTTTTCACTATCTGCCATTATCTTTCTCCGATACTCAAAGCTCCTCAAAGACAATCTGGTCGTTTGTATATATACAGATGGAAGCCGCAATCTTCATTGCCTCCTCTGCAATCTGCCTGGCATCCATATCGGAATGAAGTGCCAGGGCCTTGGCAGCTGCCTGTGCATACCCTCCGCCGGAGCCTATAGCCACAATTCCATCATCAGGTTCTATCACATCTCCATTGCCGGAGATCACAAGGGTCTTTTCCCTGTCAGCCACGATGAGAAGTGCCTCAAGCCTCCTGAGAACCCTGTCTGTCCGCCAGTCCTTGGCAAGCTCAACTGCTGCCCTGAGCAGGTTGCCCCGGTATTCCTCCAGTTTCGACTCGAACTTGGAAAACAGGGCGAGCGCATCTGCTGTTGAACCGGCAAACCCCGCGATGATCTTATTGTTGAAAAGCCTCCTAACCTTCTTCGCCGTATGTTTGACAACAACATCCCCAAAGCTGACCTGACCATCGCCGGACATTACAACCTTGCCTTTGTGACGGACTGATAGAACTGTCGTTGATATGATATTCATGTTTTCGCTCCGCTCCCTATGCCGCTCCGTGGATGCGCCCTGTCATAGACCTCCTGCAGCCGCGACATGCTCACATGGGTATATCGCTGGGTTGTGGAAAGCCGTGAGTGGCCGAGGAGCTCCTGGATCCCCCTCAGGTCAGCTCCATTATCAAGAAGATGCGTGGCGAATGTATGTCGCAAGGCATGGGGATTCACCTTCCTGACAAGCCCGCACTTGTCAACATATTTTTCCAACAGCCGTGCCACGCTTCTCCTGCTCATCCTTTTCCCGCGTGAGCTTAAAAAGAATGCATCGGATGAGCCCTCTCCTTTAAGATCCACTCTCCTCTGCAAATAGGATTTAAGGATCTCTATGGCCTTTCTGCCCAGAAGGGCGATCCTCTCCTTTCCTCCCTTGCCAAAAACCCGGACAACTCCGAGTGAAAGATCAACATCTCTTATATTCAGCGAGGTAAGCTCCGAGACCCTCAGGCCGGTAGCATAAAGTGTCTCCAGAAGCGCCCTGTCCCTGAGTCCAGAGGGTGTCGTGGTGTCCGGGGTTTCAAGAAGATGGAACACCTCATCTACAGACAGGAACCTCGGCAAGGGCCTCGTATATTTCGGAGTGGAAACAAGGGCTGCCGGATTGGTCTTCAGGACCCCCTCCCTCATTAGAAACCTGAAGAAACTCCTGATACAGGCAAGCTTTCTCGCCATAGACGACTTCCACAGACCATTCTTGCTCAAAAATGAAAGAAAAGAACGGATGGCTTCCTGGTCGATCAGCTTCACATCCACTTCACCCCCGGCGCCCAGGCATTCACATGAGCTTTTAAGAAACTCCTCAAACTGATCGATGTCTCTCGAGTAACTTGAGAGGGTGTTATCGGAAGCATTCTTTTCAACGGAAAGATAAGTGATGAACCTGTCTCTATACAATCTCATCGATGAACGATTCATTTTAACACAGGAATTTATTATATATCAACGCAAGGTGCGGTCAATCCATTCGTGAATATCCTTAATTGCCCTGTCCACCATTATTTGACGCCTCTTCTTCCAACCCCCCTCAACCCCGATGGAGGGAAGGATTCCGAAGTTAGCATTCATTGGCTGAAAGCTGCCCGGTTCAGCAGAGGTAATGTGCCTCAGGAGCGCCCCTATCTGCGTAGTGGCCGGGGGGACAATCTGCTCCTTCCCAAGAATTTTCCGCGCTGCGTTGATCCCTGAAACGATCCCCATGGCTGCGGATTCTACATATCCTTCAACACCGGTGAGCTGGCCTGAGAAAAAAAGCCCTGCCCTCTGCTTGAACTCAAGCGTTTGAGCGAGAAAAAGCGGCGAATTGATAAAGGTGTTCCTGTGGACGCTCCCCAGCCGGACGAACTCAGCCCTCTCCAGGCCCGGGATCATCCTGAAAATCCTTTTCTGCTCCGGATAAGTGAGCTTTGTCTGAAAACCCACCATCCCATACATGGTTCCTTGCTTGTTCTCCGGGCGAAGCTGGACAACTGCGTAGGGCTGCGCTCCGGTCCTTGGGTCCACAAGGCCCACGGGTTTCATTGGGCCAAACGCAAGGGTTTCCCTTCCCCTCTCCGCCATCACTTCTATTGGCAGGCATCCCTCAAAATAGAGCGCCTTCTCAAACTCTTTAAGTGGGACCCTTTCGGCCCTGACGATATTGTCTATAAGGGCATCGTATTCCTCCTTTTTCAGGGGACAGTTCAGATAGTCCCCGTTCCCCTTCTTGTAACGGGAGGCCCTGAAGACCCTGGAAAGATCGATGGACTCTGCAAGCACTATTGGAGATATTGCATCGTAAAAATACAAGGCAGATTTCCCCATTAACTTCTGGATCGTCCTGGCCATTGGATCAGAGGTGAGTGGGCCTGTGGCGATAACAACTGCGTCTCCCTGCGGAATCTCCTCTGCTTCCTCGCGAACGATAGAGATGTTTCCCTCTGCCTCAACAATCCTGGTTACGGCACTTGCAAATTTCTCCCTGTCCACTGCCAAAGCCTCGCCCGCAGGAATCCTTGCCTCATCCGCAGCCTTCAAAATCAGAGAGCCGAGGCCGCACATCTCCTCCTTGAGGAGACCATGGGCATTGTCCCTGGATTCCGAGCGCAGAGAATTGGAGCACACAAGCTCTGACAGGAGAGGAGAGCTGTGAACAGGGCTGAATCTCTTTGGCTTCATCTCGTAAAGGGTCACATCAACATCCATCCTCGCCGCCTGCATTGCTGCCTCACAACCTGCCAGGCCCCCTCCGACGATCGCCAGCCTCTTTTTCATGGAATACATAATATCCGTCCTTTAATGTTCGGACAAGCCTTGCAATGTATTTGTGTCATTGCGAGGAGCGGAGCGACGAAGCAATCCCATATTTTTTAAAGATTTCCACGCCCGCCTTGCGCTGAAAGCCCATCAGCCTTTGGCTGAATGGCGGGCTCGCAATGACAAGATTCTTTGAACCTAATGACAAAATTGGAGTTGCTTGCCTGATATAAATATTTACATTATTCTTTAAGTGTGACACAGAGCTTCCCCAGGATTGAGGTTGGAATCAAGCCTGAGTTTCCGGACGCGATTGGAAATGCCCTGAAGAAAACCATTTCTGAGGATCTGGGCCTGGGGCTTTCATCCGTAAGGATCATTGAGGCATATACCCTGAATTTCCCCCTGCCATTGAAAGATTTGGATACAATCGCTTCCCAGTGCTTTTCAGACAGGGTGCTCCAGGACTTTTCCATCGTCAGCCGGGATGGGCACCTTGCCAGCACTGCCAGCTTTGACTTCATCGTAGAGGTGGGGTTCAGGCCCGGGGTTACGGACAATGTTGGAATGACAGGAAAGGAGGCAATGGAGGACACTTTAAAGCTTGCCCTTCCCTACGGTAACAAGGTCTTCACCTCCAAACAATATCTTTTCAGGGGCAAGGTCTTAAAAGAGGACATACTCCGCATTGTCAGGCGGATCCTTGCAAACGAGCTTATAGAACGATGGAGCGATGTCCTCACAAAAAAGGAATTCAGGAAAAAGGGGCTTGCTATCCCACCTCCTGAGGTCAGGATCCCGGGAAAGCCAGTCGTTGAATACATTGCGCTCCCGCATGACAGCAGGGGCCTGATAGAGCTTAGCTCCTCAAGGTTACTCTCTTTGAACCTGACTGAGATGAAGGTTATCAGGGATTACTTCGGCAGAAACGATGTTATCGAGAACAGGAAGGCAATGGGACTTCCGCCCGATCCCACTGATGCTGAGCTTGAGGTCCTGGCACAGACCTGGAGCGAGCACTGCAAGCACAAGATCTTCAATGCAAAAATTCGTGTAAATAACAAAGAGGTTATTAACAGTCTCTTCAAGACATACATTGTCCGGGCCACCGAGGAGATCCGCCGGAATAGAAAAGAAAACGATCTGTGTGTATCCGTGTTCACGGACAATGCAGGCATCATCAGGTTCGATAAGAACTACAACCTCGTTTTCAAGGTTGAGACACACAATGCACCCTCTGCCCTTGACCCTTATGGTGGCGCGCTCACCGGCATCGTAGGCGTGAACAGGGACCCAATGGGCACCGGGCTCGGCGCCAAGCTCATATTCAACACAAATGTCTTCTGTTTCGGCCCTCCCTTCGTCCCTGAGAAGAGCGTCCCAAAAGGAATCCTTCATCCACTTGCGATCTTCAAGGGGGTCCGCAGGGGCGTAGAGCACGGCGGAAACAAAATAGGCATCCCAACCGTGAACGGGACCGTGTTGTTCAACGATTGCTACACTGCCAGACCGCTTGTCTTCTGCGGAACAGGCGGGATCATGCCGAAGGCGATCGCAAATAAGCCCTCCCATGCCAAAACCATTAAGGACGGGGATTTGATCGTGATGACAGGGGGAAGGATCGGAAAGGACGGGATCCACGGCGCAACATTCTCCTCTGCCAAGCTGGATGAATCCTCGCCCATGTCTGCTGTCCAGATCGGCGCGCCCATTGTCCAGAAGAACATGATGGACGCAATTTTAGAAGCCAGGGACAAGGGGCTTTATACGGCCATAACCGACAATGGCGCAGGCGGGCTTAGCTCTTCTGTGGGCGAGATGGCAAGGCTGTGCGGAGGTTTCGTCCTCCATCTGGAAAAGGCACCCTTGAAATACCAGGGTCTTCATCCCTGGGAGATCCTTTTGTCAGAGGCGCAGGAGAGAATGTCCCTTGCAGTGCCTCCGGACAAGATAAAGCCCCTTCTCGCGCTCTTCAGGGCGCGCGGGGTTGAGGCAACCGTGCTCGGTTCTTTTACTTCAAAGAAGAAATTCCATGCCCTCTACAAGGGCAAAACAATCGCATACATGGACATGGATTTTGTCCATGATGGACTGCCCCAGATGGAGCTTGATGCGGAGATCCCCCCTTTGCAGCCTTTCTCTCCACCGAATTCGGGGAGAAAAAATGCTAAAAGTAAAGACCTGACCCCAATTCTTTCGCATTTGCATGTGGCGAGCAAGGAATGGGTCGTGAGGCAATACGATCACGAGGTGCAGGGAAATACCATAATCAAGCCCCTTACAGGCGCGCTAAACGATGGCCCGAGCGACGCCTCGGTCATAAGGCCCCTGCCCGATTCATGGCAGGGGGTGGCGGTTGCAAACGACATCACGCCTGGATATGGAAAGGACTCCTGCTACAACATGACGGCCTGCTCAATTGACGCATGCGTGAGGAAGCTCATTTCGGTCGGCGCCTCCCTGGATGGCATTGCGCTCCTGGACAACTTCTGCTGGCCATTTCCGGTCCACGACCTTGAAACAAACCCGGACGGCAGGAAGAAACTTGGCCAGCTCGTTGAGTCATGCAGGGCGCTCTACGACCTCACCACGCTCTACGGCACGCCGCTTATCTCCGGGAAAGACAGCATGGCAAACGACAGGGTTGTTGAGGGAAAGAAATACTCCATCATGCCAACCATCCTCATATCAGGGATCGGGATCGTTCAGGATGTTAGAAAGTGTGTGACCATGGATGCAAAATGCGAAGGAGACCTTGTCTGTGTCCTGGGTGAGACAAGGCAGGAAACAGGCGGCTCTATTTACGAGCAAATATTGGGCTTGCAAAGCCATTCCTGCCCGATCGTGCAAGGAGAGGAGAATAAAAAGCTCTACAAGTCCCTTGAAAATGCAATCTCAGGCGGGCTGGTGTCAAGCTGCCATGCAGTAACGGACGGCGGCCTTGGTGCTGCACTTGCAGAAACCTCCTTTGCAGGGATGCTCGGCATGACAATCAAGTTAAAAAATGTTCCATCTCAGGGCATCTCATCTGACAATATCCTCCTCTTCTCAGAGTCAGCCGGAAGGTTTGTTGTTACAATATCCCCTTCAAATAAGAAAAAATTTGAGATTGCAACAAAGGGCGTGAAAAAGGCCCTTGTTGGGGAGGTTTGCCCCCTAAAGGACTGCGTGACAATATTCGGGCTGAAAGGAAAGAGGATTCTCAGTGTGAGTGTTGAGTCCCTGAAAGAGTCCTGGCAGAAACCAATAAGATGGTGAAAAAACCAAAAGCGCTGATCATCACCGGCAAGGGGATAAATTGCGATTGGGAGACGCTCCGTGCATTTGAGATGGCCGGGGCTGATGCAAAAAGGGTCCATATCCTTGACCTTGTCAGCAAAAGGGAGAAGCTTGGGAAATACCATATCATGGCAATCCCAGGCGGTTTCTCATATGGGGACGATCTCGGCGCAGGCATAGCACTTGCCAACAAGATGAGGATCGGACTCAAGGACGCCCTTCTCTCCTTTGTCAGGCAGGGAAAGCTCATAATTGGAATCTGTAACGGCTTCCAGGTCCTTGTCAGGCTCGGCCTCCTTCCAGCGCTCAATGGAAAATACCTTGTTCAGAATGTCACGCTTACGAACAACGCATCAGGGAGGTTTGAGGACCGCTGGGTTAATTTGGGTGTGAACGATAAAAAACCCTGCGCATTTCTCAATGGCATCCAGAATATCTACCTTCCGGTCCGCCACGGCGAAGGAAGGCTTGTGGCAAAGAAGGATGTCCTCGCGCACATATCGCGAGAGGGGCTGGATGTCCTCCGCTACACGGACAACGGCGGCAAGCCCACAATGGAATATCCGGCAAACCCAAACGGGTCAATGAATGCAATTGCAGGGCTTTGCGACCCCACGGGGAGGATATTCGGGCTGATGCCCCATCCAGAGGCGTTCCTCATCTTTGAGAACCACCCAAGATGGACGCGCATAAAAGAGGAGAGAATACGCCGCGGCCTCCCGGTGCCGGATGAAGGGCAAGGCCTCCAGATCTTCCGCAACGCCGTGTCCTACGCCCAATCATCCCTTTGATTAGGGCCAGGTCTCGCAATATCACATTTATTTTGGTGTCAATCCAAGATAGTTAGATAATGCTCTTTCAACCCGGCGAAGATATGTAGGGCTCAAAGAGCCAATTTTTCTTATAATGAATTGCCTGGGGAAGGGTAATAAGCATTTCAATCCTTAATAACGGAAGCTTTAGCTAATCCCGTCCTTGCAAAATCAGGAGATGATGGATCAACCAGAACTTCTGTGGCCTCAAGAGAAGTGGGAACCTTAGATGTAATGGCCATAAGTATGATATCAGAATAACGTCTTTGGGCCAATGGATCGGAAATAATTAGAGCAGGTCTAAGTTTCTGTTGAACAGTGCCAGAAGCGATAAAAGGAAAAGGAAAGAGGACGATATCGCCTCTACTGAACTTTTCCATAAAGGTCTTCGTCTTCTTCCCATATTTTTTTCAAGGTCTCTTGCCGGATAAAAAGGGTGTTGAGATCTACCTGTGTATTTCCGGGAAGAGCAATGATCCATACCTCATCGCCTTCCTGCACTGGCAATATCTCAAGAGGTTCAATCTTGCCCTTTCTCATAATACCTTTAGTTGCAATGGACATCTATGCCTCTTTTATGATTATTGTATCATTGCCTCCTGAGAGGCGCAATGGGAACAATATAAGCAATTCCGCAATGCCCTTGAAGAGTTCAATAAACGTTTTGGAAGGGCTCTCATGCTCCTGGCTAATTAGGTTTTGGTATTTTCTCTTCCACAATCCAACCGCTTCAATAAACCCTCTTCAATCTTCCACTTGACTCCTAAGATGCATGGTTATACAATGTAAATACAAAATGATACCATCCAGGAGGTGAAGCATGATCAAACGTCTGACAAAACATGGGAACAGCATGGCACTTGTAATTGACAGGGGCGTGCTCAATCTTTTGGACATTGATAAAGACACCCCACTTTCTGTCACCACAGACGGCAGGTGCCTTGTCGTGTCCCCGGTCAAAAACCCGAGGCGGGAAAAGGCATTTCGCTCCGCCCTGGCAGAAGGAAACCGAAGATACGGAAAAATGTTGAAGCGCCTTGCCGATTGAGTTTTGACGCCCCGGTTTCTTACCCTTGAAGAAGTTATCTGGATTCATTCCGACCAGATTATCCGGTTTGGCGGAAGTCCCGGCATCCGAGATCTCGCTCTTCTGGAATCTGCCATTGCCATGCCCCAGGCTGGTTTCGGCGATCAATACCTTCATACCGATCTCTTTGAAATGGCCGCAGCTTACCTCTTCCATATTGTCCGCAATCATCCTTTCATAGACGGGAACAAACGCACGGGAGCAATGGCTGCATTTACTTTCTTGAAGGTGAACACCTACACCCTCATTGCTGATGATGTTGAATTTGAAAATATCATTCTTTCTGTTATACAGGGTAAGGTCAGTAAAGCCGCCATTGCCGAATTCTTCAGGAAAAACGCCTTAAAATAACCCTGCCTTTTCCAAATACCATATAATTGGCTCACAAACCTAATGAAGAAGTAACAACATAAATCCTTGACTTTATAATCCTCCCTGTGTTACTCCGTAATTCCATGATGAAAACGACAAACCGTGCCTTGTTGGTTTTATTAATGCTCATTGCAGGTCTGGTTCCCGGGGCTGCCTGGTCCGAGTTCGAAGACCAGGGCCCAAACCTTATCATGTCAGGGGACCTCAGGGTCAGGGCTAAATCCTTCAAGGACATCGCGCCTGAAAAGGGCACTATATCGTGGATAGAGCACAGGACAAGGCTTGAGCCAACCCTTGCGCTCTCGGAGTCATTTAAGGTCCATTTCCAGCTTGACATCCTTGAATACATGGACTTCTTTAATGGATCAACGATCACTGCAACTGCCGCAGAGCTTTTCCCATTCTACAGGGAATACGAGCCGGCACCGGGCACAGAGTCTGACACTTTGCTCAGGATTGTAAAAATGAGAAGGGCGTGGTTTGAGCTTCTCACTCCGCTTGGGCTGTTTGAGGTGGGCCGGATGCCTTCAAACTGGGGCATGGGAATCCTTTCCAATGACGGCAACGGCTTCAGAAACAATTTTGGCGACAGCTACTACGGCGATACATTTGACAGGATTCTCTTCGGCACAAAGCCAATGGGCGCAGACAGCAATTTGCTTACTGCAATCGCATTTGACAAGATCTCCAGCGGCGATGTTGACTCAAGCACCGATGATGCAGACGAGGTTCTTCTCATCGCGCTCTACACAAGAAAAGATTTGAATGCGGGCGCCTATGCCGTCAGCAGGAACCATTCTTCCACCAGCACTTCCATATGGATCTGGGACGCATTCATCAAGGCAGTTCCTCCACCCTGGCGGCTCGAGGCAGAGGTGGCGTTTTTCTCTGGCCACACAAAGGCGCTTCCCTCACCTGTTGACACCGGCACACGGGTTGTTGGGCAGCTCGGTGCAGCACTGAAGGCAGGCGCCCTGTTCAGCCCTGTGGGCATCTACCTTGATGCAGGATATGCCTCTGGCGACGGCGATCCGCTCGGCGGAAATGTTTCCAATTTCTCCTTCCATCCCGATTTCAATGTTGGCTTGATCCTGTTCGAGGAGATGCTCGCACTTGATACTGCAAAGGTTGTCCGGGACTTTGAGCAGATACAGGGAATCCTTACGCCGGGCACCTTGAACTTTGCCACAAAGGGCTCTGTGACAAACGCGATCTACCTCATGCCCTCTGTTGAATACAGTCCAATAGAGAACCTCAAGTGCATCCTCGCATTCCTCTGGGCGCAATCGGATCAACCCTGGGTCAACCCGTATTTCTATGTGGTCAACCAGCAGACAAGGAACCTTCGCGGCGGACCCTTGTCAAAGGACCTCGGATGGGAAACAGACCTTGCCCTGAAATATTCTGCCTACGAAGGGAGCCTGGTCATCGGGCTTGAAGGAGGATATTTCAAGCCGGGCAAGGCATTTGATTCCATAGATGGATCTGCAGATCCTGCCTCAACAATCCAGTTAAAACTTACAACGATATTTTAAAAGAGGTTGTCATTGCGAGGCGAAGCCGAAGCAATCCCTAACAAATCTACTTTTCAAAGTATGAGATTGCCGCGCCGTCCGCCTTAGGCGGACGGGCTCGCAATGACAGGTTGTTTACGGGCAGACTGCGGACAGACCTAATTCCCTGATATCCGCGTTGACGTATTGCGTGCATATAGGAAGGGTTACAAGAACATGGTAGCAGGTATTTGAAGGGATAACAGTGTCGTATTTGAAAAATAGGGCTGCCTGACGCTGGGCAAGCGTTGTGTAATCACCCTCAAGGATCCCATCCTTTTTCTGTTCATAGTCTGAGGACGGCAAATTATCTTCATCGAGTGTATCCTTGGTTATGAAATCCAAAATTCCGTTACCCTCTGAGAATGTAGTTGCTGTAATTCTCCCTATCTCAGGGCAGTAATCGTCGCCAACCGGGTCTGGATTGGCGAGCAGGTCAAATCCTTTCTCTTGATATGAGCTTACACCTTTACCTTTTACATCTATATCGGTCCCGGTATCTTCTGTTCCTGCTGGAATGGCAAAATATTCATGGGCTGTGGACAGGTGGAACTCAAAGGATGAGCCGGGCAGGCCGGGTTTCTGATATGAAACAGGTATATTGTAGGTGGAAGTGCTGTAATACTGGCTATATTTATTAAATACTGTAGCTGTAGGGCCAGTGCCGACCATCATTGCAGGAAGACCTGCATCAATCATCTTGTCATGATCTTCCTTGCTGATCACTCCTGCTGCCCTTCCGAGCATGATGCCGTTTGCAATTGGCACTGTGGTATCACGGGCATAGACCTGGATCAGGAGTTTCTTCTCAGGCCCTTGCCCGTTAAAGAGCGTATGGCGGGGATACCCGTCCCCATTATAATTGTTGTAATGAATGGCATAGTTGACCGGGTCGCCTGCCTCGGTTCCTACCTGGGATGTTTCTACCTGCCGCCGGAAATTCGCAGTATTCCTGATCAATCCTGTGCCCTTCCTGAACTTTGTCACAGGAACATAAATAGCCCCTGCTTCTCCCTCCACCCTAACAGAGAGGACATCACCCTCATCTGCAGCGATATGGACTCCAAAGCTCCCGTCAGCTCTAACACTTTCCGTCACGATCGTGCCTTTGGTGGAGTTCTCTACGACAACCGTGTCACCAATAGAGGCATTAAGCTGGCCCAATGTCTCTTCCTCGTCATTGACAGACACATCAACTACTCCGCCGGCAGCGGTTTGCTTTCCTAACACTACCGGCCCGAAGATCTGAACGAAGCCCGTGTCAAGCGCGCCCCGCAGCGTGCTCCTGAGCATGAGATCCCCAAGCCCCCCTCCGCCTACATTCAGGACTCCGCTTAGTATGTTCGGGTCAACAGCCATGAGAAGCGAGCCCATGACACCGCCCATGGACTGACCTGCATAGAAAACAGGGTTTTCAGGGCCGCCTATGATCGGGTCCCCATCCTCGTCAAGGAAGACGCCCTTGAGATAGTCCCTTTTATACTTTCCCATGTTCTTGATGATGCTTGAAAGCTGCATCTCGTCAATGACTGTCTGCCGGAAAATGTCGCGGGTCCTGAAGACATTGGACGAGACAAAGGTCTTGCCTGAATCCGGTATGCCGTCGCCGGTTTCATCCCCTGCGCGTCCGACCTTTGTCAGGACATAAAAGAGGCCTTTGGATGTAAGGTCCTTGTAAAAATCGCATCCCTCAATTTCTTCATTTATCGGGATGCACATCCTGTGTGCAATAGGTGTGATGATCATTCCCTTCAAGGCATCGCATATTAATTCCGGGGGAAGCTCAATTCCAAGTGCATCGGCTATAAGATCAGAGGCGGCTGCCGGATTGGCAAGCGGGGACAGATAATCGGTTGGACCGAACCCGACTGCATCAATGCTCATGATTGCAATGCCGAAAGAGCCCATGATATTGGAAAGGGCAAGCATGTCCAGGTTTGCAAGCCCGCCGTATCCATGGCCGAAGATCAGGACAGGATATGGGGGCTGGGCATTTCCGTTGTCCTCAGAGGGCTTTGGCACTGCTGCAAAAAAAGGAACATTCCCCGGCTTGATGGTGCCCTTGCCTGTCTTTGGATTGAAATCCATTACATGATCAGGCGTTTCAATAAAGGACGGAGAGACAAAGCTTCCAAAGACAAAGTAGTCAACATTCTTGAAATTGAAGAGCTGCTTGACCATGCCAAGATCTTCGCCTGCGAGCATTTCGCCCAATGGAGAATCCTCGATGATGCCCTTAAGAAGCCCCTCAAAGTCCCCTGCCTTGATTATGTGGGTGTTGCCCCCGTTCTCACACATTGGCCCAACATCGTAGATATGGCTCACAACAGGAGGATAAACGCTTTTCAGACCGGACAGAATGCCCTTTCCCTGCATTCCGAGCTGGACAGTCTCAAGAAGCGCTGTGATGCTCTGGGTCGTGAACACCCATGCAAATGCAATGTCCTCTGGCTCAATGCCCATTTCAGCGAGAATCGGAAGTGCCTTTTTCAGGTCATCGGTCTGAAAGCTGTGATTGACATACTTGAATGGCGAGCGAATTGGCTCACCATTCTCCCCTTTTATGTCCTTTGTCAGGATCACGGCATGAAGCGATTGTTGATCCAGCGGAAGAAGCGGTCGGAAGATCAATGTATTTGATTCCTCATCGTAGAACTTCTCAAACTTTTCAGATGTCACTTTGACCTCTGTGGAAAACATAAGATTGTCGCTATCTTTCTTCGGATCGTTCGGATCAAAAAACTTTAAAGGTCTAATTATCTGAGGGAATGCGCCTGAACCGAAAGAGATCTTGACCTTATTCCCGTAATGCCGGGACAAGGGATTCAGGTTGATTATTATAACTGTGCTCTCGGTAACCGTAGTGGTGCTGATCGGCGCATCAAATGAGACCGTGATAGGGGTGAATACTCCGAAGCCGTCCAGATAATTCATGTTCCTGCGGATATCATTTTCCATGTTGGTGCTTGCATTGAGAGGGACATTGACCCTTTTACCTGTCAAGGTGTCCTTGTCAGGCATTGTCATCATGTCATTTGGATATGGAACAATGGAGGACGGCTTTGCCAGCGGGTCAAATATCACCATTGGGCCTGTCCCGGGCTGGGTGGGATAGATGCCGTCAAGCTCTTTGACCTTCTCAGAGCATCCAGCAATTAGAATGAGGCAAAATACAACCCTAAGCAATCTCATGCCCATGACAATATCCATTCTTATCATACATGTCAACCAAAAATGGTCTCTGAAATATTGTAATTGCGAGCCCGCAAAATATTTCCCTTTGCGTTTATTTTAAGAACTTTTCGGCCCTTTTTAGATATTCCTCAACAATACGAATTCCTTTTGAGCGGAGGAACTGAATGTTCTTCCAGTTGATGTTCATATATTCATGGATTGTTTCATTGCGAAGTTTGGCTAACGGTGCTGCTTTCAGTGCCACATCCCCTAAAACTCTCCTTGTTGTCAGTATAATATCTCTGTAGGTGATAGGCACTCTCATCCCAGCCTTTCTAAGGCATTCACCTGCAAGGTCAATTGTAGCAAGAATTATCTCATTGAGGGTTGCATTCAAGATCTTTTTAAGGTCTTTATTGGAAATAAATTCCTCATAGGAAATACCTTGTGATTTATCCTTAAAATATCCGATTTCTTCCCTGAGAAAGCCAACAATAGTATAGATTTGTCTCTTCCTCATGCAGCTGTTAATCTTCTTAGGATCCTTCTTTCCTCTTCTGCCCTGTGTATAAGTGAGAGAATGAAGGTATATAAAGAATCTTTATCGTTTATCAATATTGGAACACCCCCAACGGCAGATAGCCGGAGATCTGCTGAAATGTCATCGTCCTCCAACCTTACAATGTGCACCTGTTCGTCGAAAAGGAGCGCAACCTTTTGTTCTATTTCTGCTTTCCTATTTTCGGAAGCGTGCTGTAAAAATATGCCAAGGTCAATATCAGAAAGGATAATTTGATTCTCCTGAGCTGCTGACCCGAAAAGAAACGCGAAAGGAATATTGTCCTTATATGTCAAAAGACACTTTCTGATCTTCCCCGCTATTTTTTCTTTTTTTCTCATTTGAATATCTTATCTTTTGCTCAAGAATTCGTCAACTTTTTCACAGAACACTATTGCATTATGCGGTAGAATGAGATATACAATCCTCTCAATCAGGAAGGCATGACAAATACGAATAACAAGGTGATCTTTGTAGAGCCCAGGGGAAGCCAGGCAAATGTCTTTGCGGAGTTTATGAAGCTTCCCCTACTCGGCACTCTCTACCTGGGAAGCCTTCTCAAGGCAAAAGGCTTTGATGTAAGGATCTATAACGAAAACATCCTGGGAAGGGACCTGCGCCCGGACGACCTTGATGCGGATGTTCTGTGCCTGAGCCTAATCACCACTTCAGCCGAGCGGGGTTTTGCGATTGCAAGGGATTTCAAGGCAAAAAGGCCACGATCCCGGGTTATTATCGGCGGTGTCCACCCCACCTTTTGCGCGGAGGAGGCAGCCCAATATGCAGACCATGTCGTTATTGGCGAGGGCGCAAATATTATTGAAGACCTCGTTTGTTATGGGAGCAATGAAAAATTCATACACGGCACGCCGACTAAAAATCTGGACGAACTACCTTTGCCTGACCTTGAACTTCTCGCGCTAAACAGGCCCATGCGCAAGACCCCTATCCTTACCTCTCTGGGATGCCCGTTCCACTGCACATTCTGTTCAGTCACCCAGATGTTCGGGCACAAATACCGGGTCTCCTCTATTGAGAGGACATTGGAAGAACTGCGGAGGGTCAGGACTCCAAGCGTGTTCTTCTATGATGATAATCTTGCGGCAGATAGGAAAAGGCTTCATGCAATCTGCGACCGGATGCTTGCGGAAAACATAAGATTCCGATGGACGGCGCAGACGCGTGCCGATATTGCCAAGGATCGTGATCTCATAGAGAAAATGCAGAGGAGTGGGTGCGTAAATATTTATATCGGGTTTGAATCTGTCAATCCTGAAACACTAATCAATTATAAAAAGAAGCAAAGCGTTGAGGAGATTGAGGAGGCGATCCGAAGCTTCCAGGATAATGGAATCAGCATTCATGGGATGTTTGTCCTCGGGAGTGACTCTGACGATCTATCGGTTTTCCCCGCTACCAGGAGGTTCTGTCACGATCAGAGGCTTAACTCTGTCCAGTTTTTGATCCTTACGCCCTTTCCAGGCACTGAGATCTTCCGGCAGATGAAAAGCGAGGGAAGGCTGCTCCATTCACGCTGGCGTTATTACGATGGGATGCACACTGTCTTCAAGCCCAAACACATGTCTGCCCTCCAGCTCCAGGAGGGCATGATTAAATCCTTCAAGGAATTCTATTCCTTCATGGGTGCAACGAACGATGCCCTGAGAGGTGTTGCAGAGAGGGCCCAGGGGTTTGTTCGCTCCCTGCCAGTCAGGAAAGGCCTTTCATCATTTGAAAATGCGCTGATCAAAGTTGTTGGGCGGACTGTTGTCCGAAGATGGCTGCATCTTAATAAAAGCTATATTAAATACCTTAGAGGTCTTGAGGGAAAAGATGCACTTCTACAGGACACTGTTTAAGATGTTTACCTATAAAAATGCTAAAAGTAAAGACCTGACCCCATTGCTTTTCATCCTTATTATCGGGTGCTCAAGGGAGCAGATCAAAGTAAAGGAATGCACCGCCTGGAAACCCATTGAGGTTGAGAAACCCTCAGGGAGCTTCTTTGAGGATGAGGCATGGCTCCTTGACCTCAGCTCCTGGGCATCCAATGTTGACAAGAGAATCCATACTCCTGACGATGCGCATCTCGGCGATTTTGCGGTCGGGAACGGAAGCTCCTTTGCAATCCTTGGCCTGGCCTATCCGCTGAACACCCTGCACAACATAATCGGGCCCGATTACGAAAAGGAGGAAGGATTTTTCGGTGATACATCCCTGCTCCTTCGCTATGGAGATCCTTCAGAAGAGGCAAATTTCAATGAGGAGTCTGCCTGGAGGGTAAGGAAGACGCCCATCATCATCACCCGCGCACGGGACGACAAGGTGGAGCTTTACACAATAGATTTCGCCCCAAAGATCTCAAAAGATTTCTCTCCGGTCCAGAGGTCAATCATCAGGATTGCTCTGGTCAGGAACCGCTCGGATGAAACGCTCAGGAACATAGAACTTTTCACGCGCTCCAATAATTCGGTCTCGGCAGAGGGTGACACGGTCGTTGAAACGAACGGTGCAAGGAGGATGATCATTGCAGGGATCAATATTACGGTCACATCTACAAGCAAGGGGATTGTAATCCCCATTGGAGATCTGGCAGCTAATGAGGAAAATATCGCAAATATCGCATTTGTCCTGTCCGAAACAAGCGGCCAGGAGGCAGAGACATTCTCTGCAATAAGCTCATCCAGCACTCTCGAGCTTTTACAAAATACACGCGACTACTGGATTTCATGGAGCTCGCTGCCGGCACAGATCCTGGTTCCAGATAAGAAGGTCATGGACCTGATAGATACAATGCTCATTTCTATCAGGATCCAGTGCGCTGACACGGGTGGGGTCTCTCCAATGTCCCAGTACACAAGGACATGGCTGAGGGACACTGTGGGACCAGTGTATTTCTTTTTGAGGATGGGGCTCTTTGAGGATGTGAAGAAGATGCTTGACTATTACTATTATGCATCCGTGATCAGCGGAGACATTAAGAACTCGCATGCAGTAAATTATGTCATTTC
>Ga0315308_1000082_pt1 | contig 46145 bp, 51 predicted proteins | sample TDP3_MG_FD_203078 | JGI IMG/M metagenome (GOLD analysis project Ga0315308, IMG submission 203078) | Freshwater sediment microbial communities from Lake Towuti, South Sulawesi, Indonesia - TDP3 | ecosystem: Environmental > Aquatic > Freshwater > Lake > Sediment | place: Indonesia: South Sulawesi...
TGACCGCTAAGATGCAGAACCTCATGTGTATGTTCGATTCACTTCCAACATGCAAGTTCCTAATCTTCGGAAAGATAAGGATACAGAACCTAGTAGACTGGCTTAACGCCATAACAGGATGGAGCTTGACATCTGAAGAGTTCCTCAAGATAGGTGAGAGGATCTTCAATCTAGAGAGGATCTACAACGTCCGCTTAGGAATAAGCAGGAAGGACGACATGATACCGCCTAGAATCCTAACGAACAAACGGCCAGATAGAGGAGAAGCTACAAGCCTACCTCACATAGGAAAGATGCTAAGCGACTACTATCAATACAGAGGCTGGACTGAAGAAGGCATCCCTACAAGAGAGAAGCTTGATGAACTAGGATTAAGCGACGAACAACAAGAATAATCCCCCTTCTTCGAGGCAGAGAGAGATTGCACAGTCAAAAGCTACGCTATTTTTGAGAAAGCAATCGTGAAGCGCCTATACGTTTCGCCGCTTCAAGTATCTCTTTCGCCTGTTCAGGTTTCAGTTTATGTCTCTTCTTGCCGAGTTCATCGATAGCTACTTCGATGTCGGCTTCCCCTATTAATTCCCTAGCAAGCGCCTCTAGCAGAATGATCCATGTATTCCACACTTTCAACCCATGCATCTTCGATAAATTTGAGAGGAGCCTTTCATCAGTTAGAAGCACTGGTACCTGCTGTTCCTTGGCTAACATAAGGGTTTCAGCATCTGAAGCGGAAATGTTCTCGTCCTTTGCAAGCTTTTCAGCTCTCTTAGTTGTCTCGGAGGTGGGCTTTCGAACCTCTATCCAACCTTCTTCTACGGCACTTCTTGCTGTTAGGGCGTCTTCATGTCCGGATCTAATTCCTTCATCTACAACTTCACGCTTGACTTTAGGAACGATCATAACTATTCCGAACAGGGCCTTGAGCACGAACAGCTTCCTGATCTGAGCCAGATGAATCAGAGGCCCAGCGTCAGAAACTGTCGGCAAGAGTCATTCTCCATACCTTGCTTTCAAGTATTCCCGTATGGGTGCTGTATCCCAATTAACTGGAATCCCAGCTCTCTCAAGCGTCTCAAGGAATTCGCGAAGGGACATATCCAGTATTTCAGCAGCCCGCTGTGAAGTAATCTTCCCATTCTGATAGGCTCCAAGCACTCTTTGCTTCAGGCCATCCTCAATGAATTCTCGCAGCAAGGTAGCTCGATCTACTTTCTCAAGCGCTTGAACAGCTTCTACACGCTTGAGATCTCTAGGAGATAAGCGCACGGTCACCATCGAGGTCTTTCCAGCCATACCGCTCACGGGAATGAATTACTTTGTAATACATAAAAAGCTTGCTAAAAGCGTAGTCTGGAAACTCGAACAAAGTCAGAGATTATTCTGGAGAACTTGATATGCTTTGATTGTGGAAGTCAAGAGATCACCTCGAGAAGATATCAGAGCGAACCCCAATTTTGTTCAAGACTTATTCTGGGCAACTCAAGTCTGAAAAGAGCGATACCTGCAAAACTCAAGCAAGCTTTAGGATCTTCAGCTTCGCCCTTGCTGCTTCGATGCTTGAACCTCCAGTGAAAAGATGATGGACCGTTCCATCTTCACATTCAATGAACAATTGAGGAATCACATAGTCTTCAAACGAGTGTCCATACTTTCTCACGTAGAGATCCGCTTCTTTCTCCTCGTCTGGCACGTCTATGTCGAGCAACTTCAACGCGATTTGGAATTCTCTGCTCAAAGTCTTAGCGGTCTCGATGGAAATTCTACAATATGGGCACCATTTTGAATGAACTACAACGATAGCCTTAGGTTTCATCTAGCGGATCGACCGAAATTCTTGATGCCAGTTCTTAGGCGATATTGATAGTTATTTCTTTACCGGTAACTTCTTTGATCCTCTTCTCAATCAGGATCGCATGTTCCCTTATCTGCCTCTCACGTCCCATCGCTTCTTCTTCAATTCCCTTCATTCGATTTAGAATCTCACCCTTTCTTCGTTTCAACTCATCAAGTTCTTTCCTTAATGAGACTCGTTCACGATACATCTCCAAGACATTTTCATTAGCCAATTCTTCTTTCCTCTGAGCGATCAGGCTACGTCCTTCATCACGGATTCTATCCAGTGAGTTCTTGTTCACTATGGCTTCTATTTGAGCAAGAACCTTCCTGGCCTTCCTCTCGTCAATACCAAGCTTCTTGTCTTGAATCGCTTTCTGAACATTCAATAATATCATCTTCAACACCGGATAGCCCTCTTCTTCTTTGAGAAATGTTCGAAGCGGAGCATTTAGGTAGCCAACTATTGGCTGCTTATACTCAGGTGAAAGGAAGAGTTCACCTCTCTCGATTGTGGACAAGAACTTTCTGAGCGGCCTGCCTAGATGGCTTAAACCAGAAGCGGTCAGCTCCGCTCTTAAGTCAATCAGCCTTCTTTCCGTCTCAAGTAGTCTCCGAATCCTCCTGTCCTCCATGATCTTCTGATGCGCGTTCTGTTTCTCAATCAATGCATCTTCAATCTCGGTAAGCCTATTCTTCAAGTCTGTAATCATCCGATTCGAAGTCTCGTCTTCTCGTTGGAGACCTTCGATTTGAGCGATTTTCGCATGTATTTCTTCCACGGCTTTTAGAGTGGGCGCTTTCTTAGATTGGAATTCGCGTAGAGTATTGGTCAAACGCTTGAGTCTATCGATTGAGCCGTTCAAGCTGATCATGTCGAGAATGTAATATGGCCTTATTTGGGGGGTCCATTGATCTCTCGTTCTACTAGCCGACGCTAGGAGCTTCTCTGCGTCCTCATAAAAGATCTTCAAACCTTGATAGGAGCTATCGGCTTTGACGTCGGTTGCACTTATGGTCTCAGATATTTCGCGTGACATTCTGCTAGCTGCTCTCGCTGCTCGATGGAATGCTGGTTCTCTCTTTCTTTCAATCATATCCTTCTCAGATTTCTTTAGAATATCATTGCAGGTCTCCCTGAGGTCTCGTACTACGAGATCTAGAGTCTTCTGGAAGCTAGATCTTTCTTTATCCGTGGCCCTAAGATAGTCCTCTAATTCTTTGTGAAGCCATACTTCGAGTTGATTCAGGCTGATGGACATTTCTCGATCTGACACAATATCCATCCAGAGTACATTAAACATATGTGGTGTCTGAAAAGTATGAGGAAAACGTTACCAAGAACGTGAAGACCGTTATCGAACGTTCATTCTTCTACGACAAATTATGAATATCTTGCCTCTCAAACTTAGCTAGGACAAACCAACGATAAGCACACTCGAAGATCTATGAATCTCAGAAAGTGAGCGCGACTTCTGTCAATACCCCTAACTTTCGGATCATTGGTCTTGCAATGAGTTTTCTTCTTCTCTCAGATTTCTCGTCAAACCGCGTGCCGGAGTCTTTTCTACAGCAGATTTGATATTTCAAGCGGCGAAAACCATGCGCGGTCTTAGCTATGACAGCATTGAGCGTGTGCCCTTCTCTCCTACACGTGGACATTCCTTCGTCTCATAATTCAATATGATGTCTCCTTGCGTTATCTCGGCCTTGACATACCGTTCCTTCAATATCCGCCCATGCTAGAACCACATGACTGCGTCGGCTTCTAGGACCAAGCCGTTTAAAGTCGCTGCGCCTACTATCTTGGCTTCTGGAATAAATTCTCCTCTTTTCATCTCGAGTAGCTGTGTACTTTGTTCGCAGACAAGTATTTCAACGCCTGATTTAATCGTCTGGTCCATCACTTCTTTCAGAGATGGGAAAGTTCCCATCTTGATCTTCTCTGCTTCACCTTTCTTCACGACGGTTATGCCCATGCCTAGGAAGTAGATCTTGGCGTCCAGGTCCATTGCCTTCGCTGTTTGAGCTAAGACGAATGGAGAGTAGAGCCTCTCAGGCGTGTCTACCCCGCTCGTTTGAACATACAAGATCATCTTCTTCTCACTCAAACGTCTACACCTCCTACCTCAATTTCCTGATGAGAAACCTAATCGCGCACATTTATGCTCAAGTGTTTAATAGTTTACTTCAGGATGATTTTTGCCGGTAACCAGATTAATATCTAGTGCTTTACAAAAAGAAAGAAAGCGATATTTGTACTGATCAAACATAAAGTTGGTTGATTTCAGTCATCTGACGGCAGACCATCTTCTATTTATATCTCAAATTCCTTGTTAGGACGTGAAGGCGAGATAATCTTGAGTGAGATTGAGAAGGCTGTTCAGAAGCTAGGTCTCCCTGTCACTGACCGGTACGATCTTCCTACCTCTCAATCCCGTTTTCCTGATGGTGCAAACTATAGGATAGAGATCTCAGGTATAGAAAGACCGAATGTGCTTAACGCTCTAATCGACGAGATGGAGAAGAGGGACGTCCCCGTCCACCGGATCATAGGCGTCGTCATGGGCGGGATGCTGCTCAGTGAAGAAGAACTAAGGGAATTCGCTAGGGCAGCGAAATCTGCGAAGCTCGAGGTCATCCTCGGGGTGGGCCCAAGGTCTGTCTATGATATTGGAGCACAAGCGAGGACACCTGAGGGAATCACAGCTGGACTTAGGATACGTGGAGCTGACCAATTGATGAACGCTGTTAAGGATGTGAAGCGTGCTGTTGACTGCGGTATAAGAGGATTCCTAGTATTCGATGAAGGTTTGCTCTGGGTCTTGAATGAATTGAGGAAGGCAGGGGCTATTCCGAAGAAGACTGTATTCAAGGTCTCAATCTTTGCTGGACATGCGAATCCAGCTGCGATCAAGGTCCTCGAAGGCTTAGGCGCTAACACTGTCAATCCAGTGGCTGATCTATCTCTCCCGCAAATCGCTTCACTAAGATCCGTGACCAGCATACCGTTGGATATCTTCGTCAGTATCTTCGATTCCTTCGGAGGATTCGTAAGGTTCTATGAAGCTCCAGAGATAGCTAGAATCGCTTCCCCAGTATACTTCAAGATAGAGCCAGGATTGGCAGCTGCTCAATACTACAAGTCTTATACGAGTCCTCAGATGCTCGCCGACTTGGCTAGAGAGAAAGTTAGGCAAGCTCAAGTAGTGATCGAGTTCGTCGAGAAATACTACAAGGAAGCGAAACTCTCGAAGCTAGGAGTCAAAGATCTAGCCATCCCTGAATGAACAGTTGAGGATTCCACTATGTCCTTCAAGCCAACAGGAGTTATGCCCGCGCTAGTCACTCCGTTCAACGACGATGCTAAGAAGATCGATGAAGGTAGACTTCGGAAGCTCGTCAATTACGTTATCACGAAAGGTGCGACTGGAGTAGTTCCCTGCGGAACGACAGGCGAATTCCAAAACCTATCTTTCGAAGAGCGAAAGAAGGTCGTTGAGATAGTTATAGATGAGGTTAAGGGAAGGGTTCCAGTTATCGCTGGGACGGGTTGCAGCAGCACCGATCTAACGATCGAGATGACAAGGCATGCGAAGGAAGCTGGTGCACAAGCAGCTCTTATAGTTACCCCCTACTATCACAAGCCGACGAATCGAGGTATCTACGAGCACTACAGAAGTGTAGCTGAAGCTGTTGATATTCCTATAATACCTTACAATATACCGCAAGTTACAGGAGTGACTTTGCCTTGGCAGATAGTTGAGGATCTGGTCGATATTCCGAATATCGTAGCCGTCAAGGATAGTAGCGGTGAACTCAGGTCGATTCTCGCAGTCCTCGAGAAGACTAGGCCGAGACTCTCTGTTCTATGCGGCCACGATGAGGTTGTTCTACCAGCATTAGCAGCTGGATGCTCAGGAGCTATACTCGCCAGCGGCAACCTTATTGTTGATATCTGGATGCAGGTGTACGAAGCTGTGAATAGAGGCGACTTGAAGAGAGCTCAAGAGCTTCAATTGAACGTTCAGAAGATCTGCAGGATTATAGCGAAGAGCGGCCCGGTAGGGGTTAAGGCTGGATTGAATATGATGGGCGTACAAGTAGGCCCTGTGAGGCTTCCGCTCTCGATCGGCGGAGAATTATCGTATGAGGAGATGGAGGAGCTTAGGATAGACCTTGAGAAGATAGGGAAGATTGAGAGGAAAGCTGTGACCGTAGAAGTAGTTCCAGGCAAGCCTATTCAAGAGAGATTCGCTGCCATCGGGATAACTCCGCAGATCATCAAAGACTTCAATTTGAGATTCGGAGAAGCGTTAGCTGGAGAGGAGCCTGAAGTTGCCCATATAGACTTGATGGTCGGTAGGAAAGTCAGTCCTGTTGGAGAAGCCTTTGCGAAAGCGAAAGCATCACCTACACCGGGGCATGAACCGCTGGTAGCTATACTTGAACCGAACCTCACAGTCAAGCCGTTGACATTGATAGTTCCGACTGTAACGATAAAGGGTATGAGGCAGGCCAGTATGGTCTATGGGCCTGCGCAGACAGCGGTTGCGAAAGCGGTTATAGACAGTGTGAGCGACGGCATCTTGCCTAAAGAGGCTGCAGATGACTTGATCTTGATTGCGAATGTCTTTGTTCATCCTGCGGCAGTAGATAGAAGGAGGGTCTACATAAACAACTACAAGGCTATGAGGCACTCGATAAGGAAGGCTATGGAAGGCAGACCGACGATCGACGATCTCCTAGAGAATAAGGAGAGAGCTAGACACCCGTTTAGATATACTCCTTAAGAACCTAAGGAATAGTTTGCGGAAACAAAGCCTGCAGAAAAGAAGAGAAGTTTGCCTACTCAGTCACCGTTATGGCTTGAGTTGGGCATTGAATCTCGCATGCTCTGCATACTATGCAAGCGTCATTGTTGATTACGTATGACTTCCCATCTCGTATCTCAAAGACGGCGACCGGGCAAACTTGCGCGCAAACTCCATCTCCATTGCATTTCTCCAAGTCAACAGACACTTTTACCATTGCTATCCTTCTCCTACGAAACGGCTTCACCATATGAAATTTCAAGGAATAAAAATGTTTGCCTAGATGCTTCTCAACTCTTGAGATAAAGAGAATATGGAACTTGGGAAGGGAGGAAAGAGGCTGAGTAAGGTTGAGCTCTCACGAATAGAGAAGACGTTTGTTAGCGCGCTTCTTCTCGTAGAGTGATTATTACACTATCCATCGTTTCTCTCGCCTTGTCTATGCGCTTGTTTATATCTGTCGTTAGTGTATCATAGACTTCTCTCGTCATCTTCCCTGTTCTATATTGGGTTCTCACTTGCGCTTGACTGACTCTTGCGGCATCTACCTCTGCTTCAGCTTTCTCTATCCGCCTTAACATATCATCGTATCTCGCTTGGATGGATCGGAGCTCAGTCTTAACAGTAGTCAGAGCCTTGTTTATCTCATCGGTCCGGAGGTCGATGTTCCTCTTTCTATGCCTATAATCATGCTTCGTAATAGCTCCTCTAGCCAGCTGCTCCTCCATCATCTCAACCTCAAGCTTTAGAGCTGTCTTCTCATCGTAGAGTTCAACGAACTCACGAATTCTTTCAACTGGGACCGGGATACTAGGCGCTGGCTGCTTCCTCAATCTGAATGTTACAGCTAGAGCGACTAGAACTATCTCTAGAGTAAATACCCACTGTAGAGGCTCGTAAGCAGCCCAGAAGCTCTGGTATCTATACCTGATAGCTATAGAAGCATTCTCTTCAGGCAGTAGATCTGTGAAATTGTAGACGATCGCTGTTCTGAATGTCGACGGCTTCAATGTAGCGTTCGGCTCCTGAGACTCCCACTCCACGGAGGCGCCTGTCTCTAATGTGATTACGACGTTGAACTTCTCAACTATCCATCCTGAATGCGGAGCTAGGTCCATAGTGAAATTGTACAGCCCCCACCACTCCATCTGCTTCACATATCTCTTCTGTTCAATATGATATTGAAGGGTGAACGTGAAGACCTCCCCCTTCCTTATCTTGCCGTAGCGCGGGGAGACTGTCGTCTCATTCGCTGTAGCAGCTACTTCCTTCCAGACTGGACCTAGCAGGTCGTAGAGCATGATCTGGGTTGAGTTCTGAGGCAAGAGAACTCGGATCGAGTAAGCGTCATTCGCCAAGTTCTTCACATAGTATTTGTCTGCAACGGATATGCCTCCGAAAGGATCGAATGTTATCTGCCTCTCAGCGTATTCGCATCTTATAATCCGCTGACTGGTCGAGGTATAGTTGAAGGAGAATATAGTGTCTGTTATGGGTTCAAGCGGTCGACTGGAATTGAAGACTGTAGGTTTGCCCTCTACATTCTCGGGTATGAATGTTGAATTGGGTGGAACTGTAACTTGCGCGTCTGCGGGAAGAACGATCGTTACATTCGAGAACTCGGCTCTCGACTGAAGTGTCGGGTGGGGAGCAAACTTGAACGTGAATCCTGGGTCATTGAAGCTCACTAGCCCGGCGAACAGCATCTTCGAGTTGAGCCTGTACTCTTCGTTGGACTCAACATCCTTCGAGAAGGTCAATCGAAGCCAGTAGATAGGAGATGAAGGATCAACGTCTCGGTCTACCCGTAGGATTACTCCATCGGAATCCTTGGCTGAAACATCTTTAAGAAGGTCTGCGAACTCTCGCGGAAAACCGACTGTCAAGCTGTTTACGGGTTCAATTCCATTGTTCTTAAAGTTGAACTTGTCATTAACTGTGACGAGCGCATACTCGCTTATCGTTATGCTTCTCTCTACGCCTAAGGAGGATGCCTCTTCAGCGCCTGCAGCCGTAGCCCTGACAAAAGCGAAAGCCACCAGAGCGATCAGCAGTAGCGGAATGAGTCTCCGCAGGTCTCATCACTTCACTTTATAGCGACTGAAGTTATTTCCGTAATACAGGACCGTATTTATCTATTCCGCATCAAATCTGTTTCTTTAAGAATTGGACGCCATGTTTCCGGGATCTTCTTCCTTCTTCTCGCTGGAACACCGAAGCAGATCGATCTTCTCGAAACGTTCTTTGTGACAACAGATCCAGCCCCGACGACGGCGCCTTCACCCACTGTTATCCCAGCCATCAATGTCGCATTCGCTCCTATGCCTGCTCCACGCTTAACCGTAGGCCCAACCAGTTTTACTTTCTTCTGCATAACGTACTTGTCATTGGTGAATACGCAATACGGACCGAGGAACACATAGTCTTCAACATTCGAATATGCGCAGAGATAAACGCCTGTCTGTATTGAAACCCCTCTCCCGATCTTGCAGGATCCGTCGATAACCACATTCGTGCCTATCCGAGAGTTGCCGCCGATTCGTACATTCTCCCTCACCAGAACATTGTGTCCGAACTCCACGTCATCCCCAACAGTTACGTCTGAGTAGATAATGCATCCAGCTCTAATCCTACAGCCCCTCCCAACCTTGAGAATCTTCCCTTCAACGGCTTTCGAATCTACACTTCCGCTCTCCAAGATCTTCGATAATTCCTTCCTCGTAGGATGGCCGAGAACACAATTCGGCCCGATGTAGGTTGATTCCCCGATCTCAGCAGGTCCATAAACAACGACGTTCGAATCGATTCGGACGAACTTATCCGCCTTCACGTAACCGATAAGCCTTGCCCCGGGACCGATAAAGCATTTCTCAGCTATTTCCGCTCTCGAATCCACAGAGGCTGTGGGATCCAGACTCGCGGTTTTGTTAATCATGTACGAGACACCGACGACGTTTCAAAGTTAATGCTAGCTTATCCTTTAAAACATACCGCGATGAAAAAGCCTATTTCCAGCCCGTCCCTGCCATTTGGAGAATTCTATCCGGCAAGCGTCCAGGAAGCCGCTCTCGCACCTAGTTCAGCTTTCTCTTCCGTCTCTGCACCGCCTACTATAATGACATCATTCTCTTCAGGTTGAAATAGCTCCAAGAGTTGCTTTGCGATCTCTGGCCATTCCTTAGGCTGGGTCTCAGCAGGTGGAGGCATGAAAAGCCTTCCTCGCTGAAAAATAAGTGTAACAGCTCCAGACGCGCCGACTCTGACAGCTGAATCTCTCTGCTCAATCCCGTTCCTAACCTTGCTCGCAGCATTCTTGACAAGAATTCCAAAGTTATGTGCGCCAACTGTTATCGAGCTTGGAGGGGCCTTCATTTTCCTCGGGAATTTAGAGTTCAAGTCTTTCAGAATTGATAGCCCGCTCTTTGTTAATTCACATCCGGCCTTCGATATCTTGATCAGCCGCTCATTCTGAAGCCTATCGATTAAGGTTCGAGTGGCACCTTCGCCTAGCTGCAGCTTCTCTGAGAGCCCAGCCCTACCGACTGGTTTTTCACCAATAACCTCGATAGCCTTTGCCAAGTGAAGCTCTGTGAAAGAGGGAGATGGTCCAGCAGCCCTTTCCCTCGCCATTCGCCTCAAAAGCTCGATGGTCTTCAAGGCGGGCTCTACCATGCTTTCTAGAGGGTGCACGGTCTTAAAATCTTATAAGGAATATTCCAAGGTGTCTAGGAACCAGTAACAATCTCGCATGATCGACCTGCTCTCATTTATCGTTATTTTCCTCTTAAACATTGGACCGCCGGTTACGAACGTGTGGTATTCACCATTTTCCCCGCAAATATCAATATTATTTTCCTTTAAGTATTTTAGAAATTCTCTATCTACCTTCTGTCCAATCCATCCCTCGCTGAATAAATTTGATCTAGCACTGACTATTATTGCTTCAAAACCTCTGTCTATAAAGTCAAGAAAAATCTCTTCGGGTTCCTTGCCCCAAAGAGGTTCAATCGCCTCAATTCCCAATTCCCCGCAAACTCTGTTGACCCAATCTTTATGCTCTTGGAGGTAAATATCGCCAAAAACCATGCCTCTTATACCATTAGGAATTAAACTTCGCACCGCTTCTTTGAACTCTTGCTCATACCCATTCCACGTGGTTTCCTTTTGCAATAGAGGCATGCCTAATGCTTGCGCCTGCAATTGAATCAATTTGGCCTCTGTGCCATGGAAACTCACTCTCCTATACTCTTTAGAAATGAAATTCACCAGATGAGAAATGCTGTATCCGTCGTGTATCGCCTTATAACAGGCAAAGCAGCTGTCTTTACCGCCACTCCAAGATGCTACGTAACTCATGAAACGGCTATCCTCCAATTGTCGAAGATACTTGCAAAGTCGAGCCCTGAATCAAACGTTATGTTTTGGTAAGCCTCGTTCTGTCCTAGTATAGTAAGCTTAATAAAAGCTATGGTTGGATTATCCATCCGGGTGCAATAGAAGATGGCTAGGGCGAAACTCATCCCGTTGGCTCTGCTACTCCTGGGTTTGACAATTTCTTTCGCGCTAGGCTTCTACATCGCTGGTCTCAGGCAGCCGGGAGAGGTGGTGCAAGAGTTGAAGGTCGTTGACGGCTATGGGAGGGCCGTATCTATTTCTCGGACACCTTTGAGAATAATATCTCTCGCCCCAAGCATCACAGAGACTTTGTATGCGGTCGAGGTCGGCGAGAGAGTTGTGGGGGTAGATGATTTCAGCGATTATCCTGAGGAAGTGGGAGCCAAGCCGAGGATTGGAAGTTATTTAAACCCGGATCTAGAGAAGATTGTCGCTCTAAAGCCAGACTTGATACTGGCCTCAGACATAACGCCTTTGGAAATGGTATTAGACCTTGAGCAAAGGGGACTCACGGTATTCGTTTTGGCGCCAAAGACATTACGCGAGGTTATCCACGACATTAGGCTTGTTGGGCTGATAACAGGCAACGCTGATAAAGCAAATGCGGTAGCGGAGAAACTGGAGCAAAGGATTAATGCTATAACATCGAAGATCAGCAACAGCAGTGCCTACAGACCTAAGGTTTACCTCGAATATTACCCGTACTGGACTTTCGGCCCTGGATCATTTGGCCATGACCTGATATTGATGGCTGGAGGGAGAAATTTAGCCGAAGGCGCCGTAGCTGCGTATCCTCAGGTAAGTGACGAATTTATTGTAGGGAGCAACCCTGAGATAATAATCTTCACAGTTGGTCCTCACGCAAAGACTACTATCGAAGACATCGAGGACAGGCCTGGATGGCGGAATACGGAAGCCGTTAGGAGCGGTAGAATATACACAATCGACGATGACATCCTAAGCCGACCTGGACCGAGGTTGGTCGATGCCCTTGAACAATTGGCTAAGACGTTTCACCCGGAGCTGTTCGAGTAGATGATTGGGGAAGAGACTATTGTTAGCCTTTTTGAGAGAAAGCGTCACAGATGGAGATTGACGATAGCTGCTTTATCGATCGCTCTAACGCTGGCCATATTCTTTATGACTCTAGTCGGCTCGATGGGTCCTATCGGCCCTAGCGGTGGCGAGAGGATTCCATTGCAAGCGGCCCTAGATATTTTGTTTGGAGAGAGTGAGAATTGGCCTGAGAACTTTAGAGCTATCATCATGGATATAAGATTGCCAAGAATCCTGCTGGGTGTCTTGGTTGGATGCTCTCTAGCAGTCTCAGGGGCGGTAATGCAGGGTGTATTCAAGAACCCAATGGCAGATCCCTACATCATCGGCCTATCGGCAGGTGCAGCTGTAGGCGCATCCGCATCGACCTTCCTGCCGTTGAAGCAAGACATCGGTATGTATGCGCTTCCCCTTATGGCATTCATCGGCGCTACTTCAACAGTGTTCTTGGTTTATCAGATTGCCAAGTCGCGGGGGAGAACTCGAGTTGAAACCCTGCTGCTCTCAGGTATAGCGGTCGGGTCATTCCTAGCTGCGGTCACATCCTTCCTGCTATACTTGTCAGGACAGCAGTTTCGGTTTCTCTTCTTTTGGTTGCTCGGCGGTCTATGGATGGCGAGCTGGAAGGTCGTCTGGATCGTATTTCCCGTAATTTCTATCGGCACAGTGCTGCTTCAACTCTTTGCTCGAGACCTGAACGCTATGCTCTTGGGCGAGGAGCAGGCGACCCACCTTGGAATAGACGTTAAGAAAGTAGAGAAGATCCTTCTGGCGCTCACCTCGTTGGTCGCTGGAACAGCTGTAGCCTTCAGCGGTATCATAGGCTTCGTAGGCCTTATCATCCCCCATATGATGAGAATAAGAGTCGGCCCAAACCATACACTGCTTCTTCCAGCCTCAACCTTAGCGGGAGGCCTCTTTCTAGCATCTGTAGACACTGTGGCTAGGACCATCATTGCACCAACAGAGATTCCGGTCGGTGTGCTTACAGCTCTTTGCGGTGCTCCCTTCTTCGCATATCTCCTACGGAAGAGCAGAAGAGTTTGGCTGTGATGTGATTGAGACTTGAGATTAGAGGTCTAAGCTTCTCTTATGAGAGCACCCCTATTCTAAAGAATGTTGCCTTCAGCGTTGGGCAGGGTGAGTTTCTGGGCGTCATGGGCCCAAACGGCTCAGGGAAGACTACCCTGCTTAGATGTATGTGCAAAGTCTTGGAACCTCGAGTGGGAACTGTACTTATTGACGGGAGAGATCTAAGGAGATTTACGAGGGATGAGATCGCCAAGACTGTAGGTGTCGTTCCGCAAATTCCGACGGTTGACGCTGCCTTTACTGTCTTTGAAATAGTCTTGATGGGTCGCGCATCTCACATAGGACGGTTCGGAGCCGAATCCGCAAGAGATCTCGAAGTCGTGGAGGAAGCATTGAAGATGACTGACACTTTACATCTTGCCGACCGGACCTTCGACGAGCTAAGTGGGGGTGAAAGGCAGAGGGTTATCATAGCGCGCGCTCTTGCGCAGGAGCCTAGGGTCCTTCTCTTAGACGAGCCGACGGTACATCTCGACATCAAGTATCAACTCGAGCTCTTGGAGCTGATCGAGAGGTTGAATAAGCAGATAGGGATAGTGATAGTCGCCGTCTTCCACGACCTTAATCTAGCCTCTCAGCACTGTGACAGCATAATTCTTCTCCATAACGGAAGGATCGAGGCGATCGGTGCGCCCGAGCGAGTCTTAACACCTGAAAGTATCCGAAGGATATACGGCGTTGATGTCGTGGTAAAGAGGCATCCCGTAACGAACGCTTTACATGTGGCTCCCTATCTGTCCAAGAAGAGCGACCGCCTCAAGAGTAGAGCTACTGTCCATCTGGTTTGCGGCGGAGGGTCAGGCAGTGTGTTGATGAATCTCCTGCTGGAAAGGGGTATGACGGTCACTGCGGGTGTCCTAAACGTCCTCGATACAGACTATGAGACTGCGCGAAGCCTCGGACTATCTGTTGTCGGAGAGATTCCCTTCTCAATGATAACCGATGAGTCCTTCGCGGCGAACCTTGCTCTGATCGAGCAGTCAAACATACTCGTTCTCACAGATTTTCCTATAGGACCTGGAAACCTGAGAAACCTCCAAGCCGTTGAAGAAGCATTAAAGAAAAGCATACCCGTTTTCGTCATAGAGTCCACACCCGATCAACAAAGAGACTTTACAGGCGGCATAGCGTTGGAGTATATGGCTAGACTAAAGAAGAAGGCTATAGTTGTTAGAAGCACTAAGGAATGCCTACAGGCCATCATAGATCTCCAAGAGCAAGCATGCTCTTTGAAGCCCAAGGAATTGAACACATCTTCTCCTAAAAACACAGAGAACATCGAGGCGAGCGAGCTGGTTAACGAATGAGCAACCAGTTCGACATCATCTTGGCTCATAATGCTTCTAGAGGCGAAGAGCTTGTAGAGCAACTGGTAGAGAAGAACCCGTTCTTCGTCTGTGTGATAGGCACAACTGAGACCGCGAAGATCCCAGGCTTATCAGCTGCGGGGAGGAATCCTGAACTGACCGACTACACGCCTCCCGCGGATGTGGAACTTCTTCTGCGAGGTATGTGCAAATGCATTCAAGGCGTCCCAGTTACACCTGAAGGGATACCCACACCCGCTCTCATCACAAGATCAGCCCTCAAACTCGCAAGCATACCTATGCTCATAGTGAGCGGTGGACTGAGAATTAGACCTCATGTGCCTTTCATCGATCTCGGGGGAAGTCCTGGAGGAGACATAAGAACAGGAAGAGCAGTCGCGAATGTTGAAGAGGTTATGGAAAGGGCGAGGATAGCTGGAGAAAACTTCGCTAAGGTAGCGGACTATCTGGTGATAGGGGAGAGTATTCCCGGTGGAACGACGACCGCCCTCGGCACTCTCCTTGCAATGGGTGTAGATGCCAAGGGCAAGGTCAGCAGTAGCATGCCACATAACCCACACGACCTTAAAATCAAGGTTGTCGAAGATGGTTTGAAGGCTTCAGGTATTGAGTTTGGCGCTTCATCAGATATTCCAGCCAGAGCAATTTCATGTATAGGAGATCCTGTGATTCCTGCTTTTGCAGGGCTGGTTCTTGGAGCAGCGGATAGGGTCCCCGTCCTTATAGCTGGTGGAACACAGATGGGCGCGGTTCTAGTTGTGCTCAAGGCCTTGAAGCCTGCGTTACTAGAAAACTTGGCTGTCGGAACGACCAGATGGATCTTAGCTGATGGGACATCCGACTTGAAGGGGATATTGGCTCAGATAGCTGATATTCCTATACTGGCTGCAGATCTAGACTTCACATCTTCAAAGTTCAACGGCTTAAGAGCCTATGAGGCAGGCGTCGTGAAGGAAGGGGTTGGCGCTGGAGGAGCAGCTGTAGCTGCTATGCTCAAGTCAAAGGGCTCTGTAACAAAGCATACTCTGCTCAAGGAGGTTGAGAGAAATTATGAACAGCTCGTCGGAACATAAGACGAGAGGTCATTCTTTCATCCTATTTGCCGATCGCAATCTATGAATAGGGAAGGCTCGACTTGATTAAAGAAGTGAAGAATCTGGTAGCCTTCCTCACAATTCTGCCTGTAGACATGGACCCTGAGTGCTTTAGGGATGCTGCGAAATTCATGCATCTATTCCCTCTGGTGGGCGCTTTCATCGGACTGATCGCAGGACTCTTTGCATTCTCTGTTCTCCTGATATTTGAAGGCCTTGTAGTTGGAATATTAACGCTAGGTTTTCTTCTCCTAGTCACAGGGTTACACCATACTGATGGCCTACTGGATTTCGGCGACGGATTAATGTGTCAAGGATCGCCAGAGAAGAAGATCGAGGTTATGCATGATCAGCGGACAGGCGCCGGCGGGTTGGCCCTTGGTCTCGTAACATTGCTGACCACAGCCTCTTCTATTAGTGCGATCGGCTCAAGCATCATTCTTCAAGCGTTAGTTGTGTCTGAAGTGTCGGCGAAGCTTGCGATGGTATGCGAGGCTTGGCTTGGTAAGTCAGCTCATACGGGCATGAACATCCACTTTATTGAAGCCATGCATGGTAGGCATAGGTATCTTCGATTAGCAGTAGCGCTCATAATTTCGGTGATCATTGTGATTCCTTTACTGTGGGTTCTCGGGCTTCTCGGCTTAGCCGTAGGCATAGTTACATCTTCATTGATGGTGTGGGTATCGAACAGGCACTTCAAAGGGATTACAGGCGACGTCTTCGGAGCGACGAACGAGCTCGCCCGAATGTTTTCTTTACTAGCAATCTTGGCGGTATCCAGATGGGCCTAGTAGCACTGGTCATGGCTGGCGGCGCGGGCTCACGCATGAAGCTTCGATTTGAGAAGCCGCTTCTTGATGTTGGAGGAAAGCCTATGATAGAGCATATAGTAGACGCCTTGAAGAATGCTGAGGAAGTTGACAGAATCATAGTTGCTGTTAGTAGATACACGCCTAGAACAGCGAGTAGGGCTAGAGAGCTATCAGTTGAGGTTTTAGAGACACCGGGCTTAGATTTCATTTCAGACGTAAAGTACGCGGTCAAGAATCTAGGATTGAAGACTGTGCTAATAGTTTCCGCTGATCTTCCATTGATCACGAACAGGATTGTCAATGAGATCGTAGAGAACTATTACCGTTGCAGGAAACCAGCTCTATCAGTTATGGTTCCTACAGTGCTTTGCGACAGATTGGGTCTGAAAGCAGATTCAACTTTTGACGTAAATGGGAGAGATTTGGTTCCTGTCGGTATCAACGTCATAGACGGGACACGAGTAGACGAAGCTGAATTGGAGCAGGAAACCTTGGTAGTAGAAAATGAGCAACTGGCTGTCAACGTCAATACAGAAGAAGACTTGCATATAGCTAGAATTTTGTTCTATAAGATTAGGCAGGGCAATCCAAGCCCGAATCTCGGATGCGCGGTTGTACCCTCATGAGAAATCAATATGTCTAGAGGTTTTTCCGGCGCTTAGACCGACGTTGGCTAAGTCTCTTCGCTCATACCGCAATCAATAATACTTCTATGCTGTCAAATCAAGATTCTGAAATGTTGTTTGGGAGGGAACCTGTTTGGCTAAGCCTCATCCGTACTTGCCTACCGGTGTTGAAGAAATACGGAGAGAGATGATGAAGGAAATCGGCATAGGTGACATAGGTGAACTCTTTAAAGATGTTCCGAACGAGGTGAAGCTCAAGAGGCGCCTTCAGATACCAGGCCCCTACTCTGAACTGGAGGTAAGACAACAGATCGCGAAAACATTGGAGAAGAACACTTCGAGCGCTGATATTCCCGTCTTCCTCGGCGCTGGTGTGTGGCCTCACTACGTGCCTGCTGTTGTTGAAGAGATCGTTCAAAGAGGCGAGTTCCTAACTTCATACACGCCCTATCAGCCTGAGGCATCTCAAGGGATGCTGCAAGCACTATTCGAGTATCAAAGCATGATCTGCGCGCTAACTGAGATGGATTTCGCTAACTGCTCATTATACGATTGGGCTTCAGCTCTTGGAGAAGCTGCGAGAATGGCTTCAAGAGTTACAGGGAAGAATGAGATTATCGTACCGCACTACTTGCATCCTGAGAGGTTGGCTACTCTAAGGGCTTACTCTGAGCCTGTTGGAATAGAGATAGTTGAAGTTCAGCAGGATGCGGAGACAGGGCAGATTATTCTAGAGGATTTGGAGAAGAAGATCTCAAGCAAGACCGCTGGAGTCTACGTTGAGAATCCCTCATACTTAGGCCATATAGAGACTGAGGTTGAAGCGATCGGGGAAGTAGCGCATGGAAAAGAGGCTCTGTTCATCGTTGGGGTTGATCCGATCTCTCTAGGAATCTTGAAGCCTCCGGGAGAATACGGCGCTGACATAGCGATCGGGGAAGGACAACCGCTTGGAAATAGGATGAACTTTGGAGGTCCACTTCTAGGGATATTTGCGTGCCACGGCGAGCGTTTGCTTCGACAGATGCCTGGGAGAATAATCGGGATGACCACGACAGTCGATGGTTCACAGAGGGCGTACTGTATGGTTCTTCAAACTAGAGAGCAGCATATCAGAAGGGAGAAGGCTACATCAAATATCTGCTCGAACGAAGCCTTGTGCGCTGTTGCTGCAGCGGTCTACCTCGCGCTAATGGGACCCAAGGGCCTAAAGAGTTTGTGCAAAACGATTCTGACGAAGTCTCAATATGCGATGAAGCGGCTCTCAGAGATCAAAGGGCTGAGAACTCCAGTCTTCGATGCACCGCACTTCAAAGAGTTCACAGTGAACTTTGAACGATCAGGCAAGACTGTTCAAGAAATCCATCAGCAGCTCCTGAGGAAAGGAATTCACGGCGGAAAGATAGTCAGCCATGAATTTCCAGAGCTCAGAGAGACAACTCTCTATTGCGTAACGGAGATTCACGCAAGGCGAGACATCGACATGCTGGCGGAATCGCTTGCGGAGATTTTGGAGGGATAGATGTTGAATTTCAAGCAAGCTAGATGGAATGAGCCTCTGATCTTCGAGAGATCACGTCGAGGAAAGGTAGGGCATCTTCCTTTACAGCCGGACCCGGAGGAGGCGCGGATAGTTGGGGGTTTGGATTTAATCATACCGAAGAAAATGTTGAGAGGGGAGGACGCTGGCCTCCCTGAGGTTTCTGAAGTGGAGGTTGTTAGACATTACACTCGTCTCTCGCAACAGAACTATGGCGTTGACTTGGGGATATATCCGCTAGGAAGCTGCACCATGAAGTACACTCCAAAGATCTGTGAAGTTGCTGCGGCTTCGACCAAGATTCAAGATCTCCACCCCTATCAAGATGGAAGCCTCACTCAAGGCATACTGGAGGTTCTCTACAAACTTGAGGGGTATCTCTCTGAAATAACTGGGATGGATAAGTTCTCTCTACAAGCATCGGCTGGAGCGCACGGGGAACTCGTCGGCGCATTGATTATGCGGGCTTACCACAAATCTACGGGCCAGCTCGAAAAGAGGACTGAGATGATAGTTCCAGACTCAGCTCACGGAACGAACCCGGCAAGCGCTACCATGGCGGGGTTCAAGGTCGTCGTAGTTCCTTCAGACAGTGAAGGTTGCGTAGATATAGAGGCGCTGAAGGCGGCTGTGGGCGAACAGACGGCGGGCTTGATGCTGACGAGTCCGAACACGATTGGAGTATTCGAGAAGAATATCTTGGAGATATCGAAGATAGTCCACTCGGCTGGAGGGCTGCTCTACTATGATGGAGCAAACCTCAACGCGATTCTGGGCAAGACGAGGCCAGGAGATATGGGTTTCGATATAGTTCACATCAATATACACAAAACGTTCGCAACGCCTCACGGAGGTGGAGGCCCAGGTTCAGGACCTATAGGAGTGGTAAAGAAGCTAGAAGATTTTCTTCCCGTCCCAACTTTGGAGTTCGATGGCGAAAGATATCGTTTCAACTACGATAAGCCATTGAGCATTGGGAAGGTTAGAGGCTTCTACGGGAATGTCAACGTACTAATGAAAGCATACGCCTACATTCTCTCTATGGGAGCTGAAGGTCTTGAAGAAGTGGCTGAACTTTCGGTTCTCAACGCGAACTATGTAGCTAGAATGGTCTTAAAGGCTAAAGGATATGAACTCCCCTACTCTCCAGAGAAACCTAGAAAACATGAGTTTGTCATAAGCGCATCGAAACTAAACAAAGAGACTGGAGTCCGTGCTCTGAACATTTCCAAAAGACTTCTTGATTATGGTTTGCATGCGCCAACCATGTACTTCCCGTTAATCGTAGACGAAGCGTTGATGGTCGAGCCGACTGAGACAGAGAGTAAAGAAGACTTGGACAACTTCATCAAGGCTATGACTAGTATAAGTGAAGAAGCCTATGACAATCCGAAAGCAGTCTTGGAAGCACCTCAAAACACGACTGTAGCTAGAGTAGATGATGTTAAAGCATCGCATCCGAAATCTATGTGTCTAACTTGGAGAATCAAGCGTTGACCTACATACTTATTAACACCGAAAAGTACAATTCAAGGAAAACTGTAAGACTAGCCGAAGATCAAGTGTAATCTTCTCGGAAGGCGGTAGTGATGAAGGTTAATGCAAAGTTCTTCGCTTCGGTTAGAGAGATTACGGGAAAGAAAGAGGAACTGGTAGAGCTGAAGGACGGCGCGACTGTAGAGGACCTCCTTAAGATTCTAGTTGAGAAATACGGGAAGAAGTTCAGGGAATACGTATTCGATGAGAAGACAAATTCCCCTAGAGACAGTCTGCAATTCCTGATGGACGGGAGAAGCGTTACTACGATGAACGGGTTGAAGACAAAACTCTATGAAGGTTGTCAGTTCGCAATGATCCCCCCAGTCGGCGGGGGATAGCAGTGACCTCGCGTCCCGGCCATGGTTGATAAAGGAATACTCGATGGAGTGCGCAAACTCAGAGCCTCAAGAATCTAGCCCTCTGATACAGCGACCTGCGCGCGAAGAAGTTTCCAGTATAGGTAGCGGAGGCAAACTCGTTTACGTCGAGAACTACGGATGCGCCTCCAACAAGCACGACCTCGAAATAATGCTAGCCCTACTATCGAATGCCGGGTACATACAGCACTCGGACGTATCTACGTCAGATATTATACTCATCAATACGTGCGCCGTCAAGAAGCCAACTGAAGATAGAATAATTTCTAGACTCGGTCTCCTGAGCCGTTTGAACAAGCCGATCGTAATATCAGGCTGCTTGCCAAAGATAAATTTTGAAGCAGTCAAGAATGCTGTGCCGAACTACTCAGTAACAATAGATCCATTCTCTATCTCGCAGATAGTTGAAGCGGCTCGAGCTGCAGAAAGGGGTGAGAAATGGAAGAGATACTTTTCAGATCGGCCAGCGATCAAGCCGGCCCTGCCTCATCTAAGACTCAACAGGTTCATCGAGATCGTTGAAGTGGCTGAAGGTTGCGCTGGAGTCTGCGCCTACTGCTGTGTAAGATTCGCCAGAGGCAAGCTACAGTCTTACCCACAAGACCTCATTCTCAATAGAATTCGAAATGCAATTCAAAATGGAGTTATGGAAATCTGGTTGACGGGCCAAGATATAGCCGCTTACGGGAAGGACGTTGGAGCCAAACTTACGGATCTAGTTCGAAGAGTGATCGAGATTCCAGGAGATTTCCGCGTCAGGCTCGGGATGATGAATCCGAATTGGGTTAGAGAGATGCCCGAAGGGATCTTGGACCTGTACAAGAGCCCGAAGCTCTACAAGTTTTCTCACCTGCCGGTACAATCAGGCTCAGACACAGTTCTGGAGACGATGCTTAGGCCGTATCAGGTTCAAGACTTCATAGAAATCGTCGAGGCACTCAGGGAGAATATCCCTCAGATAACCATAGCCACCGATATGATCGTGGGATTCCCCACGGAGACGGATCAGGATTTCGCCCTATCATCCGAATTGGTGAAGAAAACCAGACCAGATATAGTCAACATATCGAAGTTCGCCCCTCGTACTGGCACAGCTGCATCCAGAATGAAAGAGTTGCCTGTCTCAGTCGTAAGCGAAAGGTCGAAGATAATGGCTAGCATCTGTGCCCAACTAAGTCTTGAAAGCAATCTGAGGATGGTCGGCCTCGAAGAATATGTTTATGTCACAGCAAAGAATTCGAAAGGGAAACCAATCGGCAGGACAAGCAACTACAAGATCGTTATTCTTCAAGATCCCAGCCTTCTCGGCAAGAGAGTTCTTACAAAGATTACTGGAGCATATTCACGATATCTAGAAGGCACAGTTCTACGGTCCAATCACAGATCTTCTATCCGACGATTTGACGAGACAACATAAACACGATGAGTCCGAAAACAGAGAAGGCATTTTACCGGAATTCGCAGGTCCTTGTATAGATTAGGAAAGCCTCTGTGGAGTGGGCGCGGAGAATCGATGGCGTTCGTAATGCAGTTGTATTACATCTGAATTACGCAACGCTATATAGGCTCCGACAGAGTGTATGCTACTTACCGCGAACCTGGACCAACACAGTCTTTTGCGAGGAACAAACTTGCGGCGATCATCTAAGGTGTATCAAGTGACTTCCCACAAGCCTTCGATACCGACGATCCGTCAACCCGACCTTGCGAGAATTCTTGTACTTGGAATTGGCGGTGCGGGCAGCAATACTGTCAATAGATTGATGGAGTCAGGGATTACAGGCGTCGAGTGTGTCGCTGTGAACACGGATAAGCAACATTTGGATTCGACACGTGCTCATATCAAGATTCTGGTTGATAGTGGTGTCGCGAAAAGCTACGGCGCAGAAGAAAGCTTCCAGACGTATAGAGAAGCTGTTCAAGAATCTATTATTGAGATATCGCCGCTACTCGATAACGTTGATGTAGTCTTCATTACAGCAGGGATGGGTGGAGAAACGGGGACAACTGTAGCGCCAGCACTAGCAAAACTTGCGAGAGAGAACGGCGCAGTTGTAGTCGGCGCGGTTACAATGCCGTCAAGAGTTCAGTTCGAGAGGCATTCGCTTGCGGTTAGAGGATTGAAAGAGCTGGGGGATGCATGCGATACCGTAGCGGTCGTGGAAAACGATAGGGTTACGGAGTTGTTTCCGATTCCCACAAACGATTACGCTTTCTCTGTGGCTGACAGAATCGTCGCGAATATGATCAAAGGAATCTCTGAATCTCTCGCTTCACCGAGCCTGATCAATATAGATTTCGCAGAGTTCAAAACTGTGATGAAGACAGGTGGTATAGCGATCACTGCCATCGGGGAATCAAGTTCACCATTTAGAGCAGAACAAGCCGCTAGAAATGCACTGAGTTCTCCACTTCTGAGAGCCGACTTTAGTGAGGCTACCGGAGCTCTCATTCATGTGTCTGGCGATGAGATGTTAACTCTCGCAGAAGCTTCTAGAGTAGCTGAAATCATTACTGAGAGCTTGAAGCCTGGGGCCTTCATTACATGGGGCGCGACAGTAGATTCTTCGATCTACGATTCTCTTCGCGTTACGCTTCTTTTGACCGGCGTGAAGCCTTTTCAATTGTTCAATGGGTTTGGGGTGATACCTGTGGAGATGTATAATCTGGAGCCTGATGTCGGAACAGATCAGAATCTTGGCTTAGACTTAGACCTATATCAACTGGAGAACACCTAGATCTTTCTCTTATCATCTTTTTTATAACTATGAGAATATCTAATTCGGAAGCTATTTTTGCTCTCTTGATTCGACAAAGACGGACTGCTTCCAAAGAGATTGGATAAATTCTTCCAAGACACTTAAATGAAATCATGAGCATAATCTCTTCATATTTGGTTTACGGAAAATGTGTTTAGGTAAACTCAAAAGACCGCTATGCGCATCATTTGGAGTGCATAGCCTTAATATCATCAGTCCCTGCGATCATCTTGTTGGAAGGGACTCGGGGTGCAGATTTATGTCGAATTGCACGATAGGGGCTAAGATCATCTCACGTGGAAATGAGTTTCTGCTCTTCAAAAATAAGGACTTTCGCAGAAAGAATTTCAACGATCAGCTGGTCATCCGAGATGGGGTTTTTGCGATAGCGGGCACAGAATCTTGGAGTGAAAGGTCGGCAAATAGCGATGTTTTTTCCGGATTTTCGATTGCAGTCAACTCGTCAGGCCTAGCCTGTTGTGACTCGAACGTAAGAATGAAACCTAGTGCAGTAAACTATGATATCCTAACGCAGAAAATAGCTGAGGAGTGCAGTACTATTGATGACGCAGTAGACGTTGTAGAGAAGGCTGTTCATGCTCAACGATGTTCTTGGGGAAATATAGTGGTGGCGACGAAGAATGAAGTGGCTGCATTTCAAGTGGCAAATCATTTGAAGGTTTTTCGTCACTCGACCCAGACCGTGCGAACAAACCATCATATTAGACAAGGTCGACGCCCAATCGTCTACGACGGAGCGGTGGGAACGATCAAACGGTATGAGGTCGCTAGACGCCTACTGGGAAAGGTCGAAAATATCGATGGCGTTTTCAGCCTTTTGAGATCGCACGAGTATGGTTTAAACCCATTTTCAATCTGCAGCCATGGTAGGCTCAATACGGTGTATGGATATGTCGTCCACATAAAGAATAATGAAGTTTCATTTCATGTTTGTAGAGGAAATCCTTGTACCGGCAATTTTACTGCCCTACACCTCGACTTCGAAGACGAAGAGTCACTTCACATGGTTGCGCAAGCCTACCCGTCACGGCGTAGGACTCAAATTCAAATGAAAAAACAAAGAAGATAGGTCAGACAAAGAACGGCTTAAATTTGCAGGTTGAAATGAAGTCTTCAAACTCCAGATGAATCTTGTTGTTATTCGCAAAGATAAGGAGATCTTCGGCTTTCTTATATTCTTCTCTTAATATCTAGTGTTGATTTTCGCAGTCTATTCCAGAAAGATGTCGGTTTACCGTAAGGCTTGACTCTTCCTTCCTTGACAGCTAGGAGGACGTCTTCGATCGAGGTTGAATCTGAATCCACTATCGTATATGCGTCCCCGATAGTTTCGGGTATGTGTGAATCGCTCCCGCCGACCGTTGCGAAGCCAAGCTCTTCGGCTATTCTCTCCGCCTTATGCTTTGCTGTCTCGAAGAAGACAATTGAAGCGTTAATCGTTTCGATCGTGTCAGGTTTCACTCTCAGTTTAGCAGGATCTATGCTAGGGCTGAAATAATCGTATGGGTGAGGGATTATAGTGACCCCTCCCAGCCGCCTTACCTCGAGGATAACTTCATTTGCCGGCGAACCTCTGCTTATCTGATGGCTTACTCCTAGCACTATCAAGTGGCCATCGACGGTGCTGACCTCTATTCCAGGAATAATCAGGGCGTCTTCAACGTCAAATCTAGGAAGAATATCATGCTCTGCTAGCGCTACGCCATCAAGTCCACGCCTACTAATAATCTCAGGAAGCATTTCAAGTCTTGTGTGGGCATCGTATGAGAATCGTGTGTGAACATGAAAGTCGATCTTCAGTTTCATGGAAGCCGCCAGATTCATTTGACTTGAACGGGTTGCGCTCTCCTCTTCTTCTCGATCTCCTTTGCGTCAACTTTGTGGAATATAGGCTTCGGCTCTCCCATCCTATGCCCTACAGCAAGCTGAATTTTTCCAGCCTCCTCCCATCTCTGCGAGTGAACACTGCCGGGTATGTTAAGAAGGCTCCAGATCTTCTCAGCCGTAGAGGGTATGAACGGTTCAAGTAGTATCGCTAACGCGTAAACCAGTTGAGCAGATATGAAAAGGGCTGTAGCGGCCTTCTCTCTATCTTTCTTGATCAAATGCCAAGGTTCTTTTGTACTTAGGTACTGGTTGCCCTTTCTAGCTAAATCTACGATCGCTGACAGAGCATCTCTCAGCTTGAACTGCTCGAATAGGCCTCCAATATTTTTAGGAGAGTTTTCTATCTCTTGTAAGATACTTTTATCAAGGTCATCCAATATCCCTGCCGAAGGAACAGAGTTTTCGAAGTAGGTATTGAGAAAGGTCAATGTTCTATGGATGAAGTTTCCTACGACATCATTCAATTCAGAGTTTATCCTTGCTTCAAATTCGCTCCATGTGAAATTGGCATCTTTCAACTCCGGCCTTATCGCCATCAGTACAAACCTCCAGTAATCCGGTTCAGCCAGCTCGACCGCCTCATCCATCCAGACGCCTATTCTTCTGCTTCTGGAAAACCTCTGGCCTTCATACATTATGAATTCAGTCGATGAAACTTGCCAAGGGAGCAAGTAGTTTTCTCTCATCGCCATCAATAGAGCTGGAAATATTATCGTGTGGAAAGGGATGTTGTCTTTGCCGATAAAGTGAACATTCTTCGTATTCTTATCGAACCAGTATCTCTTCCACGACTCAGGTTGAGCGTTCTTCTCAGCCCACTCAATGGATGCTGAAACGTATCCTAAGACCGCTTCCATCCAAACGTATATGGTCTTCCCTTCAGCGCTAGGAAACGGGGCTGGAATGCCCCACTTATTGTCACGTGTAAGCGCTCTAGGTCTCAAACCCTCTTCTATCCATCTATAAGAGAAGTTCCTGGCGTTATCGGGCAGTTGCGGATTAGAATCTATGTAGGCTCTAAGCCGTTCGCCGAACTTGGGCAGATCGAAAAACCAATGTTTGGAAGACCTAATATCAGGAGCCGTCCCGCAGAAGACGCATCTCGGGCGCCTAAGATCCACAGGATCTAGCACTCTCCCACAAGCGTCACATTGGTCTCCTCGCGCCAGATTCGAGCCGCAATACGGACATTCGCCTTCAACGAACCTGTCCGGTAGAAAACGTTCACACTTCGGGCAGAAGGGAAGTTCCACTGTCTGGCTGAAGATGAAATCGTTTTCATATATTCTCCTATAGAACTCTTGGACAAATTTGATGTGGATAGGGTTCTCCGTTCTCGTGTAGTTGTTGAAGCGAATTGCAAACTTATCCAGTAGACTGCATATGATCGCGTGCTGTCTATCGGTCAAGTCTTTCGGTGAAACCCCTGCTTTGATCGCCTCAACCTCTATTGGCGTGCCATGCTCATCCGAGCCGGTAACAGAAATTACATCCTCCCCTCTCAAACGCAAATATCGAGTGAAAACATCTGCCGAGAGAAGATGTATGAAGGTCCCTAAATGCGGAACCATGTGAACGTAGGGCCACGCAGCGCAGACTATCCATTTTCCCATCTTATCGATAACCTCAGGAATGTTCATCTTAGGAAAACGTCTTTGCTTCGAAAGCCGTTATTGATCTAAATAACGGTTCGGTAGATGAAATCCCTCCAAGATTAAAGCTACAACGGGAGCTTGATACTCATTAATCTTTCCCAAAAGTCTACCCATTGAGCTTGGAATGCATTTAATACAGCCACAGTAATCTATTGATGAACAGTTGGTATCGAAGTTTGAGCCAAGACTACATGAAGATGCTGAATAGGGCCTTTGAAAAGATTCCGAAGAAGCCTACTACTGGAGAAAGGTTTGAGATGCCGAAGCCCAATACTATTCGTGTCGGAGGTCGAACGATCGTCCAAAACTTTGGAGAGGTCTGCACTCAACTCAACAGAGACCCCCGTCATGTTCTGAAGTTCTTCTCAAAGGAGATGGCTACTGCAGCGATATTCGATGGAACTCGAGTCATCTTCCAAGGTAAGTTTCAGTCTCAATCGATAGTGCGACTACTTGAGATATATGTCAATAGATATGTGATATGCCCGATTTGTAGAAGACCAGATACCAAGGTTGAGAAACAGGGCAGATTCTTCTTCCTTGTATGCGAAGCTTGCGGAGCGAGGTCCTCGGTTCTTCCAACGTAGTCTGGAGGCTGATGATTGGATAAAGCTTGCTTGAAGATATTTCGCCAAAAGAAATGTGTACTAGTTGCAGTTTGTGATCGCGACCTTCTCGGCAAGACATTCCGCGACGGAAAGTTGAAACTCGAGGTTGATAGAAAGTTCTATGGCGAAGATCTGTCAACGATTGAGGAAGCTATGGCTGCTATCGAGAAGGCTGACGTAGCCAACCTCGTCGGTGTTAGAGTAGTAGAGGCAGCGGTTAAGAGAGGACTCGTGGACAGGCAAGCCATTATTACGATAGCTGGAATCCCTCACGTTCAGGTTATAAAGATCTAGAGAGGTAGCTCCCGCGTTACGTTTAAGCACTCTTACTAAAGGAAATACTGTTCGAGTATGAAAACTGTTTTTCTTTTTCCTGAGCAGTCGACACAGAAACTATATCTAGGTAGACCCGGTTCTATATGAACCGCGCATAATCGAGGTTTCAACATGGGAAAGAAGAAGGTGCTCAGTGAAAGTCAACTTAAGGAGATGGTTCTTCCTGACACCGGTCAGTTACTGGGTATTGTATCCCAAATGTTAGGGTACGATAGGCTTCTCGTTAAATGTACTGACGGCCATGAAAGGGTCTGTAGGATTAGAGGTAAGATGAAGAGGAGGGTCTGGATAAAGGTCGGCGACGTGGTCTTAGTCGCCCCTTGGGACTTCCAAGCTGAGAGCCGTGGAGACGTCTTATGGAGATATACTGAAAGTCAGGCCCAATGGCTTAGAGGTCATGGTTACCTAGCTGCATGATGAGGAGACTACCAGGTGAAAGGATGGGAGACAAGGGTCGAGAAGAAGGTTAGACTCAAAGAAAGAAGATATGAAATCGACCAATTGATGAAAGAGAAAAGAAGCGAAGAGATGGAAGCTCTCGAAGAAGTTTTCGACAAATCAACACTCATGATAATTTATCACATGCTTAATACTGGAGAATTGAATAAGATTCACGGAGTTGTCAAGGCTGGGAAAGAGTCTCGAATATATTGGGGTATAGGACCTAGGGGAAAGGAAGTAGCTGTCAAAATATACCTAACCTCGTCCACTGAATTCAGGAAAGGTAGACTCGTATACATCGAAGGCGATCCGAGATTCAGTAGAGCGAAAAGAGATACTAGAGCGCTTGTTTACCTCTGGGCGCAGAAGGAATTCAAGAATCTAGAAGCAGCTCGAGAAGGCGGAGTTAAGGTTCCAAAACCTTTAGCGGTTAATCGGAACGTTCTATTAATGGAGTTTATCGGTAGAAATGGCATTCCTGCACCTTTACTTAGAGAAGCAGAATTGAAGAACTCATTGAGAGTCTACAGAAAATTGTTGAGGTGTCTACGGCTACTTTATGCACGATCGAAACTGGTTCATGGAGACTTGAGCGAGTATAATATCATGATCTGGAGAGACCAACCTGTACTTTTTGATCTCTCTCAAGCTGTTCCTTTGGATCATCCTCTCGCAAATATCTTGCTTAAACGAGACATAGAGAACCTAAACAACTACTTTGGCAGCATAGGGGTTGAAGTCGAACCTGTAGACAAGTTATTCAGCTGGGTGGTGGGTCAAGGTGGAAACTAAGATCAATACCGTCATACCTCGCGACAGGATCGGCGCCCTGATCGGTCCAGAAGGAACGGTGAAGAACAGGATTGAGCGCGCCTTTAATGTCAAAATGACCGTGAACAGCGAGAGCGGAGTCATAGAACTAGTGCCGAATGAAGGCAACAATGACCCGGTTAGCTTACTTAAAGCGAAGGATGTGGTTACCGCAATTGGGAAGGGTTTTGCTCCTGAGAAAGCTTTCATCCTTTTCGAAGACGACAAGGTCTTGGACGTACTCGATCTTAGGGATCTATTTGGTCGGAGCGAGACCGACATACAGAGGATCAAAGGGAGAATAATAGGGCGTGAAGGAAAGACGAGGAGGATGATCGAAGAGATGACTGACGCTAGCATCTCCGTTTACGGCCACACCATCGGGATGATAGGTGGATATGATGCTGTTTCCACAGCTCGAGAGGCTGTAGAGATGCTGATCAAAGGAAAACAGCACTCAACATTGTATAAATTCCTAAGAATCAAGAGAAGAGAAGCAAAAAAGAAAATGACGTTAGAATTATGGGAGAAACCGCCTGAATGAGAAGGAAAAACGATCCCGGCATTGAAGCATTCGTTGAAATTGCACCAATTTGCCGAGACAACGATTGCCGTCAAGAATACTCGATACCAAAATTAGAAGAACATACATACTCTAGTCGAAAGACGATCGACACGCAACTGGCGGATAGTCCATGACCGAGGTCTTCGAGGAGATCAGTCCAGCAGACTTCTTCTACAGAAACCGAGACATAGCAGGATTCACCAACCCCTCACGCGCTATCTATTCCACAGTTCGAGAGCTCGTAGAAAACTCTCTGGATGCATGCGAGATCAACAGCATCCCGCCTGACATCTACATCCGGGTTTCACATGAGTCCGGGCCGACAGAAGGTTCAGGAGTTTACAGGATAAGAGTCGAAGATAATGGATCTGGCTTGCCTGAAGAGATAATCCCTTCAGCTTTCGGTCAAGTCCTCTTCGGTTCAAAATACAAGCTTAGACAAACCCGTGGAACTTTCGGATTGGGAGGCAAGATGGCTATCCTTTACGGCCAGATCACAACCCATTCAGAAGCCTACGTGATGTCAAGTACAGGGACCTCCAGAATATTCGAGTATCGTTTGATGATGGACATTCAGAAGAACAAGCCGATAGTCATCAAACGTAAAGTCTTTCCTAATAAAGGCAAGTGGCATGGAACAGTAATAGAATTCTCAACAGAAGCTGACTATGTTAGAGCGATGTCGAAGATCCTGGAATATTTGAAGCAGACGGCGATAGTCGCGCCATATTCCGACATTACCTTCGTCGACCCAAAAGGGAGGCTCTACAGATTCGAAAGAGCAACACGTGAAATGCCTAAGCCTCCAGATGAGACTACACCGCACCCTCATGGAGTCGATGTTGAAACAATAAAGAGATTGATCTCAATCACAAACTCACGGACAATGCATGAATTTATGAAGAAGCATTTTCAAAGAGTCGGAGACAAAATAGCTAGACGTTTTCTAAACTTCGCAGATATCGGAGGCAAGAAGAACCCGAAGAAGCTTGGGCCTGACGAGATCGTCAAACTCGTTACCGCTATGAAGAACTTCAATGAGTTCCTATCTCCAGATGCTAGTTGTCTATCTCCACTGGGAGACAAATTGCTGGAGACAGGAATAAGGAAAGAACTGAGCCCTGAATTTGTAGCGGTGTATCAACGTAAGCCAGCTGCCTACTCAGGATTCCCATTCATCGTCGAGGTTGGTGCTGCGTGCGGCGGAAGCATTCCTACATCTAGCGGGATTCTTCTTTATCGTTTTGCGAACAAGATCCCTCTATTATTCGATGAGGCGAGCGATGTCTCTTGGAAAGTTGTGAACACCTTGATGAATTGGAGGCATTACAGGGTTATGCCGGAAACTCCCTTGGCAGTATTCGTGCATATCTGCAGCCTCAAGATTCCGTACAAGACTGTTGGTAAAGAGTTCATAGCTGACAGACCCGAGGTTGAACATGAGATACTGAACGCGTTAAGGGAGGTCGGAAGGCAACTTTCCATCTTCCTCTCTAGGAAGGAGCATATGGAGAGAGAGAAAAGGAGGCTCGACGTATTCTCAAAGTATCTTCCAAAGATCGCTTCATTCTCAACCAAGCTAGCTCATAAACCTAGAGAACCAAGCGTTAAGCCACTTCTTAAGAGTATAATGAAGTATGGAGCGGAAGAAGAAACGGAAGTTTCTGAAAAAGGTGAAGAGTGATGCCGAAGAAGAAGCCTACAGGCTCGATAAAACTGAGAAAAGAGAAAGTTTTGACGGGTCTCCAGAATTTCGGTCTAGGGATATACGATCAGATAGTGCAGAGAGAGTTTCCTTCGATCAAGATGCCGAGCCGATCTATTCATAATATCTTTTACGACCCAAAACTTAGGCAATACATTCTAGGAGACAGAGGCGTAAGAAGAAGTTCGAGAAACGTTAGACATATTAGACCTTTCACTCAACTCGTCTGGACAGCATCGTTCGTCGATGAGCTAACTAGATTGAATAAGACGAGTACATTGAGAGATGTCTTCTACTCAGCTCAAGCGTATGAGATGAATTTCGTCGATCAAGCTGAGTCTGACAACATCATTACAGATCTTGAGACCGTAGTCGCTTCTCCGAGAGAAGACTTCAACGTCTTCCCGGAAGAAAGATCAGCGATCTTCGGCGACCTGACGATAGAGTATACCGTTCCAGGCTATGAGGGAAGAAGGCTGAACCTTGCAAGCCATCCTGACGGAATGATGATAGGACCGGCGCTGACAAACGCAGAGTTCGTCGCATGTAAGGCAGACAAGATCATAGCCATAGAGAAAGGCGCGCTCTTCACGAGGTTCGTTGAGGAGAAGGTGCATAAGAAGTTCAAAGCGATTCTGATACAAACGGCTGGGCAAGCTCCGAGAGCAACAAGAGCTCTGATGAGAAGATTGAACAAGGAACTTGGGCTTCCAGTTGTGATTCTAACCGATGGCGACCCATGGGGTATGCACATAGCGATGGTCATAATCAGCGGATCAGCGAATGCAGCTCACCTTCGAGAACTCAATACACCTGACGCGAAATGGTCAGGAGTATGGGCTACAGATATAGTTGATTACAAGCTTCCAAGCGAGAGGCTCAGCGACCTTGATATCAAAAGGCTATACGAGCTTCAGAAAGACCCTCGATACGAAGGCGAACTCTGGAAGAGAGAGATAGAAACCTTCCTGAGAGTCAGAAGGAAGGCTGAGCAGGAAGCCTTCAGTAGGTACGGGTTGACTTACATAGTTGACGAGTATCTACCTGCCAAACTTGAGGCCATGGAGAGCTACTGATCGCTATACTAACCGAGAAGTTTCTCTGTAACCTCGGAACTTCTATAACTATTGTATTTCGAATCTGGATCGATCACTCCCCCAACAGAAGAGTGCTCTCAATGGGAAACAGAGAGATGAGAAGAGCGATAGGAATTTTATCTCTTCTGCTGGTTACCGCAGTTTCAACGGGTTTCAGAACATTGCAATGCAAAGCTCAAGCAACACAGAACATAGTCATCAATGAGGTTGAACAGAATCCCCCTGGAGATGATAATGCGCCCGGGGCCGAGTGGGTTGAACTCTTCAACCCCCTAGCTAGATCGGTCAATCTGAGCGGTTGGAATGTTATAGCAACTCGTGGAACGCCCAGAACTATAGGTCTCACTGCGAATCAGTCTATCACCGCTGGCGGTTATCTCATTGTAAGCCATACAGCCCAGTGGTTGAATAATGAATATGAGGTTGTAGTTCTCACAAATTCTCTTGGAGTCGAAATTGATAGAACTCTGAATATGACTGATGCCGGCGATGATGCTAGAGCATGGGCTCGCGTTCCCAATGGACGGGATTCTGATAAAGATTCAGACTGGAATCTCCAAGAGTCCACGAAGGGTTTCTCCAACAATCTTATTCGCGTTGGTACAGTTGAATCTTGGCATATCAAGACTCAAATTTGGATTCTGAATACAGCTTATAGCCTCCTGCCTAAGGAGGTTCAACGTGTATGGCAGTACTATCCGATCGAATTGGCTGATGGAGTGGTGTATCCAATTAAGCATTCTTGGAATTCTACATTACATTTCTATCATCCGAACACGGGTTGGGGTGGAGCTCTAAATGAGATCTTGAGATGGTACAGCTACTTCATGGACAATCAAACTGCAGGAAATATGCATGATGCAATCTTCAGCGCGGGCGTGATGGCTCACTACATAATCGATATATCGAATCCGTTGAACACCAATCAATCCTTGGCTGAAGAAAATATCCACACAGGATATAAGTCATATGTGGAACGAGATCTGCCGTATTTCCAAATTACAATCTCTGAGCCGGACAATGTTAAGAATGTCAGCGCTTACCTGATAGCCTTAGCCTACTTCTCTCAGACTTACTATTCCAGTTTGATTGAGAGTTTCACTCCAATCGCTAGCGAACCCTATAGGTGGAGTGGAGAAGCCTATAGAATAACTTCTATATGCCTGAATGCGGCTGTGAGAGCTGTAGTATCACTTTGGCTCACTGCTATCGAGAAAGGATATTTGGTTATGACTGAATTCAGTTTTGCGAAAAGGGCCTTCTTAATCGTATCCCTGATTGTCATGATGGCTATCTTAGCGATCAAGAGAACGCCGATAATAAAAGCATGATTTGCCGTTCGACTCTAGCCTACCAGTATACAGTACTCGTAGGAGTCCCTTTCAGAACCGCCTCGGTCTCATCGGGATTCAAAGTCTTCCTTGCACCTTTGGTGTAGTGCCAATCGAAGCAGCACCATCGAATAAGTTTCACTTCTTTATCTCTCAAGCTTTCAGGCAGCGGCTCGTCGGGCGTCCTCTTCGAGAAGCCCACCAGTCTAACAGTGAAGATGCACTTCTTCCATACATTATCATACTCATCCTTCTTCGTCTCAGACATCTCTTGAATATCTATCGTTGTTCCTTGCAACCTCCTAGCCTTGTCAACAGTAGACTGAATTCTAGCCATCCTTCTTACCTTACTCAGAATCTCCTTCTTTCAGTGAATATTAGGATTAGGAGTAGATACGTCATATATCAGGTTTAGCAATCGAATCGATTAGCCTCTTTCTTCCCCCGCTCATCTCTTTCCTTTTCTACACTGCGATAAAATCTGGCGGACCAGTGCTCTCCCATTTCTACTCGCTAAGTCAGGCGGAGCCCAATCTTCTTCAAGACGTGTTCTCGTGATCTTCCCGACCCTAGGCCGGTATTTCACAGAAGTTTTCCTGTAGAGCAATATGCCTTTTCTCTGCCATATCGGCTTCTCCGATAGATCGACTCCGTGCTTAGCGATCAGTTTCGCTATCTCAGTCGCATCCAATCCTTTGAGTTTGTCTGCAGCGGTTCTAGGATTCAGTCCTTCTCTAATTAGAGTCCAGTATCCGTACGCGTTAAGGTAGTTTCCATTCAACTCTCTTTGCCTCCACGTGAGATACTCGAAGATGAGTTCAGCCGGTGTGAGGATGACTCTTGAATCGAACTCGGCAGCCGTCTTCTTTCCGAAGATTTCGTTGATCGCTAATGTAAATCCACATGAGATGATGCTTGCAAGAACGGAATCCAGTTTCTCTACACGACCGTTAAATGGCGGAGGAGGTAGGAACAGTAGATTCACCTCGTCGCTACAAAGATAGCATAGTGAAGGTGCGAAGCCTGAAGAGTAGACCGCTCTGGCCGCGTGGACTAAGCATCTAGCAATTCTTACGTCAAAAGGCTTTTCTACATCAAGCGATTTGCAAAGTCTATTGAATCTCCAGCCGTCTAAGCGGATGAAGAACTCATTTTTCTGCGGGATTCGAAGGTCGGAGAAGACCTCATTTTCTCTAGACTTGATCAAGGCCATTTCTTCATCGAAGAAGCATCGTCAAAACGTATTGATTGGACTTTCGGAGTCTATAGATCAAGAGGTGTTTCAAGGAAACTATTTAGGACCCAGCATTCTGACCGCTTAGATCTTCTAGGATTATTCGAGCATCCACGACGGTAGCTCCTTTCTCATAAACAATGATAGGGTTCAAGTCCATCTGATTGATCTCTGGGTTCTCCATAATCAAGTCCGATGCTCGCAGAAGTATCTTTACGATAGCTTCTTCATCGACAGGCGGCTGGTTCCTATAGCCCTTCAGCATTGGGTAGGCCTTGGTCTCCTTTATCATCTCCCTAGCTTCCTCTTCCTCTATAGGGGCTATTCGAAATGTAACGTCCTTCAGAATCTCAACGAAGATCCCTCCGAGGCCGAACATCAAAGTCTGCCCGAATTGAGGGTCCTTGAGCCCACCTACTATAACTTCCGTGGAGGGCGGAGCCATCTTCTGCACCAATACACCGAGTAGTTTCGCTGAGGGTCTGTAGCTCTTCGCGCTTTCCAAGATCTTCCTGTAGCCAGCCTCGACTTCTCCAGTATTATTCAATCCAACGAGAACTCCGCCGGCCTCGGTCTTGTGAAGTATGTCGGGAGAAACTATCTTAAGGACGATTGGGTAGCCGAACTTCTCCGCGTACTCGACGGCTTCGTGCACAGTGAGAGCAACCGCGAACTCGGGTGTCGGTATTCCATATTCAAGGCATATGGTCTTGGCTTCAGGTTCTAGAAGATTCTTCCTTCCTTCTTTAAGAGCTCTCTTAATAACTTCTGTCGACTTTCGATTCATCGCCAATCCGCTTCCGCAGCTTCTCGCTCGCAAAGTTATAACATTTAACTCTGACTAACCTAATTGTTCGTATCGAATATTAAGTGTTAAGCCAATGTCAATCGTCTCGATCGGCCGCTTGATTATGGTTGGAACTGTCCACGTGCAGAAATCTAGTGTAGAGAATGTGAAGAAGATAATCTTTGAAACGAAACCTTCCGTCGTTGCTCTAGAACTTTGCGAAGACAGATACCATCTCCTGAAGACTCGAGTTGAGACACCTCTGATGCCTACATTCAGGTTTGGAGTTATCCCTTGGCTGCTTGCGATCCTCGAAAGAACTGCTGGAGAGAAGACCGGAGTCTTTCCTGGTGCTGAGATGGTTGAGGCGACAGATGCTGCTGCAAGGATCGGTGCGAGGATCGAGTTCATAGATATGCCTATCCAAGAGATTATCCAGAGGATTCGATCCATACCGTTTCGAGAGAAATCTCGACTGGTTTTGGATAGCATTCTCGCGCTTGTAACGATCCTCGTCGGCGTAAAAGTTGAAAAGAACATTCCTAGGTCGCCGGATGAACTTGTGTTGAAATTCAAGAATCGCTACCCAAGCCTTTATAGATGCTTGGTTGAAGAACGGAATAGATACATAGTTCAACGGCTGGCTTCGATTCTAGCTTCAACTTTGGGAACGATCGTTGCAGTTGTGGGCTTAGGTCATCTTAACGATCTGGCGAAGGAGCTTTCGATGGTCAAGATTCCTGAGTCTTACTATAGTGTTTCTCTTAAATGGACGATCTAGTTCCGAGCGCTCTCCCTAAAGGTGAATGCAGCAGACAGCGCCCCCCTAAGTGCTCGCCACCATTCCTCAGCAAAACTGACTAGGACCACATCGCCCTCTGATAATGAGAATTCTTCCAAGAGTCTTCTGGAGTCTTCAGGGCTCAAAGTGCACACGTCTTCAGAGGTACCTGGGATCCTCAGAGTTCCTTCCTCATAACTCAAAATCAAAGTTCCCTTCGCACCAGCCTTCACAGCAGCATCCCTTTGATCAACCCCTGATCTGACCTTGTCCGCTACGGCTTGAACTTGAAGGGCGACGTTGATCGGGCCAACGCCGAAAACATCGAAATCGTATATCTTCATGCTCCTGATATTGGCACTCTTAAAGATCGCGTCTATTCTAGCCTCCCCAGTCTTCGCTAAGAAAGTTCCAACCTTCGGTCTGCTCTTAGTATATCCCTCTCTCTCGTAAGATCTCATTATCCCACGAACGACCCCTTCAGGCATCTCGAGCATAGAGCTGAGGCGGTAGCGTCCAACAGTAGCTTCCTTCTGGACGATTAGGAGGAAGAATAGCTCGTTGAGCTCAGAGAGCCTCTTCGACAAATGTTATACCCATCAAGTATTTTCCTTAAACTCTCTTATGGTGGTTCTGGTAGAGGAGGAGGCCAACTGGAATAGGCTGTGAAAGACCAAATCAGCAAATCTCCATCAGCAACCAGATATTTGTCGCAACCGGTCTCTCCGAGGATCCATATCTTCTCAGTCGAATCCCATCTGTACCAAAGCCAACCATGAGTACTATTGCCTTTGACTCCGTTAATCGATACTACGAATGCACCTAAGCCTCCCATAGTATAATTCAATTCGGCAAGTCTGCTCGTCACACTCAGTAGAGATTCTCCAGATACAGAAGCGACATCATGATGCCAAGTTCTATACGTGGTTCCATTTCCATAGTCCAATACAATCTCGAGGGTTAGAACAGATTTTCCAACTCTATCTTCAAGCATACTGTACTGCCCATAGTAGAAAGCTGCAAGCGATGTTGTAACTATAGCCCAACACAAGAAACTGACAGCTGCCAACCTCCATACTCTAACTTCTCTACTTGAGTTTTGAGTAGCCATGTTCTCTCAACTCCTTCAAAGCTAACAATAACGGAACAGCTCCGAAGAAGAACAACACCGCATTACTAAACTCATGGATCAGAGCGAAAGGAACTCCTGAAACCATTATGCCAGCTACAATCGGCCACTTGACTGAACCGAAGTAAAGCCATGAGAAAGAGATCCCGCTAGCGAGGTTAGTTAAGAGGTCGTATACAAAAGTAGCTAGAAGCCCTGCTAGAGCGACTTCATAGCTGAATAATAGTCGTCTTTTCCCCAGAGACTTCTCGAAGATGCTTGGGTTGAACCTTCTCAAAGAGCCGCCGACTATACCGTAAATCGACTCGCAAATCATCGCAGCTATCCATATCAAGAAGTCGAATCCATAAGGGTTCAAGCTGCCGTAGACAGCCCAGATCAAAGCTCCAGTGCATATGCCGACGAAGGTCCCGAAGTAGAAGCCGCTTGAGAAGACGATCAAATCCATGATCTTCACGTTGGGCAGCCAAATCAACAAGTAGTTTGTAGCCAAAGATAAGGCGACCATGGAAGCGACTGCACAGATATCGATTATTCCCAGCTTCCTTCTAACCATGAACAACCCTAGGATGGATATCCAAAGTGCCGCTGCGATTACGCCCAATAACGGGATACCTGCAAAGTTTTGGGAGAGGAGCGCTTCGAGCCAGTTGGATATGCGGGTTGCCTTCTAGGTTATTTGACCTAGCGCCAACTAGGCTAATTCACCTACTTAACATTATCGATGAAGCTGAGTCAAGGTTTCAGTTCTTCGCCGCCGGTCAATACCCGAGTTAACGCAGCGTTGACCTCCGCGAACCCTGCCTTCTCTTTCGAAGAGACAGGGATCGGTTCGAAATTCAAGCCTGTTCGAGTAATCGAACGAGCTAGATCTATGCTGATAAGCGAAGCCGTTCTCCCTAAACGTACCTCTAGAGCATGTTCAAGCCGCTCAATCTCCTCAGACCAACTCACCATTTGATCGAGCTCATCAGATGTAACGAGATCAGTCTTCGTCAACATGTAGATTTGAGGTTGTAGAAGCCTATTGTAGACAGCCGCGGCCATAAACATGTTAGAAACATAATTCAATGGGCTTCTACAGAAAGGTGCGTCGAAGAGATATAGAACCGCACTCGAATCATCCGTTAGCGCATGCGAGATGTAGGGGCCGCTCTCTCTAAAAGCGAAGAGCTCTATCTGTCCAGGTGTATCGACCAAAACGATATCTGGCCCAGAATCCTCAACGCTCTCCTTTATCTCTTCGATATGATCGCCGACCAAGTCAGCAGCCATCAAGAGCGCGCCATTAGGTCCAAGCTGGTACTCCTCCATTAACGCATCAAGATCGACGTATGCTCTAACATCAACATCAGGGTTATAAGGGAGAGCCGCAGCTCCCGGGTCAAGGTTCAAGCTGACGACGTTCTGGTCACTCATCCTAAGCCAATCGAGAAAGCTCGCAGTGAAGACCGACTTTCCAGAGCCAGCCATCCCAACAATGAAGACCGCATACAATATAGAGGCCTCACGCTGAAAAGAAAAAACCGCGAGTTTGAATTAAGTTTTATCGGTACGTAGGATTTGCGAAGAACTGATCTGGGCGACTTTCACGCGGCAGTCGAATAGCTTATATCCAAAAAACTATGAACTTTGCCTAGGCTGCGATGAGGAGCAGGCTAGAAACTGAAGAGTGATGGACAACCTGGGTTCCGAGGCAGCCCTGATCTTGTCTTTCCGAGGATTCTAGCCATATCGATTATGGCTTTGATCACTCGTTCTCTCGCTTTTTCCCGGTCTTTCTCTGTCGATGAGAAGTGAAGTTCAATGAGGGCGCCTCCTCTTCCCTCCCCCCCTTTCGGATGGGACTTGACGTATACCCCTCGGTTCCTCCGCATCACTCTATCGATAAGCGGGGAGAGAGCTGACTCAACTATACCTCTAACGACCATGCTCGATTCGTAGAATGCGACGCCTCCCGACTTTCTTCTTATCATTTCGGCAATGATCCTCTCAAATATGGCTTTCAATTCCTTCGGGACGCCGGGGAGGGAGATCAGCCTCGCCCCTCTATATTCAACAAGAACTCCAGGTGCTGTTCCAACGGGATTCGGTATAGGACTAGACCCTTCCGGAAGAATAGCCATCTTAACTCTTGGTTTGGTTAACCTCAATCTCTTCGGAGGGCTCATCTCCTTGTACCTGTCTCTTACGAGTCTCAAAGCTTCTGGATTCAACTTCAACCTCTTACCCGTTGCTTTGGAAATGCCTTGCAAAGTCTTATCGTCAAAGGTGGGTCCGAGGCCGCCGGATGTGATTACGAAGTCAACCTCTCTCCTTACAGCTTCCTTTACTACAGAGGCGATTTCTTGAACGTCGTCCCCGACCTCTATTATTCGAGTGACTTTGCCGCCGAGTCGGGTTATTTGATCCGCGAGCCATTGAGCATTAGTATTCAATGTCTTCCCGATTAGAAGTTCATTCCCGACGCAGATTATCTCTACTGAGCAAGCCAATTCTGATTTCACCGAAGCCAGCTTGCATACTCAATCTACTCCTTCTTCGAGAGCCACCATTTCAAGTACTCTTTCTGCCTCCTCTTCCGTTGTTCTTCACTAGTCTCTCTACCTCCATACATTTCGTCTTTTCCTTCCATCAATTGCTGGAATGTAAACGTCAGGCCGCAGCTCTTGCATGCGTATTGTTTCAACTTGGAATCGTATGAGAGATCTCCTCCGCATTCCAAGCAGTAGTACGGCATCTAGAGTTTGATCCTCCTCGCTATGCTAGAACAACCGTTCTGTTAGTTAAATCTTGGTCTTCAAGAATCGATAGGCAACTTTCCAGATTAAACAAGGGAACACCAAGATTGGAGATAGGAGAGAAAGAACTATCGTCAAGATTGAGAGGACAGAAAAGCTATTCTCTAGTGGAGTTCGGGAACCCACATATGCTTTCCAAATTTTTGCATCGACCTCACATCGGCCACATAATAGTGGGTAGGAAGCTTCCTTGCGATTCGCTTGAATTCGCCTTAACAGAACTTTTCCTATAGCAAATATGTTAGATAGAGTGCTTACTACAGTCAGATAGAATGTAGGCAAAGACAATGAAGGAAGATTATTACTCATATACGAAGAAGTGGTTTGGAAGATTGGCTCCTTTCTATGACATGGTGGAGTTGTTTGTTTCTGGAGTAAGGGATAAAGTTGTAGAATTCACTTACGCGAGAGAGGGTTCAATAATATTAGATGTATGCACTGGAACTGGAGAACAAGCATTTGCATTCGCAAGAAGAGGGTATGATGTCGTTGGGATTGACCTATCTGAAGATATGCTTGAAGTAGCCAGCGAGAAAAACAAGTATGGGAACGTGGAATTTGAGGTGGCTGACGCCACGAATATGCCTTTTAATGATAACCGTTTCGATGTTTCTTCTGTATCCTTTGCTTTGCATGATATGCCCTCAACCATTAGGGTGAAAGTGTTAAAGGAAATGGTCAGAGTTAGCAGGCCGAAAGGTATTCTAATAATTGTCGATTATGCTCTGCCAAAGAACAAGATCGGTAGATATTTGATACGTCACCTCGCTAAGCTTTACGAGAGTAAATATTATTCAGAATTTTTGAAGACTGATCTAAGGTCCTTGCTCGGGAAGTTAGGGATTGAGATAGAAGAAGAGCTCCCGATAATGCTTGGTGCGGCTAAGGTTTTAAAGTGTTTAAAAGAAGCTATGTCAATAACACGTTAAAGCGTTCTGGAGACTAAATTTTATATATTGATTTGATGCATCAACTTTGGTAAACTCTGGGCTAGGAGAAGCTTCCAGATGTATAGGTGTTCCATGCTGAGGACTATTCTTATGATCACCAAGTCCAGCATGGGCTTTAGACACCTATGATCTGGGAGAAGAACGCTCTAGCCCGTTGTTCTGCTTCCAGGAGGTTTTTGAAATGAGTAGAAAACATAAACAGCAAATATTTTCTGTTGAGACGCCTCGTGAAAGGAGTCTCGCAGTAGAGGATCACATACTGGAGACTGTTGAGACGGTACGGCGACAACTGCAGGTTGAAAGGAACTATCGAACAGCTCTTCTCTTTGCACTGTGCATCGTTGAGAAGCTGGAAGAAATCGTTCGTCAGAATGATGGAGCTGAATAGAGGAGGGGAATGGTCCGAGATGGAGGAACTGAATCTGATAAGGAAGGCATTTGAGCTCGCCGGGTCGAAGAGAGCTTTCTGGCGTGAATGCCTCTTCCATATGGGTCAAAGCCCAAATACAACTTTTATCGAGGATGTTCTCGACGGCAAGAGAAGACTCTCGAGGCATGATCTTGAGCTGGTTTTAGACTATCTGAAGAAACACAGACTGCTCCATGCGCGCTGAAGATGGCATATTGGCAAAACAAAACTGGAAAGAATGGTCCGAGTATGCTGGGTTTCAACTTGTGCCCTGTATAGATTTCTACAGGTTCTAGAAAGGGGTCGCTTAGGGTCCCTTTCGAATGATGCTAGAAGATAAGCAGTGCTTGTGCCTAAATTTCAGTCGATTCTTCTTCAGGAATGTAATAGTACTCGCCCTTCTCCTTCTGCATTCGATCTATCTTACTCTCGGGTTTGTTAACTCTAGGTCTACCTGTCACTGGGTCTCTTCTGAAGGTGATCTTCATATCGGTTAGGAAAGAGTTCATCCCGTCTCTTAGAGAAACTGGGCTCTCCGCATGCCCTTCAGCTCCAGGTTTACCAGTGAAGATCATCAGTCTATCGGCGATGAAGTCTTGAGCTACAATGTCATGTTCTACGACGAAGCCGAATGCTTCAAGTCCTTCCACCACTTTCCTAATAGCTCGTGCAGCCGCAAGTCTCTCCTCAACATCTAGGTATGCGCTTGGTTCATCTATCAAGTATAGGTGGGCCTCCTTAACGAGGCAAGCTGCTATCGCTACGCGTTGGAGTTCTCCTCCACTTAAATCTTCAACATCTCTATCGAGAAATTTCTTCAAAGCTAAAGGTCTTACCAATTCGTCCTCAAAGAAGTCAGTTCCGTATCTTTCTTCCCCTACATCTCTCAAAAGTGAATAGACAGAACCCTCGTATTGAGCGGAGATGTACTGCGGCTTGTAGCTGACCGTCAATCCTTCTAGTGGGGGTGCCTCTCCCTTGTCAGGTTTCTCTAGCTTCGCTAGAAGCTTTATGAAAGTCGTCTTACCTATGCCGTTCGGCCCGAGGATTCCTATGGTTTCACCTTGCCTTACCTCGCCTGCATCAACTCTCAATCTGAAGCTTCCGAAAGATTTCTCCATAGAAGACCAGTTTAGTTTCCAAGCTTCCATCTGCTTCAGTTCTCTCGGAGGTTTCACATGGAACTTTATCGGCTGTGATCTGAACCTCATATTTTCGTCCGGAATGAAGCCCTCCAAGTAGATGTTTATTCCAACTCTAACCCCATGCACATTAGAGATAATCCCATACGCCGCGGGCTCGCCGTAGAGTACACAGACTTGATCGGATAGGTAGTCGAGCATCGCTAGGTCGTGTTCAGCTATCAAGACTGTCTTCCCTTCATCAACAAGACTCCTTATAGCTTTCGCAGCTCTCAACCTCTGACTGACATCGAGATGGCTCGACGGCTCGTCGAAAATATATACATCAGCCTCACGGCAGATCGCTGCGGCGATCGCTACCCTTTGGAGCTCCCCGCCGCTCAATACGCCGATAGATCTGTTCAAGATGCTCTTCAATTGAAGATCTGCGACGAGTTTAGCCAGTTTTCCTGTTCGGTCAGTCTTCTGCAAGAGAGTTGAGACTCTGCCTTTAACGTATCTTGGAATAACATCAACGTACTGCGGTTTATGAACGACCTTAAGCTTACTTTTCGACAGCTTCTCAAAATAGTCTTGAAGGATTGAACCTCTATAATGTCTTATCACTGTCTCCCAGTCAGGGGGGGAATCGTATTCCCCAAGGTTGGGTCTTATCTCTCCAGAGAGTATTCTTAGAGCGGTCGTCTTTCCAGTTCCGTTTCTGCCAATAAGCCCTGTGATGACGCCTTCCTTGGGGATCGGCAATCGGAAGAGCTTGAACATGTTTGGGCCGTATCTATGGCTACACTCTTCTTTCAGCTCTTCAGGCAAGTTTATTATCGTTATGACTTTGTAAGGGCATTTCTTGACACATATCCCGCAGCCGGTGCAGAGAGATTCGACTATTGTAGGCGGTTTATCCTCGCCATCAGAGAAGACCACTGCATCGATTCTGTTCCGAACTTCTGGGCAGAAGTTTCTGCACTCATGCTGACAGTCCTTCGGTTTACATCTTTCTCTGTCGAGAACCGCGACCCTAACCATATTGTTTCAACCAGATCAGCAGGTAATGCGCCGCTTTATAGAAGACAAAACATAGATCGATTGTAAAAAGAGAGAAGTTCACGCAGGGGCTACCATTCTTCTTCTTCCCAGCCCTCTTCCTCGCTCCATTCTTCCTCTTCGCCCCACTCCTCTTCCTCGCCCCACTCCTCTTCTTCTCCCTTCGTGATTTTCATTACTTTTGCCTCCGTACGCTACGGAGCTAATTGTTGCCTCTCGTGCCTCGTTTTTAAAGTTTTTGGTTAAAATTCTCATTTAGACGAAAACTTTTTCGGATCTGAAAGTACTCGGCCTTCATCTTAGCATCCGGCTTCCTCAGGCCCTTTCTCATGAAGGCCCAACAAATATTCGGTGTGCTATGAGCTGCTCCAACGTTTCCCTTCCTGTCTAAGGTTATTATTCCAATCGGTAAGCCGATTCTCCTATTCTCGAGTTCAACAGCTCGTTCCGCAGCTTTCTGAGCAGCAGCTCCCTCTGACATGAGGTCACAAGCGGTCTTTGCGAGGACCGATCTTATCGCTCCTTCACCAACTCCTGTCGCTGAAGCAGCGCCAGATTCATCGTCAGCGTATGTCCCGCATCCGATTAAGGGTGTGTCACCTATTCTCCCTGGAAACTTCAAGGCGATTCCCCCGGTCGAAGTGGCTGCAGCAACATCTTCATTCATGTCTATCGCTATCGCCCCCACTGTTCCAACCTCTATCTCGGGATGTTTTCGAAGAAGTTGCAGTGTCTTCGGCATATCTCCAATCTTTCCGGAAAGTAGCCGAAGCTTAAGCTTCTTCCATTCTTCAAGTCTGGCTCCGTTCACCGGTGCTGCTCTTTGCAAGGCGTAGAGCTCGCCCAGCCTCTGAGCCCCTATACCCGCCAAGAGGACGTGGTCAGTCTTCTCCATTACCAGTCTAGCTAGACTCACTGGGTTCTTGAAGGATTTGACGAGGGCCACTGCGCCCGCGCGTAATGTTCTTCCATCCATGATAGATGCATCCATCTCCTCCTGGCCCTTCAAGTTCAAGTTTGATCCTACTCCAGCATTGAATACTGAACTGTCCTCCATCGAAATCGTTGCTTCCTCAACAGCTTTGAACGCAGTTCCGCCCTTCGCCAAGACAGAGTAACCTCTCATCGCGGCATCTTCAACCCCTTTCAACGCTAGCCTATGCTTTCTCAGCGGCCAGAAACCAGCCCCGCCATGAACAGCTATCACCGGGCGCAATTCCGATCTCCTATCAGAGCGTTAGCTAGTCTCTTACGGATCTTGCTAGAAACATTTGTTAGGTCAGCTAAGACTCTCAAAGGCTGGTTAGGATCTTCGGGAGTCTCCTTAAACTCCTTAGCGTTACATCAGCCTGCAATATCTTCCTTTTGTATCGTCGCCTCCTATCGATAAGGATGGTCTTCATTCCTATGGATTTCGCGCCGGTTATATCATGTTTAATAGAGTCTCCAACAAAGGCAGTATCTTCCGCTTCTGCACCTAATTCTCTCAATGCATAATAGAAGATTCCTTGATATGGCTTCCTAATCCCCAATTCAGCTGATCTAGCGACGACACTGAAGTAGTCTCGCAGTTTCAGTTGAGATAAGACTCGGTCTGGCACTTCGCTGGATGAAGTATTTGTCACGATGCCGAGTCGATATTTCCTTGCCAAGAGACTTAGAATCTTCGGCACCTCTGGAAAAGACACTACGCCAGAGGATCTCGCTTCGACGAATATATCCACAGCCCGCCTGAGCAGTCGCTCATCGATCCTGCGGGAAGAAACATGAGATAGAAGATTGCCCAGCCACCATCTCATCGGAACCTCGACTAGGAATCTCTCTCTAAGCTCGTCGAATCTCCTATAATTCTCGAGGAAGAGAGAGGTCAAAGACTCTCTGTCTATTCCGTAGCCGCTCCTATTTGCGAACGTGACAAGCCTATACAAAGCGACTATGTCTACAGCTCTGTCTTCTACCTCGCGAGTGACAAGAGTCTCACCCAAATCGAAGAGGACGCACTCGATAGGCAAGTTTCACGCAATTCTCCAACACGATGAAGCTTTCCGCTCATCTATGATCCAGAAGCTTGACGCCTCTACTTCATGAGCTCCTTCAAGGCAGATCGAACCTGCTGGTCTATTGCCTTCTCTATATCCTTGTCGAGA
>Ga0315308_1000083_pt1 | contig 45734 bp, 47 predicted proteins | sample TDP3_MG_FD_203078 | JGI IMG/M metagenome (GOLD analysis project Ga0315308, IMG submission 203078) | Freshwater sediment microbial communities from Lake Towuti, South Sulawesi, Indonesia - TDP3 | ecosystem: Environmental > Aquatic > Freshwater > Lake > Sediment | place: Indonesia: South Sulawesi...
CCGTGGCACCCCCATCTTCTTTGAATTCAAGTTCGAAAACCTGCGAGGAGGGATCAAAGGAGAAATTGACTGGCCACCCGGCCAATCTCTGTGGATACGGCCTTACGATGAGATTCACTTGCCCCCTCTCCTGACCGTTGTCATCCAGAAGGCTGAACCCGCCACCCTTGTCATCGCTCCAATATGTCCACCCTGCCTCATAGCTGTCCACAATGCTCAGGAGATCGTTGAGGTATGCGGTTGAATTAACTGTAAGGGGGTTCACACCATATTCGTCAAGGATCCAGGGTATGCCCATTCCCTTTGCCTCCTTTTCCCTATAATTTGCAGCTTCTTTCAAGGGAGAAGGATTGAGATCGTAGGGCTCACCCTCGTGAACAAGCGGGTGGTAATAGTGAACAGCATATCCAATGTTCTTTGTTCCGTTGATCCTCAGCGATGAGGAGAAACCGCCGCTTGTAAAACTATTAGGTTCTATAAAAATAATGTGGTCATTATCAACCTCCCTTATGGCATTGATGAGTTTCAGATAAAATTCCTTGAGGTAGGTTTTGTCAAATTCAACAACGGGTATGGAGCCCGGAAACGGCTCATTATAGAGATCATATCCAATAACAGTCTTGTTCCCCTTAAAACGCTGTGCTACAAGGGCCCAGGTCTTGATAAAATGCTCCTGAAGGCCCTTGTTTGTCCAGAAGTTGTCAAAGGCGGCTATAACCGCAGGCTCGGCATAGTTGAGGTTCCATGGAAAGCGCTGGGTGAAGGGAATCCCATCGTCAAAACAGGCCCAAAATGGCGCGCCGTCACCGCTGTATTTCTCGCTGTAAAGATCTTGGTGCATATCCAGAAGGACATAAATCCCTCTCTCCTCTGCCCAGCGCACCCTCTCCTCCACTTCCTCCAGATATGCGTCATTGAATGATCCGGGATAGGGTTCCAGTGCAACCCAGAAAATCAGGTGGCGGATTAGGTTCATACCCCATGCCTTGAGCCTGTCGTAGTCTGCCTCGGTATGCCAGGAAACATAGGATGGAGCACGTTTTGCAAAATTGCTGATGTTGACCCCGTGGAATATTAGAGTTCTCCCCTTTTCATCCACAAACCTCATGTCGTCCGTGCGGACAAAGTCAGAGCGGAGCGAGGACGCATCCCTGCAGCCCAAAAAGGAGGTTGACAGGATAAAAAGAACCCCAATTGCGCATATATTCTTTATAAATGTCACTTCTGCTTTCTCAGAAGGAGCAGGAGCGCCTGCCCCTCCTGAACAACCTCTCCTTTCTGGTTGATGATCTGTCGCTTGAAAATAACAAGACCGCGGTCTTTCTTGCTTGTCTCCCTTTTTTCAACAACCGTGTATTTCATGTGGATCGTGTCGCCGATAAAAATAGGTGCCTTGAAGTTCCATTCCCTGATCCCTAAAAATGCCAGAATAGCCAAAGGAGGATGGTTCCTTGGAAGACCTGTCCCTATGGACATACCAAGAAGCCCGTGTGCAATCCTCCTGCCAAATGGAGTTGTTTTGGCAAATTCCTCATCCATGTGAAGGGGATTAAAGTCACCCGAGACCCCGGCGAAATTCACGATATCCGCTTCGGTCACAGTCCTGGATCCAGTAACCGCTTCCCAGCCTATTTCAAAGTCCTCAAAATAGAGTTTGTCTTCTGAGTTCATGTCTCTCCTCCTCTCCTGAAGCACAATAAATTTCAGCGCTTCCATCAAGAATTTTTGAAAAAGACTCTATAACATTCTCGTAATACCCGTCCGTTAAAGCATGTTCCCATCCATATCGTGAATATAACCAACTCACCTTCCATGGATAGTTCATCCTGTCCAGAACCACCTCCTGTGTTTTTCCCTGAAGCATCCGGGCAAGTCTGCTCGGGTCCATGGGAAGAACAGGACCCACAAAGGCATATGTCTTTATTCCGGCTGAGGTTAGATCCCCCAAAGCCCTCAGTCTTTCTTCAATAGGCGGTGCATGGGGCTCCATAACCCTTCTAACAGACTCATCATCGGTTGTAACTGTGATTCCTACCTCCAGATCCTTGAATTGCTTGAATACATCCAAATCCCTCATCACCAATGGGGATTTAGTCTGCACACGCACAGGCCATCCAGCATCGGCCAGAGCCTCCAGGCACCTCCGGGTCAGCATGTAATGGGCCTCCCTCGGCTGGTATGGATCGGTTACGGAAGACACCATTACTGCGCCCTGCTTCTTCCTCCTCAGTTCTATCCTCAGAAGCTCAGGGGCATTTACCCTGACATCAAGAAACCTGCCCCAGGGCTCGGTATGTCCGGTATATTTACACATAAATGTGGCATAGCAATACCTGCATGCATGCTCGCACCCCACATAGGGGTTCACACAGTAGTCCACATCTGAGATCCGGCTGCTGGTAAGGAGGCTCTTAGCCCTGATCTCCCTTGGCAGAAGATACGACCCTGTTTCTCCCGTTCCATGCATGTCCCAATAACCTCATGATAGATACTTCCTGAGGATACGGTCAAATGTCAGGAGTTTTACCCCTTTCTGTTTTATGAATTCCATGAGGACAACATCGTTGTAGTTCAACCTGCCGTTACTCGTGATGATGCCATCCACAATCCTGGAATGTCTCTCTTTGATGTCCTCAACCCATACTATATCTACACTGGACTCGAACTCTCTCAATACCGAAAGGGGCCTTTGACAGTCCTTGCCTTTTTCTCTGCACCTCCTGGCAATGACAGAATATGCCTCGGCAAGAAGAATATTCAAGGTAATGAATCTTTCCGCCTGAAATTTCCTGATCTCTTGCACTGCGCTCCCATGAAGGGCATCCATTCTGTCAAGGAAGGCTACGATAACATTTGCATCAAGCACGATCATGGAGCCTCCTCTCATCTTCCACAGCGTTTCCTCCCAGCTCAATTGCACCTGCGAATTTCAGGAGTGACTCCCCCAATCCTATCTCCACCTCATGCCGTATCTCTATGCCAAGCTTCTTGAGTATCCGGATGGAATCGGCCGTTGTAAAATCAAGAAGCGTGAAGTCATGGCCCTTTTCCCTTAAAGCCTCATAAAGCAAGTTTTTCACCGGCACCTTCCTGTGATTGACAAAGGCAAAATAGGTTTTCCCCCTCCCCTTTGCCCTTGGGGCTGCCTTCACGATGTCCTCTCTTGTCAGCTCTACTGGCCTATGCTTCAGGATGAACATTGTATCACCTCCTGTTTTAGAGTAGTATGTCACACTTATCATTAAATAGTATGATGGGAGGATTGTCAACTCCGTGAGAAACAATTTGGGCGGAGCTTGCTTTCCAACAAGATCAAGATGTCCGTATTCAATGAGGGAGCCCTACGACCAAATTCTGCCCTAAGATAGAGATTATCTCCAATAGTTGCTCCACTCCACATGGAGAACTCTCACTCAGGGTGTTAATCACGGTAAAAGTTTTGATATCAAAAAGCTTCAAATCCACCGTGCATATCTCCCGGGAGACCCCAGTCACCGCTCCCGTCACCATCTGCCTGGCCCCCAGGGCCTTCCCCACCTCAGCCAGGCATTCTTCGGCATAACAATCGGCCATCTTTACTTGCCTAGCCTGCTCCTGCATAGCCTTCCGCGTCACTTCAGGATCTGTCAGGCGGAATAGGCCTGTTTTCTGAAGGGCCGCTCGAAGACGGTTTGACAGGGGTAATTGGAGCTGCCCGGCAAGGCCAACAAGATTCAGGTCGGCAACCATCAAGACCGTGCGTTCTTCTACTGGAACAGGAGGAATTGCCCCTACCGTGGGTGGATATGCTATCGGTGGAAATGACGGGGTCTCTCCGCTGGCAACGACCCCGGCTTTCGGGCAAGCTCTTAGAATCGCATTTTGCTGCCTCACTATCTTTTTCTTTATTTCTTCAGCGATTGATTTAAGGATTTTACTATATCCTTCTTGCATCTTTGAGAATACATCGTATCCACTCACCTCTATCACATCTGAGCCATATTTTTCCTCTGTCAATTCTGTTTTTTGAGTTGCCTTACAAATCAAACTATATTGTAATCTTACTTCGAGAGTCGCCGTGTTCCATCCAGATGTAGACTCAAACTGTGTAATTCTTCCATCAAACACCATGTCCGCTTCACTATCGGTTCCCCATTCTACTTTCTCAAATACATCATTCGTGGTAAAATCCTTAAAGAATGACCTACCCACAGAATAATCAAGGGGCTCCTTTAATGCTTTTCCCTTTTTTAATGCGGTTCCTGAGATTGCCCCTGGATCAACAGCAAATTCTTTCATGGCAAGCCGCATGGGAATGGTTCCTGGACTAAGATCCGATTGGTAACGAGCAGCGAGCCACTTGCTGGTACAGCTTATTAAAAAGAGCAGAAATGAAGCCTCTGCCAGTATCTTAATAATTCGACTCTTTGGAGTCATCGAGCAGCCTCCTTATCTCTTCCTCAAGCTCTTTTTCTGACGAATATGTATAGCCTCTTTTCTTTCCCTGTTCCGTAATGATCGCTTAAGGCAAGTTCTTTTGAGGAATCAAGCAAATATGGAAGTGTAAAATCTAATGCATTATCCCCTTCTACAATAGTTTCTTTTGAATAAGATATTCCGCTACATATGGCAATGAAAGATAGGATCCACATATAGAGGTGCCCTCTGGATGATGCCATGCTCTTTCTTTTCATTGACTCACTATTTCCTCCTGCAAAGCATGGAGTAAAGTAATAATATTAGGAATAAATAGATTGGTCAATACTTATGCGGCAATGGGAGAAGCTCAGGGGCATTGACCCTTACATCGAGAAAGCGGCCCCAGGGTTCGGTATGCCCGGTATATTTACACATAAATGTGGCATAGCAATACCTGCATGCATGCTCGCACCCCACATAGGGGTTCACACAGTATGCAACATCAGGTATCCGGGATGAACTGAGGAGGCCTTTCGCTCTTATCTCCCGCAATAGGAGGTTCAACCCTATTTCGCCCGTTCTTCTTGGCTTGATAGAGGAAATCACATTAATATGATTCACCTAACTCTTTTTCTCCAATAGCCTGGTCTTCTGTGTAGGTGTGCTACAGCGACAATTACTATCTCTTCAGGATCGTCATGATATAAAATGCCAAAAGGAAATCGTCGAACAAGACGCCTTCTCAGCTTATCTTCAATTATCGGCCAAGCCCTTGGGGATTTTACAATTGCTGACACCGCTCGTTCAATTTCAGAAAGATAATCTACTCCTAAACCTGATGCGCGAGACTCATAATACATCGCTGCCTCGATCATTTCCTCCCCTGCCTGCAGAAGAAATACAACAGGCTTCACTTCAATTTTGAATAAGCCTCTTTTAAAACTGCCTCCGCTGGTCTCGCTTTTATTTTGCCTTTTTTATATTCCTGATAACGGCGTTCAGCTTCTTTAATCCATAGCTCTTCTGCTTCAGGATCTTCTTTCTCATCCAAACTCTGAATAAGACGCTTAACTAATATAGCTTTTTTATGGAATGGAAGTCGCAGGGCTTCTTCCTCTATTTTACTTGCTTTAGATGGCATATACAGCACCTCCTCGCTGGTTATATTTCATCCTACTGAGATCGGCAGGTTTATTCAAGAGGAATGTCCCCCAGGGCTCTGTATGGTTGGTGAACTTGCAGATAAATGTGGCATAGCAATACCTGCATGCATGCTCACACCCCACATAGGGGTTTACACAGTATGCAACATCAGGTATCCGGGATGAACTGAGGAGGCCTTTCGCTCTTATCTCCCGCAAGAGGAGGTTCAACCCTGTTGCGCCCGTTCTTCTTGGCTTGATAGAGGAAATCATCTGCAATTCGGATTAGATCGTCAACCGAGTCAATTCCTGCTGACGGATAGCAAGATATTCCAATGCTGATAGTTACTCTTAAAGGCTGCTCGTCGCTGCCAAATTTATGAGCCTGGACCTGAACCCTGTATCTCTCAGCTACAGCACGGGCACCCTTGGCATCAGTCTCAGGAAGTAGCAGTGCGAACTCCTCTCCTCCATACCTGGCAACAGAGTCGGTTTTCCTAAGGCCGGCCTGAAGAAGTTGTGCCACCTCGGTTAGGACCATATCGCCAATAAGGTGGCCATAAGTATCGTTAAAGGTCTTGAAATGGTCAATATCTATCATAAGGAAAGAAAGGCGCGAACTATATCGCCTGCACCTGTCAAGCTCCTTGTCAACAAGATCAATAAAATATCGCCTGTTGAAGATGCTTGTCAGGCTGTCCTTATTGGACAGTTCTTCAAGGCGGGTATTAGCCCTCTTCAGATCATCCTGAAGGTTTTTTATCCTTAAGTGAACCTTGATTCGCGATATCAATTCTTCCGGCACAAAGGGCTTAGTTATATAATCATTGGCCCCAAGCTCAAAGCTTGCTACCTTGTCATGAACTTGCTCTTTTCCAGTCAACATGATGACCGGAACATTCTCCAGCTCGGCCCTTGTCTTTTTCATGGCAAGGAATTTAAATCCGTCCACGGTGGGCATTATAACATCACATAGGACCAGGTCAATTTTCCCCGAAAGAAGGATCTTCAATCCTTCAATCCCGTTTCCTGCCTCGTATATATTATTTGCCAATTGGGCTTCTCGGACTATCTTCTTGATCTGTTCCCTTTCGCTTAAAGAATCGTCAATGATTAGAACTGAATTAGGTATCATGTAAAGTTATGATATGGTAGGCGGAAGGCGATTTGAACGCCCGACCTTCCCGGTGTAAGCGGGACGCTCTCCCCCTGAGCTATCCGCCTGCCCTAAGAACGATTGACAGCCTCCCTTAATTCTCGCCCAGGCCTGAAACGAGGGAACCGTTTTGCAGGAATACTAATCTCCTTTCCCGTCCTCGGGTTCCTTCCCTTCCTTTTCGCCCTCTTGGAGACCTCGAAGGTCCCCAAACCAACCAATGTCACTTTTTCAGACCTTCTAAGAGCACCCGTAACGCCAGCAATAAAGGCATTGATGGACCTTTCGGCGTTGGCCTTGGTCAGTTTTGCCTTCGAGGCAATATAATTAACGAGATCTGTTTTCCTCATGACCTGTGAGAACTATGAATATGTTTTTCCTACCATCAACTTCATTACTTGTCAAGTCAAATAGTGGGGTGTAGCACCCAAGTAGAAATGTCCTCCCCCTCCCCAATAGAAATGTCCTCCCCCTCTCCCTACTCTCATGGGCAACAAGGAGGGTATACCCATGAGCGAAGTCATTCGTTTGACCCCAAGCGAGATCGACCGTATCAGTATCATCCAGCAAGTCTTATCCAAAAAGCTCACCAATTCTCAAGCCGCCGCCCTGCTGCACCTGACCCCCCCGCCATGTCCGACGCCTCTGTCGCCGACTGGAGAGCCGGGGTCCCGCAGGGCTGGCCCACCAGCTCCGGGGTCGTCCGTCCAATCACCAAGTGCCCTCGGAGCTGAAGGAGCAGGCTCTCGCCCTGATTAGAGCCCACTATCCTGATTTCGGCCCCACCTTCGCCACCGAGAAACTCTCCACCCACGGCATCCAGATAGGGACAGAAACTGTCCGAAGACTCATGACTGCCCAGGGGGTGTGGACCCCTCATGCCCGGAAGCCCCGCCATCGCGCCTGGCGAGAGCGCCGAGCGTGTTATGGAGAACTCCTCCAAGCGGATGGCTCGCATCACTACTGGTTCGAAGACCGAGCCCCCGCCTGTGTCCTGATCGCCTTCATCGATGATGCCACCAGTAGGGTCCCCTATGCGGTGTTCACGGTCTCCGAAAGCACCGAGGCCCTCATGCAGGCCACCTGGGCCTACATCGAGCAAGAAGGCCGCCCTATGGCCCTGTATGTGGATAAAGACAGCATTTTTATCACCACTCGTGAGCCCTCCATTGAGGAGCAACTCCGAGATCGGCAGCCGGAGACCCAATACGCCCGCGCCCTGAGAGAATTGGACATCGAGATCCTTCATGCCCATAGCCCCCAGGCCAAAGGACGCATCGAACGACTCTTCGGCACCTTCCAGGACCGCCTCATCAAGGAGTTGCGTCTGAGAGGCATCTCCACCCTGAACGCTGCCAATCAGTTCCTCTGGGACACTTACCTCTCCGCCCATAACACCCGCTTTGCCGTTCCTCCGGCCAGCCCCACCAATGTCCATCGTCCCCTGCTCCCCACTCATCACCTGCCCGCCATCTTCAGTATCCAGGGTGTCCGTCGAGTGAGACGGGACTTCACCCTCCAATGGCAGGGCCAGTGGCTCCAACTGGAAAAAGATCAACCCGTCCCGGTCTTCCCCAACACGGAAGTCCTGGTCGAGCAGCGCCTCGATCACTCCCTGTATCTCCGGGTCAAAGGACAGTACCTGCGCTTCCATCTCCTGCCCGCTCGTCCGTCTGTCCCACCTCCTCCTCTCACTCCACGAATATCAAAACCCCCCTATCGTCCTCGATACAAACCTCCTCCGGATCACCCCTGGCGGAAACCTCTCTTCCCTAAAAAGAGGACATTTCTATTGGGGGCTGACAGTTAAATGGGCAGGTCAGAGGTCAAATTTTTAATGGGTTACAACTTCAGGTGGCTTTTCAGGCTCGGGCGGAAGCTGAGAAGGCACACCGGAAGGAACCCCGGCTCCCTTGCCCTTCCAGAGCATATCCGGAGCATCCAGAACAAAGGCGTGAGCGAGCACTTCGTCCATACTATCCACAAGAATCACTTTAACATCCTTGACAATCTTCTTGGGAACATCCTTCAGATCCTTCTCGTTCTCGCGGGAAATAATAACTTCCTTAATCAACCCTCTATGAGCAGCAAGAAGTTTCTCCTTCAGTCCACCTACAGGAAGGACCCTGCCTCTAAGCGTGATCTCTCCTGTCATTGCAACATCCTTCTTGACGGGGATCTTTGCAAGTGCGGATACAATGGCTGTAGCCATGGTTATCCCTGCTGACGGACCATCCTTTGGAATGGCACCTTCGGGGATATGAATGTGAATGTCAACCTTCTGATAAAATTCCCTTTCCAGTCCAAGGTCATCAGCTCTTGAACGCACATAGCTCATTGCCGCCTGAGCAGACTCCTGCATGACATCGCCCAATTTCCCGGTCACGATTAACTTTCCCTTCCCGGGCATTACAGTGATCTCCGTTGCAAGAAGCTCCCCTCCAAATTCTGTCCAGGCAAGACCCGTGCATACTCCTATCTTGTCTTTTTCCTCGGGCCGTCCGAATCGGAATTTTGGAACTCCAAGGAACCTCTGAATATTCTCGGAAGTGATAAGGAATTTCCATTCCTTATCCAGGCCCTTCTTGGCGATCTTCTTTGCGATCTTCCTGTTGATCGTTGTAATCTCCCTCTCAAGGTTTCTGACGCCGGCCTCCTTTGTATATTGCCGAACAATCTCCAGAAGGGCTTTCCTTGTAAGAATAACCTTTCGATCCTTAAGGCCGTGTGCCTCCATCTGCTTGGGAATAAGGAATTTCCTCGCAATATGGAGCTTCTCCAGTTCCGTGTAACCCGGCAGCCTGATCACTTCCATCCTGTCCTGAAGGGCTGGCTGGATAGGATGGAGCGTGTTTGCGGTTGTGATGAACATGACATCGGAAAGATCATAATCCAGATCCATATAATGATCGTTGAATGCGTGGTTCTGCTCGGGATCCAGAACCTCAAGCAGGGCGGCCGAAGGATCTCCTCTGAAATCCATGCTCATTTTGTCAACTTCGTCCATAAGGAACACAGGATTATTGGAGCCAGCCTTTTTCATGGACTGAATGATCTTGCCAGGAAGGGCTCCGATATATGTCCGACGGTGACCCCTTATCTCAGCCTCATCCCTGACTCCACCGAGAGACAAGCGGACAAATTTTCTTCCTGTTGCACGCGCAATTGATTTTGCAAGTGATGTCTTCCCTACTCCCGGGGGGCCTACAAAACAAAGGATCTGTCCCTTCATCTTCTTCACCAGCGATCGAACAGCGAGGTATTCAAGGATCCTCTCCTTCGGCTGTCTGAGTCCATAATGGTCTTCCTCAAGGATCTTCTCGGCCTCTTTTATATCCAGTTTCTCCTCGGTCTTCTCCCCCCAAGGAAGGGAAAGAATCCAGTCAATATAATTCCGCACCACCGTGACCTCAGCAGACATGGCGGGCATGAGCTTGAGCTTTTTTATCTCTTTTTTGACCTTTTTAATAGCCTCCTGGCTCATAAATTTTTGCCTCTGTTTGAGCCTTTCCTCAAGCTCCTGGATTTCCGAACGAAATTCGTCTTTCTCGCCAAGCTCCTTCTGAATCGCCTTCATCTGCTCGTTAAGAAAGTATTCCTTCTGGGTTTTCTCCATCTGCTTCTTAACCCTGGTTTTGATCTTCCTTTCCACTTCCAGTATTTCAATTTCACCCTGAAGATGCTCGAGGACCTTTTCAAGCCTCTTCTTAGGCTCAAATATCTCCAGGATCTTTTGTCTCTCTTCTATTTTGATATTCAGATGAATAACAACCGCATCTGCAAGCCGGGATGGATTGTCAATGTTGGATATGGACACCAGCATTTCCGGAGGAATTCGCGGATTAATCTTGGAATAGCTTTCGAAGGTCGTAATCAGGCTCCGCATCAATGCTTCAACCTCTAGATCAGTTTCTATTGTGTCAATAATCTCCTCAACCTCCACAAGGAAAAAATTGTCATTTGGAATATACCTGATTATCCGGCCCCTCTTTTTTCCCTCCACAAGGATTTTCTCTGTCCCATCTGGAAGTTTAAGAAGATGAAGTATAGTCCCCAAAGTCCCTATGGTGAAAATATCCTCCTCGGAGGGCTCATTTGTCTTCGCAGTCTTCTGCGAAGCGAGAAAAATGTCCTTTTCCTTATTGACAGCCTCATCCAGAGCGGCAATTGAACGTTCCCGTCCTACATAAAGCGGAATGACCATATGCGGGAAAACAACAACATCCCTAAGGGGAATAAGGGGAACTGTCCTGACCCGACCCGGCTGTTCCAACTGTGTGACCTCTTTTTTACCCTGTTCGTTTTTGAAAAACATTTTTGCTATCTATTAAGCAGACTCCGCCTTTTTCTCATACATAATGAGTAAAGGCCGTGAATGCTCCTGAATGACTTCTTCATTGATAACGCACTCCCTCACATTATGTTGGGAGGGAAGTTCGTACATCACATCCAGCATCACATCTTCCAGAATAGCCCTGAGGCCCCTGGCTCCGGATTTCTTCTTTATGGCTTTTCTGGCTATCGCCCTTAAGCTCCCCTCTGAAAATCTGAGCTTCACCTTCTCCAATTCAAAAAGCCTCTGGTACTGCCTTACAAGAGCATTCTTTGGTTTCACAAGGATATCTACAAGGGCGTCTTCTTCCAGTTCGTTCAGTGTCGCTACAACAGGAAGCCTTCCTATAAACTCTGGGATGAGGCCGAAGGTGAGAAGATCCTCTGGTTGAGTTTCGGAAAGCAGTTCTCCTATTCTTCTTTCAGATATACTTCTTATCTTGGCCCCGAATCCCATACTTTTGCTTCCTATCCTTCTCTCAATGATTTTGTCCAGTCCTTCAAAGGACCCCCCGCAGATAAAGAGAATATTTGCTGTATTCACACGAAGGTATTCCTGCTGTGGATGCTTTCGACCGCCCTTGGGTGGAACATTGGCTATCGTTCCCTCTACGATCTTTAGAAGGGCCTGTTGGACACCCTCTCCGGAGACATCCCTTGTTATTGAGGGATTGTCAGACTTTCTGGCTATCTTGTCTATCTCATCAATATATACAATCCCCATCTGGGCTCTCTTGATATCGTAATCAGCGTTCTGAAGGAGGCTAAGGATAATATTTTCCACATCTTCCCCAACATACCCGGCCTCAGTCAGACATGTTGCATCTGCAATAGTGAATGGCACATCTAAAAATCTTGCCAGTGTCTGGGCAAGCAAGGTCTTCCCTGTCCCGGTGGGCCCAATCAATAGAATATTGCTCTTCTGGATCTCAACATCGTCGAGGGTATTCTCGCTTTCAAGCCTTTTATAATGATTATGCACCGCAACCGAGAGGATCTTTTTCGCCCTCTCTTGCCCAATTACATACTGATCAAGGAATGCCTTGATCTGAGACGGCTTGGATAATACCTCCCTTCGTGCAACAGCTTCTTCCCGTTCAAATTCCTCTGCGATAATATCATTGCAAAGCTCAACACATTCATCGCAGATGTATACGGTGGGACCAGCGATGAGTTTTCTTACCCTTGACTGGTCTTTTCCGCAAAACGAACAGCTTAAATTCCCTTGTTCTCCATTTCTCCGTGAAGGCATATCTTTCCTCTCCTATTTGTTCTTTTTATCCAAAGACCTATTCGTGATCACCTGGTCAATGATCCCGTATGCTTTTGCTTCCTCTCCGCTCATGAAAAAATCCCTCTCTGTATCAACCTGTATCTTTTCCAACGGCTGATTCGTATGCCTGGCAATTATCCGGTTGATCTCCTCCCTCATTTTGAGGATCTCGCGGGCATGTATATCAATGTCGCTTGCAGGCCCCTGGAAGCTCCCGGAAGGCTGGTGCATCATGATCCTTGAATGAGGAAGAGCGCATCGCTTGCCTGCAGTTCCAGCAGCCAGCAAAAGGGCAGCCATGCTTGCGGCCTGCCCCATACATATAGTGGAAATGTCAGGGCTCACAAACTCCATGGCGTCATAGATAGCAAGGCCCGCGCTCACAACTCCTCCCGGACAGTTAATATAAATATTTATGTCTTTCTCTGGATCCTCGGCCTCAATAAAAAGAAGCTGGGCGATCACAAGATTGGCTACATCGTCTGTAATAGCGTTCCCGATGAAAATTATCCTATCCTTAAGCAAGCGGGAATAAATATCATAAGCCCTCTCACCCCTGTGGGTCTGTTCAATAACCATTGGAACAAGCAATGACATTGTTCTTTTAAACCTCCATGACCTTGCCCTTGTCGGCAACCAGTTTCAACGCCTTTTCCCTCCTTAGCTCTGCCGTCAGGCTATCAATAAATCCCTGTCTCCTATACCTTTCCCTCACAGCCTCCACTCGCTCCTTCCTTAACTGGGCAATCTTCTTGAATTCTTCATCTACTTCCTTGTCTGTCACAGCAATCGCCTCTTTATTGGAAATTGCATCCAGAAGCAGTGCACCCTTCACCCTTTCTATTGCCCGCGGCCTGAATTCCTCTCTCATCTTTTTTTCGTCAACCTGTCCATCCTTTGGCCCCAGCAGCCGCTTCATCTCTGCAACCATAAACTCTACCTGGTCCTCAACCAAGGATGAAGGAGCTTCTAAGGGATTCTTCTCAATTAAAGCATCGAAAATACGCTCTCTAAACTCCCTTTCTGTCCTTTCCTTAGCGTCTTCCTCAAGTCTTTCTTTAACTGCCTTTTTTAGCTCCAAAACACTATTATACCCTACTGTCTTTGAGAATTCATCATCAAGGGCTGGAAAAACCTTTACCTTGACCTCCTTAACTTTAATCTTGTAACGTTTTCCAGAAGTTGCAAGGGAGGAATCCGTTGCCACAACCTCCCTTTCCTCGCCAGCCACCATCCCATGAATACCGCCGTCAAAGGGACTTGTGCCTGAACCAACCTCAACAAGGACATTCTCTTTGCTCTCCAGAACCTCCTCCTTGCCCCGATGAACCTGGCCCTTTGTTATCTGCTGATGAGCAGGCAAGCCAGCCAACATCTGATAATCAATCAGGGCAAAATCCCCTTTCTGAAGGGGACGAACAAGGGATGTCGGCTGAACCTGCGCATAGCGCTCCCTAAGCCCATCAATAGCTTTCTCAACATCTTCATCGCTTACCGCATACTGCCGCCGGGTCAGTCTGAGACCGATATACTCCTTCAGCTCAACCTCGGGTTTCACCTCTACTGTAGCTGAATAGGATATCCCCTTCCCATCCTCGAGCTTCACACCTTCAATTTTCGGTTGAGAGACAGGATTAACCTTCTGCTGTGATATTGCCTCACGATAGCTGTCCTCAACAAGACGGGCCAGTACCTCATCCTTTACGGCATCGCCGTAGTATCTCTCCAGCAGGTCTCTTGGCACCTTGCCCGGGCGAAATCCTTTAATCTTCGCCTTTCGGGAAAAATCCTGATATACACTTTCAAATTCTTTGAGAACTACATCGGGAGGAACCTGTATATTCAACTTCTTAGTAACTTGATTAATGTTTTCAACGCTTACCTTCATTGTCATTCTTCTAATTTATCAAGTCCTGGCTAGTCAGTCAATCCAGCAGAAACCTTGATCTTCGCAATTAGCGCTGTTAAACTCAAAATGCCAATGATTCCCCGCTATACACGGAAGGAAATGGCCTGTATTTGGGAGCAGGAGCAGAAGCTCCGGATCTGGCTGGATATTGAAATAGCTGCCTGCGAGGCCTGGGCGCGGCTTGGTAAGATCCCCAGAGGCTCCCTGTCCGCTATAAAGAAGCGGGCAGGTTTCGATGTGGCTCGTGTTGAGGAGATAGAGAAGACCACAAAGCACGATGTTGCAGCCTTTGTCGCAGCAGTTGCAGAGAAAGTGGGAAGGGACGGCCGCTTCATCCACATGGGCCTCACCTCCTCTGATGTCCTTGATACGGCTTTTGCCATCCAGCTACGGAGCGCAGCAGATATCATCATCGAGGATATAAAGATCCTTCTTGTTGCGCTGCGCAGGCTGGCCCTTAGATATAAGAAAACGCCAATGATCGGTAGGACACACGGCATCCACGCCGAGCCCATTACCTTTGGATTGAAGGTCCTATCGTGGCACCAGGAGATGTCCCGCGCCCTGGAAAGGATGGTTCAGGCAAAAAAAGCCGTATCATTCGGAAAACTATCTGGTGTTGTGGGAACCTATGGGAATCTCCCGCCTGCAATCGAAGCATATGTATGCAGGAAACTGGGGCTCAAGCCTGATCCAATATCCACCCAGATCGTCCAGAGGGACAGGCATGCACAGTATTTCCTTACTTTGGCCCTTCTTGCCAGCTCTATTGAGAGGATCGCACAGGAAATTCGCCACCTGCAGAGGACAGAGGTCCTTGAGGCAGAGGAGCCATTTTCAAGGGGTCAGAAGGGTTCCTCGGCAATGCCCCATAAAAGGAACCCCATCCTTTCTGAAAATATCTGCGGCCTGGCAAGGCTTGTGAGGTCATATGCCATTGCCTCAATGGAAAATATTCCCCTGTGGCACGAAAGAGACATAAGCCATTCTTCTGCAGAAAGGGTAATTGCCCCAGATGCAACAATACTGGTGGATTTCATGTTGAATCGCCTAAAGGACATCATAAAGGACCTTCAGGTCTATCCAAATAGGATGCAGGAGAATATCGCAAGGACCGGGGGCCTGATCTTTTCAGAGAGGGTCATGCTCACCCTTGTGGAAAAAGGGCTTTCCCGGAACGAGGCATACAAAATAGTTCAGAAGGCAGCCATGAATACATGGATGGCCATCCGTGAACAAACTGATACCCGAAGAGGCAAGGAGTTATTCCTGGATTTTCTACTGAAAGACAGGAAGGTTAGAACCCTGATTGGCCGTGAAAAACTGGAGGAATGTTTCTCCATTAAACACTCCCTCTCTCATGTTGACATGATCTTCAAGCGCGCGCTGAAAAGGAATGAGGGATAAAAAGCTTCTCGGCCGCCAGCTATTATCCTGCGCGCTTGGTATAATTGTAATACTCGCTATCTGGGCAATATTTCCAACCCCACCTTTTAAGCCACTAAATGCCCTTACATTGGAGCCGCTTCAGGGCTTCACCATGGAAACTTCATCCCTATCAGCCGTCCTTGAGCCATTCGTTGGACTGCCTTCTTATCTTGCCTCTGTGCAAAATCCAGTCCTTCAGGGCATATCGGTAATAATCTGGATTGTCGCAGTCTATATCTCATGGCAGGTGTTCTCCCAAAAGCCCATTGATCTACAGCAGGGCATCAGGCGCCTTGCTTTTTTACTGGCAATCGGATCCTGCATTGTTTTCTACATGTTCTTTGCCCCTTTCCCGGCTGTCAGGCTTGTTCCCCAAGATAAAGATACGATTCTTATTGACTTCCACAGCCATACATATTTCTCGCACGATGGACTGGCATCTCCCGATGAAAACACCAGGTGGCATCTTAATCACAATTTTTCCGCCTGGTTTATCACGGAGCACTGGAAGCGGCACAATTCCGAGTTCCTGGAAAACCTATCCAGAGAAACCCTTTTCGCTACTACAGTATTAGGGGGCGAAGAGGTGAGCGATAACATTAGAAACCTATTTCTGGTTCTTGGGGGTAATACATCATTCTTTGAATCCAGGTGGCTACCTACCAAGGAACTCGTCTCCCGGGCACACTCTGAAAAAGGGATTGTTATTGCAACACGCTGGTGGAAAGTATATACACCGCTGAATGACCTGATCGCAGCAGGGGTGGATGGCTTCGAGGCCGCAAACGCAGGCCATCCAAATCTTACCGATTCAAAAAGGCAGGATCTCCTACGCATATCCAGCGCTACATCTCTAATAATAATATCCGCCAGCGACTGGCATGGATGGGGAAATTTCTGCCGGACATGGAATGCCATCAGGATCCCAGGATGGAAGAATATGACATACGAAGAAAAACGATCTTCGATTCTCAACGCTCTCAGGGATAAAAAGCCAGAGATTCTCCCAATCTTATTTGGAAGAAAAGAGCTTCAGGGTATATGGAGGATAATCTTTTCTCCTTTTATTTGTGGTTTTTATTATTTCTCTTCACTCAAATTCTTCGGACTTCTCTCCTGGATTGCGTGGGGTCTTTTAATTGCCGCACTGGCAAGGAGCAGGCTGCGGCACTATTGTTTCTATACAATAATAGGAATGGGAGGAATGCTTCTCCTTGCAAAGGGAGGAAGATATATTCTTTTATCATCAAAGGTCCCCAGCACTATTGTCTTTCCCACCGGCATAACACTTAACCTCATAGGAGCAGGTCTTCTCATTTACATATTTATATTGATAAGAAAAAAGAAGTAACTCCCTACATTTCGATATGCGCCTCCTCTTTCGCCTCCCGGTAGAAATTCATACCGAGCAGAAAGAGAGCAAACACAAGATACCCGCCTCCAATATACAATGGTACCGGGTTATGCAGGCGCCAGGGCAGGAACAGCTCTCCAGAGAACAAGGGAGAGTGGATGATGCCGAAAAGCGAAAAGCCCCCTGCAACAGCGAAGAATATGGAGGCATATACAAACTTCCTGTCAATGATCAAAGCAAGCCCCCCTCCCCAGATCATCGCTGACAAAATAAACCCATTTCCCAATACAAGGATTACCGTATATATAGCAGACATCTCCTGAGAAAGGGCCTCCATCCTTACGCCGAAATTACCAAGCTCGATGGCAAGCAGGATGGCAATGCTGGGGATGAATGATATAGCCACGGCCCTTGAATGCTCCTTGGGGGTTGCCTCAAATGCCTGGGCTGTGATCTCAAGACCAATGAAGATAAGTATCGGTGCCACAGCCGCATCAGGCAGAAGCTTCTCGTTGAATATGCTCTTCTGTGTGATATTATGGCTATACAGGTATCATCCTTCCAATGAAGAAGCTTAAACTCTATCTCGAAACCTCTGTCTGGAACTTTCTCTTCGCTGATGATGCCCCGGAAAAACGGGATAAAACACAAAGGTTATTTTCTTCTATAAAACAAGAGCTTTTTGAGATATACATCTCTGATATTGTCATCGCTGAGCTAAGTGACACTTCAGACATCAACAAGAGAGGACTTTTACTTTCTTCAGTAAAGGAATATAATCCTATTGAACTTGTAAGGGATGAAGAGGTAGATGCTCTGGTGAAGAAATATATGGAAGCAAGGATTTTCCCTGAAAGGTATATTGACGATGCACGCCATATAGCCATTGCTGTCGTCAATAATATAGACATTGTCGTCAGTTGGAACCAGGATCATATGGTAAAAGTTCAAACCCGTTTTGGCGTGAATGGTGTTAATCGGCTTGAAGGGTATAAAGACATTGATATTGCCACTCCAGAGGAGGTATTGAGCCATGACGAGTAACGAATCAAAGATATTGGAGGAGATCCATAGAATTCGTGAAAGAAACTATCTGGACAGTAAAGATCTCTCCGAAGAAGATCAGCTCAGGATTTTACGCGAAAAGGTCGCAGCCGTAAGGAAGAAATATAGCTTGAATCTCCGGCGCCTTGAGAAGGTCAAGGCGTAGACTATCTAATAAAATTCCGCCTATAGTTTACATCTCAATATGGGCCTCCTCTTTTGCCTCCTTGTAGAAATTCATCCCAAGCATAAAGAGGGCAAACACAAGATACCCGCCTCCAATATACAATGGTACCGGGTTATGCAGGCGCCAGGGCAGGAACAACTCTCCTGAGACTAAAGGCGAGTGGATGATACCGAAAAGCGAAAAGACCCCTGCAACAGTAAAGAACAAGGAGGCATATACAAACTTCCTGTCAATGATCAAAGCAAGCCCTCCACCCCAGATCATCGCGGATAAAATAAATCCATTTCCCAACACGAGGATCACCGTGTATATAGCAGACATCTCCTGTGAAAGTGCCTCCATCCTCACGCCGAAATTGCCAAGCTCAATGGCAAGGAGAATAGCAATGCTGGGAATAAAGGATATTGCCACAGCCCTTGAGTGCTCCCTGGGCGTTGCCTCAAATGCTTGGGCTGTGATCTCCAGTCCAATGAATATCAGGATCGGCGCAACAGCCGCATCAGGCAGAAGTTTTACAAACGCCGGAAGGAATCCAAATATCCCTCCCAGCCCGATGAAAATGGCTGTAGCCAGGGTATATCCTGCCCGGCCTCCCATTCCCTTATAGGCTGGATGCCCGATATAAGGGGTGCTCTGGATCACCCCGCCGCATATTCCAGCGACAACAGTTGCGATCCCCTCTACTACGATTATCGTTTTGGTATCATACTCATCCCCAGCCACTGCAGCGCTCTCTGTTACATCTATTCCACCTATAACAGTGGCAATTGCAAATGGGATTGCAAGTGGAAGATATTGCCATGCCATTGACATACCTTCTAAGAACCCGATGGTCGGGAGCGGATTTCCCATCTTGAGTCCAAATGATAAATCGCCAACTCCCTTAATTGAGAGCCCTGATGCAACGAGTAGATAGTAGATGACCGTCCCAATAAGGACGCCAGCAAATGCTCCAGGAAGCCGAAAGGGAAATTTAACCTTTGCGATGAGGGTTGTCAGAATGATTCCGAGAGAGAGAAGCCCTGTTACCGGATCGGCAAAGATCTTTAGAGCAGGGATAAAAGCAATTAGAAGAAGTGCGACGCCTGCGATGGAGCCGAGTAGCCCTGCCCTGGGAACAACATTTCTCACCCAATGTCCGCACCACGCTCCGATAATCTTTATAACGCCCATGATCACGATGACTGCCATGGCGATCTTCCAAGAAATTACAGGGTCCTTTGTCAGCGCAAAGGCAGGGCCAAGCACCCCAAATGCAAGGCCAAAGGACGAAGGAGTATCCAGTCCAAGGGGCATTGCTGTAACATCATGCCTTCTTTGCTTCCTGGCCAGCCTAAACGCCATCCAAGTATAGACAATGTCTCCAAAGAGAACACCAATCGCTGATCCCGGCACCATCCGGTAAAGGACGAGGTCTTCGGGAAAGTGAAAGATGCCGATAAGGACGCTGGACAGGATAACCAGGTCTGAAACATTATCCAGCATGAGACCGAAAAAGGCATTGAGGTCGCCGGGTTTAAGCCATTGGTATTTAAATGGTCTTTTCCTCTTCATGCTCATGGGAGGAGGTCCTCAAGCGGGCAATTCTGGCCTGAATGAGGGGAATCTCCAAGGGGGCATAGGGGGGTCTTCCTGCAAAAGGCATGGCCAAGCCGAACAATAAGGGCATGATATTCGTTGAACATCTTAGCATCATGGAGAAGGTTGTCCATAAAAAGAGCCTGCATATCCTCGTAAGTGGTATCTTCAGCGAGTAATGCATGACGCGAAAAGACCCTGTAGGTATACCCATCCACAACAAAAATGGGCATTTCCAGGGCATAGAGGAGGATTGAATCCGCTGTCTCGGGCCCGATACCATTGATCCTAAGGAGCTTTTCCCTGAGGGAGAGCAGACCCTCTTTTTTCATCTTTTTTATATTTAGGCCATATTCATCCCTCAGAAATCTCATGAAATGGACGATCTTCCTGGCCTTCTGATTATAATAGCCTGAGGCCCTTATCAAGTTTGCAAGCCTTCCCATCTTTACCTGTGCCAGTCCCTCCGGCTCCATAATTCCCTCTCCTTTTAGGCGAGCTATGGCTTTTTCCACATTCTTCCAAGCTGTGTTCTGGGTAAGGATGGCGCCTATCATCACCTCAAAAGGCGTCTCGCCCGGCCACCAATGCTGGGGGCCAAAGGCCTCAAACAGCCTGTTATATATATCCATGAGAATATCCCGCCTTGTCATTTAATAAGTCTCCTGCTGATCATGAGAAGAGAGATATAGAAAATACCGGCCGTAAATATAACCATCCACAGAAAATCATAGAGCATATTTATGGTTATCTTACCGATAAAGAGGCTTCTGCTCGTGTCCACTGCATGGGTAAGGGGTAGGAACCAGGCAAAGGTTGCCATCCAGGAAGGCATAACTGAAAGAGGAAAGAAGACACCTGAGAATAGGAACATTGGACCTATAATAAATGTGAAATAATAGGAAAAGAACTCATAGGAAGGAGAAAGGGCCGTCACCATTGTGGCCATTGCAGCGAACATAACACCCACGAGGAATGCCAGTGGAATGTTCAAGAGGATAAGAGGGGTTTTAACCAAGCCAAAAAAGGGCATGAGGAGTAGTATAAGCACGGAAGAGATCACGCTCTTGGTCATCCCCCACAGTATGTCTCCTGTGACGATCTCATTCATGCTGACCGGTGTGACAACGATTGCATCATAAGTCCTCTGAGTGGTCATACGGGTGAAACTACCAAAGGTGCATTCGTAACTCGCGGAATTCATGGCTGCGGACATCAGGATCCCAGGAGCAAGGAACTGAAGATACCCCATTCCTTCAATCTGTGGAATAAAAGAAGATAGGCCATATCCCATGGCCAAAAGAAAGAGGAGCGGTTCCCCAAGGTTTCCTGCAAGGCTCGCCTTGTAATACTTGAGCCAGACAACCCAATTTCTCTCCCAGACCCGAATGGCGCGATATCCGATATCAAGCATGCTTACTCCCTGAGCTCGCGGCCCGTCAACTTTAGGAATACATCCTCCAGGTTTGCTGGCCTGTGGAGAAATTCTGATTTAAGAACAGGCATGATCCTTCTCAGGATCATGTTGCCGTTTCTGGAAAAAAGATACATGGTATCACCTGACCTCTCCCAGGTGAAGTCCATGCCCTTGATCATCCTAAGGATCTGTCTTTCTTCTCCTTCGGTAGCCCTAACCTCAATGACCTCTCTCCCGACATGGCGATCAACGAGATCTCTTGGAGAGCCTTCGGCAGCGATCCCGCCTTCCTCCATGATCACGATCCTGTCGCAGAGCTGTTCCGCCTCTTCCATATAGTGGGTTGTAAGAACCATGGTGACGCCGCTTTTCTTCAACCCCCTGAGCTTCTCCCAGATCAGATGCCGGGCCTGAGGGTCGAGGCCGGTAGTGGGTTCATCCAGTATAAGGAGCCTGGGGTCGTTGATCAGTGCTCTGGCAATAAGGAGCCTCCTCTTCATTCCACCAGAGAGGTTCGGTATCAGATCGTCTCTCTTTTCATCAAGCTGAAGAAACTCGAGGAGCTCCTGGGCCTTCTCCCTTGCTCTCAGACGGGAAATATCAAAATATCGTGCATAAACAATGAGGTTCTCGAGAACCGTTATGTCAGGATCAAGGTTTGTCTCCTGAGGAACAACACCGATGAGAGCCTTGATCATTCTTCCCTCCCCCCCCACATCCATCCCGAAAACCTTGAGGCTTCCCCTTGTCAGCTTGCAGTAACACGATATGAGGTTGATTGTCGTTGTTTTCCCTGCGCCGTTGGGGCCGAGAAATCCAAAGCACTCTTTGCGCCTGACTTTGAAATCAATCCCCGCAACAGCCACAATGTTTCCATATTCTTTGAATACGGCTTTTGCTTCTACAACAAAGTTCATGTCGGATACAATAACAAATACACAGGAAAAACAAAAGCCCTCCCGGCATTGCAGGGAGGGCCCGATCTAACAAGCTATATATATATTCTCCAGGTTACACTTTTGTTACCTTCGTGGCCTGAAGACCCTTGGGTCCATTGGTCACCTCGAACTCCACTTCCTGCCCTTCCCTTAAGGTTTTAAATCCTTCGGACTCGATGGCTGAGTAGTGGACGAAAACATCTCCTCCTGAATCTTGTGCAATAAACCCATACCCTTTTTTCTCATTAAACCACTTCACCTTACCTCTTGGCATTCCTACTGCTCCTTTCGTTTTTCTCACCCCTGACCCATTCAGGGGCTTCTTTATACTACCACTGCGCTGTATATTGACACGAAACAGCTATCTTGTCAAGCTTTCTGCTTCAATAATCTATAGAAAGCTTGACAAGATATACTATCAGGTTTATATTGCTCTTCAACAAACCTACGAAAGGGGGTGAATCCAAGTGAAAAAACTCATAGGAATTTTCATGGCGCTGGCCTTTGTTACCTCCATTAGTCTTGCTATGGCTCAGGAAGGACAAGCTCCAACAGCTCCAACCGCTCCGGCGGCAGGCGAGGTGAAAAAGGAGGAACCAAAGAAGGAAGAACCAAAGGTGAAAAAGGCAGCCAAGAAAAAGAAGGCAGCGAAGAAAGCACCGGTAAAGAAAGAGGAACCCAAGACTGAAGCGGCTCCGGCACCTGCTCCAGCCGAACCTGCACCAGCTCCGGAAGCAAAGTAAAAAAGGCTTTTTTATCTCTTAAACTGCCCCTGTCTTCCGCGTGAGGAAGACGGGGCTTTTTTTATCTCTTCAAAGCATAACCTTGCCGCTCCAATGAGGGCAGAGTCGTCCTTGAGTGTGCTGCGAAGGATCTTCACCCTCTTACGAGGGGCATCATATGCCCTCAGTGCGATCTCTTCTTTCATTGACGGAGCAAACAGGGAAAATGCCCGTGCTACTCCGCCGCCAAGAATTATGCCTTCAGGATTGAGAAGGTTGATAATATCTGCAAGGGCCACTCCGAGAAATTTCCCCACGATCTCAAATGTGCGCAGTGCAAGAGCATCCCCCTTTTTTGCCTCAACATAGACATTATAGGGTGTGGGACTTCTATCCCCCTGGCCAACATATTCAGACAGTGTGCTTTTCACCTTCTGCTGCAGGGCTTCCCTTACCATGCGTGTAATACCTGTGGCGGAAGAAAAAACCTCGAGGCATCCCCTATTCCCGCAATGGCAAGGAGGGCCATCAGGATCAACTGTAATATGCCCTATCTCCCCTCCCATTCCATCAACACCCCTCCATAACTTTCCATCAAGGACAAGCCCCCCTCCAACTCCAGTGCCGATGGTTAGAACGACGAAGCTCCTAAATTGCTTTCCTGCACCCTTCCAACCCTCTCCATATGCATATGCGTTTGCATCGTTCTCTATAACTATCGGAAAATGGAATGTCCGAGAAAGGATTCTTTTTAGAGGAAGGTTCTTCCATGCAGGGTAATTCGGAGATTCTGTTACAATTCCTCGCAAAATGTCTATGACGCCCGGCACTGCGGCTCCAAGACCCACAACCTGCCACCCCTTCTTAACACCCGATTCGGTCAGGGCCGAAACCTCTGCCTTCAGAAGCTCAATAGAATCGGTCCCCGAAGGAATATGAATGAAATACTTCTTAAGAATTTTTCCTTCAGGTGTTACAGCTCCAATACGGAGGTTTGTCCCTCCAAGGTCAGTAGCGATGATAAGACGAGTCAAGGTCGAATTTTTCTGCCGAAATATTCCATAGTGGCCCTTAATCCTTCATCTATTGACACCAGGGGAGACCATCCGAGAACCTTCCCTGCAACGGAGATATCCGGTCTTCTAACCCTCGGATCATCTTGTGGAAGGGGCTTGTTGACAATACGGAGCTTTTCCCCTGAAAGTGCAATGACCTTATGGGCAAAATCAATAATTGTTATTTCATCGGTGCTCCCCAAGTTGACAGGGTTTTTATAGTCTGACATAAGCAGACGGTAGAGACCCTCTACCATGTCCGTGATATAACAGAAACAGCGGGTTTGTGTCCCATCTCCATATACTGTTAGGTCCTCTCCCCGCAAAACCTGCCCTATAAAATTGGGAACAACCCTGCCGTCATCCAGTCTCATCCTCGGACCATAAGTATTGAATATCCTGGCTATCCTGACATCAAGGCCATGATACCGGTGGTATGCCATCACCATAGCTTCTGCAAACCTCTTGGCCTCATCATATACCCCACGGGGACCAATCGGATTCACATTCCCCCAGTAATCTTCCCTCTGAGGATGCACGGCTGGATCACCATATACCTCTGATGTGGAGGCAAGGAGAAACCTTGCCTTCTTTTCCTTTGCAAGGCCAAGGGTTTTATGAGTGCCCAGAGAACCCACTTTCAGGGTCTGTATTGGATACTGATAGTAATCCTTCGGAGAAGCCGGAGACGCCATGTGAAGGATAAAATCAAGGGACCCAGGGACATGAATGTAATTGGTCACATCCTGCTTGACGAATGTGAACTTCTCTTTACCAATAAGAGAAGAGATATTATCAAGGCTACCAGTAATGAGGTTGTCCATGCAAATGACCTCGTGGCCCTTCTCGATAAGAAAATCACAGAGATGAGAACCAATAAATCCTGCTCCACCTGTGATTAAGATCCTTGCCATGGTTCAGTGACGACCGATAGAGTAATAGATAAATCCATGACGAGCCATTTCCTGAGGATTAAATATATTCCGTCCGTCAAAAATCACATGGCGTCTCATGGCCATTTTAATCTTGACATAATCAGGACGCCTGAACTCATTCCATTCTGTAACCACAAGCAAAGCATCCACTCCTTTTAGGGCTTCATAAGGTGTTGATGAGTAACTAATTTTGTTACCGAAAATCTTTTCCGCCACGCGGATGGCCTCAGGATCGTATGCGGTTACCTTTGCCCCAAGTCGAAGAAGTGACTCGATTATTTTCCTTGACGGAGCATCCCGCATATCATCGGTCCGGGGCTTAAAAGAGAGCCCCCAGACAGCAAAGCGTTTACCCCTTATATTGCCTTTGAAATGCTTGAGAACCTTTTCAACAAGGATGCCCTTCTGAGCCTCATTTACCCTTTCCACGGCAGAGAGTAGATGGGGCATATATTTGACCTTCTTCCCTTTGCAAATTAGAGCTCTAACATCTTTTGGGAAACACGAACCTCCGTATCCCACGCCTGGAAAGATGAACTGAGGACCTATACGGGAATCCGAGCCAATCCCTATTCTGACGCTTTCAATGTCAGCGCCCAACCTGTCGCATAGATTTGCTATCTCATTCACAAAGGATATTCTTGAGGCCAACATGGCATTGGAGGCATATTTTGTCATCTCTGCACTTCTCTGATCCATAACAAGAAATGGCTTTCCAGTGCGAAGAAAAGGCGAATACATCTCTTTTAAAATACGCTCTGCTTTCTTGCTTTTAGTCCCTATAATAACCCTGTCTGGCTTCATGAAGTCATCAACGGCAGCCCCCTCTTTCAGAAACTCCGGATTAGAGACAACATCACAATAATACCGTGTCATAGATTTAATCTTTTTCTGAACTATATCTGCGGTTCCCACGGGAACAGTACTCTTGATGGCGATCACCTTGTAGCCATTCACGGCCCTTCCTATCTCTCTGACCACATCCATCACCCCAGTGAGGTCTGCCGATCCCTCCTTCGCAGAGGGTGTTCCAACAGCGATGAAGACCACAGAAGACCTCCGGACACCCTCTGAAATGTTACAATCGAAGCTCAAACGTCCCTCCTCAACATTTCGCATGACAAGCTCATGGAGGCCCGGCTCATAGAACGGGAGACGACCCGACTGAAGAACTTCAAGTTTCTCCCTGTCATTGTCTATGCAGATAACCTCGTTGCCGCTCTCGGCAAAACAGGTCCCTGTAACCAAACCAACATATCCTGTTCCTATGACGCAGATCTTCATCGTTGTGAAAGATAGTCCCGAAGAGCCCCTGACCAGTGCCTCAACTTCATTCCTGTAGTCTTCTCAAACTTTGAGCAGTCAAATGCAGAATAAGGGGGTCTTTTAGCAGGCCTGTTGGCCTCCCGAGAAGACTGTGGTGAAATTCTGCAAGAGATCCCTGCCAACTGCAAAATTGTCCTGGCAAATTCATACCAATTTACTATCCCGGCGTTGACGATATGATAGACTCCACGGCCATTTCTATCAAGAAGAGAGCATATCGCTGATGCAAGGTCTTGTGACCATGTTGGAGAGCCAAATTGATCGTCAACAACTTTTAGATGTTCATGCTGCTTGGCTTTGGAGAGGATCGTATCAACAAAATTCCTACCTCCTTCACCATATAGCCACTGGCTCCTAACAAGAATGTAGTGTTCCCTGGGAAGAATCTGGCCAATCAGTCTTTCTCCCTCGAGCTTGGAAGCTCCATAGGAATTTATGGGATTGGGAGGATCGTCTTCTTTATAAGGCGTCCCTTTAAGGCCGTCAAAGATATAATCAGTGGATATATGCACCATTAGCCCCTCTACATTGCGGCATGCACTTGCAAGATTTCTGACCCCGGAGGCGTTAACAGAAAATGCCCGATCCCTGTTGCCCTCGGATCCGTCTACATCCGTATAAGCTGCGCAATTTACCACACATTCCGGAGCAACCTTGCCAATCTTCTCAAGAACATCCCTTTCATCAGTGATATCCATGTCTTCGATCTCAAAAGGAATGATCTGATGGACCCCGGAAGAGACCTTGAGAAAAGCACGACCAAGGATCCCTCTGGAACCAGTAAGGAGAATTTTCATCGGAGACTGTATTGTTTTTCATAATAAGCCTGATACTCCCCGCTCTTTATCTTATCCCACCACGGTTTGTTGTTGATATACCACGCTATGGTGTCCTTGAGTCCCTCGTCAAGGGCAACCTTGGGCTTCCATCCCAAGTCCCTCTCAATAAAACTTGAATCAATTGCATATCTACGATCATGACCTGGCCTGTCCTTGACAAAAGTAAGCAGGGAAAGTGATTTGCCCATAAATGTGAGGATCTTGCGGGCGATCTCTATATTCGGGACATCCTTTGTTCCCCCGATGTTATAGACTTTTCCTGCCTTTCCTTTATGGAGAAGGAGATCCAGGGCCTTGCAGTGGTCTTTAACGTGAATCCAGTCCCTGATCTGAAGACCATCACCATATACAGGGATGGGTTTTTCTTCCAGGGCATTGGTAATGGCCAAAGGAATGAACTTCTCCGGGAATTGATACGATCCGTAGTTATTGGAACACCGTGAAATAAGTGCTGGAAACCCAAAAGTGTGATGATAGGCCAGAACAAGCAAATCGGCCGATGCCTTGCTCGCCGAGTAGGGATTATTCGGATTCAGTGGGGACTCCTCGGTAAAGAACCCAGTGGGCCCAAGGGATCCGTATACCTCGTCGGTTGAAACCTGCAAGTATCTTTTAATAGAGCGGGTCCTGGCTGCTTCAAGAAGGAAATGTGTCCCGAGAATATTTGTCCGGATAAAAGGAGCGGGTTCAAGTATGGAACGATCCACATGCGATTCCGCTGCAAAATTGACTATTGCATCCACACCATCCTTGAGAATTTCTTCAACAAGCTGACCATCTCCGATGTCTCCCTTGACGAAGGAATACCTCGCATCTCCTTCTACATCTTTGAGATTTTCCAGGTTCCCTGCGTATGTCAGTTTGTCCAGATTAACAACCCTGTAAGACGGGTATTCTTTCATCAAATGCAGGATAAAATTTGATCCAATGAATCCTGCGCCGCCTGTGACAAGTATTTTCATCTATCGAATCCAATAAAACTTTGCTTCCTTTTTCCTGTCAAGAGGGTCAAATTCATGATGATCAGCGGTCAAAAGTTGGGCTTTTCTTATCTTTGCCTCGGCAAGGGCAATTGAATCAGCCAAAGATATTTTATAAGTTGCTTTAAGTCTCCCTGCCTCTTTAAATATATCGTCCTTTAGGGAATCAACGATTATCAATGGCAGATTAAAAATCCTTGTTAGAGTCGCTTCTGCTTTCTCCTCGCCATCCTCCCTGTATATGCCATAATATATTTCAAGGATATTCTTCACCGTTCCAGGCCCTTCTCTTCTTTTTTAAGCTGTGTGTATCTTTCGGATGAAAAACGACTCCCTTTCAAGAACCCTCTTGCCATTTTAATAGAATCCTTTAACGGCTTTATCAAGATACCCTCCTGGGTTTCAAGTAATTCAATCTCTTTTCCCTTCAACTTTTTTGCTATCTTCTTGGGAAGGTTCAGTTGGTCTGGTTTTAGCACGATTGTTTTCATTTTCTATCTCCTTATTTTTGCTCCCAAACTCTCCACTTATTTTCTATTTATCTCACGAGCAGCTTTTATAAGCGAAAGAGATTGGATAATATCATCCTCATAACGCGATGTTCCTATTGCCTCCAATAGCTCTTTTGCTATTTTCTTAAATTCCCAAATCTCAATTTTATATTTCTTGGCTTTGATGAAGGCGCGTTTCCTAACTTTCGGATGTACTCCCCAACATACCCATATATCATGAGTTTTAATAATACCGAATTCCTTTTTAATGAATCGTTTTGATTCTGCATTAAACTTCTTTCGTTTATATCCTTTCACTGAATCCCCATCGTTACCTTCTGGACCCCATTGCAAACCACCCTTATGAATGTCAACCTCAATATGGTATGCATTTCCTTTTGAATCAAGGGCAAGAATATCAATCTCTTTGTTTATACCGTACCCGATATTTGTTATAGTGAACCACTTTTTTACAATCCTGACATATTGCTCAACTAAATGATCATTGGGCCTCATAAATCTCTCCTTTCATAGATTTTAACCTTCCTCAGCCAGGGGATGAATTGCTTAAGAAAGCCCTTTCATCCGTCCTTCCTGCTCCAATCATAAGGTATTTTCTTTGTATGAGGATCGAGGCGATACTCATCGGGCTCCTCACGACGATATGGCTCTGTGGGAATATTTACCATGATAGCCTCTTCTTCGCTTATTGTCTTGAATCCATGATATACAAAAGGAGGAATTTGCACCAAAATGGGATTGTGTTCACCCATGAAAATTTCATTTACTAAACCATATGTCGGCGAGTCCTTCCTGGGATCATATAGGACTACCTTCATCATGCCTTTTATAACAGTAAAATTGTCTGTCTGCTTCTTGTGATAATGCCAGGCCTTGACCACATGGGGGTATGCAGTCGTAATATATACCTGACCAAATTTCTTGAACAGGTCATCATCGCACCTAAAGATCTCCATAACCCTGCCTCGTTCGTCCGGAATAATCCTGAGGGACTTGACCTTTACACCTTGAATATTCTCCTGGCTTACTTTGTTCTTCATAAAACCTCTATTGTGCTGTTATCTCCCAGCATAAATCTGTATGCCAAAGGTTTCCTCTCGGGACGGGAGATCTTCACACCCTTTCCTATCAGGCTTCCTTCAATCTTCTTCATGTCAATGATACAACTATCTCCCATAATAATGCTGTGTTCTACCTCGCTGTTCTCCAACTCTGTATGATCGCCAACTGAGGTGAATGGCCCGATATAGGAAGATCTCACCTTGCAGTTCTTGCCAATGACAGCAGGCCCCCTTATTGTGGAACCCTTGACCACTGTCCCCTTGCCTATTGCAACCTTAAACTCAATTGTTGAAGAGTTATCAACCTTCCCTTCTATCTTGGTTTCCAGAGTATCCAGCATCATCCTGTTGGCTTCGAGGATGTCCTCCAACTTCCCAGTATCTTTCCACCAACCTGCAACAATATGTGTATCAACCCTGTATCTGTGATCGATAAGCCACTGTATGGCGTCCGTGATCTCAAGCTCTCCCCGATTAGAAGGCTTGATTGAGTTCACAGCCTTGAACACCGAATGATCAAACATATATACACCAACTAATGCAAGATTGCTTTTTGGATGTCTGGGCTTCTCCACAAGGTGGAGAACCCTTCCATTTTTAACCTCAGCGACACCGAATTGGCCAGGATTGGGAACCCTGGCAAGAAGTATTTGTGAATTAGGCTTATTCCTGACGAACTCTTTGACCAGTGAAGAAATGCCATCTCTTATGATGTTATCACCAAGATACATAACAAAAGAAGAGCCATCAATATAGTCCTTAGAAACCTTTACGGCATGAGCAAGACCAAGTGGCTCCGCTTGATGGATGTATGTCACTTTGACCCCCCATAGCGACCCATTCCCTACGGCTGCTCTGATCTCTTCTCTGGTATCTCCTACAACAATACCAATATCATTAATTCCTGCGCTGCAAAGGGCCTCTATTCCATAGAATAGAATGGGCTTATTTGCAACAGGAACAAGCTGCTTGGCGTTTGTATGTGTGATGGGCCGAAGTCGAGTCCCCCGTCCACCACTCAATATTAATCCTTTCACCCTGCCCATTTTTATCATCCTTTCTACTCTTTCATTAATTTTAATTGTTCTTCTACTGAACCGTCAAGGCAACAGCAGTGCTTTAGGAATTAAATATTTACGTCCTGCTGCTGCGGTAAAAAGCGAACCGCACACACAAATACAGTCATCGGGCCGTGCCGCATTCAGAGCTCTTTCTACAGCATCTCCGGGATCGCTGACAATAGATGCCTTTCGCGAAAGATGAGGCAAAGCATTGAGGATAATATCGGGAGAAAGTGCCCGATCGCTTCTCGGCCGGGTTAGAATCACTCGGTCTGCAAGAGGGGAAATCCAGGATAACATGCCAGAATAATCCTTGTCGCTAAGGACACCAAAAACCAGGAAGAGCCTCTTCCAGAAGAATTCCTCTTTCAAAGCAATCGAAAGCACATGGGCTCCCTCGGAATTATGAGCTCCATCAAGCACTACAAGCGGCTTTTCTCTCACAACCTCAAGCCGACATGGCCATTGCACATCCTTTATTCCTGCCAGGACGGCCTCATCACCAGCCTTGAAGCCCTTCTCACGGAGGTGCTCTATGGATGCAAGGGCCAAGCTGACATTTCTACCTTGATGGCGCCCTCTTAGGCCCAGAGAGAGCCCTGATAGGGCCATTGTTCGGCCGTAATAATCACATACTCCACCTGCCCTATATCTACCGTAAAAATCCTGAGCATAATAAAAAATTTGTGATTTTTTCCCCTTGCAGATCTCGCCGAACATTTTCTGAAGATCCCTCTGCCACACTCCCGTGACCACAATCCCATCATGCTTAACGATTCCCGCCTTTTCTCTTGCTATCTTAACAAGGGTATTCCCCAGGTATTCCTCGTGATCCATGGAGACAGTGGAAATCACAGAAACGAGGGGATGAATAAGGTTGGTCGCATCAAGCCGCCCACCCATTCCAACCTCTATTACGGCGATATCTATGTCTTCCTCTAAGAAATACTGGAAAGAAAGAGCAGTTAAGAACTCAAAATATGTCACTGGAAGCGCCGAACGGCGGCCCTCCATAATTCCCTTTAACCGCCTGATGAGATCATCCAACCTGTCTTTGGAAATATATTTTCCGTTGATTTGGATCCTTTCCCTCACATCATGAATATGTGGAGAAGTATACAGACCAACCCTGTGTCCCGCCTTCCTCAGAATGGATGCAATGAAGGCAGCTGTAGAACCCTTTCCGTTTGTCCCTCCGATGTGTACTGCCCTGAGTTTTTTCTGCGGATTACCAAGAAGGTGAAGAAATGAAGCAACATTGCGTAAGCCAAGCCTGACTCCAAATCTCTGGAGACGATTGAGGTATTCTTCCACCTAATGAGAGAATATTCGGAGGAGTCGCGAGAGGGTATTCTTCATGTCCCTCCTCTCAACGATAATATCGATCATCCCATGAAGAAGAAGAAACTCCGCCCTCTGAAACCCCTCCGGGAGTTTCTGTTTGATGGTTTCTTCTATAACTCTGGGTCCGGCAAAACCTATAAGAGCCCTTGGTTCTGCAATGTTTACATCTCCCAGCATGGCAAAGCTCGCAGCCACTCCTCCAGTTGTTGGATCGGCAAGAACAGAAATATATGGGAGGCGGTTTTCTTTAACTTTCCTCAAAGCTGCACATGTCCTCGCCATCTGCATAAGTGAAAATATTCCCTCCTGCATCCTCGCTCCTCCTGAAGAGGAGATATTCACAAAACCCAATCTCTCGTTGATGGCCAATTCCATTGCACGCGTGATCTTTTCTCCAGCTGCAGCACCCAGACTCCCACCCAAAAAATTGAAATCAAAAATGGAGAGCACTGCAGGGATGCCGTTGAGCAGGGCTTTTCCTACAATAACAGCCTCTTTCAAATTCGTCTCCTTCTGCACCTCGCCGAGGCGATCCTTGTATTTCACATCGCCATGGAAATATATCGGATCAACCGACTCCAGTGATGGAAAATATTCCTGAAAACTTCCCTGGTCGCAGAGAAGATCAATCCATTCTCTGGCTGTTATCCTGAAATGATAATTACACTTTGGACATACATTTAAATTTCTCTCAACTTCCTTTCGATATACTATCTCGTTACAGTATTTACACTTGACCCACAACCCTGGTGGTATGTGTCTTTTCTCTGCCATATCGGGGAATCGTCTATAGGAAAAAAGTCATCCCCTGGGATAGAATCTTAATCCTCGAATTCCCAATAGCCTTGATTTCCCTCCTGATAACACTATCAAATTGAGGTTTCAAATGGTAGATATACACTGGAACAGCGTTCGCGTTGAGCTTTTTTATCTCAACCTCAAGAGTACAGGGAGAAAGATGTCCCACCCTGTTGGAAAAATCAACCATGCTATTAGGGAAGGAGGTCTCTAACAGGACCCCGCGAAGGGATTTCAGTTTGTTTGCTTCTTTCCACAGCAGGTCTGTTGGTCCTGTATCTCCGCTATACACAATGCTTCCCTTGTTATCACTAATGATGAATCCCGCCGCATCAACAGTGTGGTTCACCTTCACGGACTTCACTGTAAGCCCATTGATCTTCAAGGGCCTCATCGGCACAATAGGGGTCAACTTGTAAACTGGGTTCTTTTTATCCGGAATCGCTGTAAAATCCGGCCATAGTTTTCCGTTAAGAAAGTGCTTTTTCAATAAACTGAGCACCTCAGGAATGCCGATAAGCTTGATGGAAGTCTCGATCCTTCCAAACACATTGTCAGCAAGAAACCCGATATCTTTAACATGGTCAATATGAGAGTGACTGAGAAGGATGGCCTTGATCTGTGTCTGTTCCTTATAAGACATAGATGAGGTAATAGACCCTGCATCGATGACCACACTTTTATTGAGGAGAAAAGAACTTGTTCTTAAACCAGGAAGCTCACCACCATAACAACCAAGAACCCGGATCTGCATATGGCTTGTTAATTAATCTCCCCCTGCCATTAAGAAATATCTCCAAATTGCTCTTTCATCGCAAGGAATTCAAGAAACTTCCTTAATTTGTTAACATCAAAAATAACGATCCCATCCTCCATAATATTTATTAATTTTGCCTTGAGGAGCTTGTCAGTTACCTCTTTAACTTTTGCAACATCAAGTCCTGTTGCTGTTCCAAGCCCCTGGATGCTCATACTCACCTTTGTTCCTCCAGGGACAGGTGTGCCCTTATCGTCGCACATCTTAGCCAGGGTCAGAATGACACGCTGATTGATATCTTTAACAAGAAGCATGGAGATCTGGTCATCGGTCTCCTGAAGCCTCTGCGCAAGTTTTTTGATGATCCTAATGGCAATCTCAGCGTTACTCTTTATCATGGTCTCGAATGTCTTTGGATCAATTACCAAGAGTCTGGCATCCTCTACGACTTCAGCGCTGGCAGAGCGGGGCTTATTGTTGAGGATAGACATTTCACCGAAAAATTCTCCCGCACCCAGGGTGGTCAGCGTCTTTTCCACATCGCCTATTTGCTTAAAAATCCTCACTTTTCCGGACTGAATAATAAACATTTGATCCCCTCTCTCCCCATCGCGGAAAAGAACGGTGCCCTTGTTTACAGATTTTCCAAATTTTTGAAAAAGTTGATCATCTGCTGCCATTAGTCCTCCTTATCTCTTATGTATCATGTCACCGCGATAAAGTCAATTTAGACCAGACCGCTCTGTTCTTTAGCAGAAGACATAAGGACACCTATTGTCTCTTCTGCCCTGTGTTCAAGATAAGATTTGGCCACTTCCATCACTTCTGGATGGACAGAGGCAATCTCTTGAAACTCTTTCTTCCCGAGCTTCATGAGCCTTGTTTCCTTCAAGGCTCTAACCGTTGCTGTTCGAGGTGCCCCAGTGATCAATGCGATCTCTCCAAAGAAATCGCCTTCTGTCAATCTTGCAAGTTCGACCTTTTCTCCCCGAGCGTTGTGTGTGATAACCTCCACCAAACCGCTCTTGATAATATAAAGGGCATCTCCTGGTTCTCCTTCTTTGATAATCTCCTGGCCATCTTCAGCAACCATCAGTTGGAATCGGGAAATGAGCTTCTTTCTCTCAAGAGGTCTGATTCCTCTGAACAGCGGAGAAAGCGCAAGCAGTGTGTCGAGGATCCGGATCTTATAGAACTCGACAAGAACATCGGATACATGGGGGAATTCCTTTATGACCTCCTCAAGGGCATCCTTTGAGATCTCAAGAACCTCAATGTCTGAAGATGCAACCACAGAGGCATGCCTTTTAGAATCTCCGAAAAACCCAAATTCTCCGAAGAAGTTCCCTTCCTTCAGAACATCAACCATTACCTGTTTTTCGTCCTTTGTCTTCTTGAATACCTTTGCCTCTCCGGAAGTAACGAAATAGATTGAGTTCCCTCTGTCACCTTCTTTCACAATAATCTCTTCGGCGGAGAATTTTTCCGCCTGTGCCTTTGCCAATACTCTCTTGAACTCACTTTCGGTTAAATCAGAGAACAATGGAATGGGAGGCATCTCCTCTCTCGTAACAACCTCTTTCAGAACAATTTCTTCCTTTACCGGAGCTTGAGCCTGGAATTTCTGAAGGATTTCTTTTACATCTTCCTGGTAGGAATCTATCTCGAGGATCTTCTGACAAAGGGGGACAATGCTGGAACCGCTGCCTGATTTTTCCAGAAGTTTCAAGGCTTTTTTGTATTCCTCTATCGCCCTCGTCTTATTATCCATCATTAAGTGAACATCGCCTATCTTGAGCCTGATCTCAGGATCGCGGGCTTCGAGAATTACAAGTTTCTGGAGCTCTTCCAGAGCCTTGTTCCAATTTTTTGAAGATATAAGTCGTTGAACTTCTTCCCTTATTTTTGCCTTATCCAGAGCCATTAGTATTTAACTATTTTTAACACGATCTCCGCCAAATTGCACCTTTTCTATGTATCATCCCTTCAGGTATCATCCCTTCAGTGCTATTCGAGTGGGACCTTTATCCGTTCTATACTCCTGCTCATTCCGTTCTGTGAGTCTACATCAATGAGCACCCCCTGAAGCTCAAGCCTGCCATTTGCCACAATAAACTTCTGTGGAACCTGAGTCAAGAATCTCCTGATAACGATATCTTTTTCTACACCAATAACAGAATCAATGGGACCTGTCATCCCTGCATCGCTAATGTATGCCGTCCCCCTGGGAAGTATTCTTTCATCAGCGGTTTGAACATGGGTATGAGTCCCAATAACAGCGCTGACCCTTCCGTCCAGAAACCATCCCATTGCCTGCTTCTCAGAGGTCGCCTCCGCATGCATATCAACCACTATCACCTTAGCCTTCTGTCTGAGTGTATCAACAACCTTTTCCGCCATCTGAAATGGACAATCCGCTGGGTTCATAAAAATCCTGCCGATGAGGTGAAGGATGGCAATGGCCTCCCCAGATGATGTCCTGAAAATACCTTCTCCGCGTCCGGGAGCAAGAGGGGGATAATTGGCAGGTCTGAGGAGATATTCCGCATTGTTAATATATTCCACGATCTCCTTCTTTTTAAAGATATGGTTTCCAGATGTTATAGCATTAACCCCATACCCAACAAGTTCCTCAACAACAGGAGGAGTGATACCAAGTCCACTTGCGGCATTTTCTCCATTGGCAATACAAAAGTCCAACTTTTTCTCGGATCGGAGTTTGGAAACAACCTCTTTCACGGCCTTCCGTCCCGGCTTGCCTATAATATCTCCAATAAACAAGATCTTCATTTTGCCAATTCTACCGCCCTTGTCTCCCTTATCACGGTCACCTTGATCTGACCAGGATAGGTCATCTGGGCCTGGACCTGCTTGGCAATGCCCTGAGAGAGCATTACCGCATCAGAATCGCTCACCTTCTCCGGCTGCACAATAACTCTCAGCTCTCTTCCCGCCTGAATGGCGAATGCCTTCTCCACCCCTGGAAAGGATGCTGCAATCTTTTCAAGTTCCTCTACTCTTTTGACATACGCTTCCATTGTCTCCTTCCGGGCTCCCGGTCTGGCTGACGACATGGCATCTGCCGACTGAATAAGAGTAGCCATTATGTTACCAGGCCTATCATCATGGTGGCCGGAAATAGCCTCCACGATTTTGACGGATTCCCCAAACTTTTTTGCAAGGTCAGCGCCTATCTGAGCATGAGGACCCTCCACTTCGTGATCTACGGCCTTCCCAATGTCATGGAGGAGGCCAGCCCTCCTCGCCTGTTTGATATTAAGGCCGAGCTCTGCCGCCATAACTCCTGTCATGAACGCTACTTCAAGGGAATGCTGGTACACATTTTGTGAATAGCTTGTCCTGTATTTTAGCTTTCCAATGAGCTTTACAAGCTCCGGATGGATCCCGTGTATGTCGAGATCGAACACGGCCTTCTCTCCGGCTTCTTTCAGACTGTTCTCTAATTCCTTTGTGGTTTTCGCCACAATATCCTCAATCCTTCCTGGATGTATCCTTCCATCCGAGATAAGTCTCTCCAGAGACATTCGTGCGATCTCGCGCTTCACTGGATTATGTCCTGAGACGACAATAGAGCCCGGCGTGTCATCCACAATTATCTCCACTCCTGTAGCAGCCTCTATAGTCCGGATGTTTCGCCCTTCCCTGCCAATGATTTTTCCCTTCATCTCGTCATTGGGAAGGTTAACCACTGTCACGGTATGTTCCGCGGTGTAGTCGGCAGCGTATTTCTGAATTGCCAATGCAATGATATCCTGAGCCTTGCGGTTGGCCTCTTCGGCCATTGCCTGTTCGATTTCCTTGACCCTCTTAGAGGCTTCGAGCTTAGCCTCATTTTCCACCATCTCTATAAGGAGCTTTTTGGCTTCCTCTGCGGTTATTCCCGAAATCTTTTCGAGTCGGGACTTCGTTTCCTTTATAAGAGCGTCATATTCCCGCCCTTTTTCAACATTGGCATTTTCAACGGCAACAAGCGACTTCTCCTTGTTTCTGAGCTCGGACTCCTTTCTCTCAAGATTGTTCAGCTTTCTGTCGAGCTGCTCCTCTTTCTGTTGGATTCTTCTCTCCCGCCTCTGCACCTCCTGTTTCTTCTCTCTATCTTCCCTCTCTGCAACAGTTCGTGCATTAAGAAGAATTTCTTTGGCTTGAAGCTGGGCCTCTTTTCTGACAGCATCTGCCTCTTTCTCCGCTTTTTCGCTGATCTCCTGGATATATTTTCTTGATAACGAGGTTCTTCTTTCAACAAAAACCCATCTTGAGACGAATCCCAAGCTCACGCCCACAATAAGGGCAATGATGGGAATGAAAATAATCATCCATCCTTCCATGTTTTCCTCACTTCAATGAGCCTGATTTCTGTTAGAACCATGTCCACCCTGGCATCGCCAGGATCCGTCGGAAGCAACCCATCATAAATCTGACACTCGTAAGAGAGCGCAATTGATATTGGCCTCGGGCTCTGCCTGAGCACTGAATCGAAATAGCCCTTTCCATATCCCAACCGATTACCGTATCTGTCAAATGCCACGCCTGGAACCAAAAGGAGGTCAATTTCTGAAAGGGAATACACAGAAGCGCTGGAGGGCTCGGGTATCCCAAACGCACCCTTCTGCAAATCTCGCAGATCATCCACAGGAGAGAATTCAATGTTTCCACCCTTCACCCTGGGAAAAACAACGATCTTTCCGGTTTGTCTTGCATCCCGAAAGATCCCCTCAGTAGGCACCTCACCTTTTATAGGAAAATAAAGAGAGAGTATCCTGCTCCCAGAATACAACTGAGAGCCCCGAAGAGCGCTTGCGATCATTGCACCCTTTCGAACAACCTCATGGGAGGTTAAGGATAACCTCCGCTCAATAAATTCCTTCCTTAGCTCCTCCTTCGTCATGGAGCGAGCCTCACGGTTTTAGAAGAAGAGAAGAGTGATGTTACGAGGTGACTATAGCTGCAGTATGACAGCTTTAGAATGACCAGCTATAGTGTATTTTTGAAAATAAATGCCTCGACCAGGCAACACCTTTCCCTTCCTCCTTCTATCTGAAATCCCCCGCGTGTGCCGTGTGAACAGCTTCAATTTAGACCTCTCATTTAAGAGGTGGGCGCCATATTACTGCTTCGAGCTTCCCTTTCGGGCATGCAATCCACAGCAAGTGACGGCTCCCTTTTATTTTGTGTTGGTCCTTTTTTCATTCTGCCCATCACGAACACCGCAGGGGAAAACGGCCCATACTTCAACCCACTTCCTCTATTGATTCAAATATCTTCTGAAGGTGCCTTCCAGCCTTCTCCTGATATTTCAAATACTCATCGGCAATGTTCAGGGCTGTAAGTATCGCCAAAGAATGAGTGGATGCAACCCGGGATTTCTCCCTTGCCTCTTTCATCTTTTCGTCCACATAATTTGCCACTTTCTTCACATGCTCCTCGCCGTCCCTGCTGACTATAGTGATTTCATTTCCCATTACCGTAACAGTGTATGTTCTCTTTTCCATGTTATTCTATAACCCAAGGGAATCAAGCTCTTCAATGATATTTCGCACCTTCGCAAAGGCCTCTTTCTTCGCATCCATTAAACCCTTTAGCTGTTCCTTCAACATCCGGATCTCTCTTTCCCTTTTCTCTAATTCTGATTTCATCGAGGTATTTTCCTCCCTCATCCGTTTATAAAGCTTGACAACTCCATTAAGCTTCTCTTCCAGAAGCTCAAACTTTTCTATTTCCATGAGAGATTATCATTATTTTTAGATTATTCTATTGAGCCACATTAAATAAGTCAAGCCTTTTTTAGGCTCTATGAGAAAGTTGTCAAACGGGCAGAGCTAATGTGATATAATACGTCCATGTACATCCATTCTATCCTAAGGGCTCTTATCTCTACTCTGGTTCCACGACATAAAAGTCTTCCTCCAGTGGACGAGGACGCCTTTGCATACATGGAGAAATCCATGAAGCATATCCCTTTTTACCTCAGATTTTTAATGATCCTTGGCCTGTATTTTCTCCAGTTCTCTCCTTTGTTTTTAGGATTCTACTTCAAACCATTCACCAAAATGACCCCACAGCAGAAGGATCACTATATCACGACATGGGCCAATAGCAGACTCAGCCCCAAGAGAAATCTGATCCGCGGCATCCGTGCCTTATGTATGATCGGAGCATACAGCAATCCCGCCATCTTGTCTCATATTGGTTATACCATTGATGAACATATCAGGAGCAGGACATAAACTATGATGATTTTCACAGGAAAAGAGATTACTGAGGACCGAAGGGAAAATGCCGATGTTTGTGTTATTGGGTCAGGGGCAGGAGGAAGTGTGGCTGCAGCAGAACTGGCCGAAGGAGGTCTGGATGTTGTCCTCCTTGAAGAGGGCGGATACTACCCCAGCAAAGAATTCAATTCCAATCCCAGCGAAATGCTTCCCAAGCTTTATAGGGATGGAGGCGCCTCTTTCATTCTGGGCTCCCCTGGTATTGCTTTCAGCGAAGGCCGCTGCGTTGGCGGCGGCACCGTTACCAACGGAGCGCTTTGCTGGCGATTGCCGGACAAGGTTCTAAAAAGATGGAACTGGGAGCACGGGCTTAAAGACATCACACCCTCTGAGCTCAATCCATTCTTCGAGAAGGTGGAGAAAAGCATCAATGTAGCCCATCAAAAACCTGAGTCCATAGCAAAGGGCGATTACATGTTTAAGGAGGCAGCTGAATCCCTTGGATACAAGGTGGTCAATCAAAATCGGAATCAGAAGAACTGCGTAGGATTGAACCAGTGCATCCTCGGTTGCCCTAAAGACAGAAAACAGAGCACGCTCATCACATATATTCCCAGGGCCCTTGAAAAGGGTACCAAGCTTTTTGCAGACTCCCGTGCCATAAAAATAATGAAATCAAATGGTGTATTTACTGTTAAGGCTAATGTCCTTGATAGGGAAACAGCAAAGCCTCGTCGGAAACTAACTGTCACATCAAAGCTCGTTGTCCTGGCCTGCGGTGCAATCCAGACCCCTGTTCTCCTCATTGGAAGCCGCCTTGGCAATTCCAGCGGCCAGGTGGGAAGGAATTTCTATTGTCATCCCAATGTCAAGACTTTAGCCTTCTTTGACAAGGACATTTATTACTGGAAAGGCGCGCACCAGGCATTCAAGATAGTTGATTTTCTTGACGCAGGGCTCATCATTGCCACCGGAGGCGTCCATCCAGCAATTATTGCAATGACTCTCCCTTATTTCGGCAGGAAGCACCTTGAATTTATGGAGCAATACAACCGCATGATCGGCGCTGGCGCGCTTATTGAGGACACAACGAGCGGAAGGGTAATCAGGGCTCCAGGTGGAACTCCCTTGATGTTTTACAATATTGACAAGATCGGATTTGAACGAATGCGACTCGGTGTGGCGCTCCTCTCGGAGATCATGTTCGCCGCAGGTGCACGAAAGATTCTTCTCCCCTTCCTTTATCTGGACGAGATCTCATCCCCGGACGAGATCAAGAAGATCTACAACCCCTCTATTCGTCCAAAACAGACAGAATCCCTCACTGTGCACGCCATGGGGACATGCAGGATGGGCACGGATCCCGCCCGCTCCGTAGTAAACCAGTGGGGGGAAAGCCACGATATGAAGGGTCTCTTTATCGCAGATGCAAGCGTTATTCCAACCCCTATTGGCGTCAATCCCATGCTCACAATTATGGCGCTGGCCTCCAGATCGGCGCAGTATATACTGGATAACAAAAGAACCCTAAACCTTATATGATCTCTCATACACTTCAATTTATCCAGGGAGCCATCAAAGTGAAAAGAATCCATCCGCTGTCCTTATTGATTATTGCACTTCTTCAGTTTCTTAGCTGGATCGGATGTGGCTGCCCAAGAGATGTAAAGCCGCCCAGTCCACCACAGGTTCAGGTCGCTTCTCCTGTAAACATTTGTGTCGGAGGATCAAAGGTTATTGGCCCTGCCCCTGTCCAGGGATATACTTATCTATGGTATCCTTCTGACGGGCTGAGCGATCCTGCCTCTCCTAATCCCTTGGTCTTCACCACTACTACAACCCAATATACTTTGATCGTTACCGATCCAAAGACGGGTTTTTCATCCCAGGCATTTGTGGATGTAATTGTCACCGCCCCTCCCACAGCCAATGCCGGATCGCCTCAATCGGTGTGCCTTGGGAACTCTGTCATCCTGGGATCTCCTTCAGTGCAAGGGTTGAGCTACGCCTGGAGCCCTGTATCCGGTCTCAATACGACAGATATTGCCCAGCCCCAAGCCAGTCCCTTAACGACGACAACATACACCCTTTCGGTCACTGATAACGCCAGCGGGTGTTCCGCTGTTTCTACAACAACGATCAGGGTCCCCTATCTAAGCAGCCTTATTTTCCCCCCCATAACAAGTCCCCAGTCAACCCTTACACCATTTACAATTTCCGTAACTGCCTATGACGAAAATAATCAGGTTTTCTCCTGTTATGCCCCCTCGGCACTCATTTTTGATCTGACAGGAAGCATCTATCCAACGACTGGAAATTTTGTAAACGGCCTTCTTTCCCAATCCGTAAGTGTTTGCACAACCACGGCAACAGACCAAATTCTGGTTTCGACGCAGTTTGGCGAAAACATTTCGAGCACGGGCTTTGCAGTAAATCCCGGCCTCGCAGGACCATTTGATTCAATGGTTGTTGGATCCATCTCCTCACCGCTTGTAGCAGGCTCGTTTTTTACTATCACGGCCACGGCACGGGATGCCTGCGGCAATATAATTACCAGTTTCAATCAAGGAGCAACCCTTTCGGATACCACAGGCACACTATCCTTCACACAGGCGACATTTTCAGGGGGATACCTCACTATAACAGCACAGGTCTTCAAGGCCTTTGCAGGCAATGCTGTCACTATAACCTGCCAGGGCAAGTTTGCAACAACCAATCCGTTCACTGTAGAAGCCGGGGGCCTTGATCATTTCTCCGCGGAGTCTATTGGTCCGCAGCAAGCAGGCATAGCATTCACAGTAACCTTCACCGCACGGGATCTCTATGAGAATTTTGTCTCTTCCTTCGCTGGCGCGGCCAGTATCACCAACACAACAGCTACGATCTCACCGAATTCAGGGAATTTTTCAGGAGGGTATCTCACTCAAACGGTCACGGTCTGTAAAACCACACCACTAGACACTGTCACTTTAATTTCTGGGGGTTGGTCGGGAACGAGTAACAGTTTTTCCGTAAGCCCTGGACCGGCAGCCTCGATTGAAATCATGCAAATATCCAGCCCTCAGGCCAGTGGATTACCCTTCCTGCTCAGGGCAAGGGCCCTGGATGGATGCGGTAATATATCCATAAGCTTTGCATCTGGAGCCACTCTCTCGGATACGACAGGGAGCATATTCCCTGTTTCTTCAAGCTTCGTCGTAGGGTATCTAACTGAGTCTGTAACAATCACGCCTGCTTCAACCCCTTTCTCCGGTGACTCTATTACAGTTTCCTCTGGAGCCCTTTTTTCAACAAGCAATCAATTTGATGTCGAGGCTCCCATCGTTGACCATTTCTATGTGTGGGCCCCGTCCACCGTGACCGCAGGTCAGTCCTTCACCATCTACATTGAGGCACAGGACTCAGGGAATAATGTCCTGACAGGATTCACAGGAAACGTGGAACTTTTCAACTCTACTTCCACTATTGACCCGATCATCAGCGGGAGTTTTGCATTGGGTGTCATCACACAGACAGTGACAGTTTGCGGGGCAACGGCCTCTGATACAATTGAGGTCCAGGGCGCTGGAACATCCGGGACGAGCACGGCATTCATTGTAAGCCCTGGCGCTCTGAATTCGATTTATATTGACCCCATCGCCTCCCCGCAGTCCCAGGCAACACCCTTTACACTTACAGCCTATGCACAGGATGTCTGTGGAAACACGGCCACAACCCATACAGGAGCTGCAACACTATCAGACTCTACAGGAACTCTTTCTCCTTCCTCAGGTAACTTTGTCTCCGGCATCATGAGCCTCATGGTAGCCACCTGTTCTTCCAGCGGGGGCGACTCAATTACTGTAACCTCCGGTGGAAAAACAGCCACAAGTTCCACTTTTACTATAATCCCGGGACAGGGTCCATTGGATCACCTGATCATAAATACCGTTACTTCGCCCCAACTCTCCGGCACACCATTTCCAATCACAGTGATAGCCTACAATATCTGCAACAATGTCCTAACAGTATATAATCAAAGCGTATCCATCACAGATACAACTGCAACAATCTCCCCCTCATCAGGGAGCTTTGCAAACGGCATTTTCAGCCAGAACGAGGTTGTCTGTCAGCCAAGCATAAGCGATACCATTATGGTTATATCGGGAGGAAAGGTTACTTCCAGCACAGGCTTTGATGTCAATTCTCCGGCAAATGCAGGTGGAGACTCTTTCATCTTAACTTCAGGATCTACTATTCTTGGAACACCTGCCTTAGCAGGTTATACATACCTCTGGACATGCAATAAGCCATCCTGTTTTCTTGATAATCCCTTCTTGGCACAACCCCTTGCATCACCCCTGAGCACAACGACATATACCGTTTCGGTGAGCCAGGCAGGCTGCACAAATACTTCCCTTGCAACTACCTTTGTTAATATGTATGTAACCCTTACTGTGCCCCTGGATGGAGAGGTGGATTATCCTTTCAATGCAATTATTATGGCCACACTCAGCGAACCCCTGAACATCTCAACGCTGAACACTGACACATTCTGGCTTTGGGACTGGACAGCCGGCAACCCCTTTTCCTGGACTGGAACCTCTATAACCTACGATACAACAACACAAACAGCCGGCCTCTCTCATACAGACCTCACCATTGGCAACACTTATCAAGCCACTCTGTCTATGTCATTACTGAGCATCTATGGAAATTCCCTGGTTACAGACTACAGCTTTGGATTTGAGGCGGGCGGAATGGATACCACTGCTCCTACCATTGTTAGCACCACACCTTCAACACCAGCCCCCCTGAACGCCCTCATAACAGCCACCTACAGCGAATACATAAGTCCCACGAGCATCACTGGTAACTCGATAACGGTATATACAGGGGCATCGATCATAACGGGAACCATCGCTTATGACATTCCATCTATGACAATTATCTTCACGCCATATAATCTCCTTATCTCCACAACGACATATACCGCTGTGGCCCGGGATGCCAGGGATCTGGCCAACTTAACACAGAATCCCAATCCCTACACCTGGACATTTGCAACAGGAACTGCTCTGGACATCACTCCTCCTACTGTCGCAGGGATCTATCCAACACCCGGAGCCGCTGGTGTTCCATCTTCGGTCATTGTGTATGTAACATTCAGCGAGCCCATGAATCCCCTTACCATCAATGCAAACACCTTCTACCTTCTGAATCCATTGGGTGGCAGGGTGGCTGCTACGATCACATATACTGCAGCAACAAACACGGCTTACCTCACCCCATCCAACTTTCTTGGTTTTTACTTAACTTACACGGTAATTGTAACAGGCGGTGCAGGTTGCACAGGGGTCAAGGACCTGGCAGGGAACTGTATGGGAGCGACATTTACATCCACATTCACGACCGGAGGGGCCATCTTCTGGGACAATATGGAGGCTGGAGGATGCAGCGGGAGCGGGATCGTTCCCCCGTGCTGGACATCATCAGGAGGGTGGGCCTTTTCAACTCAATACTACAAGAGTCCAACCCGAAGTTATGGAATTTCGACGCCGCCAAATGGAACATATACACTCACCTCAGGGGACATCTCAATTCCTTCAGGTTCTTCCCCATCACTAACTTACTGGCAGAGGTATAAACTCTTCAAGTCCGGGCCAAACAGGGATAGGGGTTCTGTCAAGATTCATGTTGTTAGCGGCTCATGCTCAGGTAACGATGCAACCCTCGGCACCTTTAGGGGGGTTAGACAAAACTTTACCCGCCAGACATATAGCCTGTCAGATTATGCGGGATGCACGGTCCAGATCATCTTTGAGATTGATGCACAGAGCGGCAAAGGCCAGTGGTTTATTGACGATGTCCTGATTCAGTAAAAATAAATGGGCGCTGTCCCTTCTATGAAAGCCGAATGCAACTATATTTCTTGGAAACCGGATCTGTCATCCGGCCTCCAATGGGTTTTTCATCCGA
>Ga0315308_1000084_pt1 | contig 45568 bp, 40 predicted proteins | sample TDP3_MG_FD_203078 | JGI IMG/M metagenome (GOLD analysis project Ga0315308, IMG submission 203078) | Freshwater sediment microbial communities from Lake Towuti, South Sulawesi, Indonesia - TDP3 | ecosystem: Environmental > Aquatic > Freshwater > Lake > Sediment | place: Indonesia: South Sulawesi...
CGACGGCTTTTTTATGAGCCTTCCAACCCCTGAAGTGTTTATGTAAATCCTGTGTGCCTCCCCTCTTCTGACAACCTTTGTATCCCCTGTCACGATCTTTACTCCGCATTCAATTGTCTCCTTCTTTATGGAATCAAGTATCCTCTTCATGTCATCCATTGAGAATCCCTCCTCAATAATGAAGGAGAGCGAAAGATACTTTGGCTCTATCCCGGACACAACGAGGTCATTGAAGGTCCCGGCAACAGCAAGCTTTCCAATGTCCCCGCCCGGGAAGAAGATCGGGTCAACGACGAACGAATCGGTCGTAAATCCGATTCCTCGGTCCATCTCAAGAAAGGCGCTGTCATGCAGCTCGGAAAGGATTTCATTTTTAAGATAGGAAACGACCATCTTTATAAACTCCCTCATCCCCTTCCCGCCCGAGCCGACGGATAAATCTACATTTTCCATTCGATCCCCCTGTATTTATAATGAACGAGGCAGCTCCCCTCGTAGGAGACCATGCACGGCCCCTTTGGAGAGTCCGGATTGCAGTCCTTGCCAAACATGGGGCAGTCCTCCGGGGATATTTTTCCCTTGACAACTTCGCCGCACCTGCAATCCCTAACACCCCATCCCTTATGCTTGAGATTAAATCTTGCATCTGCCGACATCGCTTTAAATTTATTCTTCAGCTTGAGACCGCTTTTCGGGATGACCCCGAATCCCCTCCACAACGAGTCCTCAATATCAAAAATCTCGTTAATTAATTTCTGGGCCATTATATTCCCCTCGGGCCTGACAGCCCTTTTATATGCAATATCAACCAATGGCTTCCCTTTTTTGATCTGTTTCAGAACGCTCAATATCCCAAGGAGCATGTCTGCGGGCTCAAATCCTGTTACTGCGCCAGGGACATTGAATTCCCTGGGGACAAACTCATAGGGTTTCGATCCAATAATTACGCTTACATGGCCCGGGTAGAGGAGACCGTTTAGTTTCGTCTCTCCTGACGAAAGGATCGCCATCAATGGGGGCGGAACGAGCCTGAGGGATGTTATAAACGAGAGGTTCTTGAGTTTTTTATCAGCGGCTTCCCTTACGATATATGCGATCGCAGGCGCTGTTGTCTCAAAACCCACGGCAAGAAACACAATCTCTTTTCCAGGGTTCTCCCTTGATATGGCCAGGACTTCCTCGGGCGAATAGATTATTTTTACGGATGAACCGGATGCTGGATTTATGGATAGGAGCGAGCCCTTGCTTGTCGGAACCCTGAGCATGTCTCCAAAGGATGTGAGGATGACATCCTTCTTCCTTATCAACAAATCAACGGCACCTGCCACAACCTCGTCAGGCGTTATACACACAGGGCATCCTGGTCCGGATATGAGATCGATCCCCATCTTTCTTAACATGCTGCCAAGGCCGCTCCTGAATGCGGTCACCGTATGGGTCCCGCACACCTCCATTATCCTCACAGGGGACAAATCCCTTGCGATCTTCTGAAGCTCGGAAAGGAGCGGTGCAACAACCTTCCTGTCCCTCAACTCATCAAACACCGCCTGTCATCTCCTTCAGGAGCTTCAGGGTCTCCATCGCCTCTTTTTCATCCATCTTTGTTATTGCAAATCCAGCGTGGACGATGACCCAGTCCCCTATTCTTGCGTCTTTGATCAGGGAGAGGTTTATCTTCCGCTGTATGCCCCCTGTCTCGACCCTGCCATGGGAGCCCCCTTCTATCTCAATGATCTTTGCCGGTATGCCCAGACACATTTAAGCCATACGCTATCTGGCCGAGCGAGAGCGACTCGTCGTTGGGCGAGTATCTTGTCGGCCTTATTACTGAAAATCCAATTTCCTCAAGCCTTTTCTTCGCCTTTACCAGGAGGATTGAATTGAGAAAGCATCCCCCACACAGCGCAACCTTCTTTATACCAAAAACCTTGCCTGCCATAACAGATATTTCTTTGATCGCCTCCACGATCGTATTATGAAATTTGCCAGAAATAAGGCCCTTATCGAGCGATCCGGCATCTTTGACGATCCCTTTTATCGCCTCACTAAAGTCCAAAACAACCCCATCCCCGTTTTTTGATGTTGAAAATCCATATGAATCCTCAACATCCTCGGCTATTGCCTCAAGCCTCATCGGCGGCTCACCCTCGAACTCTACATCCTCAGGTGAAACACCGAGTATGGAGGACACTGCATCAAAAAGCCTGCCGCAGCTTGATGTGAGCGGGGAGTTCACCCCTCTTCTTATCATATTCATGACCCCTTTTATATCTTCCTCTTTTGCCCTTTCAAGAAGTCCAATCCTCGGCATGTCCTCACCGAACGCATCCATTAAATAGCTCAATTGCATCCTCCAGGGCTTTTTGGCTGCAAGGTCGCCTCCGGGCTGCGGCACTGGCCTGAACCATCCGATTCTTTTGAAATCCTTATAACTGCATAAAAGGAACTCTCCGCCCCATATGCCCTTGTCTGTGCCAAGCCCAACGCCGTCCAGGGAAACGCCGAGGATTGTCTCGTCCGGCCCAACCTTGTTCTCTATCATGCTTGCAAGAACATGGGAGAAATGGTGCTGGATTTTGAGATGCCTTATTCCCATCTCCTCGCCATACCTTGTCGAGATGAAATCTGGATGAACGTCTGATATGACCAGGTCAGGGATCAGGGAATAAAGCTTTTTGTAGTGCTCAATAATCTCTGTGAAATACCTGAAGTTCCTGTAGTCCTTGAGGTCTCCGAGGTATTGGCTGGTTATTATAAAGCCGTCCTTGTATATGGAAATAGTATTTTTTAGTTCCCCACCGAGAGCAATGGCCTGGATGCTTGATCTGAGAAAATCAGGGGCCGGCATTGGCTCAGGCACATATCCCCGCGCCCTCCTGATAAAAAGCGGGCTTGAATCTACAACCCTCATGACCGAATCGTCACACCTCATTGCGATGTCCCTGTCATGGGTGACTATGATGTCGCATATCTTTTCTATGCCCTCATTCTCATTCTTAAGGATCGGACTCTCCATCTCGTTGGCGCTCGTTGCAACCACGAGGGAAAGAGCGCGCATGAACAGGTGATGAAGCGGTGTATAAGGAAGCATTATCCCGTATGTGTCAAGAAAAGGGGAAATTTCATTCAGCTCCGCCTTTTTCTTCAGAAGCACAATGGGCCGCCTCGGAGACTTGAGGATCCCCTCTTCATCGCTGCTCATTTCTGCCACTTCGCGGACAGATTCCAGATCCCTCGCCATCAGGGCAAAAGGCCTTGTCTTCCTCTGCTTGATTCTCCTGAGCCTCCTTACCGCGGAAATGTTCCTCGCATCGCATATAAGATGAAATCCACCGATCCCTTTCAGCGCAACGATCTTGCCCTGCTTCACACCCTTAACAGCCCTCTCTATCCCTCCCTCTTTTTTTTCTCCTGACTCTATCAGCGATACCCTCGGCCCGCACTCAGGGCATGCATTTGGCTCTGCGTGAAACCTTCTGTCCAAGGGGTTTTCATATTCCTCTTTGCACCTTTTGCAAAGATTGAAAGACGACATGGTCGTGTTCTTCCTGTCGTAGGGAAGCGAAGATATTATCGTATACCTCGGCCCGCAGTTCGTGCAGTTGATAAATGGATACATGTGCCTTCTGTCTGAGGGACTGAAAAGCTCTTCCCTGCATTCGTTGCATGTGAATATGTCAGGGGGTGCAAATACGGTTGACTCGCCAGGGCTTGAACCCTTGATCTGAAAGCCTGATGCACCTATGGGATTTTCTTCCTCATCAATTAAATCCGTTATCTCGGACAAAGGCGGCTTGTCGCTAAGAAGCCTCTTTTTGAACTCCTCAAGGCCGCTTTTCCCCTCAATATGGATCTCAACGCCGTCCGGGGTGTTCCTCACATATCCGTTTAAGCCGAGCTCATGGGCAAGCCTGTATATAAATGGCCTGAATCCAACCCCCTGAACAGTCCCCCTAACCTTTATCCTTCTTGAGATCAATGCAGGATAATATCGCTCCCGAGGTACCCATTAATAGAGCTGCGGATAAAAGGATGCATGGATTACTTTCTCCTTCCCTTTCCCTTCTTCATCTGGCCGGGTGGAGTGCTCTTTGCCGGGCCTTTGCCCTTGAGGTGTCCAGGGGGAATTTTTGCCAACCCAGGGGGAACATGCCCAGGAGCCGCATATACCCAGGGTCCGTTGTAATGGTTGGAGGAATACCACACGCCTTCCACCCTCAGCCACCAGATTCCTCCATCGAGATAGATGTCTTCCTCAATATCAGGGGCATAATAGAACACTGCGCCAGGCATTAAGACCATGCGCGGTTCCGCATGGAAGACAACTGCCGGCGCCGGATGATACTGACGCTTCGCATGACCCGGAGGGCCAGCCGGAACCACAATGCACCCGGTTACGAATAATATAATCAGCAAGAAAAAATTATTTTTTGTCTGCATGGTCAGCTCACCCCCTTTCCGTCCTTCGTGCTCATGCCCCAAATCTATCCGTGCTTTTGAAATAAGTCAACCCCGTTAATAAAAGTTTAGACAGATGTGAATTGTCGGAGCATCTCTAAAAACAATCAAGGAAGGGAGTTCAGACAGAGACCTGCACAACTTCAGTAAGACGAATATGAATTGAGGTGTAAGAATCCAAAAATGTATACCTAACCTATAATGCCAATGAAAATTGTCCTAATGGGCCATTATAAATAAATACGCAACTGACTAAGAGGTCTCGACCGATTAAAGCAATATATCCCATTGCTTTTAGATTACTACCAACCATTGCTGGTGATACAACATTTAGGAAGATTTGTTCCGGGGAATCTAAATAATATTGGGTAACAATCATGTTGAGTTACTTGACCATTTGCCGCAATAACTCCCATTTTGCCAACCGGTGAAACACCAAGGCTTTGGACAATTGACCGATCAACAACAGAGCCACTTGCACCTGTATCTATGAGGGCTATTCCTCTTTGTGGAGTTGGAAGAGGAAGATTGTTGGCAGCCAAATATTTCTCAAGCTGAGGGTGGATGTAAACTTCAATATTTAATATCGGACCTATGTCTTTAAGCCCAAGGAGTTCTGGAAGTGGTTTTCCCGTTTTATCCCTACCCCTTATAACGGAATTAAGTAGTGGCACGTATTATTTCAAGAGAAAGGGCAGGTATATTTTCCTTGGGTTCCTCTTTGAGTACCTGTTTTATCAAAAAAGGTTCTTTACCAAATTTCTCGACCCCTGCACTATAAGCCTCCTCCCAGGTGGTATAAGTGTTTAATAATTCTTCTCCTTTGACAAGAGCAAATTTATTTTCATCCTTTTTGAGGAGGTCTCCCCTAATTTTATTGAAATATTCAAGTTCTTTTTCTAATGCCATTTTTCCTCCTTTTTAATTATATTATTAAGTTAATATAATGACAAGACCAAACATTATCAATCCTCTAACTCCTTGTCAAGATTATTCAGAATTATATTAGTTCAGGGAGGTGTAATCGTAATGGCAGACTTAAGCAGGGCTCCCTGGCTTCCATCTAAATGGTCGGTGTTGTAGACGATCTCAACAGAGTTCACAATACCCTGGTCTGGGGGGACCTGATAGTCTGAGTTTGATGCATCCTCAAAGGCAATGGTGACCGTATTTTGTCCCTCCTCCGTATAGGAAAGGGGCAAATAGAATTTGTCCAGGGAGTCGGGCTCCTGCCTTATCCACATGTTCCGAACAGCCTTTTTCGCTGTTCCTTTCACAGCGGTATCCACACCCTTCAGAAGCCAATCGTTGTCGCTCAGCCATCTGCCAATGAGATGATTGTTGAACCAGATGGTTGCCATGCAGTTTTTGCCAATGAGCTTAATCAGGACAGGGGCAAAGATCCTTGCCGGGTTCGGTAGCGATGAAGAGGAGAATTGTGCGTGGTACCAAAGGGTCTGGCCGTCTCCAAGGACAAGAGAGGTTCCAGGGGTGATGGGCTGCGCAATGACCTGCCAGCCTGATGTGTCATAATCGGCAGAAGGAAATCCGTCTCGTTCCCCTTGAAGCTTTGACAAGGCTTTCCACTCTGCGAGATTAACCGTGTTTGCGCCAAGTTTCACCCATGCCTTGCCAAAGAGGCCCCTTTTTGAGTCAAGGACAATGGTGGGAATGTCAAATGTTCCAGAAATCTTAGGAACATGGTAGATGGAATGGCCCCATATCTGAACCCTGAACACAAGTGAGTTTTCTCCTTGAATGACAAGGCTTCCGGGCAGGGTAAGGTCAACAGCCTTGCCTGTTGGAAGAACAGTGCCAATATAAGTATTGTTGAGATACACAGAGACGATGTCAGAGCCAGAGTCCACATGAAGGGCGGCAGAGGTGACAGGAGAAGCAGAGGAGAAGCCGGTCATATACCATGCGTGGCCCCTGTAGATCCCGATCTCTTCAAGGGGCTTTGGCTCTCCTGTCCATGAAGATTCTGCCTGAGATGGAGCAGGTATAGGTTCACTGAATAGCCTCCCTGAGTTCACTGAAGCAAGGGTTGGGAGCGTGAATGACACGGTTGAAGAGTATGCAAGTGCCATGGCTTCAGCCGTGTAGGAAAAGCCCACAGACCCAGGGATCGTATCATCAATCAAAGCCGCCGGTTCAAACGGGGAGAGGATAAGGACATTGCTTGGGCCCAGCCGCCTCTGTGCCGATATTTTCAAATTGCCCTGGTCTGAAAAGGCACTTTCCAGATAATCAATATCCGAGACCATGAACTGCCTGCCTCCCCAGTCGAAGAACCAGTATTTGTTTGCCCTCTCAATGGTCGTCACAATGATCTGAAGAATCTTTCCACCCGGCAGATTGAGGACAAGGAATGTATCAGGAGCATGGACATAATGGAAGGTAAGTGTTGACCCATCGTTCTCAACTATATTTGGAAAAAAGAGGCTATTGAAAACAACTTCTGCATTCCCATTTAGGCCTGTCATTCTTGTCTCTCCAGGGGTTCCCTCACGGCCGTAGATGACGAGGAGCTTGCGGCCATTGAAGTTTCTCAATGTAAGGATCTCGCTTGTGGAATAGGAGAGATGTGGAAAACCATCCCCAAGGGGGAGATTAACAGGGATGATCATGTCGTTCCACTTTTCATCCCCATTACTTGTAACAATGTCTTCAAATGGAATGGTCATGGTAGTAAAGTTTGGGAAGGAGATGTCCTTTACCTTGATTCCCTTGATCCCGATTCCTTGGTCCGTTGGTGTGGTAAGAACATTGCCATCGTAATGTCCCTGGTTCAGGAGGCTCAGGAACACGGTCCCGTCATCGGTCTCAAGCCAGTAATTGGATCTTTTCCCGTCTTCCCATGTCCCTATATCAGTGTTGTTCACAGAGACCACGCCGTCTTTTTTCGCCTCCCCGCACGAGGCAATTGCCTCGCTGAAGGTGTTCAGGAATTCTATCTTCCTCTTCATTATGAAATAGTATGGGCGCAGGACACCCCTTGGGGAGACCGGGCATCGAAAATCTATCTGGCTACCGAAATAGGCGATGGCAGGATTGTTAATGGCATCAACGACATTTCCTGAGAACAAGGCATCTATGCCGTTCTGATACCCCTCTGCGGTATAGCCTACAAAATTGAAAAGGTTTGCCCCTTCCATCCCGCCGAATATTATCCTTTGAAGAAGGGTAACGAGGCGATCCGTCTCAGATACAAGGGACGGAGTGTTGACATAAAGGCCGTTATGCATTGTGCTCGAGTGTAGCTCGGCCATTGCCTTGGCCGTGACTCCTTCCATGTTATAGGGGCCCTCCCCTGATATGGCAGCGGTCCCGGGATACTGGTTGGGCGTTATAAGGATGCCCTCTATATCCCCTGTGCCAGCGAAGAAGGGGTTGCCCGGCGGGATTCCGGAGGCGTCGGTCAGGGGAATGGTGATCCCGTGGCTCCAGACAATGTCCCTGAGGGAGCGGAACATCCCGGGCACATCAGGAACAGCCTCGCCTTCTAATTTCTTAAATAACCAGAACCAGTCGTATTCGTTCTCAAGGGCATAGAAGAGGACGCAGCCGTTCGGGTTTGTTGTGAACTGGTGCCTCCTGATGATTACATCCACCTTTTCCAAATATCGAGCTGAATATGCAAGGTAATCTGCGTCAACCTGTCGAACCGAAACAAGGCCGTCCTTTGCCTTGCTTGGCTGGGAGCTGACCGCCTTCAGGAGCCATCCCGGCAGTCCACCTCCATCTGTCTCGTTCGTGATATATGGCCCTGGCCTTATATATACATATATACCGACTTCCTCGCAAAGCCTGAGAAAACGGTCGAGGTCATGGTCCGGGCTTGTGAAGTCGAACTTCCCTTCCTCGGGTTCATGGAATTCCCAGGAAATATACACCTCGGCAAGGGTGATCCCTGCTGCTTTCAGCTTCCTGAGCCTGTCCTCCCATTCCCCTGGCGGAATGCGGTAGTATTGTATCCCCCCTGTTGGAAAGAGGGCATAATGCCCGTTGATCTTAAAGCCTCTTGAGTCCCAAGTAATTGAGTTGTTTGAGGGCTTTTCCCTGCACATGAGAAAACAAAGGGAGATGACCATGATGAAACCCATTTTTAAGGCTTGATTGGACATGCTATTTTGTATAATCCAATACATACCGAAAAGCAATGTCTTTTCAATAGGCTATAACGGCATAATCCCTTGTTTCCTACGAAAAGGTTGCATAGATAGGCAATCTGATGTAAATTATAAAGGTTAGTCTTCGCAAACATGAAAACACGCAGGAATCAAGAAAGAATGCAGTCAGTCTATCAAGAATGTGAGGAGCATGTATGACAATAAAAGATAGATTTCAAGGTCTTAGATTCAAGTTTATCGGCTTGGTATGGGGCGTTATTGTGCTTTTCTCAATTGTGTTGAGCTCCGTAATGCTTTATAGGTCAAAATCACTCCTCCTTACAGAATTTGAAAAGAGGGGGAGAAATATGATTGAGAACCTTGCATATAACAGCAGGGTGCCTGCCACTGTGGGAGACAAGGACAGTCTCAACAAGCTTGTGGAAGGAGCTATGAAGCAGGAAGATGTGGTCTATGCAATCATCTCCGATGCAAAGGGCATTCCCCTCGTCAGCCGCGACCCGATAGGGTTTGCTTCCAAATATGCCAATGAGGCTGTCGCAAATCTGGGAAAAGACGGTGCAAAGAAGGCCATATTGTCCGGCGATCTGTGGGAGATTTCCTCACCCATACTCGTATCCGGCGGAAAATCAACTTCTACAGAAGAACAAATGTTTGAGGATGTTTTCATGATGGATACCGGAGCGGGGGAAACGAAATCCAAAGAAGCCGGAAAGGATTCCGCTGTTTATGCCCGCCTGGGCATATCATTGAACTCCATAAACTCTCAGATTTTTAAGAATACGCTCTGGGGGGTCTTCATCACATTATGCATGATCGGGCTGAGCATTGTATTTTCTATCTTCCTTTCGGGCCTTGTCGTGAACCCGATTATAAAAATGTCAGACATTTCACGTAAGATGGTTGGAGGGGACTTTTCCCTTCGAATCGCGGTAAAGGGGAAGGACGAGATTGGACATCTGGCATCCACTATCAATCAAATGGCCGAGAGCCTCCTGGGGAACCTCACCATGATAAAAGATGCCTCCTTGCGGATCAGCAGCGCATCCCAGCAGATCCTCGCCTCGTCAAAACAGCACGAGAGCGGAGCAGTTGAACAGGCCACCGCAGTTGTTCAGATCGTGTCAACAATGGAGGAGGCATCCCAGACTTCAAAGCAGATCGCAGAGAGCACATCAATTATTGCAAAAGACTCTGAACAAAATCTCGTAAAGTCACTTGACGGACAGGAAATGATGAAAGCATTCATGAAGGGCATGGACAAGATGAGGGACGACAGCAGCGCCATCTCCAACAACATCATGAAGCTTTCAAAGAATGTCCAGCAGATAGGGTCTATAACAGAAGTCATTGATGAGATAGCAGACAAGAGCGACCTCCTGGCGCTTAATGCCGCACTTGAAGGGACAAAGGCTGGGGAGTCGGGAAAGGGATTCATACTTGTTTCCCAGGAGATGAGAAGGCTCGCAGAGAGCGTGATGGAGTCAACAAAGGAAATCAAGAGGATCATCAAAGGAATCCAGGAGGCAATGCAGGAGACAGTGATGAGCACCGATGTTGCAGCCAGGGCCATTGAAGAGGCAGACAAGCTGGCAAACACAACCTATACATCCTTTCTTGAGATTGTTGACAGGGTCAGAAATACCGTTGATCTTTCAAAGCAAATCTCCCTGGCGACACAACAGCAGAGAACAGGGACAGACCAGATGGTCCAGAGTATGAATGAGATCGGCAAGGTCACCAACCAGTCTGCTTCTGCGAGCAAGGAGATAACCCAGGTGGCAATGGAATTGAGCAATCTTGCCACCACCCTCAAGGGGTTGATTGAAAAATTCATGTTGGGAACTCAAAAGGCAGGATAAAAATGGAAAAAAAAGTCATTATTCTGGATGATAGCGAGATAGCACTGGAGCTGGCACGGGCGGCGCTCGAGAAACGCGGATACACTGTCCTAACCTGCCTGACGGTTTTGGAATTTGAGAGGGTCATTCCGCGCTCCAATGCCCAGGCCATTGTAATTGATATCAATATGCCGGAAATGTATGGAGACGATGTTTGTTTCATATTCAAGGAGAACTTTGGCATAAAGGACACCCCATTTATACTTTTTTCTGATATTAACGAAGATGAGCTTAAAGAAAAGGCAAAAACCTCCGGCGCAGATGCATATGTTTGTAAAAAGTGGGGGGGTGATAAGCTGGGTCAGGTTGTAGACGAGGTTGTAAAGAACAAACAAAAAACACAATAGCATTCAGCAATATGGAGCTTGACCAAATAAAGAAAAAGCTCTTGGAAAAATTTTTTGAGGTTTCAAGGGAGCGCCTTCAGAAAATGAATTCCTACATACTCTCCCTGGAGAAAACCCCGGAAGATGCATATACGATAAAAGAACTCATGAGGGAAATCCACACCCTTAAGGGAGAATCAAGGATGATGGAATTCGCAAGGGTCGGCAACCTTTCCCATTCTCTGGAAGACCTTCTTAAAGCACTCAACGAAAAGGGCTTTAAGATGAGGAAGACGAGCGTTGATATCATTCTTAAGGCAATGGACACAATTAGTTATCTCATAACGAACGGGGATGAAGGAGTAGATATTGAATCCTTAACAAGCACTCTCTCTAAGGAATGTCAGGGAATCAAAATGAGGTCTGCAAGTGATGCTGATGAAACGAAAGAGGTCCCTTCAACAGCTTCACCAGAAGGAAAGCCGGTCATGTTTGATAAAAAGGATGTCGTCAGGGTCAAGGCGGACAAACTCGACAGCCTGTCTGCATCCCTGGGGGATTCATTGATATCGCATGGCGGCTCAGAACACTTGATTGAAGAGCTGAGGGACGCAATGGGTCTCTTTGATGTTTCTTCTGCCTCTGCGAGGGAGAGGGTCTCCTTTATATTGGGCAGGTTGAGGGAAAAAAGCCTTGAGATGGAGAGACACCTTAAATTACTTGATGAGCAGTTGAGCGAGATACGGCTTTTCAGCTTTTCCATCGTTTTTGCCCCATTCCAAAGAATGGTGAGGGACATGGCAAGAGATGCCGGGAAAGATATCACAATAATTATAACAGGAGAGAACACCCTTGCCGACAGGAGGATCCTCCAGGAGATCCAGGATCCCCTTATACATCTTATAAAAAATTCCATTGAACATGGGATAGAAACCCCTGAGGAAAGAATGAAAGCCGGGAAACCCGTTCAGGGGCGTATAATGCTTTCCGCATCGCAGAAGGGGGATAAAATTACCGTTGAAGTGGAAGACGATGGAAAGGGAATAGATCCGGCAAAAATAAAAGAGGTTGCGATAAAGAAGGGAATTATTACGCAAGGGGAGGCAGATACGCTGAGCGATCAAGATGCAGTTAGGCTCATATTTCGTTATGGCTTCACAACAAAGGAGCATGCAACAGAGTTTGCCGGAAGGGGAATTGGCATGGATGTGGTTGAGGAAAGAATGAGGGGGATCGGAGGAAATGTTGAGATAAGCTCAAATGTTGGCAAGGGAACCCGCGTGATCATGTCTTTCCCCTATACAATCTCGGTAATCAGCGTCCTTCTCTTCCAGGCCGGCGATCAGACCTTTGCCCTTCCCACTTATGCTGTGGAGGAGATGAGAAAATCATCGGCCAAAGAAATCCACAAGATAGAGGGGAAGGAAGTGATATTCGTAAGAGAAACCTCTGTCCCTCTTGTCCCTATGGCAAATGTTCTCAAACTAAACAAATCTGGAAATGGGGGAAAAAGACCAGTCCTTATTATTAAACACGGTGAAGATATGATCGGATGGGAGGTTGAATCCGTCATCGGGGAGAGGGAGGTTGTGATAAAGCCAATAGAGGATTATCTGAAGGCAGCAGAGATGTATGCAGGAGCGACAATCCTTGAGGACGGAAGGGTAGTCCTTATCCTTCACCCATCATCTCTTTATTCTGCAGGCAGGGAGTTTTTCAGCGGGAAAAGGCCCGTTCTTGTTTCTGAACCTATTCCTACTGTGGATAGGAAAAGGAAGAGAAGAATACTCCTTGTGGAGGATTCTCTTGTATCCAGGGAGGTTGAAAGAGGCATCCTTGAGGGGGCGGGCTATGATGTGGATGAGGCTTCGGACGGCCTGGAAGCCCTGAAAATACTTGAGAAGAAAAGCTTTGATCTTGTTGTTACAGATATAAGCATGCCAAACCTTGACGGATTTGAGCTTACAAAGAGGATTAAAACAACGCAGGCATGGAAAAACATTCCCATTGTTGTAGTAACAACCCTGGGGAGCGAGGAGGATAAAAGAAGGGGAATGGATGCCGGCGCCGATGCCTACTTCTTAAAAAGCGGTTTCAAAAAGGACGAGCTTATTGACACTATAAGGAGGTTAATCCATTGATTGAGAGCGGTCCAATAAGGGTCCTTGTCGTTGACGACTCATTGTTGGTGCGCGAGCTTCTTGCCAACATTCTCAATAAGACGCCGGGCATGACTGTGGTTGGAACAGCAAGGGACGGAGCTGAGGGATTTGAGATGACACAAAAGCTGAAGCCGAATGTTGTCACCATGGATATTGAAATGCCAAATATGGACGGCTATCAAGCAATTGAGCTTATTATGGCATATCAACCCACACCCATCCTTGTAGTCACAGGGGCCAACATAAGGGATGGAAAAGATATTACATTCAAAGTGCTTGAGATTGGCGCTCTCGATCTCATGGAAAAGCCAACCCATGCATGGGGTGACGAATTGAAGGCAAAGGAAATAGAGCTCGTGGAAAAAATAAGTCTCCTATCAAAGGTAAAAGTCATACGGCATGTCAAGGGAAAGGTGAAGGCGAAGAAACCAAAACCAGCCCCCTCTACTCACAAAGAGGAACTTATCCCTGTTGCCATTGCATCTTCAACCGGAGGTCCAAATGCCCTTAAGACAATTTTGAGCGATCTAACGGACGGTTCACACGCAGGCATTGTGGCTGTTCAACATATGTCCCCTGGGTTTCTCAGGGGGCTTACTGAATGGCTTGATTCCAACTGTTCTATGAGGGTCAAAGAGGCCAAAAGAGGGGATAGGATTACACCAGATTCGGTATTTGTGGCACCCAGCGGACTCCATATGGTTGTTGAAAAGGAAGGAATCATACGGCTCACTGACGATCCGCCATTCAGGGGACACCGTCCATCGGGAAATGTCCTCTTGAAATCCGTTGCAGAGTCCTTTGGCCCTCTGGCTATCGGCATTATCCTCACGGGAATGGGTGATGATGGTGCTCTCGGTATAAAGGCAATAAAGGATCACGGCGGCAGGACAATTGCACAGGACGAAGAAACTTCTGTTGTATTTGGAATGCCCAAGGCAGCAATCGATCTCGGCGCGGTTGATACGGTCCTCCCTCTTGACAAAATATCCAATGAACTCAAAAAGATCATCTATTGAATCTTCAAACAATAAGCTAACCCGAAAGGAGTTTGCTCTCTTTCAGGATCTTATCAGCGATAGAATCGGGCTTTATTACGATTACAGTAGGATTACTTCTGTTGAATCTGCGCTTAAAAAAAGATTGTCCGCCCTCGGAATTCCCTCTTTCAGCGAATACTACAAAATCTTGAGCTCACAGGATGAGCAGGATGAGCTAAAGCGCCTGCTCCTTCTCCTTACGATAGGAGAGACATGCTTCTTCCGTTCCCCGGACCAGTTTAAAGCCTTGAAGCAATCCCTTCTGCCGGAAATTATATCCACCAGATCATCAAAGAAAATAAGGATATGGTCCGCTGGATGCTCAACAGGAGAAGAACCATATTCTATAGCTATTATTCTCCTTGACCTAATCCAAAATATCGGCGATTGGGACATAAAGATAATAGCAACTGACATCAACCCGATTTTCCTTGAGCATGCAAACAAGGGAGTATACTCACAGAGGAGCCTGAGATTTGCAAATAAGGATTTTGGGCCAGACATCACAGACAGATATTTCCACAAAAAGGACGGAAAGTTCGCCATTAAAGACAATGTAAAAAACCTTATTTCATTTACAACGCACAACCTTGTGAAGGAGGGGCATCTTTTCAAAGACACATTTGACATTATTATGTGCAGAAATGTCCTCATTTATTACGATCGCGAAACCTTTCGGAATACTATTGAGAATTTCAATAACGCCCTGTCCGACGACGGCGTCCTCATCCTCGGGTATTCAGAATCTTTGTTTGGCATCACAGATACCTTTATCCCCCTGCGTTTTGGCGATGCATTTTTCTATAAGAAGAGAAAAAGAGATGCAGGGAAAAAGGAGCATCTCCCCCCCAGGGCGCGTGCAATTGCACCTTTATCCAAAGAGCCCTCACAAAAGCTCACGCCTTATGAGCAGGCACTTCGCTATTTCAAAAAGGGAGATTTTGACTCCGGTATAAATCTAATTCGGGAAACATCCGAGGATCACCCCCTGTCCTTTCTTACGCTGGGCAATATCTACTTTGAGAGGAATGACATTGCTGAGGCAATTAACATGTACCAAAAGGCCGTAAGCATAAAGCCCTTGTCCCAGGAGGCTCACTTCCTTCTCGCAATTTCCCTCTATAAGAACGGAAAAGAGGATAATGCCATTGAGGAATTAAAAAGAGCAATATATCTTGACAAGAATTTTGCCATTGCACATCTTTATATAGCCCTCATCCATCACCGCAGGGGTGAGATTATTAATGCAAAAAGATCCTATGAAAATGCGTTGATATCACTCCAGAAAAAGCCCGAGCAGGGGCATATTGAGTCCTATTTCATTTCTGAGGAAGAAACATTTCCTTCCCAGAGTGTGATTTCTAGGATCTGCAAAGAAAATATATCTGACCTTGGAGGAGGCTCATGAGCGAAATAGAATCAAAGGGGAAAAAGATACTTATCATTGACGACAGCGAGCTTACTCTTGAGCTTGTCAAGAAAACACTTGCCGCTGCAGGCTACGAGGTGTATGCCGCAAGCGAACTTGTAGAATTTGACACGCTTCTGGGAAAGGTCAAGCCGGATCTCGTAATTGTTGATATTCAGATGCCGGATATCACAGGTGATACCATTTGCAAGGTTCTAAAGGAAAAATATAGCGATATACGCGTTGTCTTGTTCTCAAGCTTGTCGGATGATGAGTTAAAGCTCCTTAGTGAAAGGGTCGGTGCCGATGGATATATTTCAAAAAAGCATGGATTAAAAGAATTGGCGGACCTCGTAATGATGGTCATTGAAGAGGTCCTCCTTTAAGGCCAACATGATAAAAAACATCAAAGCTTTGATAGTTGAGGACTCTGCAGTAACACGGCAGCTCATCATCTATGCCTTGAGGGGGATAGAGGGGGTTGAAGTGGTTGAGGCAGCCGACGGCATAGATGGATACAGGAAAGCCACCTCACAGGATTTCAATATAATCTTTGTTGATATAAACATGCCGCTTATGGATGGCTTTACGCTGATAAAAAAGCTCAGGGAAAATGAACCAACAAGCAAAGTTCCCATTGTTGTAATAACAATAGAGGGCGCAAAGGAGGACCAGGAAAGGGCAAAGCAGCTTGGAACAAATGCCTACCTAAGCAAGCCTGTAAGGGCACCGGAAATTACTTCTATTGTTATGGATCTGCTCGGAGGAAAATAATGGAAGCCAGGGATTATCTCCATTTTGCCCTTGCAGAAGAGATTTATGCCATAGAGGCAAAGGATGTTGATGAAATCATTCAATCTCCAAACATGACCCTGATTCCAACCGCACCAGAGTATATAGAAGGGGTATTTCATCACAGAGGGGCAATATTGCCTTCTGTTGATCTAAAGAAGGTCCTCAGCATTGCTCATGAAAGCGATTTGGGCAAATCCCGTTATCTCATAATTCGCCCAAAGGATATTACAATTGCATTAAAGGTTGACAAGGTCCTTGGCGTTTTCCCCGTGAAAAAGAGCGATCTTGAAACACCGGTCCCCACTCCATCGGTTGAAGCGGGATTTGTAAGGGCTCAGTCAAGACTCAATGAAAAGGTTGTCCTTATTCTTGATGGCAACAACCTTATTGAGGGCACAAAACTTAGGAAAGGATAGACAATGGAAGGTGTGGTTCTATTCAATCTGGGAAGACTCAAGCTCTGTGCATCAATCCAACAAGTCCTCGGGATAGAGAGACTTATCGGCAGAGACCTGGGAGAATACGATGAGATGGGCAACCTCATTGTGCCCGGTCACGGGCCAACGGAAATAATTAATATTTCAGAAATGCTTGGAGAAACAATGAAAATTGAGAACTTCAGGATACTTGTTTCAGATACGGGCAAGAAAAAAATGGGGCTTGTAGTTGATAGGATTGTAGGAGCAATCAAATTGTCAAAAGAGGAAATTATTCCTCTCCCATATATATTCCAGGGAACTCTCCTCCCTGTCTTTAAGGGTTTTGTCAAGGTTGGAGATGACATTTTTTTATTGATAGACCTCAGGAGGCTCTATGAAGAATTTACTGCTAAGAGTTAAGATCAAGCTTCTTGTTGAGTGCTTCCTTACAAGCCTCATCGGAGTAATTATCATATTTCTCCTTATGCGCGATCCATTTACATTTCTGTTGGTAAAGGCAGATGCCTCAATGATCTCTTTTGTCCTCCTCTCCCTTACAATCACCGGCATTACCCAGACGATCGCCAACGATCGCTGGCTTAAAAAAACCTCCTCCTACCTTGTTCCTGAAGCAGACAGGGAGAAACCCGATGAAAAGAAATACCGCTTTACCCTCGCCATTTTTGGAATTATCATAGGTATGGCTGTAGTTGGATTTCTTTTCACCCTAACAATCTTTAAACTCTCAATTAAATACATCATCATATATTTGCTCATTGCGATATTGCTCGGCTGTATTGTCTCTTTCTCGTTCTATTTCACAGAAGGCAGGAAGTGGATCGGCAAGGCAGATGCTATTGGTGCCCTTGAGGAAATCATTGCCTTTCCTTTGAAGTCAGCGGGTCTGTCGTTTTTCCTATGGGTTTTAGCCAGTTGTATCATCGCTATCGGACCCGTTATCCTTGGCCTTTCATTATCTTTATCAACATATATATTGGTTGCAGGAATAAGCTGCGGTTGTCTCGCCTTCCCCCTTCAGTATCTCCTCTTCAAGAACACACTCAAGGAGTTCTTGAAAAAAATGGATGTCCAGGGGATCACAGGACTTGAAAAACTCTCATTTACCACAATTGGGATAAGAGAAAAAATCTTTTTCTTTCTCTGTGCTATTGTCTTGTTCTCTATTGCCTTCTCCACAATGATGGTCTATACGCGGATGATCATTGTTGTTCAAGAGGCAATATCCAAAACCGAGGGAGGAATTCTACCTTTCCTCGCTCGCTCCGGAGACTTTGAAAACATACTTGCTCTGGATAAAGGCAAGGGATTCGTTGTGGACTATTCCGGCAAAAGCCTGATTGGCTCACCTTTACCTGAAACGCTTACCAATGAAATGGTTGAGGAGATGAAGAATAAGGGAAACGGCTTTATAAGGTCTTCCAAAAGAAACGACCTGTTTGTCTTTCAAACTATGCCCGAAAAGAATGCAATAATAGGATTCTTTCATCCTGAGGATGAGCTGAGTGAGATGACATCAGGGTTAAGGAGCCGCTCAGTCTATCTTTTTATAATCACGCTTTTCCTATGTGCCATCGTCTCCATCCTCACTGCCAGGGATATATCAGGACCGATAAAAAAACTTGTGGCATCAACGAAAAATATTTCAAAGGGTGATTTTTCCTCCAGCACTGTGACCTTATCAGAAGATGAGACAATGGAGCTGACATCCAGCATAAAGTCAATGGCAGATAGTATCAAGAACCAGATGAGGATGATACAGCATATATCCGGAGAGATCTTTTCTGCCCTTGATACCGTGCTCCCATTCTCAGATGAATTCTCAACAAATGTGGCATCCCAGTCTGCAACAATCAGTCTGACTACGTCCACCATAGAGGAGCTATCTCAGATCGCAAGGCAAATTGATGAAAATGCCTCGCAGGTTTCCAGGGTTGCTGGCGAAGCGCTGTCTGCTGGAATGATAGGACATGAAGCCATGACTACATTTGCCTCAGGGATGGAGGAGATAAAAACGAGCATGCAGAGGATATCCGAGGCCATGAACAAGCTATCAGTAAAGGCACAGCAGATTGGATATATTGTGGAGGTCATAGACGATGTTGCAGACAAGAGCGATGTGCTCTCACTGAATGCTGCCCTTGAGGGCATAAGGGCAGGAGAGGTTGGCAAGGGATTTATCATCGTGGCAGACGAGATGAGGAAACTGGCTGTAGATGTTCTTGGTTCCACAAAGGAGATAAGGGAGCTAATAAAACAGATTCAGGACGCCTGCTCAGAGGCCGTGCTGGCAACCAAGTCAGGAGTAAAATCAACCCAGCAAGGCGCTGAGATGACATCGTCTGTAGAAAAATCATTTGAGAAGATCCTCGAGCTAATCAAGAAAACGAGCGATTCTGTCAAGCAGATCTCCGTTTCCACGCGTGAGCAGAGGAGCGGGACAGATCATATTGTCGGCAGTATGAACGAGATGGCTGGAATTTCCGAAAAAAGCATATCAGGCGTGCAAATGGTTGTTGAAGCCCTCTCCCGTCTAAGCGACCTCGCAAAGGCGCTCATGAAGCGCCTTCAATAACCAATTCTCATCAGCAGGTCTTTAGCCACACTTTTTATGAGCCGAAACGGATTAAATCCGATTGGGTAAATAACAGGAAACTTAAAGTCCTTAGATTTTACCTCTTCAATGCTGCAGCCGAGTATCTCGATGTTTTTCAAGCTTTCGGGACCAAGGCCAAGCTCTCGGGCAGCAGTAATATAGACAGGCTCCTGCCTTGCCCCAAGGATCTCACCAATAACCAGATCAACAGCAACGCCGTCCTGGCCCGCAACAACCACCCCGAGCTGTTTTGGCCTACCCTTGCGGGGACCCTCCCCTTCCATCCCGACAATTCCGTCAGCAATTGTGATGGCTGGCCTCACGGCATAAAATATTTCAAGAAGCATTTTGCCAAAATAATCAGGCCTGTGACCGAGGATGACATGCCTGAGGGCTTTCCTCTTTCCATTCATGCAGCCAAACATGTTCTTTACTGCACCTGTATAACCGATCTGTTGATGGGCCTTGATCTTTGGAAGGCTGATAACAACATCTGCATCAAGAACTGCCCTGTCAATAACAGGGCCAATACCCGGATAGAACCTCTTCTCAAGTTTGATGCGGACAGGGTCTTTGAACTCAACAAGCTCTATTCCAAGCTTTCTTGCAACATCCAGAATCCCTGCCCTTGTCGCAACCTGTGTTGCGCTCCCAAAGGAGGGGCTATCCCCGATGAATGGCATGGCATCTTCCTCCATAACAAGTTTTGCCGCCTCCTGGATGAAAACGGGATGGGTAGTGACGGCCTCTTCTGCTGTGGCAGGTGCAAGAAGGTTAGGCTTGAGAAGGACCCTCTGCCCTTTCTTCACAAATGCGCTGATTCCTCCAAAATGTGAAAGGGCTCTCGTTATGGCCTCCCTGACCTCATGTGCCGAATACCTCTCACACCTTTCTATCGCCACCGGGGTCAGGTCTTTACTTTTAGCATTTTTTAGCATAGTCATCGTCAAGCAATCATAGGAAAAGAACCGATTCCACCGGGCTATATGCGGATGGGGATCCGGTTGTCTTTTTCTCGGGCAACCTTTTCAAAAGCAGCAGCCCTTTCTGAAGTGAGCGTGTCCAGTTTTCTCCCGTTTTTGTATATGGTTATGACCAAGTTGGCAACCTTGGTATTATTACACCAGAGCTTTTCTCCGTCAGGGTCAGTGTATTCCACCCCTATGAAATCCTCTGTCCTCGCACTCATCTCCCCTGAAAAGGTGAAGTCTCCGCTTCTGGCATTAAAGCTCCAGCGCGGCAGCTCTGTGCGGCTTTCGTTTCTCACAGATTGCAGAAAACCATTCATTGAATAATCCATACCCTTCCATCTTATGAAAAAAGGGTTCACGGCAGGACTGAGCCATGGTCCAATCCTGAACCGGGCCGATATGCCCTCAAAGACAGCCCCCGGATCCTCGGCGAAGGCGTTGCAGTGTCCCCATGTCCACATCTCTGCATTTTTTGTCCCCCAGATGTGTGTCTGCTGACCCGGCTCGTTCTGGCACTCATAAATCCTTCCGTTTACCTCGATCCTCCCTGAGACCCTCGTGTCGAAATGGGGAGAAAGAACCTTGGTCCTGGGAAGAGCCAAGCGATACATCAGGTCAATGGGAAAATGACGAAAAGACATCCTATTCATTGAAAATGATAGATTCCAGCGGAGCGAGGAACCGTATTTCTTTATTTCACCCTTTGCCCCTGTATGATAAAGGGCCGAAGGACCAATCCTTAAATAGAATCTTTCACGGGAAAACTGTGTTTCTGAGAGGGGATAGGTTTCCTTTAATGCAAAGTTGTTATTTGGATTGGATGGGTCATAAAACATACCCCACAGCTCTGCAATAGCCTCCCCCTGCAGGGGGGATAGAAGTGTGTATCTGAGCCAGTATCCTGTCCTGCTCTGGAGGTGGTTAAACTTGATGTAATAGACTTCATAATGCCCCCTCCTCCCATCCCATCGAAAGATATTATCCTTTTCTGCCTGGTAGATCAGATATGCTCCTTTGTTTTGGCCTTTCTCATTATTATATATAAGATTACACTCCATATGTCGAAACAAAGAAGGGCGCATACTCCTGGTCTTCACGGTATTATGGACTGTATAATATGGCAATGATCAGCAGGAGAGAATTTTTCGGGAAGTCAGCCCTCGGCCTTATTGCCCTCTCGGGAGCGGGAGGTATGAATTCCATTGGCTGGGGCTCAGAGAGCAAAGAGGATCAAGTGAATGACAAAAAAGCTGTGATATCTCTGGTCAAGACAGGAGACAGAAAGTCCGGCGTAAGAAGAGCCATTGAGCTCCTGAGAATAAATCCTGTGAAGGGCAAGAAGGTTATGATCAAGCCCAACTTCAATTCCGCAGACCCTGCCCCGGGCTCCACGCATAATGACACCCTGGAGGAGATCATCAAGTCGCTCCAGGATATGGAAGCATCAAGTATCACGATAGGCGAGCGGAGCGGATTTGCAGGCTTCCTCAACACAGGGAAGATCATGGCACAGAAGGGCATCCCGGAGCTGGCGAAACGGTTCGGTGTCGAGGTGATCAATTTCGACACCCTCAAGAAGGAAGAATGGAAGAGGATTCAGCCCAAAGGAAGCCATTGGATCAGGGGATTTGATGTCCCCCGGCCCCTACTTGAATCAGAAGCCGTTGTATCAACATGCTGTCTCAAGACCCACCGCGTCGGAGGACACTTCAGCATTTCTTTGAAGAATTCCGTTGGAATTGTCAAAACCTCGTTCATGTCAGAGCTTCACTCCTCCCTCCTTAGCATGAGGAAGATGATCGCAGAGATCAACACTGCCTATTCGCCATGCCTTATTGTCCTTGACGGCGTGGATGTGTTTACAGACGGGGGACCGGAAACTGGAGAGTTGAAGAAAGGGAATGTGGTTCTGGCCGGGAACGACAGGGTAGCAATTGACGCAGCAGGCATAGCCATTCTGAAAGAGCTCGGAAGCAACAAGAGGATCATGTCAATGAAGATCTTCGAGCACGATCAGATCGCCAGGGCAGTGGAGCTTGGCCTCGGTGTGCCCTCTCCTGACAGAATTGAAATCGTTACAGGCGACGAGGAGAGCAAATCCTACGCTGAAAAAATCACATCCATCCTTCTTCAGGGATAAATATCAAATTTCAAGGTCTTGGCCCGTAACGGTCCGCCGATGATACCATCTGCCCTCGACCCTCTCCAGGCATACCACTGCCCCATAGCGGAATCTGATTATCCCTCTGTCTTCTGCTCCTGAGAGAATAAGGGAAGACAGGCGGTCGAGAAATGGGAGGTGCCCAATGATCATGAGATCCTCTGTTGACTTCTCCAATCGATCTCTCCAGGGAGACACTGGATCGTTAGGAGAGAGGCCTGCCTGGGGTTCGATTCCTTTCAATGGCTTAAGTGATTCCGACATAATCTCCGCTGTTTGTCTGGCCCGCGTCTTTCCGCTATGTATGATGCGATTAGGCCTGATCCCGAGGCGGGCCACAGCGCGTGCAACACGGCTTACTTCCTCACGGCCCTTCTCTGTCAATGAACGATCAGCATCCTCTGTCTCCGGTCTGGATTCACCATGCTGAACAAGATAAAGGTTCATAAAGCAGCCTGATGGCTCATAGCGGCCCTCCTGCGCCTTTGTTCTCCTTACACCAATATCTTTCGAGTGTCAATGGCACACAGGGGAAAATACGCGATGAAAATAGTTGCATACGAAATCAATTATGGTAGTATTATCCATGTTTATGAAGAACATATTGCAGAAATTACAATTAGGTTTGGCAGCCTGCTTCTTAATCCAAGCGTGCGCCACCCCTATGGTCTATGTGCCCGTGACCGCAAAATTCACACATCCAGCCGAGTTTTCCCTGAAGGGAATAAAGAAGATCGCAGTCATGGACTTCAAGGGCGACACCGAACTTTCCACTGCACTGCGCGGATCACTCGTGTCCTCTCTTTTTGAGGCGAAAAGGTTTACTGTTCTTGAGCGCCAGGAGATACAAACACTCCTTGAAGAGCAGAAATTAACCGGTCAGATCGTTGATGAAAAAAGTGCCCAGATGGTGGGCAAGATGCTCGGAGTGGACGCACTTGTAATAGGCGAACTGAGCGGCGAAAGGGTGGAAGAAGCAGTCCGCAATGTCCAGGACATCAAACCAAAGGGAGAAGGAACACCTGGAGCTGAAGCCGCTCCGGAAGCCCCTGCCGAAGGAGAGGCCCAGGCCAAGGAGACATTCCAGACGCTTATCGCAAGGATAAGGGTGAATCTCCGGGTGGTCCATGTTGGGACCGGCGAGCTGGCAGCAGCCAAAACAATAAGCTTGAACCAGAAATGGGCTGACAGCACCACTTCCTGGGGCAATTCAACCCAGTCCATTCTTCCCAATGAAAGGTATCAATATGTAAGCCCACTTCCGGAAAAACAGGACGCCTTGAAGGAAATTGCCTCTCTTGCCGGGCAGGCCTGCGCCCGGGCGATCGCCCCTTACACAGATGAGGTGAACCTCGTTTATGAGCGTGGATGTCCAGCAATGGAAGAGGGCTTTAAATACCTTGATGCCGGCCTTATTAAGGAAGCACAGGAATCCTGGGAAAAAGCTGGTGAGGAGAACCCGGATAATCCCTCGGTCCAATTCAACATGGGAGTTTTTTACGAGAGCCAGGGAGAGGTCACCAAGGCCATGGACCACTACCGCCGTGCCATGGAGATTCGCCAGGACAGCAGGACAATGGAGGCTTTCGCCAGGATACGCAAGCGAGTTGCTGAAGCAGAGAAACTCAAGTCCCAGATTGGTCCAGAAAAAACTAACCCCTAAATAACGATCTACCGCTTGGGCTGTTCCGCTCCGGGGATCTGGAGAAAAGGAACTGCTCCGCCCAGATACTGGGGCAGGACACCATTCCATTTTTCAATGGATTTTTGCTGCAGGATAAGTGGCGTCAGCGTCGCCCTCACTATTTCGTTTGCCTTCGCCCTCCCCTGTGCCTCGGCAACCTCTGCCTCGGCAAGGGTCTTTTTCTCCTGCAATGTATATTGAGCTTTCTGGGCAGCCTGCTGGGCGGACATTTTTTCCCTTAATGCTTTCTCGATTTCCTCTGGCAAATAAGATGCCCCCCAGTTAACCGTGTCAAGGTTGAACCCGAATTTCCCGAGCTCGCCCCTGAGCTTGTCATAAACCTCCTTCTGGATAACCTCTCTTTTAACGGAGATGATATCTGTGAGTGGCATCTTCCCAGATATATTTTGGGCAATAGTGATGATCATCCTGCGGACGAAGGTGCTTTCAATATCCTCTATGGGCGATCCACGGAAGGACCTGAAAACATTTGCGGCATGCTCCAGGTCGGTGTTGTAGGTGACGCTGATATCCTGTTTTATGTGCTGGCCGTCGCTCGTCGGAAGGTCAATGCTGTCGTCACCGTGCATCCCGCCCTCCTCGCCTCTCTTGACCATCGTGTAAGTCCTCAGGGCAACCGGATAATTCTGGACCCTTGTGATCCAGGGAATCCGCATCGTGAGCCCCTGATCCACCGTATAGAGCCTTCCGGACAGGATATTGAATACAACACCTGCATCACCTGGTTTGATTATGATAAAGCTGCTCCACAGCCCTGCAAGCAAGAAGATACCGATCACCAGGGACAGCGCCCAGGCAATTGTTTTTCCGGTGCTCATCTGTTTCAAATCGTAATATTCAGCCATAGTCTTCCTCCTTTTGTATGATTTCAGCGCTCTGCTTTCAATTCAGCTTATTCCTTTCCCTATCCTTCGGAGGAGGGAGCAGAACCACAGGGGGCCTTGTAACAGTTCCTTGCCTGTCAATCCTCCTCTGGATCCATCTCCTGAACGGGCGCAGTGCCTTCACTACAACCAGGAAAACAATCACTGCCCCTGCAATAATATCAAACCAGACCATTTAAGCCTATCCGCTTCAGAACATAACATAAGTTAACTCGTTTTTCTATTGACAACCTTTTTTTTAACAAAGATAATGTCATAAACCATAAACAATGAAGCGAAGCGGATATTACTTCATATTGCCAATCTTTCTCTTGGTGTGTGCATGGGGATGCAGCCGTGATTCTCTTCACCTGGAGGCAGAGGAGCCGGACTATCTCACTGTCCTTCAATCCACTGGCCTCACCAAATATATGGGCATTGAGCCTGAAACAATGATCCAGGTTGGAGATTGGGAGGTATATCACTACGGCAAAAATTCCCCTGCTATTTGCCTTAAGGGCGCTGAGTTTGTGGCCTCCCTTCGGAGAGGCGATCCCAAAAAGGTCGTCCTGTATCTGCAGGGCGGAGGGGCGTGCTGGGATTACTTCTCATGCTATGGACTTCCAATGGCACAGGAAGTGGCTTCGGGACCGCCTGGCGAGGGAGGGGGATTTCTTATCACTGACAATACAACCAATCCTCTGCGTGATTGGAGTGTGGTCTATGCCTCCTACTGCGATGGAAGCGTGTGGTCCGGGGATAATGATGTTACCTATTATAAAGAAGAGGACGGAGTGCCTATAGGCGAAGGCAAACTGACCTGTCACCACGGCCTTCAGAATCTCTCTGCTGCTTTAACGCTTTTGAAAAAGAATTTCCCATTTCCCGATAAAATCCTTGTCTCGGGAAGCAGCGCTGGAGGATATGGCACGCTGATTGGATCCATGGCCACACGGCTTCAGTATTCCTACACCCCCATCCATGTCATCAACGATTCGGGCCCAGATATTGTCAATCCAAAATATCCATTTCTCACGGAAAGCGCCAAGAAGAACTGGAAGTTTGAACAGTTCCTGCCTGAAGGGATTGAGTGTCCGAAATGCGAGGAGCAGATGATATTCATTATAGGCTGGATCCTGAACCACGATCCAATAATTAAATACGGATTGTTTTCATATTACAACGACCTTGTAATCGGGACTATCTTTTTGGGGCTTAAGTCGGAGCAATACAGGGAGCTTCTGGTAAGCATAACAAACGAGCTCCACGCCATGCATCCTGAAACATTCAAACGATTCTTCATTGAAGGATATTCTCACACGACTTTTGATCTATCCACGTATTACTCTGCAGAAGTCAGAGGAACCCACTTCAACGAGTGGGTTGACGACCTCGTAAACGATTCCCCTGACTGGGCAGACCTTCTTGAATAACCAGATAACCCTTTAATATAAATACTGTCTCCTGGTTTCTATTCATACCTCAGCGCATCAATGGGATTGAGGAGTGATGCCTTTCTTGCAGGATACATGCCGAAGATGACTCCGATGGATGCAGAGAAGAAAAAGGCCAGGAGGACGGCAGGGATGGAGACAAAGGTCGCCCACCCGGCAACATTGGATATGGCCTGAGTGATGAGCCAGCCCAGGGCAATACCGGCGATCCCTCCTACGGCACTGATCACAACGGCCTCGGTCAGGAATTGGGCCAAAATATCCTTGCGCCGCGCCCCAATGGCCTTCCTCAGACCGATCTCGTGTGTTCTCTCCGTGACGCTTACGAGCATGATGTTCATAATCCCGATACCTCCAACGAGGAGCGAGATCGCAGCAATAGAGGCCAGGAGAAGCCCCATGGTCTGGCTTGTCTGGGTCAGTGCCTCCTTAATGTCCGCCATGTTATGGATGTGAAATGCATCTTGCTGCTGTGAGAGTGGAATCTTGTGGCGGCTGAACAACAAGTCAAGTGCAGCATTTTGAGCGGGATCAACATTCTCCGGGCTGTCCGCCTCAATATCAATGAAATCTACATAATCCTTGCCCATTAGCCGATGCATGGCGGTCAACACCGGGATAATAATTACATCGTCCTGATCCCTCCAGCCTGTTGCACCCTTCACCGGGAGGATTCCGATCACCTGGAATCCCACTTTATTTATCTTGATCAGTTCGCCCATCGGATCTGTGTCTCCAAAAAGATTCCTGATGACGGTCATACCGAGGAGAGCGACCCGCTTTCGGCTGAGGTTCTCCTGCTGGTTAAATAACCGGCCGATTTTAGGTTCAGAGGCATGAATCTGGGCGTAGGTGGGAGCTGCCCCTGTGATCTGTGTGTTCCAGTTTTTGTCCTTATAGGTAACCTGTCCTCGCCCCTGAACATTCGGAGAGACTGCCTTGATGATGGGTATACGCTCCTTGAGTGCTTGGGCATCCTCCAATGTCAGCCGCGTCACTGCCCCCACTTCCAGGGATACGGCCCCGGTACTGCGTGCTGCGCCTTGTCGCAATATAAGGAGATTTGATCCAAGGGAGGAAAGCTGGGTCTCAATGGATTTCTGCGCGCCCCGTCCCAATGCCATCATGGCCACCACCGCGGCCACGCCGATGAGGATACCGAGCATGGAAAGGGCTGTGCGTACCTTGTTGTTCCCAAGTGTCCTCATGCCCTGGCGGAGGTGCTGCCACAGATCATGGATACCGAAGCCTGTTGGGGGGACAGGCTCTGGAGTAGACGATGGAGCAGGAATCCGAGATGGATTAGGGCCCTTCCGTTCATCGGAAAGGATAGTGCCGTCTCGCATTCGTATGTATCTGCGGGTATACCGTGCAATATCCTCCTCATGGGTCACGATAACGACGGTGATCCCCATTTTATTAAGCTCTGCAAGAGAAAACATTATATCTTTTGCGCTCTCGGTGTCCAGGTTGCCAGTCGGCTCATCTGCGAGGATTATCCTGGGATTATTTATTAGGGCGCGTGCTATCGCAACCCTCTGCTGCTGCCCGCCGGAAAGCTCGTTAGGCCTGTGCTCAACACGCTGCCCAAGCCCTACCCTGTCCAGGAGTGCTCGAGACCTATGGAGGTCTATGCGATGCGCCGAATACAAGAGGGGAAGGGCTGCATTTTCCAGGGCGCTCATCCGGGGAAGTAGATTGAACTGTTGGAAGACAAACCCGATGGCATCGCGCCTCAGGGATGCCAGGTCATCCTCGCTCAGGTATGAGACCTCCTTGCCGTTTAGACAATAGGAGCCTGAATCCGGGGCATCAAGAAGACCAATTATGTGCAGAAGCGTTGATTTCCCTGAGCCGGATGGGCCCATGATCGCCATGAATTCCCCGGAACCGATGGCAAGGGACACCCCTCTAAGGGCTGGAACTGTGACCTCTCCCATCCGGTAGGTCTTGTGGATGTTCTTCAGCTCAATCACGGTATTTACCTTGATTGCCTCCGCTGGCCCGGTGGTGATGGAAGGAAGGGGCTGGAGCCGGTGCTAACCTTGCCGCTTGCTGCAGCGAACTGAGGGATGAGAACCATCTCCCCCTCAATGACGCCGGACACGATCTCCACCTGCTTTCCATCGGAGATCCCTGTCGTGACGGTTTTCTCAACCGGATTTCCGCTTTGCTGCTGTCCCCTGGTTAGAACATAGGAAGACATGTCCCGCCTTTTTACTGCCTCGGAGGGAAGAAGTAAAACATTTTTCTTTGATTCGACAACAAAATATACATTTACTGTCATTCCGCTCTTCATAAATTGAGGGACACGGTCTGGAAGGACATTTACAACATAAGTCGTAACATTGCTGACCGTCCTGGCGTCATAGGCAATCTTTTCCACATGGGCTGCCATTGTTTGGTCAGGATAAGCATCGAGGACAATCCTGGCCTCCTGCTTGAGCCGGATCTGGGCGATGTCGGTCTCGTCCACCTGGGCACTGACTATGAGCCTGTCGGAAAGGGAAAAGCACGAGTCATTGTTGGAAACGGTCTGTCCCGGCTCTACATTCCGGAGGATGATCGTTCCGTCCAGTGGGGCGAGGATTGGTGTTGCCTTGTAGAACTCCTCCCACTTCTTGATCTCGGCCGGACCTCGCGCCCGGGCAGCATCAAGGAGGGCAGCCCGCTCCGTCGAGCTCATCCAAGCGATGATCTGCCCCTTTTTGACATATTGCCCTTCGTCCGTAAGCACATTTTCAATGCGGCCCGAGACAGGGGGCTTGATCTCCAGCCTGTTCTCTGGCTGGACGACACCTGTGCTGAAAATGATCACCTCCAAATCTCCCTTTGTCACAGAAACTTCCTTGTATGTGACAATGGAAATACTTTGCTTTTTCCAGATGAAGACCCCTGTTCCCAGCACCAGAATGATTCCGAGGATAACAAAGGGTTTCCACAATTTTTTTATTCGTCCAGTTTCTGCCTTCATTGGATCGCTCCTGTTCCCAGGGCCTGCTCCCAGGCCGCCTCGCTGACAATCCTGTCGCGTGTGCTCTGGAGGACATTCTTCTGCCTGGCTATAAGGTCGTTTTCAATAATGTCCCAGTTCTCAAAGCTGAGCAGTCCGTTGTTGTATTTGCTTCTCCCGATCTCCTCCCGGGCCGTTGCAGCTTCAAGGTAGCTCTTGTCAACCTTGAGCCTTTCAACTGCCTCTATGAAGCCGGTTAGGGCCTGGGTGAGCTGTGTTCGAACCTCGTTGTCAACACTGGTTCTGCTGGATGAAGCGGCAGACAACACCTCGAGGGCGCTCTTTGTAGAGTAGTAATCCCGTCCGCCGCTGAACAGAGGGTATGAAAGGGTCACTCCCACTGACCAATAATCGTTGTTGGGAAAGAAATTGTCTCCCTGCCGGCCTATTGACCCTACAAGGGCGAGACTGGGAAGAAATGGACCCCGTGCAAGAGTCACGCTTTCCTCCGAAGATTTCTCAAAGGCTACTGCCTGCCTGTGTTCCGGTGTCCGCTTGACAAGCTCAACGATGACAGGATCTTTGGGCGGGAGACTGATTGGCACCGCACCAACAACGCGTAGATCGTCATAACTGTCCCTCCCCAAAACCTTGGCAAGCTGGCTCTGTGCCACGCGGATGGCACCCTCAGCCTGGAGCGCACTGAGCTTTGCATCGTTCAAATAGGCCCTGGACAGGAGAAGAGATCCCTTGTTCTCATTTCCGCTCTGGAAACGAAGCTCCACGAGGTTGTAGTTCTCCTCTCGCCGGCGGATGATGTCCCGCGCCAGGGACACGGACTCCTGTGCGTAGAGGAGGCCGGCATAGGCCGATTTGAGGTCATAGCTCACCTTTGCCTTTACTATGTCCAGGTTAGCCTGCGATGCCTGGGCATTGGCCTCTGCCTGGCGCCATTTCGCCCAATCCTGAAATCCCGAGAAAAGGTTCTGACTGCCCGTAATGGACGCGGAATAGGAGGTGCTTGATGCCCCCCAGGAGGTGGAGGCCAGGGACGGTTCGGGCAAGCCGGATACATGCTCGCGCGATGCGGACAGCGATGCCGTGATCTGTGGGAAATATCCGCTTATCGCCGCATGGGCGAGGAACTCCGATGATCTCAGATTTTCCTGTGCGGCCCTAAGGTCGGGATTTCCCTGCGATGCCTCCTGAACGCAGTCCTCCCAAGAAAGGACATCTGCAGCGGCCGTGCTTGCTATCCACACACACCCCATCAAGAGGATGAATATATGCCTCATTGCGAAACACCTCCCCGGAACAGGTTGGAGAGAGGAATTATGGGTTTGGAGGACCTTCAGGCGGAGGCAGCGGAGGAGGTGGATGATGCCCCTCCCTATGGGAGATCGCCATCTCTCTGATCTCGTGTTCTATTTTAGGCATTGCAACCACAAGCCTCGCCTGTTCTTCCAGGGAGAGGAATTCTTTTAGCTCTTTCCTGAACCCTTCATCTGCCCTGCACCGTTCCTCAAGCAGCTTTTCAACCTTATCCAGTATGTCTTTTATCTTCCCCTCATCCTTTTTCCCCTCTAAGGCCTGCTCCATATCTCGCGAAAGCTCGCGTATCCCTTTCATTATCTTTTTCCTGGCCTCCCTGTGCTTTTTCATAATGGAATGGAACTTCATCGCCCTCTCTTCATTCAGTCCAATCTCCTCTGAGAGCCTCATGGTCCTGAGCAATTCCACGCGATCCACAACATCCCGCATCTTTCCCCGCTCGTTTTCCTCTGCCCATGCCATTACGCTGGACACACAGATTGCAAGCGCTATTATGATTATTTTTTTCATGTTTTTACCTCCCATTTTTTCTTCAGAGAATCTATCAGCATCTGCCCCTCCTCATAGGTGAGGGCTTCTGCCAGGGCAGTCCAATCCTCCCCGAGCGCTTCTAACACCGCAAGAGGTTCCCCCTTCTCTAACACATATTCAATAGCACCCTTGTAGAAAAGCTCAGGATCTTTCTCTGCGAAAGAATCATAAATGTCCTCTCCATACTCATATGACAGGATCGGTTCCTCTGCCGGAGGGGAAACCCTATGAGGGACAAGGAAGAAAATAAGCAGCGCTATAACCGGCACAGCCAACAGTGCCCATCGCGGTTCCAAATGGGGCAATGGAATCCTCAGCCAAAAAGGTTTCTTTGTTCCCTCTTCCCTCAGCCTCCTGAGCAGGTTTGCCTCAAAAAGACCAGAGGGCTTCTCATCTGAAGAACCAAGAACGCTCCTTAATTTATCTTCAGCGGCCTTAATCCCCTCCATCTCTCTCCTGCACTCAGGGCATATCTTCAGATGTTCTTCTACTGCCGGGATCGTTTTTTCCAGATGGTCGGACAAAATCTTTTTTACCTTCTTACATCTCATTGTTTTTTTAAATACCTCCTTAGGTTCTGGATTCCTTGAAAATAGTGTGACCTCGCCCCCCCTTTTGTGCATCCCATGCTCTCTGCGACATCTTTAAAGCCCAACCCCTGTTGAATCCTGAGCACAACAGCCGTCCTCTGCCTGAATGGCAGCTGAGCAATGAATCCTTCCAGTTCTCTTTGCTCTTCGCGAGACTGGATCAGGACCAAAGGGTTATCCTTATGAACTATCTCTTCTTCCAACGGAACCACCTTTCTCCTTGCCTTCTTGATATTCCTCACAACATTAATTGTTATCCTATACAGCCATGTGCGAAACAACGCCTCGCTCCGGAAACTGCCGATTGAGCGATATGCCTTTATGAACGCCTCCTGGGCCGCATCCTCTGCTTCGTCCCGATCATTGAGGATGCGCAGGGCAAGGCGGAAGATCGTGTCTTTGTGCATCCTGACAAGCTCCATAAAGGCATGCTCGTCTCCTCCCTTTGCCTTTTCTACAAGGGCTTTTTCATCCGCCTGATTCTTTATTTCTACTGTGTTAGACATTTTGAAAATGGGGAAAGTTTAATCATCTTAGTGGTGGCGTCCCCGACGGGATTTGAACCCGTGTTGCCGGCTCGAAAGGCCGATGTCCTGGGCCTAGCTAGACGACGGGGACTTTTATCCACATTACCAGATAGGATAGAGAACCTCAAGAGAGGTTATTGAGGGTTAGGGGATATATGTAAAAGAGTTTTCCAGAGAGCCGGAGCCGCAGGTGCTGTCCACAGTCACTGTAACTGTTCCGGCCTGATGGGAGGGTGCAACGGCAATGGCCTGAGTAATGCTGCGCGAGGTGACCACTGCCTGGACTTCTCCAAAGGCAAGAGAGCTTATAGAAGAAAGATTTGTTCCTGTAATCGTCACAGTGTATCCACCATTAGAAGAACCAGAGGTTGGGTTCAGTGAGGCGATGGTCGGTGCACTTGTGCATGGCTGGACTCGGGACTCATATCCTGGATCATAAGGATTGTCACGCGGGACATCCCCGCAGGAATAAAAGAAGAGTAATGCTGCAATGCTGAGAGCGGTCTTAAAATTCATAGCGATATGCGAGTTGGGCTCCACCGTCAACAGGAACAATTTCAAGCGGCATAGAAGCCTGCCTGCCAGGGCTGCCCCTCGGCGACAAGAAATAAGCGTCGGCAACATTCCCTGCCCATGCGACCGCGAGAACAATATATGAAATATTCTTCATTGAGTTGCTCTTGTTATAGTCATCGTAAGCTGTCATCGCCGTGGCAGGGTCAGTGGCATCCTTGTAATTTGACTGCGCCTGGAAATAGGCAGCATGTGAATATCCAAGAAACCCAAGAGAGCCTGCAACGACTCCCATAAAGATGTATCCCTTTGTTTTTTGACCGGTAGAGATCTGGCCCCAACCCGGCAGTAGAAGCGATCGCAAAGCAGCCTGACCAGGCGTCACCTTTACCTCAACACGAGGGGCAGGTCTGACAACAGGCGGACGGGTTACAGGCCTCGCCACAGGCTTGGGGGCAGGCTTGGCTTCTGGAACTGGAGCAGGAGGAGGTGGCGGAGGAGGCGCAGCTTCTGGAATCGGAGCAGGAGTGGGCGGAGGAGGGGGAGCAGCTTCTGCTACTGGAGCAGGAGGAGGCGTTGGCGGTGGCGGTGGAGCAGCCTCTGGTGCTGGAGGAGGAGGTGGCGGCGGCATTGCAGCCCTCACCTCTTCAAACACCTCCATTATCTTTGGCGACACTGTATTCGGATCAAGGGCGAGGTTCGGGTTTGCCTTTAATGCCTCCTGAAATGCCTCTTTTGCCATATCTATTCTTCCAAAGGCAATGTGGCAAAACGCAAGGTATTTGTATAGCTCAACCTTGTCCGGGGCCTTCATAACAGAAACATAGGGCTTGAGCTTTTCAAGCTCGGCCAGGGCCTTCTCGTATTCGCCGGTTAGATACAGGACTCGTGCATCGGTAAGAACCTCACCAATGGTCTTAGCCTGTGAATATGATGGAAGGATAATGAGGACAGCAAAAATTAAAATTGCATAGAAAAATCTTCGCATGTGCGTTCTCCCGCTCTTGATGCGAATTTTACTCTCTTCTATATTCATGTCAAGAGGATCCGTCATTCATCATACTCACTTTTTCACCTTGAGTGAGACAATCTTCTTCACTGTCTGCCCGGACTTAAAGTCAATGCTCTCAAACCATTCCTCGCACCCAGGGTTGGAAAGCAGGATCGTGTGGGTCCCCGGAGTTATCTTGAGCGGCTCTGCAATGGGCGTGGTCGCAACCTTCTTGCCATCCACATAGACATCTGCCCATGGAGTAACATTGACCTTTAGCAATGCTGGCTCTGGTATTTTAAGAACCACGGTCTTATCAAGGGTCTTATTAGATGCGATGACGATAGACTCCGTATACTTGGGGAAGTTCGGATTTTCCAGGGCCAGTGTGTGCTTCCCTGCCTGGAGCTTGATTGGTGATGCAATTGGTGTCTGGTCTATATAGGTATCATCAATATAAACCTTTGCCCAGGGGGCGCCCGAAACCCTAATCTTGAGGAAGCCCGGCTCAAGCTCCTTGGGTTTCGGGATAGATGCCTCCCTTTTCGGTGCCTCTGGTTTTGCTTCGGTCGCCTTTGGAATCTGTTTCAGGATCGCATCGATCTTTCCCGTAGTCCCTGGCATGAGGTTTATCCTCTGTTCCTGATCCACATATCCATCTTTTTTAAGTGCTATGAGATGTTCCCCAGCAGCAACATTAGCAATGACAGTTGGGCTTTTATCCGACACTGACTTTCCATCTATAAGGATTATTGCCCCTCCTGGCTCTGTATTCACAGAGAGAAATGCTGTGGCTCCCCCTGGTGCTGGAGCGGGTAGAGATGCAACCTTGGAGGTCTCAACTTTGGCTTCCCTTGGGGTAGAGCTCTGAAGGAGGAAGTAACTGCCGATGCTGATCCCGACGAGCGCAATCACTCCTCCGGCGATCATTGCTATCCTGCCGATTCCTACCCCCGGAGCAGCAGCAGTAACAGCCACGGCTGGCGCGCGTCTTGCTTCCTTCGGGGTTGGAGCTGGCTTCGCCGCAGGCTTCTCGACCTTCTTGGGAGGAGGGGCTTTTGCCTTCTCTTTTTCCAGCTTCTCCAGGAGTTCCTTTGCCTGGGCATTATTTGGATCAAGTATCATGACCTTTTTGAATTCTGCGATGGCGTCGTCAATGCGGCCTATCCCCAGGTTCATGTAATATGACCCTTTGTCCATGAACTCCGTTATGTCCTGCTGTCTCTGCTTTTGAATGTAGTTGCTCGGATCTGCTACAAACGCGGCCATATCTTTTTTTGTCAGCGAGATGCTTTCCTTCTGCATATAGTCCTGGAGATCCTTTAGCATCTCTGTTGCGCTGGAATACCTCTTATCCATATCCTTTTCCAAAGACTTTACAACTATCTTGGAGATCTCCAATGGAACGAGGGGGTCAAGCTCCTCCACGGGCCTTGGGGTCGTCTGGATGATCTGGGTGATGATCGTATGAAGGGTATCGCCAGGGAAGGGCCTTATTCCCCCCAGCATCTCGTAGAACATGACCCCAAGTGAAAAAAGATCGGTGCGTGCATCAACCTTCCGTCCGGCAAGCTGCTCAGGGGACATATACGCCGGGGTCCCTACTGCCTGACCTGTTTTTGTCTGACCGGCTGATTCAAGATTTTTTGCAATCCCGAAGTCTGCGATCTTTATGGACCCATCCTTGGAAATCATGACATTTGCAGGCTTGATGTCCCTGTGGAAGATCCCCTTGTCATGGGCATATTCCAGTCCTTTCAAAACCTCTGTAACCACCCGCAAGGCTATAGGGATCGGGAACTTCTTGACCTTAGCCAAGAGGTCTTTGAAAGTAAGCCCTCCCTCCACAAACTCCATTGCAATAAAATAGGAGTTCCCTTCCTTGCCGTAGTCAATGATATTTACAAGGTTTTCGTGCTGGAGCTTGGCTACAGATTTTGCCTCTTTCTCAAATCTTTCAATTATCTCCTTATCCGAGGCCAGATGAGAATGGAGCTCTTTAATGGCAACGACCCTGTCAAGGGAGGTCTGCTTTGCCTTGTAAATGGTTGCCATGCCCCCCATGCCAATCTTCTCCATTATCTCAAAATTCCTTATTATCCGTGCCATTGCCCCATATTACACCAGCCGCCCAAGAAGATGTCAAGTAACAAGGCTATCGTCCCCTCTCCCCTTTGGGGAGAGGACCAAGGTGAGGGGTGGAGAAGGTTGGGGTGAGGGAAGCTGTTTCAGGAGTTTCCCTTGACAATCTTCATTTCGCAGAGACAATATGACATTATTGTGGATTCATATCCTAAAAAATATCTGGAGATACTACGTGCGGTGTCAGGAGAAAAACGGCTGACGATCGCTTTTGACCTCTATGACATGGCAATAGATATATGCAGGGCGGCAATACTGGAAAGCAATCCAAATATAGACAGCCGCGGGCTGAAATTAGAGCTATGGCGAAGATTAGGATATGACCCAGCGAGACATACTTATCAAGGTCATAGAAAAGATAGATAAGCTGGGTATCTCGTATATGCTCACCGGAGCAATTGCCACCATCTTCTACGGACGCCCACGAACCACCCATGACATAGATATTGTGATAAAAGCATCAAGGAGATATATTAATCCGTTAGTCCATTCTTTCAGAGACAAATTCTATATCAGTCCAGAGGGCATAGAAGATGCCATAGCTCATAAGACCATGTTCAATGTCATCCATGAAGACAGCGGTATCAAAATAGACTTCTGGATGCTACAGGATGATGAGTATGACCGTGAGAGATTTGGAAGGAGACAGAAACATACCATTTTTGGGGAAGATTTTTTTCTCTCGTCCCCTGAGGATGTCATCATCAAGAAGCTTTTATGGTTCAAGGATACAGATCTCGATAAACATTTTGACGATGCCCTGGGGGTCCTGCAGATTCAGGGGAGCTCATTAGACTTCAATTACATTGGATTATGGGCAAAAAAGCTCTCAATACTTAATCTTTGGAAGAAGCTAAGAAAACATGCGGGATAGCAGTGAATCATTTAGGGTGAGGGGGTGTGTGATCCCAATCACATACCAATTGTTGAAGAAAATGCTTGACTATATTCTCCGATATTGATATATGGAGGGTATTGACAAGGAGGTAACCATGAAAAAGTTCAATTCCTTTTATGGGATTGTGTCCATTGGCGCTATTTGTCTTCTCACCATGGGCTGTCCTACATCCAGCAAGCCAGGCGCGCCGAGCATCAGCTCGGTTGATCCTGCAACCGTGACCAATGATGTCAACACTGTCATCACTATCAACGGGAGCGGGTTCCTAAACGGCCTGACCGCAGAGATCGGGAACCAGGGACTCATTGTCAACTCGGTCTCTTCATCACAGGTCAAGGCAACTGTGATCGCAGGGGTTCCAGCCGCAATATACGATGTCAGCGTGACCAACATTGACGGCCAGAAGGCAACCCTGTCCCAGGCCCTGACCGTGAACAATCCGACAACTCCGCCTCCGGATATTGTCTCTATTAATCCCATCAGTGCAACCAATTATGAAACAACCACCCTCGTTATCTATGGAAGCAATTTCAGATCTGGCGCAACTGTAAGCGTCGGCGCAACATCAATCACGGTTAATACTGTGTCCTCCAATACTATTGTAACAACAGTTGGACCTGGTCTCGCCGCTGGAACATATAATGTAACCGTTCAGAACCCGGACAGCCAGTCCGATACTTTGTCCAATGCATTTACCGTGATATCTTATCCAGCCCCTACGGTTTCATCCGTTTACCCAACCGCAGGGCCAAGCAACGCCGAGACACCTATTCTTATCTCAGGCGCTGGGTTTGTGGAAGGCGCAACGGCAAGCCTTGATTCCAACCCCCTGAGGGGGGTTGTTGTCAATGGGACAACATTAATCAGCGCTTTTGTTCCTGACGGAATCGTTCCAGGCAGTTACCAGGTAACAGTAACCAATCCTGACGGCCAGAGCGCCACGTGCGCGTGCACCTTTGTGGTGTATCAAGGGCCGCGCATCACGAGCCTGTCGCCATCTTCCGGTAAAACAGGCACTCTGTTCACAATCACGGGGACACTGTTCGGTTCATCCCAGGGATCAAGCACAGTGACCGTCAATGGCGTTGATGCCTCTGTCTCTTCATGGTCAGACACACAAATCGTAGCATATATCCCCGGGGAGGCATCCTGCGGTCCGGTGATCGTGACTGTACTTGGGATCCCGAGCAATCCGGTGAACTTCAATATCACCCCACAGATCTCCCTCCTTGCCCCTTCAACAGCGTCGGTCAACAACAGAATGGCCATCATCGGGAGCGGCTTCAATAACTCCCCTGCAATGGATCAGGTCTTATTCAACGGGGTGGCGCCATCCATCATTTCATTATCATCCACCTATATTCTGACAAACCAGCCCATTGCTTCCGTTGGAATCTCAGTGACTGTGCAGGTCACAAATCTGGCCTGCAATCTGGCGAGCAATGTCGTCACCTTTACCACTGTCGCCCCAGGGACAGTGAGCCCGTATCTGGCAGGTTTCTACGGCCTGTGGGACATATATAATCTTCCAGAAGGAAATGGAGGTTATGCAACAAGCAGGTCGAACAATTCCGTGCTAAAGGGGGTTTCCAACGACCCAATGGACCCGACGAACATATCGTTCCTTACCATGAATATCTCCCCGCTCAACCAGCCTACAGGCATTGTCCTTGACAGCTCCGAGAATGTTTTCGTGACCAACTATGGTAGCGCCAATCTGGTCAAGGCAATCATTGACCCGAACACCGGCCTTGCAAGCTCAAGCGCTGTGTTTGCAACAGGATTTAACCGGCCCGAGGGCCTTGCTATTGATAAGAACGACACAATGTATATTGCCAACTCTGGAGCCAACACTGTTTCCAGAATAACTGCGGGTGGAACAGTGACAGCGAGCTGGGGCACAGGGCTCAGTCTCCCGAGGGGCTTGACAATAGACGGGATTGACGGGAAGTTCCTGTGGGTGACCAATCGCGGTGGCAATACCGTCTCCAAGATAGACCTGAACACCGGAGGAGCGCCTGTGATCTCCTATAGTGGGTTCAATTCACCATCTGGCATTGCGTTCAGCCAGGAGGAGTGTGTGTATTATGTAACCAACAACTCGGCGAATACAATCTCCAGGCTCTATCCATCAGGTGGGCACAGCATTTATGCCGATAGTGGTCAGGGCCTTGACCAGCCTGTGGGACTCGAGGCCGGAGGTGATGGAGAACTTATCGTGGCCAACTATAGTACAGCCCTTTCCCCCAGCGGGAATGCCATAGAGATCCTCCAGAGAAATACACCCAGCTACACCAATATTGGGGTTACTTTCACGTGCCCTATGGATATGGACTATGACTCCAGGGGGAACCTCTTTGTCGCAAGCCAAGATGGTTGTGGTGGGGCATGGGATGTTACTATGGTCCCTCCTACCGGTCCAGCCAGAGGACTGAACATTACAGGTGTTACAAATGCGGTAGGCATTGTCGCGGATGATGCCAATCCGCCGAACATATATATCTCCACAGGTAGCGGTACTGTAGTGAAGTATACCCTGTGGGGCTCGGCGAGCAATTACTCCACAGGATATCTCTGCCTGTGGGGGATGGATCTTGACCCTGCTGGAAACCTGTATGTGATGGATAATTGCACTGGGGGAATCTATAAGGTTCCGCCAGGCGGTGGAGCCGGGAACCTTGTGACGACCCTGATGTGTCCCATCGGGGCGGCATTCAATAAGGTTGATGGGTTCTTGTATGTGGAAGATTGGGGGCTTGGCTGCGGTGGACCATCTGCTCTCTATAAAGTTAACCCTAATACCGGCGCATCTTCAAATATTGCGAATATCTCCTCGCTCTTGGTCTCGAGTGACGAATGTGGAAATGTGTGGACAGGGACCTATCGGGTTACACCGGATGGTAGGGTCATGAATTATCTGCAGGGGAGCCCTTGCTTTCCGTATAAGGTGGCCTTCAGCACCACTACCACAGGTGGATTTAATACCGGAGGGATGTACGAACTTGACGTGTGTTCTCAGGTGATGAAGGTCAATGTTTCGGCCAGCTTTATGACTTATATGCGGGGGCCTGTTGACAACCCCCAGGGTATCACCTTCAACCCAACCAGCGGCGACCTCTATGTGGCCAACGATAGGAGCCCTATCTGCTGTCCCCCATATAGTTCAGTGACCAAAGCAGGAACCATATATCCTCTGGCATCCACCTTTACCTCCACTCCTATGATATGGTCTCCCAGGGGCCTGGAATTTGATTACCAGGGCAACCTGTATGTAGCCGATATCTTTAACTTCCAAATTGAAAAGGTATGGCCTTCCGGAATAACAAATATATTTGTCCCATGCTGCAATGTGCAATACCCTTGGGGCCTGTCCTTCAACGGTGGAGTTTTTGACCTCTTTGTTGGCGGAATGCAGTGTTGCTGGCAGCATCAGATCTTCCGAGTGGATTCCAGCAGCAATGTCTTTTACGATGCCAACTTTCCTGGAAATTTTTATACCTCTTATCTCGACTTCGACCCAGGAGGAAACTTGTACATTGGCCTGGTGGATGGAGGGGGAAATGATATTTACCGGCGTCTTCCCGGGGGAGCAACGTCTCCATTTATTGCCGGGACTGGAAATGTTCAGGGGGTGGCAGTATCTCCCACAGGGACAGGCCTCTATTGGGCGAGACCAACAACAGCAGGGCCGCCAAATTATCAGATTAGTAGGGCTCCGCTACCCGCTGGATCACCGGTATCAGTATTCGCAACTGGGCTGAACAATCCCCAGGGGATCGCCTTTGACCCCCTCACCTATGGCCTGTTTGTGGCCAATCAGGGGAACAACACCATCTCCCGCATCGCCCCATAGTTAAAGAAATAATATAGGGTGAGGGTGATTTTAAGGATGGTATGGGGGCCGGGAAACCGGCCCCCTTTTGTTTTCAGTTTCGTCAGATGAGCTTCAGGCGGGTTGCTTCTTTGCTGATGAGAACCTTTCTCTTCCGAGGGACAAGTCTGATGTCCCATCTCTGCATCATATCAGCCCCGATAATAATTTCTTCACCGAGCTTTTCGGCAATATACAGGGGTTGACTGAGGTTGCAGCCTTCTATCGTTATCTCCAACGCTGCTAATTCTCTTATGATGAGGGTTCCTTCGCCGTCACCGAGTGTGAGCTTTATTGGTTTGGGCAGAGACACGGTTCTCGCAATTCTCTCTGCGATGTCCTTCCTCAGGAGAGAAACGGAAGCCCCTGAGTCGAACAATGCATGGGCCCTCTTGCTCCCTTTTTCTCCAAGAATTTTAATGTCCTTATAGACGATCCCCATCCTTATTATTGTATATCATTAACCGGCCCGCCCGGCAAGCGATAGGCAATGGACGCAAACCAAGATATATTGAAGTATTATGCGATTTAGAGGGCAATGTGGGCTTGAGGAAAAGATGCGCCTCTTGTATTATTCTTTACACATCAATAGCCAGGATAGATTTTATGTCAAGTATTAGCCGACATAATTGGTATAAATATGTCGGGCTATTTGTTTTGAGGGAAACGCCTCTTATTTTACAGGATGAGGATGGCAAACTGTTCTTTGCACCTTTGAGTTGCACAGGGAGAGAGGGTGGTGTAAATTGTTTTTTGGGAAATACTATGGATGAAATCCTTATCAAAGCAGGTGCCGGGAAGGTCTCTCTCACGGAAAACGACATCAGAACCATGTTCCAGGCCATCATTCATCTGAAAAACCCCAGTGGCGGGATCTTCGGATACGAAGCCCTGTGCAGGGGGCCTGCCGGAAGCGCCATTGAAGACCCTACCAATTTGTTTTTGCATGCCCAGGAACAGGACAAGCTTGCAGAGGTTGACATGATGTGCTTCAAAAGAAACCTTAAGAATTCCACACGCTTCCCTGCAAAAACAAAGATATTTCTGAATATCCATCCCCATACGCTTGGAAAGAGCACAAAAACAAGCAATGAAATCATTGATTTCATCCGCTCAATCGGCATGGATCACAGGCAATTCGTAATAGAGCTTGTTGAACAATTTCCTGTGCGCAACATTGATGTCTTCGCAAGCAACATCATGACTTTCAAGAAGAATGGGGTGCAGATCTCCCTGGATGATGTCGGCGCAGGATACTCTGACTTCTTTATGCTCTCAAAGATCAAACCCGATTTCCTTAAGACCAATTTATACTTTACGGACCATATCCATATGAACAAGATCAAGCAAAAGGTTGTCAAAGCAGTTGTAGAGCTTTCACAGGAACTGGATGCAAAGGTGATCGCCGAGGGGATAGAGCGGAAGGATGATCTCAATACAATACAGTCCCTCGGCGTCCATATGGGACAGGGCTACTATTTTGCCCGTCCCGCGAGTTTTGAGAACCTAACCCTCTGATACTGGCGCATCAATCCCCTGCCGTCGCGGCGCCTCTTCCGCGCCGGGAATCTTCTCGGAAAACATCTGGAACATTATTTCAAGGTCGCCAAAGCGATCGAGCCGGAACTTTTCAGCAAGCCGCCCCTCCCCAAGATTGAATTCTTCTGCTGCGGCCCTTGCCTGCTCAGTGAGAAATTCCTCCAAAAGCCTTTTTGGATCGCCGTCCCGAGCCCCCTCAAGAAGCTCTGAGCGCCTGCCCCAGGTCTTCATCTGGAGGACATAGCGGTGGAACATGTTTCTCATCATTTCCTTGTGGGCGTTCAAGGCATCAACCTTGTTCTTGATAAAGTCAGTGATGTCCTCTGCATAGTTGGCCTTGATGAATTCATGCGCAAATAACCAGCGCTCGCACACCTGGAACGGCTCCAAGCCTTCTTTAAAATGCTCGGGGTGGTGGAGGTCAAACCCGGCAACCCAGAATGCCTCTCCAACAGCCTGCGCCACCCGTATGTGGTCCATATTGTCCTCGTAGAGTCCGAACGGGTCAAAGCTGAAAACCGCATAAGGTTTGTGCTTTCGGAATAGATACACGATCTTTTCGCGAAGCTCTACAAGCGACACATCAGCCAGGCAGTCTGTAACATACCCAAGCTCAATGATCTCGGAAATACCCATGTGCCCGGCTGCTATTCTCATTTGCTCGGCATTTCGTTTTTTCGCCTCCTCCATGGTAAGGCCAACTGAGTCCTTGCAGTCGTCCGTAACCCTGACCAGGATCACCTTCCAGCCCTGGCTTGCAAACTTTGCCAATGTCGCGCCGCAAAAAGCAGCAGCATCATCTGCGTGCGGACTTATCACCATTGCTGTATGCATGATTCTCCCTCCCTTCAGGCGATTGAACCTAAAATCTGAGGCCCTCAAGCAGGGCCTCCAATGCGCCCTCGTTGAGCCCCTTTTTATTTATTATAGAGAAGAAAAGGCCTTCCTCTTTGACATATGCTTGCAGGGTAAAGAGCGCCTTTTCAATTTCTTTGCGCTTAAGCCCAAGTGTGCGTGGGTGGTAGCGGACGCCTGTCCTGTCAAGGATGCCCTTTATGCGCTTATGCTGATTATCCTGGAGCCGTGACATAAGGAACACTCCCAATGAAACAAGCTCTCCGTGCACCAAGCTTTTCCCTGTGATGCGCTCCACATTGTAGGCGAAGAAGTGCTCAGAGCCCTCCTCGGGCCGCGCATGGCCGACCTTGAGGCACAGGGCGTTTTCCTCGGCATAGGCCCTGATGAGAAACTCCAGTGCCTCGTCTGTGACGGCGCGGATATCTGTTGCATATTCCTCAAGTTCGTCCACAAGGGCCTCTGCCTGCCTTGCTATTCCCTTGATGAACTCCACCTCTCCAGCCTCGGCAGCAAGCCCCCAGTCAAAAACCCCAGTATGAATGGAAAGAATATCCCCAATGCCGGCGCGGTTGAAATGCCTGGGTGCGCCGGACATGAGCTTAAAGTCGCAGATAATCGTCCTTGGCAATACAAAGCCAATGTAATGCACCTTTCCCTTGTCGCGCACTGCAATGGCGTTGGTAACGCAGGCATCAACAGAAGCAATGCCCGGCACGAGCACCGGCTCTAAGCGGCGCTTCCAGCCGACGAACTTGGCCATGTCAAGCGCGGCCCCGCCCCCGATCCCGATTATTGTTTCTGCTTCCGGCAGTCTCTTCTCCGCAGCCTCCGCTTTCTTCCGCTCCATGCTCTTAACGAAAAGAATGCCTTCGGGCTCGCATGAAAGCATTGATTTTGCCCTGTCCCATGCAGGCGGCTGGGTGATTACCACGCACTTGCCCCATTCGCTGCTCAGCTCGTATAAAATGCCACGGCCGAACTTCAACCTGGGTCTCATTGCCCTCCTTTTTAATTCTTCGGATACAGGGGTCAAGGGATCAATACCGGAAGGATCCCGGCGGGCGGGATCATCCCAAAGAGGACCATTGCTGTGGCCCTGAGGGAAACCGAGGTTTGCCCGAGGCTGGCGATAAATGTATTTACAGATGGAAAATCCATTATGTCATACGGAACACCAAGGGCAACGAGTATGGTCGGTTTCCCCTTTTCAAGGACCTTCTGGATCAAATCCCTTTGTTCAAGTGAATAATGCGCATTGAAGCTTGCAACAATAACAACATCAGCACTATCAACGGCAGAGACCGCATCCTGAATCTCCTGCGGATCGGGTATTGGGTTGTAGGTCTTGATCGTTGTCCCGGGATTCAGGCTGTTTATCTCATCCCCAAGCGTGTCCCCTACAATTATCATCCAACCCGTTGCCGGCTCTGACATGTATGTTGACTGGGGGCAGATCACGAGGAGCTTTTTATTGCCGTTCCTGTCCAGGGGGACAAGGTCTTCTTCATTCCTTGTCATGACGATCGTCTTCTCGGCGATCTCCTCTGACCTCCTTGTCCTCTCCTCTTTGCCATCGCCGAACTTCCTCTGCATCGGATATGGATCCCTAAAGAGACAGTATTTCATCTTTGCCCTGAGGATCCTCCTGAGGGACTCGTCTATCCTCTGCTCGGGGATCTTTCCCGATTCTACGGCCTCAAGCACATGGGTGTGCCTGTCCGTGAACCCATCGTAATCCTCCCAATTCATGAGAAGGAGGTCGCATCCTGCCTTGACGGCAAGAACCTCAACATAATCCCCAAGATCCAGGGCGTTGAGGGCGCCCATGCCCATGTCATCCGTGACCACAAGCCCGTCGTATCCCATTTTCTCCCTGAGAATGCCCGTCAGGATCTTATAGGAAACCGATGCCGGGTATTTTGTGTCAACTGCCGGGACAAGGACATGGCCGACCATTATCAAATCAGCGCCTGCACGGATGCCGTCTATATAGGGAGGAAGATTGGTTTTCCATAGTTCCTCTTCGGTGACATCGGCAGAGGGAAGGTCCTTGTGGGGGTCAATTTCAACGCTGTATCCGGGAAAATGCTTGAGCGATCCAATCACAAGGTTTTTTTGAAGGCCCCTGACTGCTGCCTGTCCGAGCAGGGAGACAAGGGCAGTGTCGCCACCAAAGGAGCGGGTATTTGTAATGGCGCTCTTGTCGCTTGTCACAACATCCACGACCGGGGCATAGTCCATGTTGATCCCGAGGTTCCTAAGCTCGTATCCCATGATGCTGTAAGCGCTCTCCGACAATGCAGGGGACCTTGCTGCGCCAAGCGCCATGTTGCCCGGGGTATCTGTCCCGCCGTTGTAAGAGGCAACATTCTGAAGGAAACCCCCTTCCTGGTCTGTAGCAAGGAAAAGTGGG